>Ga0208828_1000078_pt1 | contig 43793 bp, 35 predicted proteins | sample Kivu_160m_FD_185487 | JGI IMG/M metagenome (GOLD analysis project Ga0208828, IMG submission 185487) | Freshwater microbial communities from Lake Kivu, Western Province, Rwanda to study Microbial Dark Matter (Phase II) - Kivu_160m (SPAdes)... | ecosystem: Environmental > Aquatic > Freshwater >... | reverse complement strand
CCGGTTGAACAGGTTCAGTCCGGCCTTGGTGCCGATCCACAGCCTACCTCGGCGGTCTTCGAGCAAGGCGGTGATATAGTCGTGGCCGAGGCTTTGGGCATTTCGTGGATCGTGGCGATAGGGCGTGAAATCATAGCCGTCATAGCAATTCAGGCCGTGACGCGTGCCGGCCCAGAGAAATCCCTGGCGGTCCCTGAGGAGAACCGTCACGGTGCTTTCCGACAATCCGGATTCGACGGAGATCCGGTCAAAGCTCGTTCGGGGCGGGGCCGCAGGAGATGAGGGTGGGGCGGCAAATAAGCAGACCAGGCATAGAAAAAGGACGGCTTTCGATAACATGGTGACCCGGCTCTAGCGTCGCCTATTCTAACAAATCTCTTTCCCGAGTTCCAGGCTAATACTTTCGTATTATCTTTATAATTAAGGCCTTTTTCTAATTTCTTTTTCGGTCTGAGGGGCGTATTTGTCATACGCAGGGAAAAAGCGGACAAGAAAGAGGCCGATATGAAGCGCGCCGTCCGAAGCCGGCTGAAGAGCAATGCCCCTCTCTTAATGACGGAGACAGGCTCGGGCGCCCAGAAACGACGGCGGCCCGGCCGTTCCGGGAGTGGGCGAATACGGGCGTTTTTCCTGCTGATGTGCGCCGCCGTTATCGTCTTCTGGATCTCGGCCGTTCAGGCTGAACGGCCGGCGGAAATCGGCCCGCATAAGCTCTTCTATCAGCTCCAGGGGAAGGGATCCCCCCTCGTCATCATCGATGTCGGGGCCGGAGAATCGTTCCGGTCGTGGACGCCCATCGTCGCCGAGATCGCCAAAGAGGCGACGGTCCTGATCTATGACCGGGCGGGATACGGCCAGAGCGCGCCAGGCCCCCTGCCGAGGGACGCCAAGAGCGAGGCATCGGATCTCTGGGCATTGCTCGAGAAGGCCGCGTTAAAAGGCCCTTTCGTTCTCGTCGGCCATTCTCTGGGAGGCTTGAATATGCAAGTGTTCGGCCATGACCATCCGGAAGCCGTCGCCGGGATGGTCCTCTGCGATCCCCCGCCGCGGGATTGGCTGGAGGGCGGCTCTTTTCCGAAGCTCCGTCAACTCTTCATGCGGACGGTGGACGAGTTCACGCGGGCGGCCGAGCGTGCCGAGCAGTCGAACGACCCCGCCGAGCGAAACCGGGCTCCTTTCCTGCGGACCCTGTCCTCCGAGCATAAGGAAATGTTCGGAAACACGGCCAAGCAGGTCCTGTCCATCCCGTCGTTCGGAAGGACGAGAATCATCGTCATCGCCGCCGCTCGGTCCAACGCGGCGTTCGGGGAGGAGGCGGACGCGTTCCAGAAATACTGGATCGAGGAGAGCCGGAAGCTGTCCCTGCTGTCGTCGGCGGGAGAGTTCGTTCTCGCCGAGCGCAGCGGCCACCAGATCCATCGCGACGCGCCCGGGTTGGTTTTGGCCGCGGTCAAAAAGCTCATCGGCGCGGCGATCAAGGATATTGCGAAGATCAAGGAGAAGGTGAGATGAAAATTCTGCTGTGGCTCGTCGCACTCTTCGTTTTGTTCCTTTGTCTTTATGCCTGAGTTGCCCGAGGCTGCCCGAGCCTTGCCGGGAGTCGCCGAGGAGGCGATTCCTCGAAAGGAAAGACCCATGAAACGCCTGCCCGTAGGGACCGTCCTCTTCGTCCTTCTCGTCGCCCTCATCGGATTTGCGTCTTCCGCCTCGGGGCAAAAAGACGGTGAACTGCCGCTGCATACCCAAAGGCTGAGCGACAAGGTCCTTTTCGCCTGGATCGGGGACTATATGCAGACGATCCGCGTCGTCGCCCTTGCGACCGCCCGGGGCATCGTCGTCATCGAAGCGAACCTCAGCCGGGCGGCGGACGTCCGGATCCGGACCGCGATCGAAAAGGAGTTCGGGCGGAAGGATATCAAATATCTCATCAACACCCATTTCCATCATGACCACACCTGCGGGAACCAGGTCTATGCCGATGCCGATATCGTCGCCCATCAATCCGTTCCCGGGGACATGAAAAGCGAGCAGACGGGTGAGGGACTGACCAAGCTCGTCGAGATGTTCAAGAAGGACGCTCAAGACTGGGAAGAGAGGCAGAGTAAAGCGGCCCCGGATTCGGGGGAATTCCATTTTTTCCGGGAGGGAGTCGCCCTGCTCAAGACGACCCTCGCCGAGCTCCAAGAGGGCTTCAGGCCGACGTTCCCTTCGATCCTTTTCGACACGAGGATGGTCCTCGACATGGGGGATATGACCCTGGAGCTGTATGCGGTCGGAGGGACGCACTCGAAGGGCGACATCATGATCTTCGTCCCGGAGGAAAAACTGGTGGCGGTCGGGGACATGTGGCCCGACCAGGTTCTGCCCTACCTGCGCAAAGACGGGCCCTGGAATCTGGACGCGATCCTAGAGAACTGGGGACGAATCGTCGACAGCGGCCGGGAGATCAGGCACGTCAACATGGCCCACTCCGACATGAAGCTCGAGGTCGAGACGTTCAGGCAGCAATATCGATATCTGAAGACGCTCTGGGACGGATTGCGCGAGCTGCGTCGGAAAGGCATGACGCTGGAGGAAGCCAAGAAGGCCTACACGATCGAGAAGGACTTTCCTTATTTCAAGGAACGCCGGCTCGTCGTAAGGGACATCAACATCCACGAAAACAACGTCGAAGCGATCTGGGCCAAGCTCGCCCCGCCGGGGACTCCTGCCGCCGGTCTATCCGGCGCGTCCGCCTCTTCCGCCGCGGAAAGACCGGCTGGAGATCAAGAGGCCGAAAAGCGGGAGATCGCGCGCGTCGTAAGCTCGGTCATCGGCTGGGCCAAGGACAAGAACCTCGATCTCTTCTACGGCTCGATCGCCAACGACGAGGATTACATCAGCGTGACGCCGACAAAAAGAATCGTCAAGCACTTCGAGGACGTCAAACAGAGCGTCCCCTTCTGGATGAGCCCGGACTTCAAGTATGTCCGGCACGAGCTCAAGGACCTGGAGATCACTTTCGCCCGCTGCGGTACTGTAGCCTGGTTTTTCTGCATCCTCGACGACATCAACACCTATAAGGGCGAACCGGCGGCTTGGGAAAACACGCGCTGGACGGGCGTCGTGGAGAAGCGGGACGGCAAATGGATTGTGGTCTCGCAGCATTTCTCCTTCGCCAGCGATAAATCATGATGCCCGCGGACAACAGAACTCATGTGGAAGGTACGCCGATGAAAAAACTGTTTCGTGTCGGAAGTTTGCTTTTCTTTGCGGCTTTGTTCGTGGGGGCCCGGCCGGCCGAGCTCCCCAAGCTGACCGGCCCGTACCTGGGCCAGAAGCCGCCGGGGATGACGCCGGAGATCTTCGCCCCGGGAATCATCTCGACGGCACTCGACGAACTGAATTCCGTCTTCTCCCCGGACGGACAGGAATTCTATTTCTGCGTCCGTAATATGAGCGCTTCGTCGTTGTTCGTGATGAAATGCGAGCAGGGCATCTGGAGCCGGCCCGAGCCGCTCCCTTTCGCCGGTCTCTATAACGACATCGATGTCTCCCTCTCGCCCGACGGCCGCCGGCTCTTCTTCTGTTCCAATCGGCCGGTCGCCGCAAGCGGTTCTCCGAAAGAGGACTACGACATCTGGGTGTGCGAGCGGCAAGGAAGAGGATGGGGCCCTCCGAACCACCTCGGCGACGCAGTCAATTCGCCCCGCGATGACTTCTTTCCGATCGCGACTAAAAGCGGCGCTCTCTATTTCAACAGCCAGCGCGCCGGGCCGGGAACGAACGACATCTATATGTGCCGCTGGGTCGGCGGCACGTTCGCCCCCGCAGAGAAGCTCGGATCGGAGATCAACTCTGAGTCGCGGGAATTTGACGCGTTCGTCGCGCCCGATGAAAGCTTCATCATCTTCACATCTCAACGCCCGGAGGGCGACCGGTACGGGGACCTCTACATCAGCTTCAAGACTTCGGGCGGGACTTGGACGCCCGCCAAAAACTTGGGAAAATCCATCAATAGTCCCGGTTCTAAATACGGAACGAGCTTGTCCCCGGATGGAAAATACCTGTTCTTCACCCACCAGACATTTCCAAGGATCGCGAGAGACAAAGAACGTCCGCTGACGTACGACGATTATCTCAAGCTTCACAACAGCCCCGACAACGGATCGGAAAACATCTGGTGGGTGGATACCAGGGTTATCGAAGAGTTAAGGCCAAAATCCGGGAGGCAATCCGCGTTATTCCGAGGACCGCAGCCGGACGAATCGAAGAAAGGAGTATCGAATTGAATTCGTTAGGATACCTGGTCTTGTCTGTCCTTTTATGGGGCATCCCTCTCCAATCTCCGGCGCCCCCGGGCCAAGCCAATGTCGTTCCGGGCGTAAATGTCGAAAGGCTCAGCGACCGGGCGGCGGTCTTCAATATCGAGGGCGGGAACGCCAACGTCGTCGCCCTGAAGTCTAAGAAGGGCATCGTCGTCATCGACACCGAGGGCTCCCCGGCTTTGGCCTTGCTTCTCCGCAGGAAGATGTCCGAGGTTTTCGGGAGCGAAACCTTCGCTTATGTCATCAACACACATTCCCACGGCGATCACACCTTCGGCAATCAGGCCTTCGCCGAGGCCGTTATCGTCGGCCACGAGAATTGCCTCGCCGAGATGGCCGAGAATGCGAAAAGCATCGAGAAAACGAGCGCAGCCGTAAAAGCCGGGATCGCCAGGATGAAGGCCGGCCTCGAAAAGATGGCCCCGAATTCCGACCAAGCCAGAGCTTTGACCCCGAGACTCGCTTATTATGAGACGATGCTCCGCGGCTATGAGGACGGCTTCTCCTTGACCCCGCCCTCCGTCACGTTCAACGACCGGCTGACGCTCGACCTCGGCGACCTGATCCTGGACTTGACGTATTTCGGGACTTCCCATTCGTCGAGCCACATCGTCATCCGCTGCCCCCAGGAAGGTTTGTGGCTGACGGGCGACTTGTTCACGACGGGAGAAGACCTGTATATAGACTCCGAACGGGTCGCCCATTTTGCCCGATGGGAGGCTTGCCTGGAAAAAATCACGGCAACCGAGAAAGAGACGAGGCATATCCTCGCCGGGCACGGCGACCGTATCCCCATGGACCATTTGAAGAAGGAACTCGCCTATGTTCGCGCCAAACAGGCGGAATTGGCCGGAAAGGAATCCGCCTTTTTCGCTTTTCGCAAGGCATTCGAAGGGCAGGGCCTCGAAGCGGCCGTGCGGCTTTTGCGGGACCTGAAGACCAAACCGGAGAAATACTACATCCTTCACCCCGAACTCGATCAGTACGCTTACCGTCTGATGCTGGGCGGAAAAAACGAAGAAGCGCTGTCCATCTTCCGAACTCTGGCCGATCTTTTTCCGGATTCCTATCTGGCCTTCGACAGCCTTGGAGAAGTCTACCGCAGGAAAGGGGACAAGGACCTGGCGATCGCGAACTTCAAGAGGTCTCTTGAGCTCAATCCTGAGAACAACAACGCGGCCGAGCAGCTGAAGGACCTCGAGAAAAAGGGTGTCGCCCGCCCCGGCAAGGCCGAGTCGGCACCTCCCGGCGCGAAAGTCGGCAGGCCTCTGAACGTCCTTGTCCTCCTGGGCGAATGGTTCGGCGACGCGTATTTTCCTCTCGAAAAGGAGTTCGCGGCTCGGGGCTGGACGATGAAGCGCGTCGGCGTCGACGCCGAATACCGGGGCTGCTACAACAAGAAGCGGGACATAGTGCTCCGCAGCGACAAGCTCATTCCGGACATGAAGGATTTCGCCGGATACGACTGCCTGATCATTCCGAGCGGCCCGCAGTGGAGGAAGTTCAACCAGAATCCCGCGGTCCTTCAATTCGTGCGGGACGCGTATGCCGCAGGATTGATCGTCGCCTCCTTCTGCGTGGGGAACACGACCGTGAAGGCCGCCGGGCTGGCCGATTTTCCGTCGGATGCGGCCCTCTATCCCGGCAAGGTTACGCTGGTCAAGGAGCGCCTCCTTATCGGCCCCCGCGGCGGCGGTCCTCCGCCCGGCGACGGCTTCGAGAGCGCGCCCATCAAAGAGATCTGCAACGCCGTCGCCGCGGAATCGGCCAAAAAAGGCGACGGAAAGGTGTAAATTCGTTTTACAGAGTGCTTAGCCCATCCTTGGGGAATAAATGGCCTGAATATTGCTGTTTCTCGGGTAACACAATGACAAATGGAGGGCTGCGGCGATGAGATTGTTGAAGATCTTGATCTTGGCTCTCTCGGTCCTGATGATGTGCGTGTTCGCACTGTTCGGTTTCGATACAGGGAAACGTCAGGCATCCGACAATCCGTTTTCTCGTCCGCCCGGGGCGAACGCCGGCCTCGAACAGCCTCCGGCCGGCGGAGCGGTCATCTGGTATCTCGGCCACTGCGGCTACGCGGTCCGAACTCAAAACCACTTCCTCGTCTTCGACTATCAAGAGAAGTGCGACGGCCGGGAGCCCAAGTCCAGGCCCGCCCGGCCCTCTCTCGAGTCCGGCTGGATCGATCCGGCAGAGATCAAGAACCTCAAGGTCCGGGTCTTCGTCTCCCACTCGCATGATGACCACTTCGACCCCGTCATCTTCACTTGGAAAGCGACGGTTCCCGATATCGCTTATCATTTCGGCTGGAAGGCCGCCGACGATCCCGGCTTCCATTATCTTGTCGGGCCGCGGGCCGAGCTCAAATCCGGCGGCCTGGAGATCGCAACCATCAATTCCCATCATTCGGGGGTCCCCGAAGTCGCCTGGCTGGTCAAGGACGGCGGCCTCGTCATCTATCACAACGGCGACTGCCAGCCCGATGATCCCGCCTCCGAGCATGATTTCTTGAGAACGAAAACGAAGGAGATCGACCTGGCCTTCGTTTTCCCCGTGGACGCCCCCGGCTTGAAATATACCAACCAGGAAGAGTATTTCTTCAAGAAATTCGGCGTCCGGGCCGCTTTCCCCATGCACGTCCAGGCAGGCGATGCCATGTACCTGGATTTTCAGAAGTCGTTTCAGGCCAAGTTTCCCGGTCTCCGAATCCATGTTCCGATGACGCTGGGGCAAAAGTTCGTGTTCGCCGGCGGAAGGGTCGCCAATTGATCTCCCGTCGACTTCGGCCCATAAAAAAGCTCATTGCCGGCCTTCTGTCCCTTTCGTTCCTGGCCGTTGGAGCTTTCGTCTCCGGGCGGCAGGGAAAGGCGGACCCACTCGAACGGCTCCAGCGTCTCTATGAAGACCGCCGATATTTCGAGCTGGACGAAGCCCTGGCCGGGATGAAAAGCGGCACATCCCCCGGCTTGGTTTTTTTTCGCGCCGCGGCGGCCAATGCCTCCAACCAACTCGATGAAGCCGCGAGCGGTCTTTTGGAATACCTTCGGGGCGGCTCGCCTGACAGCCCTCGGCCCATGGCCAAGGAGGCTTGGATTCTTCTGGCCGATACCCACCGCCGGGCGGGCCGGTACAAGGAAGCGGGCGAGGCCTATCGGTTGATCCTCGAACGCTTCGGCTCGGGATTAGAGGCCGAGGATAAGACCAATTACGAGAGCCAGTCGATCCTCTGGCCCGCCCTCGCGGATGTTCCGCCCCAGACGGTCGAAGTCCTTCGGGACTTGATCATCCCGATGGAGAAGCGGAGCTTTCCCGTCATCATCAAAGGCAAGCCGATTTACGCTTGGTACGACACGGGGGCCAGCCTGTCGGTTTTATACGAGTCCGCCGCCAGAGAGCTCGGATTCAGTCTTCGCGGCTCGGGCACGAAGATCCATTCGCCGGCCGGCCGATGGCTCGAGAATCAAGTGACCGTCGTTCCCGAACTGCATTTGGGGGAGGCCGTCGTCCGGAATGCCGTCTTTCTCGTCGCTCCGGACGGCCTTTTTCCGGTTCGGGAAGTCCGGCCCGGCGTGGAGCGCCGGGCCCTGATCGGAGCGCCGATCCTCACCGCCCTCAAGGAGATCGTCGAAACCAAGGATGAGCGTCTCCTCATCCCCGCCGCACCGCGGCCCCGCGCCTTCCGCAATTTGCGCTTTCATGGATTCATGCCCATCGTCGAGGTCTTCCACCGCGGGGAGCGGCTGGCCCTCTGCGTGGACACGGGATCCGACCGGACCTTCCTCTATCCCCGCTTCTTCCATCGCTACGAGGACGACATCCGGTCCCGGTCGAAGCTCAGGAAGGTCATGATGGGCGCCGTGGGAGGCTCCCGGCAGGTCGCGGTCCACGTCTTGGACGAATTCGCGTTCCGGGTGCTGGCTTTGGACATCTCCCTGCCCAAGATCATGGTCCATACCGAGGAGTCGAACGACCAATCGGAGCGATTCGACGGGGTCCTCGGCCGGGACGTCCTGACCCGCTGTTCGAGGATGATCATCAACTTCGAATCGATGAGCTTTATCCTGGAATGAATGTCCGAAAGGAGTGCCCCGGATGAGAATAGCCCCTCTGCGCCTCGGTTGTGTCTTAGCGCTGTCCCTTTTTCTTTTTGCTGCGGTGGAGTCCCAAGAGATCTTCGAACTTCTCCGCAAAGGGGAGGTCTCAGCCGCCAAAGCTCTGGTCGAGAAATCTCCGCTGCTCGTCGAGGCGCGCGATAAGGACGGCAATACGCCGCTCCACTACGCCGCCTACGGCAGGGACGCCGGCCTCATCGATTTCTTGATCGACAAAGGCGCCAAGATCGAAGCGACCGGATTCCGGTCGAGTACGCCGCTTCACATTGCCGCCAGCAACGACTGCCGGGAGGCTGTCGCCGCCCTTTTGAAGCGCGGAGCGGCGCTTGAAACGAAGGAGGATTATGGGCGGACGGCCCTCATCCTCTGCGCCCGCGAGCGCGGGCAGGCCGCCACGGCCCGGCTTCTCATCGAGGCCGGAGCGAACGTCAATGCCGGCGACAAGTCCGGTTCGACCGCCCTCGAGCTCGCGGCCTGGCGGGGCAAGAGCGATTTCATCGACCTTCTCCTCGAGAAAGGGGCCCGCGTGCCGGAGAGCGGCCGGCCATGGCAGGGGATGCTGAACGAGGCCGTTTCCAAGGGATTGACCGTTTTATTCCGCCGCTTGACCGACAAAGGCCAGGACTTGAAAGCCTTGGATGCGTCCGGGGATCCGCTCCTCGCCTCCGCCGCCGCGGGGGGATCGGCCGAGATCGTCGGACTCCTCCTCGAGAAAGGTTTCGTGCCGGCACGGACCGACAGGTTCGGCTGGACGCCTCTTCACTACGCCGCTCTGAACGGCCGGGCCGAGGCGGCGCGGATCCTCATTGATAAGGGCGCTCCCCTCGACGCCCGGACGAAGACGGGCCAGACGGCTTACAACGTCGCCGTCGAACGGAAAATGGACGCAGCCGCTAAGCTCCTGGCGGAGAAGGGCGCCGATCGAGCGGAGCCCCGTTTCCCCGCTCTGAAGGGGGATTATCTGGGGCAATCTCCTCCGGGCGAAAAATCGGAGCTCTTCGGCCTGGGCATCATCTCCTCGATCTGGGGCCTCCACAGCACGGCGGTCTTTTCCCCCGACGGGAACGAGGTCTATTGGGCCCCCATGATGGAATTCCCGGGCGAGGTCTACAGCCGGGGGGGGCTCCTGATGATGAAACGGGTGAACGGCCGGTGGACGGCTCCGGACTGGGCTTCGTTCTCCGGCCCCAACGACGAGGACGACGTCCCTTTCTTTTCCGGCGATGGGAAAAGGCTCTATTTCATTTCCCGCCGGCCGCTTCCCGGGGAAAAGGAGATAGGCAGCGAAAAGATCTGGTTCACAGAAAGAAATCCGTCCGGATGGTCCGAGCCGCGGCCGCTCGACCCTCTCGTCAACCAGCACAATATGCACTGGGAATTTTCGTTGGACAAAGACAGGAATCTCTATTTCGCAGGGCAGGCGCCCGACAGCCTTGGCTTGAACGATATTTATTTTGCCCGCTATGCCGGGGACAAATATGAAAAGCCGGTCAACGTGGGCTCTCCCATTAATTCCAAGGGCGGCGAGGACAGTCCCTTCATTTCCCCGGACGGAAGCTACCTTCTTTTCTCGCGCCAATACGACATCTGGGTGAGCTTCAGGGGAGAGGGCGGGGTGTGGGGCGAGCCTGTCAAGCTCGGCTCGGAGGTCAACAGCCCTTCGATCGAGCTCTGCCCGATCGTCACGGCCGACGGCAAATACCTGTTCTTCCTGAGCCAGCGCGACGGCGAAAGCCACGCCTACTGGACGAGAGCGGACGTGATCGAGAAGGCGCGGCCCGCTCCGTCACGTACGTCCAAGGCGGGCTCGTCCGACGAGTACACGGCGGTCAAAAAGGCCATCGAACAATCGATCGGCTGGGCGATCGAGAGGGACTTCGAGGCCATGTTCCGCCTGTGGGCGGACGATCTGTTCCATTTCTGGCTGTTTTCGAGCAGCCGGGTGGTCGGGCTCGAGGCGATGAAAAAATACTCCGAGGTCTGGCGGAATCCCGATTTCAAAGGGACGCGCTTCGAATTCAAGGACCTGCGCATCGTCTTCTCCCGCTCCGGAGACGTGGCCTGGTATTCGTGCTTTCTCGATGATTGCACGTCCCTCAAAGGCAAGGAAACCTGCCTGAAGGATGTCTTTCAGACCGGCGTCCTGGAGAAGCGGGAAGGCCGCTGGGTCCATGTCCTGATGCATGGGTCCTATCCGGTCGACAAGATCCCGGAGAACTACGTCAGGAGGTTCTATTCGGGCTTGTTCGAGAAAAAAGACGATAAGTGACCAAAGCTAAGCGTCGGCCTAAAACGGTTATTAGGTTCTCCCGGAATCATCCCGCGGGGCGGACGACAGGCGGCAGCTGGCGGTTCATTTGAGATGACCATGAGAAAAATATTCTTTTTCTTATCCTTCATATCGCTGTTCGCGGTTTTAGCGGTCGGCTTAGACCAAAGTCCTTTTCCCGAGTTCAAGGGGCCGTACCTCGGCCAGAACCCCCCGGGGAGGATTCCCGAGGTCTTCGCCCCCGGTATCGTCTCCAGGGAAGGAGACCAAGGCCGCCTGTTCCTCTCTCCCGACGGCTTCGAGATCATCTTTTGGGAGCGGGAAGCCGCGAGCGGACAGATGCGCATCCTCGACCTCCGCAATGAGGGAGGGGTCTGGGCCGCTCCGGCGGCGCTTCCCTTTTCTCTAGAGTACCTCACCAACGAGCCTTGTCTTTCTCCGGACGGCAAAAAGATTTTTTTTGTCTCCAACCGGCCTCGCACTGGCCAGGGTGAGGCGGAGAAATTTCCCGATCTCTGGATGGTGGAGAAGAGGGGAGGAGTATGGGGCGGTCCGAGGAATCTCGGGGATCCGGTCAACCGCCTCGAGATTGCCGTCCAGCCGTTCTACGCCGCCGACGACAAGCTTTATTTCGGCGGACAGGCTGCCGACGGGAGCCGGCGCGGCCTCTACGTCTCGCAGTATTTCGGCGGGAGCTTTTCGGATCCCGTCATGCTCGACGAGTCCGTTTTCGGCGGCCAGGTCAGCGGGCCCTGCGTCTCGCCCGATAATCAGACGATGATTGTACATACCCGGAAAGAGGGGGGATTCGGCGGCTGGGACCTCTATGCCTCGTTCAGGAACGCGGCGGGGAATTGGGGAGCCTTGGTCAACCTGGGGAAAGAGATCAACACGGAGGCGGCGGAGGCGGGCGCGTCGTTCTCCCCGGACGGGCGGTACCTGTTTTTTTCGCGCGCGGGCGACATCTATTGGGTTTCCGCGACGATCCTCGACGAGCTGAAACCTCAGATTGACCCCAGCCGGCTGGCCGAACCTCAAGAAAAGAGGTCCAACGAGGTCCAGCCGCCGGCGCTGGTCATGGACATTCTCGGCGTCCGGCCGGGCTCGGTCGTCGGCGAGGTGGGCGCCGGCCGCGGCCGCTTCACCGTCCATCTCGCAGCCCGCGTCGGCGATAAAGGCAAAGTATATGCCAATGATATAGATCCGGCCGCCGTCGATTATTTAAAAGAACGCTGCCGCCGCTTGGGCCTCACCAATGTCGAGGCCATCCTCAGCCTTCCCGATGACGCCCGCTTTCCCCAAAACAAGCTGGACCTTGTCCTCATGACCTATGTCTATCACCATGTGGACAAGCCGGTCCCTCTCCTCAAGAGCATCCTGCCCAGCTTGAAGCCTTGGGGTGTCGTGGCCATGGCGGAGCCGAAGCCGGAGCATACCGAAGCGAGCGCCAAAGGGCTGACGAGGAAAAACGTCGGGGCGGAGGCGCGGGCAGCCGGCTTCACTTTGGACGCCGTCATCGAAGATCGGCTTAAGGCGGACAATATTTTCGTCCTGCGGCCCGCCGTTCCGGACGATCCGGAGTCGCATGACAGGGCGAAGGTCCGCGCTTTATGGCTGGATTATCTAGCCTGGATCAAATCCGCCAAGGGTACGGCGTCGCCGAGGGAATATGCGCTGAATCTGGCCGCCCAAGGAGTCCCGGAGGCGGAGGTCCGGCGCCGCCTGCACGTCCTCCGCGGCCAGTTCACCGAGCAACCGGAGGGCATCGAGATGCTCTACGATCCCCTCTACGGCAAGCCTCTCACCGGCGATTTGGCGAAGGATGGTTTCAAAACCTCTCCCAACGCTTTCCTCGTCGAAGCGATGAAGGGGATCCCGCCCGGCGGCCAGGCTTTGGACGTCGGCGCGGGGATGGGGCGGAACGCCATCCATTTAGCGAGTCTCGGCTGGGACGTAACCGGGATCGACCTCTCGGCGCGAGGCCTGGCCGTTCTGCGGGCCGGCGCCGAAAAGTCCGGCCTGAAAGTTCGGACTATCAAGACATCCTACGAGGACTACGACTTCGGCCGGGAACGCTGGGACCTGGTGGCCATGATCCTGTCCTGGGCTCCCATGGAGGAGGCCGGCTTCCTCCAACGCTTGAAAGCGTCCATACGCCCGGGCGGCTATATCGTCTTTGAGAACGTACTCCAGCGGCCCGAGAATCCTTTCGCCCCCGGCGTCCACGCCCTGGCTCCCGGAGCGCTCCGCGAAATGTTCCGGGATTTCGAAATCCTGACCTATCGGGAAGCGGACGATTACGGCGACTGGGGCGGGCCTCCGACTCCGCACGTTCGGATGGTAGCCCGCAAGCGCGGAGGAGCGGCCAGGCTTCAAATCGAATTTGCCCGGGAGACACGATGAAATATCGCCCAGCCGTTGGCAGGCTGTTCATCCTGACCTGTTCGATCCTGATCGGCTTCCCGACGGCCGCCCGGGCTCAGCGCCTGGCGAATGAGGCGGGATTCATGTCCCTCGAGCCCGTTTCGTTCTATTTCCATTTCGGGAGCTATTTCAAGCGGCTGCCGCTGACGTCGTCCAAAGCCCGGATCTTCTATAGCTTTCAGTCCGCCGATCGAGACGGCCCGGAAACGCCGGTCTTCGTCTTCTTCAACGGAGGGCCGGGCAGCGCCACGAGCTGCGGCCTGATGAGCATGGGCACCGGTCGCACCACCCTGGACAATCGGGTCGAAAGCGGCGGCGGAACATCCTATATCGACAATCCCTGGTCCTGGACCCGGCTGGGACATCTGCTCTACGTCGACGCGAGGCAGACGGGATTCTCGTATAACCTGACCGAAAGCGTCCAGGACGAAGGGCAGCGGTTCCGGGAGTTCAACGCCCAGAATTTCAATTCCTTTTTCGATGCCGCCGACTTCATCCGGGTGCTCCTGCGCTTCCTCGCCGCGCATCCCTCCCTTCAAAGCCGGCCGGTGGTCATCGTTGGAGAGAGCTACGGAGGGGTCCGCGCCACGGCCATGCTCTACCTCCTGCTCAACTATGCGGATTTCAAGAACGGCCGGGAAACGTTCCAGGACCCGGCCCTGGTCGATGAGATCCAAGCCCATTGGGACGCCGTTTTCCCTTCCTATGCCGGACAGATCGTCCCCCCCGAGGTGATCACGCGCCAGTTCGGCCATCAAGTGTTGATCCAACCGGCCCTGAGCTTCAACTATCAGGAGGAGGAGGAAAACGAATTGCTGCGGCGGCCGGACTCTCCTCTCTATCGCCTCGGCGAGGAGGTCGGCGTGCCCTATGATCCCCAGAGATATCCGGACCCGCTGGCCTACGTCGAGGACGCGGCGAAACGCGATCTCTACATCTACGCCAAACCCGTCGGCTGGCTGAACGGCTTCTTTAACAACGCCGCGATTCAGTTGCGCTTCGTCCGTAATCTCTCCCAGGTGACGGGAGTCGACGTTACTACCGTACCCGAGTTCTATGCGTCAACCAGGGCGGCCGCCTATCGGGTGATCGTGACGAGTTATCCGGTATCGGCCGAAATCCCCGGCCTATCGACCGCCACAAGGGCTCTCTTCGTAACGCCCGCCGTGCGAGAAGCCCCGGATGTCAGGACGGAGCCCGGAGACATGGAATCGGCTTTCGGCAGCCTCCGGGCTTGGGACCGCTATTTCATCGGGACCAATTTCAACGCGAATTACGCGTTCCACATTTTCAACGTGGCCCTCGTACGCGGGTATGACATCCAAAGTTGGCTGCCGCGGTACGGGCGCATGTTCCTGAAGAATACGGCCTATGTCCCGACGTTCATCACCAACGCTGCGCTGGATCTCGTCGTCTATGCCGCCGCTCTCCCGCCCGCCCTGGCCAGGCACACCGAAATCCTTGAATCGGTCGAACATGTCAGAGCCGGCGGGGAGGCGCGGCCGGGCCGGATTGTCCTCACGTACCGCCCCTCGGCCTTCGCGGACATCGCAGGCTTGACGATGCGGACCATCCGTTTTCCTATCTACGACAAGAGCTGCCATGCCGTGTCTCTGACCCAGCCGCAGGAGCTGATGATGGACGTGACCAATTGGCTCCGCGAGAACGGTTTGAGCGGCCTCCGGGAGAGGGAAAGGAGGCCGTCGTGATCTCCGGCCGGCTTCGCCGAAATGCGACAGGACTTGTGATCGCGGTCCCCCTCGTCTTCCTTTGGTTGGCAGTGCCGGCGATGAGAGCCGTGGACAGAGGAGAGGAGGCGAAACAGCGCCGGATCCGAATTGACCTTTATTCCGGCCTCTCCTGGCTCGATCCCCGCGCCTTGAATCAGATCGTGGATTACGATACCGGCGTCCGGAAGTTGGCCTACGACGATTATTTGGACTATCTGAAAGCCGGCGGCGCGATCCTCGCCTGGAGCAAAGAGGGCGAGGGGCGCGAGAGGAAGATCAAGTTTGGCGTCCCGTTCGGGATTCGCGTCCGCTATTCCGTCTCGGATTTCCTGGCCGTATCCGTGGGCTTGGAGGCCATGAGGGGGGGGCGAGACGGATCGTCGCTCATACGGTACGTTCGATACATATCAGCTTCGGACATCAATACCGAGAGCCTGGACATTTCCGCCTACCGCCTGAAAACGAGAGCGTATGCGCCTTCGGTAGGCATCCATCTGTTCAAGCGATTCGGCTCTCTGGATGCCGAGGTCTTTTTCGCCGGCGGCCCCCTCTTCGCCGCGTGCTCCTACGAATCTCGGGTGAACTACACCTGGATGATGCAGAGCCCCGTCGCTACGGGGGTACCGTTCTCCTCCGAGAGCCTCTTGGCGCAGGATGGATCCGGAACCGGGGTCTCACTCGAGGCCGGCGGGCGTCTCAGCCTTCCGGTCTTCCGCCGCGTCGATCTGTTTTTGGAGGGCGGCTGCGCATATCAGGTGGTGAAGTCCCTGTCGGGAGAGGGGAGCGAGATCCAGGGTGGGACGCTTGCGACCTGGAAAGGAACTTGGCGGGAGAAAACCGAAACGCTGACGACGCCCTGGGGGCTGCGCACCTGGCGGTTTCCAACGAACTATGAAACGGAGGCTTCTGGAACCGGGGATTTTCGCCTTGACCTCTCCGGATTCCGGCTACGGATCGGCGTCTCAGTCGGATTCTGATTCGCGGAGAGGAACATGGCTGTGAGCGAAATCAAAGTCATCCAATTTACCATCGGCCGAAAAATCTCGCGAAGCAAAAGGAGCAACTCATGAAGACGGGGCGGAGAATCCCGAACGCCGGCCGCGGTTTTGTTCTTTCCGCGGTCCTTGCGGCATGCGGACTTATCATGATGCCGGCCGCGGAGCGCCCGGTCTCCTCGGGCCGGATCACCGAGGACAAGTCCTTCGCCCTGACCTATATCGCCAACTGCGGCGCCCTGGTCTCCGCCGGAGAGTCCAAGGTCCTTCGATTGCAAAGGGCGCCGCTGCCGGATACAGTGTTCGGTCAGGCGTCCCCGGGTTCGGAGCCGGTGAAATTCTGGCCCGGAATCCTGTCGGGCGGCCCGTATCCCCACGGCCAATTGGCGTTTTCGCCGGACGGGGCGGGCGTTTTCTGGTCGGCGATGAAGCAGGCGGGGGCCGGGCAAACGATCTACTGGAGCGTTTTCGACGGCAAAACCTTCGGCCTTCCCCAAGTCGCCCCTTTTGCCGCCTCCGGCAACGGCGGTCCGGCATTCTCTGCCGACGGCCGGCGCCTCTACTTCAGCGCCGAACTTCCCAAGGAGGGAAGCGCTTCCGAGACGCCCACCGCGATCTGCTACGTCGAGAAGACCGCTTCGGGCTGGAGTATACCCGTGCCGATTGCGGCCACAATCGATTCGCTGATGACAAAAGGACAGGTCTCGGTGGCCCGCAGCGGGAACATTTATTTTTCGGGCCGGGTGCTGGCGGAAAAGACGCCGGGAGTCTATGTCAGCCGCTATTCCAACGGAACCTATCTCGCGCCGGAAAGGCTTGCAGGTCCCCTGGCCAACGTGCCGCTCCTCGTCGATCCCTGGGTGGATCCCGAAGAGCGCTTCCTCCTGGTCTCTTTTCCTCCCCCGGAGGGACCTCCGATGCTCACCGACATCGGGGTCTGCCAGCGCCGGGCGGACGGCTCGTGGAACACGCCCGTCAGGCTGGGCGGGGCTGTCAACACGGCGGCTTTCGAGCGTTTTCCATCGCTCTCGCGCGACGGAAAAATCCTCTTTTTCATACGATCCGAAAGCCGGCAATTCGTAGGCGATCAAGCCCATTTCTACTGGGTCGACGCGAACGTCCTTAGCGAGGGAACGATCAAGGCCAAGGACTCCAAGGACGGTTCGGTGACCAAGGAGTGATCAAGATGAGAAAAACAACAAGAAGAATGAAGGACGAAACCTCGGGATCTATTCCCCGTTCGCTTGGAAGGGCTGTCGGGCGGATTCAGCATCGGCTCCGGTCTTCCGTAGTACCGGCCTGCCTTCTCCTCGGCGCGCTTGGATTTGTCTTTTCCGTCCCGGGATCGAGCGGCCAAGCGTTGCAAGGCCCCTACTTGGGCCAGGAGCCGCCGGGGACCACTCCTCAGGTCTTCGCCCCAGGGATCGTTTCGACGGACGCCCACGAGTTTTCCAGCTCGTTCACGCCGGACGGCCAGGAGTTCTATTTCACCCGGAGCGAGTCGATGCAGAGCCCGACGCTGATCATGGTGAGCCGATGCGTCGGCGGAACCTGGACGCCTCCGGCTCCCGCCCCGTTCAACGAAAAGACGGGAGCCGGGCCGGGAGGAGGGATGTCCTTCGAAGCGATGGCGACACCAGACGGCCGTCGGATCTATTTTTCGTCCGACCGGCCCGGCCCCGATAAGCCGGCGGCCGGGGGCATGCCGATGCTGAACATCTGGTACGTCGAACGGGAAGGCGACCGCTGGAGCGAGCCGAAGTTTCCCGGCGCGCCGTTCAATCCGATGAAGACCATGTTCATCTCGATGACGAAAACGGGAACGGTCTACACGGCGGACATCTCCAAGGGGATGGCGAACAACCGAATCGCCGTCGCGCGGCTGAAGGACGGCGCCTATCAGCCGCTGGAAGACCTCGGAGCTTCGATCAATGCCGCGCCGATCAACAACTATCCATACGTCAGCCCTGACGAAAGCCTGCTCCTCTTCAACCGCCGGCAAGCGCCGGGCGGAGCCGGCGGCTTGTTCGTATCCTTCAGAGGATCCGACGGAACTTGGGGAGAGCCGCGGCAGGTCGACCTCGGCCCGCTGAGCGCCGGCCAGGGCGTCATCTCCCCGGACGGAAAATTCCTATTCTTCACCGCCGGCGAGCGGCGGAAGGGCGATATCTACTGGGTCGATGCTTCGATCCTGAAAAAAGAACCGCGCTGAAGGCCTCGGGGGATTCCCGCGGCGGCTGCGTCCGGCGTTCCGTTTTGCTGTGGAAATTAATAAAGATGGTTTTCGCTTGGCCGTCTCGGCAAAGCCGCCGGCATGGCGGTCGAAGGCGGCCTCGAATTTTGAAAAGGCGGCCGGCCGGTTTCCCGTATTTCTGTCAGCGCACGTAACCGGCCGCTTTCGGATCGAACCAAAAGAGGAACGTCAGGATGTCGGCCGGCAGATCGGCGAATTCCCCCTTCAGAATCCTGATGTGTTTCTCTCCGGTGGGTTCGTCTCGGAGCGGCAGGCTGCATTTGACCGCCGGGCGCTTCCATGTCCGGAAAAAGAAGGACTTGGCCCGTGCATCCGGCAGGCGCACCGACAAATGGAGTTGAAATTCGGGAGCGATGTCCCAGGTTTTGGCCGGATAGAGAAGATAATCAAATCCGGTCACCCCTTTTTTCGGCCAGGCGGCGAAATAGCCGTGCCCCCGCTCGTCGATGAACATCCGTTGGCCGTACGTGACGGTGAGACGGCTCCGCCCAGGCGGGAGGACGGCTTCGAATTCGGCAGCGGGAAAGTCCGCTTCGGAAGGAGACTCCAGGGTCCGAAGAAACAATGACTCCGCGGGCAGTGAATCAAACGCACGCTCCTCGAGCTTCTGGATCCAGCGCTCATCGGATTCCTCATCCAAGCCGGCCGCCGTGCGGAGGCGGCGGAGGAAGTCTTCGTAAAATCCCGGCAAAAAGCCGGCCCGATGCCGGGCGATTCGGAGCAGACACTCCTTTTTTTCTTCGGGCGCGTCACGGATCGTAACGGCGAGGGCGCGGCCGTCGAGCTCGGCGGAAAGGTCGTGGATGTCGACGGCAATGAAACGGAGGGCAACCGAGCGAGGTTGGCTCGACCGGTTGTCGATCTCGTAGGAAGCGTTGAAGCGAATGGTATCCCGGGGGCTCAGAGTGGATAGTTCGAGGCCGGGGAAGGCGGCGTCCAGATATTCGGCGACGAGTCGAATCTCGGCGGCCGCCGTGCTCTTGAGATTTCCGCTGAAAAGGCCGTCCACTTTTCGGGCCATCCGGAGGTTGGCCTGCGCCGGCAGGGCCAGCGCGGCGGCCAGGCCGGCGAATACAATCCATGCCTTCGGCTTTGCGCGACGGGATACCGAGCCGAGGCTTTTCATTCCCGTTCGGGAGCTGACGCTTCAGACTCCGTAATAAACTACCTTGCCTTCGGCGTCGCACATCTTGAACCAGGCGAGGACGGGCTTATTCTGGGCGTCGTAGAATCGTCCGAGGACGATCATGACGAGGTCGACGATGATCCCGATCCCGAAGCAGCCGAAGGTCAGGAGCCAGAGAATCCCCGTGCCGGTCTTCCCGACGTGAAAACGATGGGCCCCGAACATCCCGAACCAGCCACAGAGCAACAGGGTTACGATTCTCGATTTTTCCGACATGGACAACCTCCTTGTTGACGTGATGGGATTAGTTTAGCAGAAATGGCCGGCTGAAGGTATGATTCCGCTGTTGACGTCGATCCCGCCGGCCTGTATCATCGGTCCCCATGAGGGATTTCTGGCTCTGGTTTGCGATCGGATCGGCCCTGTTCGTCTGGTTTTCTTGGTCGGTTTCGATCCGGGCTGGCCGTTATCACGGCGTCTCCCGGTACTGCGCCTTTGAAGGAATCCTGGCCCTTTTTCTTCTCAACGCCGGGGTTTGGTTTGACGACCCTTGGTCGCCGCTCCATGTGCGGGATCTATCGCTTCATCCGCCATCCGATGTACGGTTCGCTCATGCTCCTCGGACTGGGAATCTATCTCAAGCGCGTCACCCCCTTGACGTCGGCCTTGGCTTCGATCGTCGTCATCGCCCTGGTCCTGACAGCCTTGATCGAAGAGGGCGAGATGCGGGCCTGCTTCGGCGAAGAATATGGAGCTTATGCGCGGCGGACGAAACGGTTCATCCCGTTCTTGGTCTAGCTTGAAGAAAATCTGAACGAATCTTCAGTTGATTTGGAGCCCTGCCCGAATTATTTTAAGGGCTGTGAAGCCTCAAGGACCGGACCTATTCTCTTGGAGCTGTTGGGCCCATCTCGTCTTGTCTCTTTTTGTCGTTGGCATCGCTGTTCCGCTTTTCGCCCAGCGCAGCCAGCCCGACACCTTTAAAGCCGTCAAGACGACCTCGGCGATCAAGCTCGACGGCGTCCTGGACGAACCCGATTGGGCCAAAGCTCCCCATATCTCCAACTTCACCCAGCGCGAACTCGCCGAAAACCAGCCGGCCACCGAAAAAACCGAAGTCGCCATCCTCTATACTAAAACCGAGCTCTTTATCGGTGTCTGGTGCTACGACTCCGAACCGGGCAGGATCATCGCCCAGAAGATGAAGTGGGATTTCGATCCCGACACCGAGGACGACTTCGAAATCGTCATCGACACCTACCAGGACAAGAGAAACGCTTATTACCTCGTCGTCAATCCCAACGCGGCCCAGTTCGACGCGCTCATCATGGACAACGGCCGGAAGTCGAACGCCGACTGGAACGGCGTCTGGCACGCCGCGGCGAAACGGTCGGACCAAGGCTGGTTCGCCGAGATCCGGATCCCCCTTTCCACGCTAAAATTCAGTCCCGCCGAGGATCAGGTCTGGGGGATCAATTTCGAGCGCAACATCCGCCGCAAGCGCGAACAGGTCCTCTGGCAGGGCTGGTCGAGGGATTCGAATATCGAACAGGTCAACCGGGCGGGAACGCTCGAGGGCCTGACGGGGCTGACCCGGATGCGGATCTTCGAGTTCAGGCCCTATGCCTTGGGCGGGGGCCAAAAAGAGAGGCGGATCGCGTCTTCGACCACCGCAAGCATCGGACTGGACTTCAATTATCTAATCAACCCGACCGTCAAGCTCGATTTCACCATCCATCCAGATTTCGCCCAGGTCGAGTCGGATGCTATGATCGTCAACCTGACCCGTTTCTCGGTCTCCTGGCCCGAAAAGCGTCAGTTCTTCCTCGAGGCCAAGAACTTCTTTGATTTCTCCCTCGGCCGAGCCCAGCCGTTCTACAGCCGCCGGATCGGGATATATCGGGGGCTGCAGACGCCCATTCTGGGCGGGGTCCGCTTTCTGGGTAAAATGGGCGGGACGACGCTCGGGGCCATGGTCTTGCAGACCGAGAAAACGGACCAGACGGGCGCCAAGAACTTCTCCATCGTCCGCTGGAAGCAAGACCTCGGGGAACAGTCCTCGGTCGGCGTGCTCGCCATCGGCGCGGCCCAGGCGGAGCGGTTCAACGGGACGGCCGGCGTCGATGCCCTGTATTCCACGTCCAAGTTCTTCGGCGACAAGAACTTCCAGGTCGGCGGCGCTTTCGCCGCGACCTATACCTCGGACCGGGAAGCCTCGACGGGCAGCGCCCATAGGCTGTTCCTGAGCTATCCGAACGATCTGATCGAATTCGATGCTTCCTGGGAAAGAGCGGGGAAGGATTTCAATCCCGAAGTGGGTTTCTTGAGCCGGACGAGCTACCAGGTTTTCGTGACCGAATTCAAGGTCAGCCCCCGGCCGAAATTCCTGCCTTGGGTCCAGCAACTGGAGTTCAAGCCGATCGAACTCGATTATTACCTCGATGACATCACCCGGGAAATGCAATCCGTATACATGGAATTCCGGCCACTCGGGCTGCAGTTGAAGAGCGGAGAGGCGTTCGAGTTCAACATCCAGCGCAACGCCGAGAACCTGACCGAGGACTTCGAGATCCGCGAGGGGCACGTCATCCGGGCGGGCCGGTATTGGACGAATCGGGGCGAGGTCCAATTCGAGACGTTCGAGGGGCGGTCGCTCGTCTTCGGAGCCGGGCTCAACTGGGGCGAATTTTATGACGGCCGAAGCACCGAATACGAGGCCCAGCTGGCCTGGAAGGCGAACAAATACTTCAGCGCCAGTTTGGCTTATCAGCGGAGCGATATCCATCTTCCCGAAAGCGGATTCGCCATCGACGAGGTCGTCGGACGATTGAATTTCTCTGTAACCCCGAAGCTGTACGGCTCCGCTTTCGCCCAATGGAACAACGATGAGAACAAGGTGCTCTTCAATTTGCGCCTAACCTGGATCCCCAAGCCTGGGGCCTATCTCTATTTCGTCCTGAACCAGTTCGGCGATAAGATCGACCCGCGGGGGACCTGGCAGCTCAATAAGACCGTGGCCATGCTGAAATTCGTCTGGTATTTCAGCCTGCCCTGACGGAGATCGCTTTTTTGGTGCTATGATAAGGAATTCGAGACGCAGATGAAGATCTTGGCGGTCGAAGACGACAAAAAGGTAGCCCAAGCTCTCAAAAAGGGGCTGGAGTCCGAGCGCTACGACGTCCAGATCGCGCCGACCGGCGAGATCGGTTTCTATCTCCTGGCTACGCAGACGTTCGATCTGGTCCTCCTCGACCTGATGCTGCCGGGCCGGAGCGGCCTAGAGATCCTGGCCGCCCTCCGCGCCCGCCGCGACCGGACTCCCGTGCTGATCCTTACCGCGAAGGACGCCGTCGAGGATAGGGTCGTCGGGCTGGATTCCGGAGCCGATGATTATCTGGTCAAGCCGTTCGCGTTTCCCGAGCTGTTAGCCCGGATCCGGGCTCTACTCCGGCGGGGGACGAACGGGCAAGTTTTGAAGCTCAAATTGGCCGATCTCGAGATGGATCTCATCGGCCGCGCTGTCGCCCGCGCCGGAAAGGTTCTCTCTCTTACGGCGAAAGAGTTCGACCTCCTCGAGTACCTCCTGCGCAATCAGGACCGGATCGTGACTCGGGAGATGTTGGCCCGGGACGTCTGGAAGGAAACGCAAAGGGCGACGCCCCTCGACAACGTCATCGACGTTCATGTTGCCCGCATCCGGAAGAAGGTCGACGAGCCGTTCGCCGTCAAACTGCTCCGAACCATCCGGGGCGTCGGGTTCATCCTGACGGAGGGAAAGGGGTGAAGATCGGCCGCCTGGGTGTCCGCGCGCGCTTGACCCTTTGGTATACGCTGGCCTTGGCTTTGATCATCTTCGTCTTTTCGTCATCCGTCTATGTCTTCGTCAAGGGACGGCTTTACCGCCAGCTCGATCGACAGCTCGACGGTGAATTTTCGCTGATCGCCGGAGAGATCACGGAATCGCCTGCCGATTTGAGCGAACTGGATCCCGGCGGCTCGACGCGGCTCTTCCAAGTCATTCGGCAAGACAAGATCTTCTTTCGGAGCGAAGCCTTCCAAAAGGCCGGGCTGCCCGAGCTCGACGCCGGGCGCGCGGCTCGATATCAAACGGTCCACTCGAGATCGGGGAAACGATATCGCGCCGTAATGGGGCGGGCCTCCCAAAATGCCTGGCTGACGGTCGTCCTGCGCGAGGAACCCGTCCATGAGGCGCTCGAGACGCTGGCCTTGATCCTTGCCTTGGCCCTTCCTTTAGCTCTGGTCCTGGCCGCCGGCGGCGGCTATCTCCTGGCCGGCCGGCTTTTACGGCCCGTAGCGGCCATGGCCGCCAAAGCCGCCCAAATTGGGTCGGAAAATCTGTCCGAGCGTCTTCCCGTCGGGAATCCGGATGATGAATTCGGAAAACTGGCCGCGATGTTCAACCACACGCTCGAGCGCCTGGAAAACGCGTTCGAACGACTCCGAAGATTCACCGCGGACGCCTCGCATGAATTGCGCACGCCCCTCACCGCCATTCAAAGCGTGGGCGAAGTCGCCCTCCAGGAACATCTGGATGGCGAGGCCTACCGCGACAGGATCGGGAGCATGCTCGAAGAGACGGCCCACCTGACCCGTCTGGTCGAAGGCCTGCTCTTGCTGACGCGGGCAGATAGCGGCCGGCTCGCCGTGTCCTTTCAGGAAGCCGATATTGCCGGCCTTGTCGGGAACGTCGTCGAAGACATGCGCGTCCTGGCCGAAGAGAAGAACCAAAAGCTGACCTTGATCGCCAAGGACGGCCTTTGCGCGCGCGTCGACGCGGATCTTCTCCGGCGGGCCGTGGTGAATATCCTGGACAACGCCGTGAAATATACGCCCCGGGGAGGGGCCATTTCGGTCGGCTTGGAGGAACGGAGCGGTATCGCGACCATCTCGGTGACGGATTCCGGACCTGGAATCGCGCCCGAGCACCGGGAGAAGGTCTTCGGCCGCTTCTATCGAATCGATGAGGCGCGGTCCCGCGAGGCCGGTGGTGCGGGACTCGGGTTGGCCATCGCCAAATGGGCGGTCGAGGCGATGGGCGGCCGCATCGAGCTGGAGAGCCGGGAAGGCAACGGCAGCGCGTTCCGGATCGTATTGGCAAAATGAGAACAAGATAAGAAAGGAGAATTCATGAAGATCAAAGATGTGTTAGCGGTTCTTGTCGCGGTCGTGTTCCTGTTCGCAACGAGCTGCAAGGAAAAGGAAGACGAAGCGGGGGAGAAGGCGGAGATCAAAGCCAAGGCGGGAACGGTCGAAAAAGCCGAGGTAAAGGAGGCCGTGGGCAAGGAAGAAAAAGGCGAGAAGGAAGAGGACGAGGAAAAGGAAGAGAAGGAAGAAAAAGGCGAGAAAGCCGAGGCCGGCGAAAAAGGGGACGCGGCTGAAGGAAAAGCGGCCGCCGTGGACCTCAAGATCCTGCCGGAGGCGGTCCTCAACGCCTTCAAAGCGGCTTATCCGAACGCGGTGATCAAGGGCGCGAGCAAAGAGGTCGAAAACGGAGTCACCTTATTCGAGGTTGAGAGCATGGATGGAACGGTGGGACGCAACCTTATTTATACGGCCCAGGGCAAGGTCAACGAGATCGAAGAGGTCATCGCCCCGGCCGACCTTCCGGCCGCCGTCCAGCAGACGCTGGCCAAGGAATTTCCCGGTTACAAGATTCTGACGGCCGAAACCTTGACCAAGGGGGCGGCCAAGCAATTCGAGCTGTCGATCCAGGTCAAAGACGAGAAGATCGGGGTGACGATTGATCCGGCCGGAAAGATTACCGAGAGAAGCGGCTCCAGCGCGAAACCCGAAGCTCCCGTAAAGAAATAGTCCGCCGTCGCGTCCGGTCCGGGGCAAAACGTTGCCCCAAGGTCGAACCATGCGGTATTTCGGGAAGAAAAACACCTCCCGGTCGTCCAAAAAGCCGAAGGAAGGTGTCTAACCATGTCTTCACGCAGGCAATTCCTCAAACAAACGGCTCTGACCGCGGCGGGATTGGCGGCCGGCAGTAGAGCCGGCTTTCGGATATCGACCTCGTCACGATAAACCTGTAAAATAGCCCCGTGCGCCGTTTCATTGCTCTCTGGTTGGCGATGGGGGCGGCGTCCTGCGGATTCGGCGCGCCGTCGGACGGCTCTCCCGCCGCCGCCCCGCAGGCCCAGACCCCCGTTCAGAAAATATCGGTTGTCCGGTCCTACCCCCACGACCCCGAAGCGTTCACCCAGGGCCTTCTCTTCGACGGGGGGTTCCTCTACGAGAGCACGGGCCGGGAAGGCTTTTCCTCGGTCCGGAAGGTCGACCTGAACACGGGCGCCGTCCTGAAGATTTCGCGCTTGGCTCCCTATTATTTCGGCGAGGGCCTGGCTCTCTTCGACAAGAAGCTCATCCAGCTGACCTGGCTGAACGGCAGGGGATTCGTCTATGACAAGGATGACTTCCGCCTCCTGGGAGAATTCGGCTTCGAGCCGGAAGGCTGGGGCCTGACCTCGGACGGAAAGAGGCTCATCTTGAGCGACGGGACGCCCGAGCTCCGTTTTCTCGACCCTGCGACGTTCAAGGAGACCGGGCGCCTGGCCGTGACCGACGGCGGCCGCCCGGTCGCCAACCTCAATGAGCTCGAGCTCGTCCGGGGCGAGATCCTGGCCAACGTCTGGATGACGAGCCGCATCGCCCGGATCGATCCCGCTACGGGCCGCGTCACGTCCTGGCTCGACCTCGAGCCGCTTGTCCGGGAAAGCGGCGGCGCGGATTCAGACGCCGTCCTCAACGGCATCGCCTACGATGCCCAAGGCGACCGCCTCTTCGTAACGGGCAAGCTCTGGCCGAAGCTCTACGAAATCCGGATTCGTTGACTGCGGTCATTCCTTCCTCCGGACATTGAAATGAAGGCAGAAAAAGGCCATAATTGATGGATATCGCTTCTTGAATCGAGGGCATCCATGCTGAAAGACATTATTAAAAAGGAAATTCTGGAGACGATCACCAGCACGAAGTTCGTCTTCACCTTCCTTCTCTGCGCCATCCTCATCCTGCTGTCGGTCTTCACCGGCATCTCCAATTACCGCTCCGACCAGAAAGAGTATTCGGCCGCCGTGGCGCTCAACAAGAAGAACCTGGAGAGCCAGCAGAACTACCAAGCCCTGGCCGGGCTGGGAACCAAGATCAACCGGCCGCCCCAGGTCTTGGGAGCCCTCGCCAGCGGCGTCGACGAGGCGGTCGGCCGGGTCGCGACGGTCAACGTCGCCTACGACCCCAACCTCGTCGATTCCAAATACGAGAGCAATCCCATCTTCTCGGTTTTCGGGACGCTCGACCTGACGTTCATCGTCAAGATCGTCCTCAGCCTCTTCGCCATCCTCTTTACGTACGACGCCATCGTCGGGGAGAAGGAGCGCGGGACGCTCAAGCTGACCCTCTCGAACCGGGTCCCGCGCGACCGCTTGATCCTGGGGAAGGTCATCGGCGGCTTTATCAGCCTCCTCATCCCGCTCATCATCCCGCTCATCCTGAGCGTCCTCATCCTGCTGGTCTATCCGAACATCCCCCTGGCCGGCGACGACTGGATCCGGCTCCTCCTGATGTTCCTGATGTATTTCCTCTATCTCTCGGTCTTTTTCACACTCGGCCTGTTCGTCTCGGCCCGGGCCAATCGCAGCTCGACGAGCTTTCTCGTCCTCCTTTTCCTCTGGGTCGTATTCGTCACCGTCATCCCCAAGCTGGCGGTCATGTCCGCCGCCCAGCTCAATCCTATTCCCTCGGTCCACGAGATCACGGCCAAGAAGGACGCCTTCCTCCAGCAGGTACAGGGCGGGGCCCAGAAGGAGGTCATGGACTGGATCAAGGCGAACTCGCCCAAGACGCCCGAGGACCAGAAGACCTTCCAGGACCGGATGAAGAAATTCCTCGAGACCTACCAGCAAGACGCGACATCCAAAATCGACGCGAACAACGCCGCCCTGGAGCGGGACTACCAGCTGCGGAAGAACTCTCAGGTGAGGCTGGCGGTCAACCTGTCGCGCATCTCGCCCGCCTCGGCCTTGACTTTTTCGACCATGAGCCTGGCCCGGACCGGTCTCGACGAGCACGACCGCTTTTTGGCCTCGATCCGATCCTTCAAGCCCGTCTGGACCAAGTGGGCGAACGCGAAGATGATGCAGAATCTCTCATTCGGCCTCGACACGAGCCAGGCGCCGAAGGTCGTTCTCGACGACATGCCCCAACACAAGTTCGAGGCCGAAACCCTGGGCAAATCCTTCGTCCGGACGCTGCCCGACTTCGGGATGATGGTCATCCTCATCCTGGTCTTCTTCGTCGGCGCCTACGTCTCCTTCTTGAAAGCCGACGTCCGCTGAGAGGCATCCCATGATCGAAACCATCGAACTCACCAAGCGCTACGAAGACGGGTTGCTGGCCGTCGACCACCTGAGCTTCAAGGTCGAGCCGGGAGAAATCTTCTGCATGTTCGGGGCCAACGGGGCGGGGAAGACGACGACCATCAACCTTCTCCTCAATTTCCTCCCTCCCTCCGAGGGAACCGCCCTGATCGAAGGCATCGACGTCACCAAGGAGCCTCTCCGCTCCAAGGACTACGTCGCGTTCGTCTCCGAAAACGTCATGCTCTACGGAAATTTCACCGCCTACCAGAACCTGGACTACTTCAGCAAATTGGCCGGAAAGCGCGGCCTGTCCAAGGCCGATTACGCCAAGGCCCTGACCAGCGTCGGCCTGCAGAACGAGGCCTTCGAGATGAGGACGAAGAACTTTTCCAAGGGGATGCGCCAGAAGCTCGGATTGGCGATCGCCCTCCTCAAAGGCGCGCCCAACATTCTCCTCGACGAGCCCACCTCCGGCCTCGATCCCAAGTCGGGGCAGGAGTTCCTTAACCTCCTCCTCAAGATGAGGGACGAGGGGAAGTCGGTCTTCATGTCCACCCACGACATCTTCCGGGCCAAGCTCATCGCCGACCGCGTGGGATTCATGAGGAAAGGCCGGCTGGTCATGCTCAAGACGCGCGCAGATCTGAAGGGGGAAGACCTGACCGATCTCTACATCCAGTATATGGAAGAGCGCGAAAGCTGACCCTCACCGCGGCCGGAACGTCCTCCGCCGGGCCGCGAAATAGATCAGAGAGAGGACCATGACCGCCGTCCCGAACACGCTCAGAACGTATCCCGAGACGATGAAGAACTTGACGTGGGTCATCCCTTTCTGGCCGATCGATTTGTAGGCGAGGACGCCGACGCTGGCCAGGTAGCCCAGAAAATCCGCGACGTAGATGAGGAAGCCGGCGTTGCTCTTGTAGGCGAAGGCGGCGATGAGGCGGTCGAAGAGGACGCCGTTGAATGGGATGTAGCTCAGGAACAATCCGAACCCGACGAGGACCATCCAGGGCGCCGACGGGAGGAAGGCCTTCTCGTAGAGAAGCGTCGAGGCGCCGACGGCCGCGAACCCCGCGATGACGGCCAGGTGGTTGATGACGACGGCCCGGAAATTGTCCTTCACCAAGAGGACGAGGGCGAGGACGACGAGGACGCCGACCGCGACCGGCGCCTCGGTCGAGGTGAAGATGGCCGAAGATCCTCCCTTCCCAAGCGTCTGCCAGATGTCGGCCATGTAATTGTCGCGGAAGTCGCGGAAGGCCGTCAGGGGTATGTAGGCGGCGAGCATAAAAACAAGACCCGGCGCGAAGGCCAGGAAAAACTTGACGCGCTCCCGGCCGCTCATCGGGATCCGCTCCGTCCGCAGTCGCTTGTCCTCTGCCGTCGGGGGCGGCAGGCTTTCCAGCATCCAAAGGCAGCCGAGCAGCGGGGCGAAGAAGATGAGTCCCGTCACGAACGGCATGGCGAATTCGGAAACGCCCCAGTTCATGACCGCCTTGCCGACCGTCTTGACGAATCCGGAGGCCAGGACGAACGTCGAGCAGAGGACGAGGGCGATGATGTCCGTCCGATTGCGCCCCTCGATGTAGCTGAAGACCAGGCCCCAGATCATCCCGAGCGGCAGGCCGTTGAGGAAGAGAAAGACGATGTTGGCCGGCGGCGGAACGACGAAGAAGAGGAGGAGGGCGATTTCGGCGGCGCCGATGAAGAGGACCATGAAAAACGGCCTTCTCCTCCTGGTCAGTTCGGAGATGACCTTGATCCCGATGCCCTTAGAGAGCATGTATCCAAACACCTGGGCGATGATGAGGATCGTCTTGTAATCCATGCCGAAAAATTCGAGGCCGGCAAACCGGGCTGCGGCGAACGGCTTGCGGAACGCGTACATGCAGGAGTAGGCGGCAAAAGCGGCGAACGAGGCGTATAGGGTGAAGACGGCGTCGTGCCGCGTTTCGAGCCAGGTTGTGACCGCGGCTTTCCTAATCATGGAGGGGGGATGGCGGGCGGCCGAACCGCTCGCGCCGCCGGGCTTCCTCGAGGTCGGAAGGCGAGTCGATCTCCGTCCAGGCCGCGGGATCGATCTCGTGGAGGTAGACCTCGAGGCGGCCGAATAGGGACATGAAGACGTCGTCCCAATACCTCGTCTCGAAATCGCCGTCACCAATCAACTCTTCGAGTCTGTCCCGGATCAAAGGAGCGTCGCGCGCCGTCCAGTACGTCAGTCCGGACTGGATGACCCCTTCGCCGCCTTGGACGTCGATCCTTCGGATGCGGCGGCTTTCGTCGCAGCGGATGATCCACTCCTTGGCGAATCCTTTCCGGTATCCTCCGAAGATCAACGAATGGTCCGGATGCGCCGGGAGATAATTTTCGTGCATGCAGACGTCGGCTTCGGAGACGTAGCTGTCTCCGATCCGGTCGCGGACGAGATAAACGGTATAAATATTGTTGTAGGCATCGTACTTGTCGTTGAAGACCAGCGTGATGCCGGGATAGCGGGCGATCAAGGCGTCGAAGCGGTCCGCGCGATAGCCGGCGACGATGACGATTTCCGTAACGCCGCGCTCGCGGAAAAACTGAATCTGCCGTTCGATGAGCGAGACCCCCTCGATTTCGACCAGGCCTTTCGGCCGGTCGTCGGTCCACGGCCTGAGCCTAACCCCGGCCCCGGCAGCCAAAATGATCGCGTTCATGGACTATAGGGAATCATAAACGCCGTCCGAGAGCAAGGAAAAACTCGTAGGCCGCTTGACTCCGGTCGAGGCGCGAGATTATGATTTTTTTCACGTCCGCGCGAGGCGCATGGAGAGCGCGGGAGGAGGAGACCGAGATGAAGAAGAGCGCTGCATTCCATCCCATCGCGGCCGCGCTGGCCGGCTTGATCATTCTCCTATGCGGAGCGGCGGGCGCCCAGCAAACGGCGCCTCCTCCGCCCTTTAACACCGCCTTGACGGCGCTCGCCGGGCCCGACCGGGTGGTCGTCCTCCCCGCGAAAACCTATCTAAACGGTTGGGTCGGCTACGGCGACCCGCCCCGCCGCGAGCGCCGGCGGAACGAACCTGCGCCGGCCCCGATCGCAAACCCGGGTCCCGCGCCGGCCGTGCGATGGAGCGCAGACTCTGGGCCGGGGCAGGTCGCCTTCGCCGACGCCCGCGCGGCCGTGACGACGGCCACCTTTTCCGCGCCGGGCGCTTATGTCCTAAAGCTCACTGCGGACAACGGCGGCGCCCGGGCGTTCTCCTTCGTAAAGGTGACCGTGGACGGCCCGCCGCCCTCCACGCCGCTGGCCGCGGTCTACACGAAGCCTTTCAAAATCCAGAGCCCCCTGTGGAGCCGGAAAGCCAAAGCGTTGATCGTCAACTGGATCCCCCATTGCATCGAACAGATCGAACGCAGCGACCTCACCCTTGGCCCCGGCGGCATCGACAACTTCGTCGAGGCCGGCAAAAAGCTGGCCGGCCAGGCTCATGGCAACCATAAGGGCTATGTATTCTCCAACGCCTGGGTCCACCAGACGGTCGAAGCGATGTCGATCGCCCTGATGGTCGACGCCCAAGGGGATCCGGATATCCTCAAAGCCCAGGACGAGATGCGGGCGACCCTCGAGAAATGGATCCCCATCATCCTGGCCGCGCAGGAGCCGGACGGCTACCTCCAGACGGCGTTCACCCTGCCGCGGGTCGACGCCAAGGGCGCCGTCAATCCGGGCCCGTTCAAGCACTGGGAACGGCGGGGCGACCACGAGGGCTATGTCGCCGGCTATTTCCTGGAATCGGCCATCAACCACTATCTGATGACCGAAAAGAAAGACGCCCGGCTTTACAACGCGGCCAAGAAGCTCGCCGACTGCTGGGCCGCGAACATCGGCCCCGCCCCCAAGAAAGAATGGTTCGACGGCCATCAGGAGATGGAGCAGGCTTTGGTCCGCTTCGGCCGCTTCGTGAACGACATGGAAGGCGGGGGCCGGGGCAATGCCTATATCCAGCTGGCCAAGTTCCTCCTCGACTGCCGCAAGGGCGGCACCGAGTATGACCAGAGCCATCTTCCGGTCGTCCAGCAGTACGAAGCCGCCGGGCATGCCGTGCGGGCCGTCTACAACTATTCGGGCATGGCCGACGTCGCCGTCGAAACGCGCGATCCCGAGTATCACAGCGCCGTCCGCTCGCTCTGGGACAACATCGTCAATAAAAAATATTACGTCACCGGCGGCGTCGGCAGCGGCGAGACCTCCGAGGGATTCGGGCCGAACTATTCTCTCCGCAATAACGCCTACTGCGAGTCGTGCTCCAGCTGCGGCTTGATCTTCATGCAATACAAGATGAATATGGCCTATCACGAGGCGAAATACGCCGACCTCTACGAGGAGACGCTCTACAACGCCCTCCTCGGCTCGACGGATTTAGAGGGGAACAATTTCTACTACGACAATCCCCTGGACGCCCGCGTTCCCCGCTACCCCTGGCACACCTGCCCCTGCTGCGTCGGGAACATCCCCCGGACTTTGCTGATGCTTCCGACATGGATGTACGCCAAGGGCGCCGACAGCCTGTACGTGAATCTCTTCATCGGGAGCACCGCCACGGTCGAAGGCGTGGCCGGAACGGATGTCGAGGTCGTCCAAGCTACGGATTATCCCTGGGACGGCAGGGTCTCCATCACAGTCAATCCGAAGTCCGAGCGTCGCTTCAACCTCAGGATCCGGGTTCCAGATCGCAGCGTCAGCGGTCTCTATGCGAGCGCGCCGGTCGCCGACGGGCTCGAATCGATCTCCCTCAATGGTTCGCCGGTCGCGCCGAAGGTCGAAAAGGGCTATGCCGTCATCTCCAGGACGTGGAAAGCCGGGGACAGGATCGACCTCGTCCTCCCCTTGAAAGTCCAGCGGGTGAAGGCGGTCGAAGCCGTCGCCGCCGCCCGGGACCGCGTCGCGCTCCGCTTCGGGCCGCTTGTTTACAATATCGAACAGGTCGACCAGGATATCAGCCAGACGCTCGCGCCGGACGCGCCCTTGACCGCCGAATGGGACAAGGGCCTCCTCGGCGGCGTCATGGTCATCAAGGGCATCTTTGCGGGCGGTGGGAAGATGACGGCCATCCCCAATTATGTTCGATATAATCGCGGCCCGGCGCCCGACCCGGCGGCGCTCAAGCCCCCGGCCGGAGGAGGGCGGCCCGCAGCGCGGCCGCCGGTTTCAATCGTCTGGATCCGAGAAAAATAGGAGACACAATACCTATTACCTAATTACGTTCGCCCATTTCCCGTCGGAAATAGGGAAATAGGTATTGTGTCTCCAAAAAAATTAGCGGTAGAGAATCGGATTCTTCCGCCAGTCCTTGTCCCTGTCGTGGCCGTAGGCGGCGACGCGCGGCCGCCGCTCGAGGAGACGAACGGACTCTATGGCGCAGGCTAAGCCGGCGCTCCGCGGATTCTTCCCTGTGCTTTCCAGGCGAAAAGTGTAAGCGCCGGGTTCCGGCCAGAAGTCGAGAAGCTCGAATTCTTCGACGTCGCGGCGCTCGGCATAGAAATCCAAAGGCCGGCCGATCTTCACCCCGTTCAGGAAAGGCTGGTAGCGGCCTCCGTCCTCGGAGCGCGATCCGAGCAGGACGAGGTGGAGCGGCTCCTTGGCTTTGACCTCGAACGGGATCTCGACCCACGCACCTTCTTCCCGGCGGGGCTTGTAGATGAGCTCATCGCCGCCCGATTCCTCGTTCACTCGCATTAGGACGTCTCCCGCGCCGTGCCTCTTCGCGGCGATAATGTCCGGGGCCCGGACGGCCACGCGGTCGAGGCTCGATAGGCGCCGGCCGGCGGGAGCGCGGGCGGCGAACGTCGGCCGGCCCGTCTGGTACCAGAAGGCGACGCTGGCATAGTCGTCCTCGCGCTCGTTCCAGCTCGTGGACTTGTAATCGGGATTCTCGTCCGGAGAGATCCAGCCCATATGCTCCAGCGTCACCTTGATCCCGGTGTTGAAGACGATGGGGTCGGCGATGTGCCAGCGGTAAGCGCTGGTCCGGCCGCCGATGCCGCGCCGGTCGTAATAGGGGACCCCGAAATAGGGGGTGCCCGTGGTCTCGAGGCCCCAGGCCGAAAGGAAGTAATCCTCGGTTCCGGTTCCCCAGATGGACGGCTTCGCTTCGCCGTCGATGTAGATCTTCTCGTCGCCCTCTCCGAACCAGGCCGGGCTGCGCATCCGGACTCCCAGGACGGTGCCGACATAGTGGCCGCGGCCGGTCGTCTCGAGAAGGACGTAGTCGTTTCCGCTCTCAACGGGGTATTCCTGCCGGTACTGGGCGTAGAAATAGGGCGTATCCTTGGGGAGGTCGTCCAGCTTGAGCCAGTCGATGTTGAAATAGAGAAGGCTGAAGGGCTTGTCGCTCTGGTTTTCGATCTCGATCCGGGCGGCCTTGCGAAACGGCATCCTCCAGAACGCGTTGTACGAATCCCCGCCCTCGACGACGACAGGAAGGCTGATCACTTCCCGGCGCTCGCCGAAGCAGTTGGCGAAGAAATCACCGACCGGCGCTTCGACCGCCGGCCGGCTCTCGCCGTCCCAATACATCCTCAGCAGGAGCTCCTGGTGGTTGGCCGAGCCCTTGGGGGCCCAGTTTTGAGGCTCCGGCCCGAGGAATGTGATCCAGATGTGGGTGATGACGCCCGGACCCGACTCGTCAAAAAGGACGTGCGTCGCGCCCGGAGGGATGTTGTAGTTATCCCAATTACTCTGGACGTCGGCGTCGCCCCGCGGCTCGGCCTTCGGGTTGTATTTGCGCGGGCCGGCGTTCCGGTCGCCGTCGGGGCCTCGCCGTATGTCTCCGACCCGCATCGCCGAGGTGGCTCGCATCGAGCGGGCCTCGATCGGCCGGATGAGGTCCCCGAGAAAACCGCCTCCGCCGGGAGGCGCGGCGCCGTCGTCCCGGCAGCCCATGTTCCAGGTCAGGAATGACGCAGTCAGTAATATGAATGCCGCACGCAAGGTCCATTTCGCCGCGTCGGATTTTAACGATTTCATGTCCTTTCCCTCCTTTGAATTCCGGGGACACTCACCATAATTCCTTGTTTTCACTTTCGCAACTCTCGTGAATTCCGGGGATTCTAGCCGCAAGGATCACTTCTTTTGGGAATTATGGTTAGTGTCCCCAGAATTCGAACGGATCCGATCCCTTGGGCAGGGTAATAACGAAGGGCTGGCCGGGAAAGTCGATCCCGACCACGGCGAGTTTGAATCCCCGTTCGGGCTTCAGAGCCGGGTCGGCCCAGTTCTTCCCGGGGATGGGTCGATAGTCGTCCCAGGTCATGAGATCCTGGTCCTGGACCCTTTGCCGATCGATGGGCGTCGCGGCGCCCGGACCGCTTAGCGCCGGATGATCGGTGGCCGCCGCCAGTAGACCGAGCCCAAGGCCGGCCGCAGCCAAGGCCAGGAAGAGAGCTCTCTTCTTTGCGCGCATCCGGGATGAAGCTAACCGGGGATTGGAGTTTTGCGATCGGCTCATGGCGTCTCCTTTTTGGGGAAGCCGCTCCCCGTTCTTTATGATCGAGCCTTCCGAGACCTCTCGGCATTCGATAAAGAGGCTGTACGTTTACTCGACGCAGCCGAGTGTCTGAGATTATATGGTCCCGGGGCGATTTCTGTCAAAAAGCGGACGGGACCGGGCTTTTTTGATAAACTAAGCGGGCTGATTTCCCTCTGGAGGCGCCGATGAGCACCCTGACGACCCACGACCTTGTCAATCTCGTCCGCTCCGCGTTCCCTCGATTCGAGTCGGACCGGAAACTGGCCGTTTTCGTGGATGTTCCCAAAGAGCCGGCCAAGGACAACGAGCCCTGGAAAGTCCGGCGGGCGATGGCCGCCGCATGGGCCGAGGCCCTGAATGCCGGCCGGGAGGAGATTCCCCTCGAAGGAATTTCCCTCATCGCCTATCCGGACGTCGGTTCGAACAACGCCGATTTGCCCTCCGTTGGCTATGTCGTCGAAGGCCCTCTGCCAAATTCGGCCGCCGGCCTTCCTTCGGCGGGCCGTCCGATTCCCTTCGACGAAATATTCCGGACGTTCCAGATCATCCTGGCCCCGACGGAGTTCTCGACGACCGCTCCGCTGAAAAACGCCGGCCGGGCCTACGGCTTCCGGGCCGCGACCATGCCGGGCTTTGCCGCCTCGATGATCCCGGCGCTCCGCGTCGATTACGCCGAAGTCGGCCGCCGCTGCCGCGTTCTCAAGGCTCTGCTTGACGAAGCCGAGGAGGCGGACGTCGAGTTCATCGTCGACGGCGCCGAACGCCACCTGATGACGTTCGACCTCCGCTTCCGCTCAGCCCACGAAAGCGGGGGGCGCTTTCCCAAGAAGGGCATGGCCGGGAACCTCCCGAGCGGCGAGACGTACATCGTTCCGTACGAGGGAGAGAAGGGCGAATCCAGTCGGACGTTCGGCGTCCTGCCCGTACAGATCGAGAGAGAGATCGTCCGCTTCGGCGTCGCGTTCAACAAGGTCACCGCGGTCGACGGAGGGGGCCCGGCGGCCGAGGCCGAGCGCCTTCATCTCGCGGCCGAGCCAGCCTACGGCAACATGGCCGAGCTGGGATTCGGGGTGCTCGGCGACTTCGGCCTTCAGCCGGTAGGGGAGATCCTCCTCGACGAGAAGCTCGGCCTGCATGTCGCCTTCGGCCGGAGCGATCATTTCGGCGGCATCGTCGGGCCGTCCGCGTTCTCGTCGCCCGCGGCCGTCATCCACCTGGACCGCATCTACATCCCCGCGGTCCAGCCGCGGGTCTCGGTCGCGGCGGTCGGCCTGCGGTTTCCGGTCGGGCGTGTTGAACGAATCATGGCTAACGGTCGATATTCGATCTTTTAATTCGTTGGCCCACCCTGGTTGGAGCCGGCAGTCTAAAGTAACTTATTTTGCATTTCCGATTGTTTTCAAGGCTTCGGCCGCGTAGATCCGAACCTCCAAATCCTCGTCCGTCAGGGCTTTCCGGAGAGCCGGGATCGCCGTTGCCGATCGAAACTCCATGAGGGCCAGTACGGCCGCCCGCCGGACCTCCTTGCTTTCGTCTTTCAGTGCTTCTAGAAGAGCGGGGATCCCTTTATCCAACTTATATTTCGCCAGGGAGGCGGCGCAGACCGTGCGGGGATACCAAAATGAGGCCTTTTTCAGTCCGATGATCCAGGCGTCGACCGCGCGGTCCGATCCCAATGTCCAGAGGGCGGTCCCGACCGCGTCATAGGGGCAGTTCTCCATTTCCTCGAAACACCGGATGAGCGGTTCGATCGCTTCCTTGGCGCCGAGAGCGGCCAGAGCTCCCGCCGCCGCTCCCATGGCGTTCGTTCCGGGATCCTGAAGTACGCCGATGAGGAGAGGGACAACGTCCGGATGGTTGATCTGTCCCAGCGCGCCCGCCGCGGCGACGGCGATCCCGCGTTGTCGATCCTGCAGCGCTTCGGCGAGCGGCGGAACGGCCTGGACGGATCCGATGCTTCCCAGGGCTCCAGCGGCCGACTGCCGGACGTACCGGTCTTCGTCGTGCAGAAGGGAGATCAAGGGTGCGAGCGCCCGCTCGGATTTCAGGCCGCCCAATGCGCCGGCGGAATACCCTCTGACGTTCGAGTCCTTATCCTCGAGGAGAAGGAGGAGCGGTTCCACCGCCTGTTCGCCCATCCGGCTCAATTGGTCGGCGGCCTGGCGTTTCTCCCCCCGGTTGTCGGCGTCTTTCAATATGCGTACGAGTTCAGCGACGCGCCGCTCCGGCGCCCCGACCTTCCTTCCCGGCCAGGCGACCAATCCTCCATAGAAAGCGGAGATGCCCAGGAGGAAAACCGTATAAAAGGCGAGCACTGCGGCGATCTCCCGTTTTCGCTCGGGATAGGGCTTCTTGAACATGAGCCTGAGCGGGATGTTAAAGGGTTTTGTGATGAATCGGGGCAGAGGGAAGAGGAACGGAGCCCGTCGGCGATAGGCTTCGTAGGATTCTCCATGAGCCCTGGCCATTTTCATCTCTTCAAGCATGGCGATGCCGATGATGATCATGGTCGACAGCAGCCAGGGGAGCGTGTTCGACAGCTCGAAATTGAGCTTGATGTTGCTGCCCGGAAGGAACATCACTCCATAGCTCCAGATAATCCAGCCGAGATATTGCGGATGCCTGGACAAACGATAAATCCAGAAGTCCGCCACTCCTTTCTTTTGGGCCCTGGCGTAAAACCAGGTCAAGGTCCCCAGAAAGAAGATGAACAGGCCCAAGCCTGTAACGACATAAGAGAATCTGATCCACCGGCCGAGCCCGGTGAGCGCGTAAAGGTCGAACAGGATCTTGAAAGGCCAGTTGACGATGGCCCCAAGACGGAAGAGGTCGAAAGACACATCCAGGAACGGCATCCAGAGGAGGCGCAGAAATCCCAAGCCGCCCAGGAAAAACATGGCCGCCGCGAAATGGCCGAAAACCGGGAGAAAGAGAAGCACGGCTCCGGCCGAAGTCCATCCGCTCTTCTCGGTGATGAATCCGACGGCGATCATGAGGACGATCAGGGCCAGGCAGACGTATCCGATCAGGCGGAGCCGGAAATGCCGCAGATAGAGATCGGTTCGACGCGCGCTCTGCGCGTCTTGGCCCGTGGCCACGTCGGGCGTATCGACGTTTTTCATGATCAGCGTATCGAGCAGGCGGGGAAGCTCGATGGAGGCGAATGTCAAGCCGATCGTGAAAACGGCCGCCAAAAGGGTGAGCAGCGCGAGAGTCCGGGATCGGGCGCTCACGGCCGCTTTTCCTTCCGGAAGCGCGCTTCGATCAATCGCTTCGGATATTCGATGGAGCCCAATTTCTCCAATTTGCCGTATTTTTGAGACATGATGCCGATCAAATGTCCCCGGCTATCGATGACCGGAGAGCCGCTCAATCCCGGCATCTTGTTATCCGATAATAGCTTCGTGGAGATGATGACCGCGCCGTCCAGCGATTCGACATAATTCCCCTCATAAATGACTTGGGGGCGGTCTTTATCGGAATATCGCCAGCCGACGATACAGATATTTTCCCCGGCCTGCAGCGGCTCCGTCCGGAATTTCAAAGGCTGAATGTGAGGGGATCTTCGTTTGATCGAAAATAGGAGCCAATCGATGTTCGAAGGGATCGCCCGGTCGATCGATTCGCCGCGATCCTCATTGAGAAGAGCGTCCACTTCGACCACGTCGGAGGGATTGTCCTTCGGAAACATGATCCAGTGTTTCAACTTGTCTCCGAACGACACCGATGTCATGGACGGAGACTTGAAGTAGGTCAGGACATGCTTGGCCGTGACGGCGAACACCCCTTGTTCGGTCTCGAGTAAAAACGAGCAGGCCGCGATGGGATGCGATTTGTCGACGTACTCGATCTGGTTGATCATCGTGATTTGCGGCCAGTCCTTCTGAGGGGAATGGATCCATGTCTCGGCCTGTTGCGATCGCACCGAGGAGACAAGGCTGAGCCCGCAGATCAAACCGGCAAAGGTCCGAAGGAGATGGGGACGAGAATGAGCGGGAGTCTTCATGGGATGGATTCCTCCTCCCGCCGTCGCTCTTGGCCTGTTCGGCCCGAGCCTTCGATCAGGTTCATGGCGGTTTCGAGATAGACGTCTTTCCCGTCCAGGAAATCCCGATAGGTTTCCCGGACAGGGTGATCCGGCAGGATAGGCTTGGTCTTGTCCATTCCTTGGACGGCCGCCGCAAAGGTGCTCCGGCCGAACGTGAGAATGATCTTGGTTTTATCGAGCTGAATCTCCGAATTTTTCCCGGCATTGCATTTATACGTGGAGCCGCTCGGCGTTCCGACGAAGGTTCCGATACGGTGATATCTCAGCAACGCGCAGAAATGTCCGTTGGTGGAACCGCAATGACCGTCCAGGAGCGTAACCAGCTGTCCCGTGAAGTGATTTTCGGGAAGCGGAACAGGCTTGGCCAAGTCGGCATATTTTCCATAGGGCTCGGCAAAATAGGGAGTCGGTCGGTGCTCAAGATAGGAATACAGGATCACGGCGCAGAAGGGATCGCCGCCGTCATTCCCGCGGAGATCCAGAACCAGGTTTTGGATTCCCTTGTCCTTGATCTGGCGGAAGCTGTCGTCCATGAAGGTCTTGAAATATTCCACGCGATCATAATAGCTGAAAGTCTTTACGGTCATAACGGCCGCTTTTGTGTCTTCGATGAATTCCACCGTTAGGGGAGGATGTTGAAAATTGGCGAAGATCACGTTCCGGACCGACCCGAGATCGGCGGGATGAAGATCCATGGTTGCCCGAGTTTTTCTTCCCGGGAGAGAATACGTAACCTGATATTTGTCCGGAAATCCAAACACGCTCGCATAGAACATCGGAAAACGCTTTGTGACTTGCGCGTCGATAAAAAAAGGATTGAAAGCGTCCGCGGAGGTGATTTGTCTCAACTCCTCCAAGATGGATTTCAAGGAACGTCCGTTGATCTCCAGGAGGATGCTTCCAACAGGAACCTCGAGGACCTCCCGATAGCTGCCGGTGACGACGAGATCCTTGTCGATGAGCTTGACCTGAAGCGGAAAAAGGTTGTTCGATCCCCTATTGAAGAAAGCGCCGGGCATCCAGAGAGCCGTATGCATGCAGCCGACGTTGGCCGCAATGGGGGCCATGATCTTGAAGAACTCGTCGATGCGCATCGGTCTGTCGATGAGCTTGAACCGCTGATCGAAGAGGGCGTCGAATTCTTCCTTCCCGGTGTATTCGTATAAGCAACAATGCTCTTTTTCCAGGATTTGCCTCAGCTGCCTGAAATCCTGCCGCATGTCCTCGACGGCGAGCAGCGGGGCGTTGTTTTGGGCCATCCCTGCGCCCCCTAAAGCGAGAAGGAGGATGAGCATTATGAGTCCAAGTCGTCTCATCGTGGGATCCATTATTTCAGGCCGGCCGGGTCTTTCGCCCGTTTCAGGGCAATAAAAGAGGGGAGGCTGTAGCTTCCGTCGGACGCGATGAGGTTGGCCTCGCCGCTGAGCCTGTCTTTCCGGATCGTCAGCCCGAGTACCGTCCGATGGCCCGCTGCCGGCGCGTCGCTCAAGCGGAAGATCTGAGGAAAGTGGACGACGCATACGCCTCGGTTCATGGCGGGCGTTTTCAATGGGGCCAGGGCTTCCTCCAACGCCCCCGCTCCGTCCCTTCGGGAGATTTTTATCTCGCCGCTTTTCTCCACGGCGAGACGGACTTGAACATTCGCCTCGTGTGTATGAATTGTTCCTTCCCAAATGCCGACCATCTCCGCGGGCGGCCTAAACGCCGGCGGCTGAGGCGGACCGGCGCCCGGCGGGGACGAGGACCTCAGATTGCGGGCATACACCGGAAGAAGCGCGGCGAAAATCCAGTCGCAGACTTCGATGGAGCGGACATTCTCTCCGTTGATGAGAACGGCCGCCGCCAGGCCCTGGGAGGGGATCATGGCCAGATGGGCCCGGCAGCCGTCCATGGCCCCTCCATGGGTGAGGATGGGGAATCCGAATCTTGTTCCCGTCTCGATGCCGAGCCCGTATGAAGAGGTCCGAACACCGGGATCCCGCGAGCCGTGGATGACGGCGATCGATTCCGGCTTGAGGATCGCCTTCTGGTCGGGCTTGAGACGCTTCAAATGAAGTAGGGAGAAAAGCGCCACGTCGCGAGCCGTGGAATAGATGGAGGAGGCCCCCCGGGTGTCGTGATCGCAGAAAGGGACGGGAGCGAGCGTCGCGGAGTATTTCTCCGCGATTTCGAGGCCCTGCGGCAAGGCGGAAAACACCGCGGTCCGGGACATGCCCAACGGCTTGAAAACCTCGTCCCTCACGAATTCTGGATACGGCTTTCCCGAGACCTGTTCGATGATCGATTCCAGGACGGCATAGCCGAGATTGGAATAATTGTAGTTCTCTCCCGGTCGATCGACGAGCATCCCATATCTTTGAAGGATCGTTTCGAGAGGCGGTTTGGGCGTCGACCGGCCGGCATAATAAAACCGCCAATACATGGGCAGGCCGGAGGTGTGGTGAAGGAGGCGCCGGACCGTGGCCCGCGCGGCGTCGCCCTCGAACGCGCGCAGTTTTGCATTTGCCAGGTAGGCGTTGGCCGGCTTGTCCAAGTCGACAAGGCCCCGCTCCACGAGAATCATAAGGGCCGCGGCGGTCAACGGCTTGGTGACCGAGGCGATGGGATAGAGCGTCTCGGGGCCGGCGACGGTCTTCGGGTCCAGGTCGGACAGGCCGAAGGCCTCTTCCCAAACGATCTGGCCGTCCCGGACGACGGCCAAGGACAGGGACGGGATCTTTTTGTCCTCGATCAGGCGGATGATCTTGCCCCTGACATCGGAGAAATCCGCAGCTTCGGCTCCGGAGATGGCAGCCGGCGAGACGGCCGAGAGCTCGGCCGTCCCGCCGACTATAAGAATGAGCAGGAGAAATCTGGTCAACGTCGAAGCCGGCCGGATCATGATTTGTCGTCCTTCTTTTCGCCGTCGGGAGCGGCGCCTCTTCGCCTCAGCTCCTTGGACACCTCCCATTCGATGAACCGGGAGATAGCGAAATACATGAGCCAGATCGCGCCGACGGCGAGGGCCGTGATCAGGAGGGATTTCCAGACGCCGTGCTTCCCGAGAATGTTCGGGAACAGCATGACGGCGACGAAAACGGACAGAATGGCCGTCCAGATCTTGAATCCGAGCCCTGGTTTGGACATGCCTTTCTCCTTTTGCTAATCCTCGATCCGTCTTCTAATGCGAACCTTCCGTATCCCTTCGCGCGCAGATCCTCGGATTCCCTCTCATCGCCGCCATCGTCTTTCAGCGCAGGGACGCCTGCAGGTCCTTGAATAGCTTCAGGATCGGCTCGCCGCGGTCGGGCGGATAGATGCTGAAGGCCAGGTAGGCATACGTCGTCCCGTCCGCCTTCTGGATGCAGTTCTGTGTGGCCTTGCAATAGAGAAGAATATGGGCCTCTCCTTCGAGCTGGTTGATGATGTCGGAGATCTCGAGGAAATTGAATCTCCACAACGTCCCGTCGCTGTCGAGCCTCACGACCATGCCGCTGCCGGCCAGATCCAGTTTCGGCTTGTTGTAGCAGAAATTCAAGAGCATGTCGTTCAGCTCTTTGAGAATGGCGGATGGAGACGGTTTGGCCGCGTCTTGCGACTCGAGCGATTGGATGAAGGCGGTGGAGGAAGGCCCGAGGAAACCGGGCAAGACCGCGGCCAGAGGCAGGACGGACGCTCCCAAAATTATCGAGATGACGAGGGTTCGCGTTCGAATACAATTCATATAAACCTCCCGTTCTTATGGCCTATTTCCCCAGGCCGGCGGCCTTCATGCCTTTGTCCAGATAGGACTTGAGGAGGTCCGGCCTCTTGTTCAGCGTTTCCAAGTACAGATGAAGACTGACGACCTCGGACATGAGGGCGTCGGCGATGAAGCCCAATCCGACGCCGGCCCCCCCGTGGTCGTTGACGATGAACAGCACGTCTTTCCATTCGGGCATCTTGCCGGTTCGCTCCTCGACGAAGTCCATCATGGTCTGCCGGTACATGGGCCAGTACAGGACCTCGGGATCCATGAGAACGGCCTGCCGGACGGCGCTCAGGAGCCGCCCATAGCGAACGGCGAACAGGTCGTCCACATTCTTCGCCGCCTGGGCCGATTTCAGCTCCTTAGCCAGAGCTACGATGCTTGATCCCGTGTCTGGGGAGCCTCCGCCGGGCGCCGCGGCCTTGACGATCAAAACGACCAGTCGATCGAGGAGTTGAAATCCGGCTTGGTCAGGGCCGGCTTGGGCGAGGCTCGCCCGTGCGAACACGGCGAGGACAAGCATCGTGACGAATCCAGCGGCGAAACATCGCTTCGTTTTGCTCATGTCATTCTCCTTTCATCATCGTGCGTTCGTCGTGCGCTTTTTTCTCAGGTCCTCGAGCGTGCGTTTGAGGCCGTCGTCATCCGGCGCGCGTCGGAGGGCTTTTTCGTAATGGCGGATGGCTTCTTCGACATCACCCTTCCGCTGGTAGCATGCGCCGAGGCTTTCGTACGCGTAGGGCAATCCCGGATTCAGACCGGCGGCGTAGCGCAGGATCCGGACGGCCTCGTCGAGGTCGTTGCGGCCCATGAAGTCGCTGCCGATCATGTTCAGGACGAAATAAACGGGCTTGATCTCGTAGCCGTACTTGGCCGTGAGCCCGCGGTAATGCTTCAGGATGCATT
>Ga0208828_1000077_pt1 | contig 43970 bp, 42 predicted proteins | sample Kivu_160m_FD_185487 | JGI IMG/M metagenome (GOLD analysis project Ga0208828, IMG submission 185487) | Freshwater microbial communities from Lake Kivu, Western Province, Rwanda to study Microbial Dark Matter (Phase II) - Kivu_160m (SPAdes)... | ecosystem: Environmental > Aquatic > Freshwater >... | reverse complement strand
TCTCTTGTCTTGAGACTCTTCCCCTTCCCCTTCACTTCGTTCAGGGTCAGAATGAAAGCTGTCACGCTCCTCAGGATTTGTCATTTAACGGCGCGGAACAGGCTGGTAGAAATAAAAATAGCCGAAAGGCGGGTCTTGGAAGTATAATAACCGTGGCATGATTTCGATTTCAAGGCTGCTATGCGATTCCACAGGACCGGGTGACAGCCTTCGCTATGGCAATGGACATAAAGCCGATGGTAGACAACCACCTATCATAGTCTGGAACTGCACCCGAAAATGCAATCTCCATTGTGTCCATTGCTACAGTAGCGCCGGCGAGCAAGACCCCGATGAAGTTTTAACCACCGAACAGGCAAAATTCTTCATCAGCGACCTGGCAGATTTCGGTGTGCCTGTGATTCTATTTTCCGGGGGTGAGCCTTTGCTCAGAGATGATATCTTCGAGCTGGCACAATTCGCCAAGGAACAGGGCTTGAGGACTGCCCTGTCTACAAACGGCACTCTTATCTCCGAGAAAGTAGCGAATGAAATAAAGAATGCCAGATTCGCCGAGGTGGGTATCAGTCTTGACGGCATCGGTACCAAAAACGACCGATTCCGCGGTAAAAAGGGCGCATATAAGGCTGCTTTACAGGGCATTCGGAACTGCGTTGATTTAGGGCTAAGGGTATCGTTGAGGATGACCCTTACTAACTACAATCATACAGAAATACCCGCCATATTCGACCTGATAGAAGAAGAAGGGATAGAACGAATCTGTCTTTACCATCTCGCCTATGTAGGTCGAGCCGGCAGCCTGAGCAAAGACGACTTGAACCACTCCCAGACCAGGGCGGCAGTCGACTTAATCTGCGACCGAACCGTAGACCTTTATAAGCGCGGCTTCAAAAAAGAAGTCCTTACCGTGGATAATCATGCCGATGGCGTTTACCTTTATCTTAAACTGAAGAGCCAGGACCCGCCAAGAGCTGAAAGAGTACTGGCTTTGCTCAGAGCCAATGGCGGCAACAATACAGGCATTCGTATAGGAGCAGTCGACGAACTGGGAAATGTTCACGCCGACCAATTCTGGCAGCATTACTCATTTGGCAACGTGCTTCAGCGTAAGTTCGGGGATATCTGGCTGGATACTTCAGACCCATTGATGCGCGGGCTCAAAAACAGAAGGGGATTGCTCAAAGGACGCTGCGCCAGATGCCAGTACCTTGAGCTATGCAATGGCAACCTGCGGGTGCGAGCCGAGGCAGTTTTCGGCGATATCTGGGCTGAAGACCCGGCGTGCTATCTGACAGACAATGAGATTGGATTGGGTCAATGACAAAAGAAACGGTTAGAGAGAGCCGAAGGGAAAAGGAAACCATAGCTCCTAATCTTCGCATGGTAGCCTGGGAGATAACCCGAAGCTGCAACCTCTTTTGTGCTCACTGTCGGTCATCTTCTACAGCAGGTGCTTATGAAGGCGAACTTTCCACAGAAGAATGTCTCCGCCTGATAGACGGCATACTGGAAGTGGGCAAGCCTGTTCTAATACTCACCGGTGGCGAACCGCTTCTGCGCCAGGATTTTTTCCAGATAGCAAAATACGCCGTCACTCAGGGGCTGAGGGTGGTAATGGGCACCAATGGCACTCTCATCACCGATGAAATCGCCTTGAAGCTGAAGCAGACTCCAGTATCAAGGGTAGCAGTAAGCATAGATTTCCCTGCAGCCGAATTACAGGACAAGTTCCGAGGCAAGGCAGGCGCTTTCGAAGAAGCCGTTTCAGGAATTGCCCGGCTGCGACAGGCAGGTGTGGAGGTGCAAATCAACAGCACCATCACCAGGCTGAACATGAATTACCTGAATGAGCTATTAGACTTTGCCCTTGATATAGGAGCAACTGCATTCCACCCGTTCATGTTAGTGCCGACAGGTCGTGGTAAAGGATTGGAGGCAGTGGAGATGTCACCACAGGAATATGAGCAAACTCTAAACTGGGTTTACGACAAGCAAAAAGAACTGGGGAACAGCATGTTCTTCAAGCCGACTGACGCGCCTCATTATCAGCGTATAATGAGGCAGAGAGGCAGGGCAGATAATCTCCAAGTATCATTGCTCGGCGATAAACCAGCAACTAAATCTGGAAATGAAGCCATAAACTCCATAACGCGAGGTTGCCTGGCTGGCACCAGTTTCTGTTTCATCTCTCATCGGGGCAGCGTGCAGGGATGTGGATATCTTGATGTTGAAGCCGGGAATATAAGAGATACGAATTTCAGGCAAATCTGGGCTAACGCCACATTGTTCCGCAGATTAAGAGACCTGTCTAATATAAAGGGGAAATGCGGCAGTTGCGAATACAAGATAGTCTGCGGCGGCTGTCGAGCCAGAGCCTACGAATCCACCGGTGATTACCTCGAGGCTGAGCCGTACTGCATATATCAACCGTCAACACTTCGAAAGAACAGTTAGATAGAAGCTATGAAACTCGATACCATAGATAAAAACCTGCTCAACATCATCCAAGCAGAATTCCCTCTGAGCCGAGAACCATTCGCTGCTCTGGGGCTGCATTTGAGTATAGACAGTGAAGAGGTAATCAGGAGAATCAAGCAGCTAAAAACAGGAGAAATTATCCGCTACATAGGCCCGGTCTTCAATCCAGGAAAGCTCGGCTACCGAACTACCCTAGCAGCAATGAAGGTGGATGCGGAGCGGTTAGATGAGGCGGGTCGAATCATCGGCACACATCCGATGGTGAGCCATTGCTACGAACGCGACCACGATTTCAACCTCTGGTTCACATTAGCTATGCCCATAGCCGGTGACACAGAGAGCGAAGTGCACAATCTGGGCAAAAAGGTCAGGGCTAAGACAACATTAAACCTGCCGGCAGTAAAAACATTTAAGATAGGAGCTTACTTCAACCTTGGTGATCATAATACTTCAGCACCAAGTATGGTCACAAATCACAACATGCCACAATATAAAACCATCGAGCTATCTCCCATAGACCGGTCTGTTATCAGCGAATCACAGCAAGACCTGCCTCTCATTGAAAAACCGTTCGACCAGATATCAGCAAGAGCCGGGATAGATGCGGATAAATTTCTAAGCCACTGCCAGGCTCTTTTGCAACGCGGAGTTATGCGGCGCTTCAGCGCCTCCGTCAGCCATAACAAGCTTGGATTTACAGCTAATGCAATGGCCTGTTGGATAGCAACATCAGACATGGTGGATGCAGCAGGCAAAAAAATAGCCATGTTCTCAGAGGTGAGCCACTGCTACGAAAGGCGCACTAACTCAATATGGCACCATAACCTGTTTGCCATGATACACGCCGACTGCAAGGAGACCTGCAGAGCCATAGCTGATAAAATATGTTCAGTGACCGGGCTTGATAAAAAAGAGCTAATATTGCTCTTCAGCACTAAAGAGGTAAAAAAGACAAGGTTACGATACACGGTATGAAAACACGCAGGGAAACACATTCATACTACCCGATTTTACTCAATATTCGGGGTAAGAAATGCCTGGTTTTGGGCGGGGGCAATGTGGCGCTACGCAAGATTCAGACTCTACTGGAGCATGGCGCTAACGTGGAGATTGTTAGCCCAAATTTCTGTCCGGAGATAAATAAGCTGGCAAAAGAAGGCACTATACGAGCCATAAACAGAGACTACAAGCCGGAAGATTTAAAGAAGACCTTTATCGCCATAGCGGCAACCGATGACATCAAAACCAATGAAAAATTGGCTGCTCAGGCGAGACGCCTGGGAATATTAGTAAACGTAGTAGATGACCCGAATAATTCCGACTTTATTGCCCCTTCATATTTCAGGCGTGGTGACATAATTGTCGCCGTGTCCACATCCGGCAGAAGCCCGGCTTTGGCTCGTAAAATCAGGAGCGAGCTGGAGAAAAAATTCCAGGCTGAATATGCTCAATTAGCTCTGGTCGCTGATGAAGTCCGCTCTGAGTTAAAACAACAGGGCATTACAGTTAGCGGCGACGCCTGGCAGAAAGTCCTGGACCTGAACTCGCTTATCGAGCTACTGAGGCGAGGCAAAAACCAACAAGCCAGGGAAATCATGCTTAGCAAACTAAAGATACTGGAACAGCAGGAGCTATGAGTAAGCCGCCTGGAACTCAAATTCATGTTGTGGGTGTAAATCACAGCACAACGCCGATTGAAATCAGAGAGAGGCTGGCTGTAAGCAATGACCACATCTCAAACGCATTGAGCCTGCTGCGCAAATATGTACCGCAGGGACTTATACTCTCTACCTGTAACCGTATTGAAGTCTACTCAGTGACAGAAGACAGTGGCTCTTCCAAACCAAGTACAGATTTCCTTAAAGCCTGGGCAAACATAACAGATACTGACTTATCGCAATACATCTACTGTCACCAAAATGAAGCAGCAGTCAAGCATCTATTCTGTGTAGCTTCCGGGCTTGACTCTATGATTATCGGCGAGTTCGAGATTCTGGGACAGGTAAGACAGAGTCTGGAAGAAGCCAAAAACGCCAATATGGTGAAGCATCCGCTACGAAACCTTTTCCATCAAGCGCTTAGAGTGGGCAGACAGGTAAGGGAAAAAACAGGAATTAGCCGAAATGCTCTTTCCATCAGTTCCGTAGCAGTTGAGCTGGCAGCCAGGGCTATAGGCGATTTGACCAGATGCAAAGCACTAGTCATCGGCACTGGCGAAGCCGGAAGATTGGTCGCCAAGGCGCTCAAGGAAAGAGGCATAGCGCAAATAACCACTACCAGCCGTTCGTACGAAAAAGCCTCAGACCTTGCTAAGGCGTTGGGCGGAAGCTCGGTTGATATAGGCAGCCTCGGTCAAGAGTTAACCAACTGCGATATAGCCATCAGTTGCACCGGGGCACCTCATCTCATACTTGACCTGAAGACATTAGAAAATGCCATGTTTGCCCGCTCCAACCATCCCATGGTAATTATCGATATAGCTGTCCCTCGAGACGTAGAACCTGATGTGAGGCATATCAGCAATGTCTTTCTGTACGATATAGATGACTTCACGCATATCTCTGAACTCAACCGCAAACAGAGGGAGACTGAGATAAAGAAAGCTATGAAAATTGTGGAATCTGAAGTTAAGCGGTTTACCTCCCAATGGCAGGTACTGGAGGTAGAGCCGGTAATTGGCAGTCTGACAAAGAAGGCAGAAGGCATACGCCAAAAACAGCTCGATATGACATTAAAGAAGCTACGGCATCTATCCACAGATGAGCAAGAGAGCTTAGAGACTATGACTAAAGCCATAGTGCAGAAGATACTTCACGACCCTATTCAAAGTCTCAAAAAAAATACCCTTGAAAGAGATGACTACATTAAGCTGGTCACCGAGCTTTTCCAACTCGACAAGGACAAGCCCGAATGAAGGAAATCCGTATCGGCACTCGTGGCAGTAAACTGGCTACCATCCAAACCGAATGGTTGCTGGCCACGCTCAAAGAAATATCCCCGGAGCTGAAAGTCAGACTTGTCAAAATAACAACCAGAGGAGACAAATATGGCACTACTTCTCTGGACAAACTTGCCGGGCAAGGGATATTCGTCAAAGAGCTGGAAAAGGCTCTACTCGACGGCAAAATCGACTTAGCCGTCCATAGTCTCAAAGATATGCCAACGGAAATTCCTCATGGCCTCATGCTAGGCGCAATAACAGCCAGGCTTGACCCCAGAGATATCCTCGTCTCCAGAGCCGGAAATCTCGCCAAACTTGCTCCAGGCTCAAAGATAGGCACGGGAAGCCACAGACGCGCTGTTCAGCTACGTGCTATTCGCCCTGACCTCAGAATTTGCGACATGCGAGGGAATATAGATACCAGACTGCGAAAAGTCTCTGATGGAACAGTCGATGGCATCATCGTAGCTGCTGCTGCCATGATACGCCTGGGCTGGGAAGATAAAATAACGGAATATTTACCAACGGGGCATTTCACGCCGGCTGTGGGACAGGGAGCACTGGGATTAGAAATACGCTCAGTAGACAAAGAGATTGAATCAGTCGCCTGCAAGATAAACCACGAACCGACACGGCAATGCGTAACCGCAGAGCGAGCCTTTCTGCAAGCCCTTGGTGGAGGCTGCCGCGCTCCAATAGCTGCTCTCGGAACCGTGTCACATGGTATATTAAAACTCAATGGAATGGTGGCTACCGCCGATGGTGACCATGTTCTGCGCGCCTCAGAAGAAGGCAATGCGCTGACCCCTGAAGCAACTGGAGAGTGTCTGGCAATGAAAATGGCTGGTATGGGTGCACTTCAATACACTACTAAGTCAAATTCTTAATTGAGCTAGCTCATAATTAGACGAGCACTAAGATGTTCCGCCGGCTCATGTTTATTTTAATTTTATAGCTGTAACGCTTCCTCAGGTATCCCATCAACATCAATGCCATCGATATTAACAATATAGTATGAAGAACCATCTCCAGAAAGACCGAGGCTTTTCTTAACCTCTAAATCGTTCGCATCGACTGTAAAATGTTCAGTGACGACCCCGCTCTTGCCTGCGTATTTTTCGAATTTCGGAGCCGGGGTTGATATAACAGTTACTCTTTTCCCTATTTCGTATTTCACCTGCTCCATCGCATTAGCTCCTTTTATTTATTATTTCTCATACCAACGTCAAGACGGCCTTCATACTGATTCCGCCAACAGCGGGCAACTAAACAATCGGTGTTTTAACCAGCCAAACAAGATTAAACTTTTCCATCCCGCCCGGTGGTAAATTTAGCCGCAGCATGGCAAGCAGACAACTCTGTTGATATATCCTTTCTATCCCGCATTCGGAGTTAGAGATGCTCTCCACGGGGAAACGCCACAATCTGATTTTTGGTCTCGCCGTCAATTCCAGCTCTATACCCAATTGCCGATTGCCCAAGGATATACTTTCAACATCTGCCAACTCACCGCAAGAATCGAGATGATGGTCGTCCAGAACAGCTCCGGGCACTCTATAATAAGCCTGTTCATTATGTCCGCCGCCGAGCAAGTTCAGGTTCCATTCACTGCCGAAAACAGCCTGAACCGATGAGTCGCTCATGTTTTTCAACTGGTAGCTTATATCTAACTTCTTCTCTCCAGCCACCAGCCTTATTTCCTTTTGCACCTCGAACGGTATATTTTTCGATTGCACCCGAAGAATCCCACTCCGCTTTAATAAAATCTTCAGCTCACCACCTGTATGGTCTACAAATAAATTGTACGGCTGAGCCGCGAAATCCCCCAATTCAACATAAGACTGATTGGCAAATTCCTCCAGATTAGTGCTCTTGCCAAAGAAGTGGTCAATAAGACTGGAACGTAGATATCTGTCATAGACTAAATGTCCTGAAAAGTCTTCCTCTTTCACCCTTATCAGGTCATGTATACTGGGAATGGCACCCACTTCACCTGTTTGCTTCTGTATAGTTGGCTCAGTGAGGGCTTTGTGATAAGCTTCCGGCCTCCTGGCTAGCGTGCTTAACACGTTGTAGTTATGGCGGCGAAGGTCCCATTCAAAAATAGAGCCACCTTCCGCAGGGCTTAAGTAAACAGAAAAGAGGTCGCTGTCAACCAGCAGTTCTTCGCTACCGTCACCATCAAAGTCGAGTTTCTGCCACTCCAGCCAACTGCTGCTCGAACGGAAGGCTTTCGCCAGCCATGAGCGTGGCTGATAGATTATGCTGTCAGCCCTCCTCTCAGCCTGGACAAGATAGCTATAGTTAGTTGCTCTAATATCGGCCAGGTAAATCCCACCAAAAACACCATGCCAGTACGGACAATTGCACTGCGCTTTCCATAGGTCTTGTAATCCACAATCGCCTTTACTGATGGCACCAGCTTGATAAACTTTCTTATGAACGCGGAGCATTTTCTTGTGCATCCTATTTATCTCCGGGTACTTGACTAAAAAATTGCGCCACATGCCGCTGTACATAAATTGAGTTATATTCTGACGCTCCTCATCTTCAAGCTGACGTTTAATGTTGTTATATTCCCAGGATTTGTCGGCTGGCAGAGACCACTCCAGCATCTCATCATAGGAAGCACAGGGCAAATAAATTCTACCCTTAGGTAGAAACTGATGAGCGTACTCACCAAGAGTAATGGTATGGAGCCAATCTTGTTTAGCTTCCAATGCAGTAAAAAACCTGTCCACCCATCCTTTTTGCCAGCAATAGTCATAAGTGCCTGGCCAGATACCGAATTTCTCACCGTCATCGCCCAATATAGCAATCTTATTCTCTCTATCCGAAGACTCACCGTCCAGATAGCTAAGAACCTCGTCAACATCATGCCAGGGTATCGAGTAACGCAAGCGCTTACTGATAGGAAACACTTTTACTGAAAAGCCTTGCTCTTCGGTGAGATAGTAGCCGAAGAGGTCACCATGTTCCATCCCCACTGATTTCAAGGCATTATCGTCGACCATAGTCCACTCTACACCTGCTTCAGCTAGAACCTTAGGCAAATGTGGTTCCCAAACCCGCTCCGCCAGCCACAGTCCAGTAAATTTTGTGCCAAATCGTCGCTTTATAAAACCAGCCATTTTGTCAATCTGCCCCAGCTTATCAGCATCGGGAATGGACGGTAAAACAGGCTCATAGTAGGCACCACCCATGATTTCCACCTGACGCCTGTCCACCAGCCTTGCCAGTAGGTCAAAGAATTCGGGGTGGTTCTGCTCCAACCAATCAATAAGACAACCGCTATAGTGCAAAGAAAGACACACATCAGGATGCCGCTCCAGCGCATCAACCATAGGCAAATAGGCTTGTTCGTAAGCCCGCTCGAAGACCCAGGGAAAGTTACCTAGCGGTTGGTGATTATGTATCGCCAGACCAAGATAAATTTGCTTCAATGAATGCTCGCTTACCGGATTATGCTTTCTTTTTCTTATCCTTGGCGACCTTCAATAAAATCTTATCCCCGATTCTATCGATATTTTTCGGAGATATTGACACTTTCTTGGTCCATCCTGTTTTAACTAAAATACCAGTAATCGTCGCTTCTTCGATATCCAGGTCGATATCCACAGCCTTGCCCAACACCTTAGCATCAGCATCAATGACCTGTTTCCCGAATAAATCTTTCGCCCTCATCTGCTGCCTCCTTATCAATTACTATTTTCACTCCGCCGTGCCTAATCCATATACAGGCTGTCTGTGATCTGATCAAATATATACCTTGCCGCCACCACCTTATAGTAATACTCCTTTTTCACATCCGGCTTAGTATTGCTTGTCGATATAGCCTTATAAGCATTCAGCAGGACTTCGCGCTGGAGATTCAAGCCACGGTAGACCATGTTTACATCCCACATCGGCTTCCTGCTTGCCCACCAGAACTGACAGCTATGTAGTGCCGCGTCCAGAGTTGTCCTGGCGATGTTGGCGAATCTAGAACTGGCGTCATTGTCCGCCAGCACTATCGCCTTATGAGCTATGTCCATAATAATTGAAAGGTGTTCCCACTGCATCTGATGTACCGGGTTATTATTGCTTTTCCAAAGCGGATAGTAATTTTGCATTTTTATATCATCTGCCGAAGTGCTCCAGGATGATGGCTTCGGCTCAATCTGCTTTCCCCTGGAGAAAATCCCGAGCAGTTCACTAATAGTGACTATCCTTATCTGCCTGTCCTCTTTGTCCTTTTCGAACTCGAACAATCGCCGGTGCTGTTCAGCAAGAGGCTTCTGTTCGTGCATGGTTTTATCGTGGTTTACCATAGGTTCCAGGGTCTCGAAAATTTGTGACAGGAACAACTTGTCCCAATGCTGAATATGATGACCGAAGGTCTCGGCATCCATAGCGGTAACGACATACATATCATCCTCGCCGTTATACAGCCGCTTAAGATGCTCAATAAAACCGGGCCCATCAATGTCTCTAAAGCTAATCTTATTGCTTAATATATCATCACGGAAAAAAACTGCTATTTTGTCCTCTTCTCTGCTGATTTCATGAACTACGTTCATCGGCCAGGCAACTGGACAGGCAATACCACTGATGATAATCCACTCATGACGGGATTCAATAATCGAGTCAACTATATCCCTGGAATAACACATCTCAGGCGGGAAAAAGCCTCGAGGCGCATAAGCATCACCCAAAAAATTACGGTTAGTCTGATAATTTAATCTGATTTGTCTTTCTATTTCTTCGGTTGGTATCAGAGGCAATATCGGATGATACTTACCTGAACCGGTAAATTCAATTTGCCCATCTTCAGCTAGTTTACGCAATTTAGTCAATACATCAGAATAGCCACACTGCCCCAGCATCTCAGTGAGCACACCATTTATATTGACAGTAGCATGGGCATGCGGAAATTCGCCGAAGACATCCAGCAACGGACGATATGCCTCATTGCTTATTTTCATCAGCATGCTGGCAGTTTGAGTCGGAGGTTGATAGAAATGGAAAAGTGGTGCCCAATAAATCATGTTTTGGCTCCTATTTCTGCTTGCTGCGCGAAAACATAAGCTGCTGCACCGATTATCCCGGCATTGCTGCCAAGGCGAGCCCGAACAACACGCACGGTATCAGCGGGCAACTGAAAAGCTCTCTCCTTAAGCACCTTCCGCGCCGGTTTCAATAACATACCCCCCATTTTAGACAAGCCGCCACCAATAACAATCAGCTCGGGATTAAAGATATTGACCAGATTCGCCAAGCCAACACCCAGATAATTAGCTGCTTCAGCCACTATATCAATGGCTAGCCGGTCACCTCGCCTGGCTGCTTCTGCCACAATCTCTGCAGTAATGCTATCTAATGTACCATCAGCAAGTTCGATAATAGAACTTTTTTCCCCACTATTTATGCGCGTAATTGCTGCTTTAGCCACAGCCCAACCCGAAGCCAAAGCCTCGAGACAGCCAAAATTGCCGCAATGGCACTGGGGTCCATTAACCTCTATCGTCATATGACCCAGTTCTCCGGCACAGCCGTCAGCACCGGAGTAAAGCTCGCCGTCTACGATTATACCACCACCGATTCCGGTGCTCACTGTAAGATAAACCATGTTGTCTAATCCTCTTCCAGCTCCAAATCGATGTTCCCCAAGGGTAGCAGCGTTGGCATCGTTGATTATATAAGTAATAACATCCAGCTTTTCAGTCAAAATATCGCGAAGCGGAACATTGTACCAATGCGGCAGGTTAGGCGAAGTGGTCACAATTCCCTTCTTCGTGTCCAGGATTCCGGCAGCAGCAATACCAATACCTATCAACTCCGAGCCCTTGAGTTGCGCTCGAGCCATAGTCTCATTCACGGCAAATATTATTCTATCAATAACGATCTCAGGACCTTTATCAGCCATAGTCAGGCAATAATTTCGCGACAATAACTTGCCGTCAGGTAAAACCACCGCAGCCATAATCTTGGTTCCACCCAGGTCTACAGTTAATGCCGCCCGCTCTCCGCTTATCATCACGATTTCTTACACTCCAGAGCCTTAAGATAAAGTGCCTCATACTTCCTGGCAGAGGCTTGCCAAGAGAAATCGAGCGCCATTATGCGTCGCATCACCTTCTGCCAGGCTTTCTTCTTGTAGCTACTTACCGCACGCAGGATAGCAGCGAACATGGCTTCAGAGTCATAGTTATGAAAGACAAAACCGCTGCCTTTACTCAGGTCTTGAGTCAAGTCCTGAACAGTATCAACCAAGCCACCGGTGTGACGAACTATCGGCACCGCCCCGTATCTCATAGCAATAAGTTGCCCCAGGCCGCATGGCTCAAACCGAGATGGCATTAAAAACATGTCACAGCCTGCATAAATAAGCCTGGACAAGGCATCACTAAAATCGATAAACACAGCCAATTGTTGAGGATATCTGCTGGCTGCCTGCCTGAGCAAATTATGATACTCCTCCCTACCCTTACCCAGAATAACCAGTTGAGCTTCCGATTTCTGAAACAAGTAGTCAAAACTGGCAGTTAGTATATCAAGACCTTTTTGCTCATCGAGACGCGAAACCATCCCTATAAGTGGCACCGCAACATCTTCAGCAAAACCCGCTCTTTTCTGGAGAGCAAGCTTGTTATTAGTCCTCTTATCTACCGCGGCAACATCATAATTAGACGGTATAAAAGCGTCAGTTACTGGATTGAATTCGCCGTAGTCCAACCCGTTAACTATACCAAAGAGCCTCCCCTGCCGGTAGCGTAAGAGATAGTCGAGACCCGCCCCATATTCCGGGGTCAAGATTTCCCTGGCATATGTTTCGCTAACTGTGGTCACCATATCAGCCCAGAGAATACCCTGACTCATGAAATTGAGCGGTGGCTCAGGCGCATCTGCCGGACGCAATTGCCAATCCCCATCCAAACCGGTATCAATCAAGAAATTGCCGTCAAAAAATCCTTGATAGGCTAAATTATGAATTGTAAAAACCGAGACATAATGATAGTCGGTTTTCTCAAACCACATGGGGATCAATGCAGTATGCCAGTCATGGCAATGAATTACTTCAGGCTGCCAGTCCATCTCAGGCAATATATCTAAAACAGCCCGACAGAATAAGAAAAAATGCCTCAACTCATCTTTGCCATACACCTCAGTGGAATTGCTAAATTCATCGCTATCCACCAGATAGACCTTGACACCACTATCAAGCTGAGTCATCTTCAAAGACACTCTCTCAGTCGTTTTCATTACCTCCACATTCAAAATATCAATTACCGGAGACACTGGGAACTCGGCAGCATCGATAATTCCATATCTGGGCATAATTACCCGCACATCGTGCCCCATTTCAATAAGTGCTTTAGGTAAAGAGCCAACGACGTCTGCCAGTCCACCCACCTTAACCAATGGCGCGGCTTCTGCGGCAACAAAGAGGACATTCATGAACTGACTTTACCTTCCCTGTCAGCAAAGGAACGATAGTCTATGTCGGGGAAAATCTTATCCAGCTCCCATATTTGATTGCACAGTGTCAGGGCCGCTTTGTCTGCACGCCCTGATTCAGCAATATCAGTCAACTTTTGAAATCGGTTCAAGTGTTCCAAGAAACGATTTTCCGCATAATGGCGAGCCTGACCGGTGGTTATAAGAAACGGCCAATCACTCGATTGCATCAATACCAGTTCTCTGGCTGCCTGATTCAGGACTTTCTTCATTGCGCCATCAGCTTCAGAATATCTGCTTACCAGCTTTTCCATACGCAAAGAAGCCGAATTGATAATCGGCCAAATCCAGTCGGTGTCGGCATTTTGCCAGGTGAAATGTCCGCCACCCAACCCCCAGGAACTTTCAGGCAAGGCTAATACATCCTCCGGCGGATGGTTTTTAATGAATCCGCTGGCTGTAGTCAGCTCCACTAATTCAATCTTACTTAGATGACGCAGAACCTGTTGCAACCAGTCAACACCTTCAAACCACCAATGGCCAAAAAGCTCAGTATCATAAGCCGCAGAGATAATGCCGAATTTACCTGTTTCCTGATAAAAGTTGGTAATTAACTCCTCGACTAAATGGGCATAATGAGAGCTATGCTCAGCAACACGCTGGGCGGCCCAATACGGGTCATAATATTCCTTGTAAGCCAGATCCACTTTGGCTCCGGTAACTTTCCAGTATTGAAGCCCGGAGATGCCATCTTTCTTATGGAACTCACGATAATTGAAGTCACCAGGATAACCCCATTCGGCTGACCACACCTGCATGCTGGTCCGATCATCTCTGCCTATTACAGCAACCTCCGGTGTCCTAACCCAATAAGGCAAATAGGTCGTCCTCTGCGTAGGCTCAGAATATTGCGGCAGCGGTACTACATAGCGGCGCGATATGCCGGCATAGGGACCGATAACTTCCTCCTTAGCTTTGCCCACCGGCTCCCCTCCCTCTACAGTATGAGTCTCAGCAAAGAAACAGGTCAATCCTAACTGCGCCAGAAAAGATTCCAGGCCAGGTTTAACATAGCTCTTGCCTGAGCTATCAACATAATAGGCAGGACGATAACCGCATTCAGGTAGCCAGACTGATGACGGGTCTACGCCAAAATGTCGCTTGTAGCTTGTCTTGCCCGTCTGCAATTGCCCATAGATAGAGGAATCACGCTCGAGTAAAGGCAAATAAGCATGCGTAGCAGCGCTGGTAGTTATCTCCAAATAACCTTCATCCTGTAGTCGCTTGAAGACAGAGACTATATTACGCTCAAATCTCTCATTGAAGGTGCTCAGTACACGCTGATAATAGTCAAGATAAAATTTAGCTAAGTAAAGCAGGTGACCTTCTCCAGCTTTATCAAATCGCTCTACGTCTCCTTGAGCTCGATGGATTTTGTCTTCAATAAACTCCGCCAAATGGTCAATTACTAAAGGGTCAGCCAGCTGCTCAACTAGAACCGGCGTGATACCCAACGTCAATTTGAAAGAACAGCCTTCTTGTTTCAGGTCACAAAGCGCATTAAGCAGCGGAATATAGGTCTCTGAAGCCGCTTCATGTATCCATTCCTCTCCATGCGGCCAGCGCCCGGCATTGCGACAATAAGGGAGATGGCTGTGCAAGACAAATGTAAATCCTCCAACTTTCATTTCACCTCCTATAATGGATGACGCCTTGTCTTCTTACTGGCCACGCTTTCCCCGCTGGGGATATTCTTAGATAAAAAATCAGCGCTATCAACCCAACAGCCAATTTTACAGTTGCGGCCTATTTTGACCCCAGACGGTATTCTGGCACCTTTGCCAACTACAGTTATGCCAGAATTCAGATTGTCTGTTTCCTCTTTGTTGGGAGTAAAATCGTCACCATGACCAATATAGCTGCCCGTGCTAATCCAAACCTGCTTATCAACAATAGATTTATCGACAACGGCTCCCTCACCCACAGTAGTATCATCAAAAACAATCGAATCGCTCACCACAGCATTGTCCTCAACAAACACACCAGGGAAAATAACCGACCTCTCCACACAACCATTAATAATGGCACCATTGGACACAAGGCTCTTTGTTATCCGGGCATTTGGTCCAAGTTTTGCTGGCGGTCTGTCACTATGCACAGTCCGAACTTCAGACGATGTGTCATAAAGGTTCAGGTCAGGCAAATCGACGATTAAGTCCATATTAGCCTGCCAGTACGATTGGACAGTCCCCACGTCACGCCAGTATCCCCGAAACCTGTAACCATAAACTTTATGTTTCCCAATGATTTCCGGCAAAATATCTTGTCCGAAATCATGACCGCCTTTCCTTTGAGCATACTCTTCAAGGCAGTTGATGAGAACACCCTTGTCAAAAACATATACACCCATCGAAGCCAAATTGCTCTTAGCGCTCCTTGGCTTCTCCTGAAAGCTGATTACGCGCTCATTATGGTCTAGCGTAATGATGCCGAATCTCGAAACCTCTGATAAGTGCACCTCGGTTACCGCCACAGTAACATCGGCCTGCCTGTTACGATGAGCATGTATCATATGGTCATAGCGCATAGTATAGATGTGGTCCCCGGATAAGATAAGGGCTTCGTCTACCTTTTGGTCCTCTATGTAATACAGGTTCTGATAGACAGCGTCGGCCGTGCCCTTGTACCAATCCCGAGTTGACCGGCTCAAAAAAGGCTGAAGCAGGACGACTCCACCTGTAGTTCTATCCAGGTCCCAAGGTCTACCAACACCAATGTGCTGAGCCAATGAACGAGGGTTAAACTGAGTAAGCACAGCTACGTTGCAAATTCCGGAATTGGCACAATTGCTCAAGGTAAAATCGATAATACGATATTTGCCTCCGAAGGGCACCGCCGGTTTAGCCCTCTCTGCAGATAGAATACTCAACCGCTCGCTGGCACCGCCAGCCAAAATCATAGCTAGCACCCGATTCATTTCATTACCTCCCCACTGGCTTCATTTTCCATTTTAACCCAGATTCGCTTTGAATGTCGAATTAAGAACCACCCTATGAAAGTTAAATCACATCAGAACACTGTTTGTAAACTCTATCTCATTTTGTTAGAATCCAAACGAAGAGGGTAATTATGGACTGGACACCAATTACCAGATGGCTCACAGAGTACGGCATACGTATCCTGCTGATCATCGCTATTTCGGTGGCTCTTTATTATCTCCTTCGTCACTTTGTACCTATCATGGTAGAGAGAACCGTATCACAGACAATGGCAGGAAAATCAAAAACAGCCATAAGGAAAAGAGCCGATACTCTAAGCAACGTATTCGTCCAGACAGGAATGGTTTTTATTATTATAGTGGCGATTTTCACGATTGTCTCCGAGCTGGGAATCAACATCGCTCCAGCATTAGCCGGGCTTGGTGTTGCTGGCATCGCGGTCGGCTTCGGCGCGCAGACGCTGGTCAAAGATATATTCAACGGCGTTCTCATCTTGCTGGAGAATCAGTACGGTATAGGCGACGTTGTCAAAATCGCTGGAATCTCCGGGTTAGTCGAGGATATAACCCTGCGAAGAACAGTACTCAGAGACCTGGATGGCATAGTTCATAGCATCCCCAACAGTGAGGTTGCGGTTGCCAGCAACTATACTAAAGAGTGGTCGCGGGTGAACATGAACATCTCGGTAGGATACGGAGAGGACCTCGACCGCGTCATCAGAGTTATTAACCGTGTAGGTAAAGGGATGACAGAAGACCCTGACTGGGCACCACGGATTTTAAAAGCGCCAGAGGTGCTGAGAGTAGATGGGTTTGGAGATTCTGGCATCGTCATAAAGATACTCGGTGAAACCAAACCACTGGCTCAGTGGGACGTAATGGGAGAGCTACGCCTCAGACTTAAAAAAGCCTTCGATGATGAGGGCATAGAAATCCCCTGGCCACACATTAAACTCTTCTTCGGACATGCTCCTGAAATCGAGGTCAAAGAACCTGTAGCAAAAAGCTTGCCAGTTGAGTCTCCTCCTAATCAATCAAGCAAGGTTAAAAAGCGCCAGAAATTGCCGCCAAACTAGAACCAGTAGCCTCAATTCTGCCCCAGCTCAACGACCAAGAGGTCAAGTGCCAGGTCTCCATCATATTTCCCCGTCTTGATAGCAATATCAGCCTCCAGAAGTTTGTGATAGGCTTTCTTTATCCGCTCTAAAGTGTACACTCTGGCTTGCCTTGCTGCCTTCTCCAAAACATAGTCCGAAGTCGACTCCAGCCTGCCTCTAATTTCAGGCCTAGATAATTTCTGACCTACATCTTTAGCCATAACTATTAAACGGAGCTGCCGCGTAATCATGGCCAGAATATAAGAGGGCGACGCCCCATCCTGAATTAACCGATGGAGAAGCTGTTGAGCCTCCTTACTTCGCCCCTCAAGTATTGCATCCACCAGAGCAAAGATATTAGCTTCCCTGGCATAACTCGTTACCTGCTTGACACTGTCCTCAGTGATAATCTGACCTGAACAGTATGCAAGTAACTTATCTATTTCACCACTCATAGTCCACAAATCAGCACCGACAATCCCGACCAGCAGCTTCACCGCTCCGGGTGACATGTTGCCACCACCTCTTTTTACCCGTTCCTGTATCCATTCGCCCAGACTTCTATCACTCAGCGGTACAAAACTCATAACTTTAGCCAGTGGCGCCACAGACTTCAACAAACTATTACTAGCCCTAACTTCACCGTCAATTAAGACCAATGCGGTGGTCGGTGGCATCTGCCTGACATATTCGGGCAACTCCATCCATTCCTTCAGCGCCGAGTCGAGTTTTTTCTTAGAGCGACTCGCCCGTCGCTCTGAACCAGACTTTGTCTCAAAACGTCCCAACAAACCTTTAACAATGACCAGCCTGTTAGCACACAGAAATGGGACTGCACTGCAAGCATCCTTTAGTTGATTCAGATTTAGCTGCTGGCCATCCAACATACTGGTATTAACTGCCAGCATCTCTTGATTGCCCAGCTCATCTTTTATCTCCTCCAAGGCCTGCTGGAGAGAAAAATCATCCTTGCCATAGAGTATGTAAAACAAGTTCTATACCCCTTTACATTTTATCATAGACAAAGCACTTGATTTTGCCTTCGGTACTGGCTATACTCAACCAGTTGGCCAAAACATGGACATTCTTCAGTCATGTTTTCAGCTCAGCTATGCTTAGCGATAGCTATTTCAGCATTAAACATGTAAGGAGGCAAGGATGAGCTATCCTTTCGACGAAGAAACCGGTATCGAGGGAGGTAGGGAACTAGATTTAGAGATGCTCCGCGAGGATTTGATAGCCGAATTACAGGCCATCAATCAATATCAGGAACACATTGAGGCTCTGGAAGATGAAGAGGCAATAAGTGTCCTGGAACATATACGCAATGACGAAAAGGAGCACGTTGCCGAATTGATTAAATTGATTCAGATGCTTGACCCTGTTCAGGCGGAGAAATTCAGCAAAGGTATATTATAAACGGCGCGCAGCGATAATGGGGAGAAGAACACTTTGAAAGTAATGGTCATCGGCAGCGGGGCTAGAGAGCATGCCCTGGCATGGAAAATCGCACAAAGCCCCAAAGTCAAGGAGCTGTATTTAGCCCCGGGCAACGCTGGCACGGCATCCATCGCTCATAATCTGAGCATGCATTCCACCGATATAGAGGCATTAGCTAAAGCTGCCCAAGACATCGGCATTAACCTGACCGTCGTTGGTCCGGAAGCGCCTCTAGCTTCAGGAATCGTGGACTATTTTGAGCGCTCATTTCTGCCCATCTTCGGACCGACGAAAGCCGCTACACAAATAGAATCGAGCAAGGTCTTTGCCAAGGAGCTAATGCAAAAATATGGCATCCCCTGCCCCAATGGTATCAGCTTCTCCAGCTATCCCGAAGCCAAAAAGTATCTTAAGTCTCAGCCAGCACCAGTCGTAGTTAAAGCTGATGGGCTGGCGGCCGGCAAGGGAGTAACAGTAGCCCATTCCACAGAGGAAGCCTTAAAAGCCCTGTCAGACATTATGGAGGCTAAGATTTTCGGCTCGGCCGGTGACAGTGTGATAATTGAGGAATGCCTAACCGGCACAGAAGTAAGCCTTTTAGCCTTCACCGATGGCAAGACCGTTGTTCCCATGGTTCCAGCCTGTGACTACAAGAGGGTATCTGACAATGACCAGGGCACTAATACCGGAGGCATGGGCAGCTATAGTCCGCCCAAATTCTTTGACTCCAAAATGACCCGACAGGTAACACAAAGCATTCTACAGCCGGCGGTTAGTGCAATGGCACAAGAAGGCGTGCCATATAAAGGGGTACTTTACGCCGGTCTGATGATAGCCAGAAATGGGCTAAAAGTGTTAGAATTTAACGCCAGGTTTGGCGACCCGGAGACACAGGTGATTTTACCTCGCCTGCAGACCGATTTAGTGGACATCCTTCTGGCTATAGTAGATAATAGACTCAGCAAAGTGGCAGTAGAGTGGAACAACGACGCTTGCGTTGGTGTGGTGATGGCGTCAGCCGGATATCCTGGAAGTTACAATACAGGCTTCCCCATTACAGGATTGGACAAGTTGGATAAAGAAATCATGGTCTTCCATGCCGGGACCAAGCTTGGCGAGAACTCACAAGTATATACCGATGGAGGACGGGTACTCACGGTAACAGCCACCGGTAAAGACATGGCTGAAGCCAGAGCCAAAGTCTACCAGAATATGCCTCGCATTAATTTCGATGGCTGTCACTACCGCAAAGACATTGCAGCCAGGGAGGTAAACTAGATGCCATTAGTAGGCATAGTTATAGGCAGTAAAAACGACGAGCCCCTAATACAGCCAACTCTGGATATATTACAGCAACTAAATATCAAATATGAATTGTCAGTATTATCAGCGCACAGACACCCGGATAAGGTGCGTGACTACGCCTCCAGAGTTAAAGAAGAGGGGATAGAAGTCATAATAGCTGCTGCCGGCGCTGCGGCTCATCTTCCCGGAGTTCTGGCTAGCTGGACGACATTACCGGTCATCGGTGTGCCACTGCCAACCAGCGAACTCAAAGGCATTGACTCGCTGTACTCCATAGTCCAGATGCCAGCCGGAGTACCTGTGGCATGTGTCGGCATCGGCACTCCGGGTGCTAAGAATGCCGCCCTGCTGGCTGCCCAAATCCTGGGCATAAAACATAAAGAAATAAAAGACGCCTATGAGAGACACAAACAGAAACTGGCTGAGACATAGGCCCGGAGAAAAACATGATTGAGCGCTATTCCCGACCACAGATGAAAAAGGTATGGTCTGAAGACAATAAGTTCAATAAATGGCTTCAGGTCGAGATAGCCGTTTGCGAAGCCTGGGCAGAGATAGGAGACATACCCAAAGAAGCTATTCCAAAGATAAAGAAGGCACGTGTTAACCTGGAGCGCGTTGCTGAAATCCTCAAGGTGACCCACCACGATGTAACCGCTTTCCTGCAGGCAGTCGCCGAAGGACTCGGTGAGGAATCTCGCTTTATCCACCTCGGACTTACTTCCTCGGATATAATAGATACTGCCCAGAGCCTGCAACTTAAGGAGGCTGCAAGACTCCTGGCTCAAGACATCGACGAGCTTATTGTCGTCCTTCAAGACAAAGCCATTGAGCACAAGCACACCATAATGATAGGACGGACTCATGGTGTTCACGCCGAGCCTATTACCTTCGGCCTCAAGCTGGCTCTATGGGCACAGGAGATGAAACGCAATGCTGCCCGTTTGACTGAAGCTGAAAAGACCATCAGCGTAGGGAAAACCTCTGGAGCTGTGGGGACCTACGCTACCGTGCCACCCAAGGTTGAAGAAAAGGCCTGTACCAGGCTGGGACTTGTACCAGCACCGATATCAAGCCAGATTATCCAGCGAGACCGCCATGCTCAGTTTATTACCACGCTGGCCATCATCGCCAGTTCACTGGAAAAATTTGCCACCGAAATCAGAAGTCTACAGCGAACCGAAGTTCTGGAAGCCGAAGAGCCATTCGCCGCTGGCCAGACCGGTTCCTCTGCCATGCCCCACAAGCGTAATCCGGAGCTCTGTGAGCGCGTCTGCGGCCTGGCACGACTGGTCAGGGGATATGCACTGACTTCCATGGAAAATGTCGCTCTATGGCATGAGAGAGACATCAGCCATTCTTCCAATGAGCGTGTCACCTTCCCCGACTCCTGCCTGGTTCTGGATTACATCCTGCACATCTTCACCTCAGTGATGAAAGGACTTCAGGTTTACCCGGAGAATATGCGCCGAAATCTTGAGATTACCCAGGGGTTGGTCTTCTCTCAACGAGTGCTGATAGCTCTGATAGATAAAGGGATAAGCCGGCAAAAAGCCTACGAGATGGTCCAGCGAAATGCCATGCAAGCGTGGAAAGGTAGAACCAGCTTCTTAAAGTTGCTTAAGGCTGACACCGATGTAACGGGTAATCTGTCCGATTCAGAGCTGGAAACCATTTTCGACTACAACTACTTCACCAGACACGTAGACAAAGTATTCCAACGACTAGGCTTAACCGAGAAAAAGAGGACTAAAGCAGCCAAATCAACAGACCTGTCACCTCAAGCACTCTGAGCTTAGGAGTATTATGTCAATACCTCTATTTGAAGCAGACTTGACTCTCCCTCTATTCTGTCGGGGAAAAGTGCGGGACACTTACGACCTGGGCGATAAACTTCTAATCGTCTCTACGGACAGACTCTCGGCATTCGATGTCGTCCTGCCCGACCCCATTCCTGATAAAGGTATGGTGCTCAATCAAATATCATGCTTCTGGTTTGAAAAGACAAGCCAGGTTATGCCTAACCATTTGATAGCACCTGTTGGTACAGCAGACTCAATTAAACGCTACTTTCCAGATGAAAATACACCTCCAGACTATCTCATCGGTCGGTCGATGATTACTCTAAAAGCTGAGCGCGTCCCTGTTGAGTGCGTAGTTCGGGGCTATATTTCGGGTTCAGCCTGGGCAGAATACAAACAAGCCGGCACCATATGCGGCATGCCAACATCCAAAGGGCTTCAAGAAAGTCAGGAATTGTCTGAAGCCATATTCACACCAACCACCAAGGCCGAGACCGGGCATGATGAGCCTCTCAGCAAAAAAGAGATGGAAAACCTGGTAGGAAAAACCACAGCTCTTGATCTCGAGGAAAAGAGCCTGGCTGTTTACCGCTACGCCAGAGAATATGCCCGAGGACAAGGCATTATCATCGCCGATACCAAATTTGAGTTCGGTTTCGTCGATGGCAAGCTCATACTGATTGACGAACTACTGACACCGGATTCAAGCCGGTTCTGGGATATTGCCAGGTACACTGTAGGACGGTCTCAACCCAGCCTGGATAAGCAGCCGGTTCGCGATTGGCTGGTAGCTTCGGGATGGAACAAAGAGCCGCCGGCGCCAAAGCTGCCGCCTGAAGTAATCGAGGCTACAACCCGCCGGTATGTTGAAGCATACCAACTCCTGACCGGAAGGAAGCTGCAAAATGTATCTGGCTAAAGTCTATGTAACTCTCAAGCCGACGGTAAATGACCCGCAAGGGCTGACCATAAAGGGGGCACTACACAACCTCGGCTTTGCCTCAGTCGAAGACGTCCGCGCCGGAAAATATATCGAGCTTCGAATCGAAGAGAATGACCTAGCCAAAGCCAAGGAGCAGGTAGATGAGATGTGTCACCAGCTCCTGGCTAACCCGGTTATCGAGGAATACAGCTTCGAACTCCAGCACATCACCTCCTGATTTTAAGTCAGGCTTATTCATTTATCTGGCAAGTTATGCCAGCAGTTAATTACCTTTTTTCGATTTACTTCACTATTCATAAGTGACAACGAGCACAGCTGAACCCAGTCTTAAACAGTCCGAGATTCCATCACTATTGGTGGGAGTTTGAAACTGCAGGCGCACCTGAAACCGCGAGTTCGCAGCACTCACCCTGGTTTGAAGTGCACTTACCAGTGTTGAGGATGTGAAGGAAGCCACTGGTTTCGAGCTGTAAGTGTACATCGCCCCGGTCGGAAAACCCGGAGTGAAATCTTCAGAACCCAGTGTGCCATACTGATGATTATAAACACGCATCCATCCCAGCTTACCAAACGGGTCGCCCAACATGTCACCACTGCTTACATCAAGGGAAGCCGATTTAATAGTGGCGCTCGCCGGTATCCCGGAAATATCGAAGCTCAAAAAAGCCTGCATAGCCACATTTGTGCTAGTGTCCCCAACGTTCGGATACGGATTAGTAGTTCCATCCCCTCTCACATGTCCGTCCTCCGCAGAGCTTGAGTAAAGTGTAACTGTTTTTTCAAGAATGAGTAGCGGTGGTGGCACAAATATCAGGCAAAGCCACGACACGGTCAATGAATTATTGGCTTCTAAGCTTTCAGTCACAGCCCCGCCTACGTCAGCTTCCACAACCAGGGAGTCTGAAGTACCTGAACAAGCATAGGAGTAACCAGTAAAGCTCCGTGTTACTTCCTGCCCCGGAGACAGCGACCCCACATTGTCATTTGCTTTCACGACTCCTTCAACTGACAGCCTTGAGGTGCTTGGCCCGGCTGCTGCGTCACCCTGATTCTTTATCTTATAGGAGATAACATCACCTGAGCGCGAGATATCCGTGATGACCAGGTCCGGCATACCTGCCGCCGGCACTCCTGTAACCAGAACTGTAATAGTGAGGCTGTACCATCCCATAGCATTGGTAGCCGTCAAAGTGTAATTGGTGCTCGTCGCCGGTGATACAAGCGCAGTACCAACAGAGGCAACAGAACCAACTCCAGGGTCGATAGCCACCGATGTCGCACCTGACACATCCCAGCTCAAGGTGGTGGAAGCACCAGCGGATATAATAGGCGGGTTAGCCGTAAAACTATTTACCACCGGCAGGCCAGAAAAAGGTGGTGTCGTTCCCAAAACTGTAACCTGCGTCGTTGCTGTAGTGCTACCAGACGCATTTGTAGCCGTCAGGATGTAAGTAGTGGTCGTCGCTGGCAAGACTATCGTGGTTCCAGAAGAGGCAAAGGTGCCCACACCTGTAATAGTCACCGAGGTCGCATTTGACACATTCCAGCTCAGAACGGCTGAGCTACCGGCAGTGACACTAGACGGGCTAGCGGTGAAAGAATTGACCACAGGTAGGCTGGCAGCAGGCGGTGATGACGCCCCGGAAACTATAACCTGAGCCGTAGCCGTAGCGCTCATCCCAGCCGCATTGGCAGCCGTCAGGGTATAAACAGTAGTGGCGCTCGGCACTACGGCTCTCCTACCTGTCAAAGCCACATTGCCTATACCTTGGTCAATGCTGACTGTCGTCGCCCCAACAACACTCCAGCTAAGTGTCGAAGACTCACCAGCCGCAATGGTTGGTGGGTCAGCACCAAAGGAGCTTATTACTGGCGACTCAGCACTGGTGGTAACTGTAAGTCCTGTCATATCACAGCCAGCGGTAATCATCACCAGCAGCAGAAGTAAAGGAATTAATTTTTTCATGTTTCACCTCCCAAATAATTTAAATTCCCAAAGACTATAATCACATAAGTCACTATTCCATATCAAGGCTGATATTCAATAGTAAGCTTGGTTCTGCCTTCCCCCAATCCCAGATAGTCAGCCTGATTGTTATAGAAATAAGGTTTTTCAAACTGAAAGCGGAGCTGGAAACGAGAGCTGCCAGCGTCGACTCGCTTCTGAATAGCACTAGCCAATACATGAGAGGTAATGGGTTGCGATGGTGTAACTGCAATTGTATATATAGCCCCAAGTACTGGACCAACAACGAAGTCACTAGCCTTTAGAGTCTGATATTGGCAATCATAAACAAGAAGCATACCGAGCTTACTGAACGGCTCGCCATAAATAGCAGCAGCGGTCAAATCAAGCGTGGCCGATGTAACGGTGGCACCTTCCGGTATCATAGAGATATCGAAGCTCACAAAGCCCTGTATAGCCGTGCCTGACTTTGTATCACCTACATCAGGTTCCTGCCCAACATAGCCGTCCTTTCTCACCTGCCCATCCTCTGCACCGATAGAATACAATTCCACTTTATCGGAAACTGCCGCAGCAATCACGACCTGAGCAGTAGCCGTCACAGTTCCAACCACATTGGTAGCTGTCAGAGTATAGGTTGTTGCTTGTTTCGGCATTACTACCCTATTCCCACTCAGACCAACATTGCCTATATCCGGGGCTATGCTGACAGTTGCAGCGTCGGAGACATCCCACATGAGCGTCGAAGACCCACCCGGGGAAATCTTCCCTGGATTGGCGTTAAAAGATTTCACAATCGGCTGCCCAGTCGCTTGAGGAACAACAATGACAGTTGTCAAAATCTCCTTTGACCAATCTCCACCATCATCCTGAACTTTAAACCAGACTGAGTGAGTTCCTTGCGATAAAGATGAGGTTTTAAAGCTCGCCGACGTGCTCAAATCCCCGTCCAGGCTCGACCGCCAGTTATAAGCGGCTATGGTACCATCGGGGTCAACGCCGTGTCCGGTGAAACTCACCGTTTCACCCAGGGCGGCATTGCCTGGAGACACCAAATCAATATATGCCACCGGCGGTTGATTAGACGCCGGTTGAGCAGGCAGGCAACTAACAACTACAGCCAATGCTATAACGATTGGAAATAGCAGCTTTCTCATACACTCACCTCCAGACAAAATTCGAATTACCGGAATTCAATATCATATAAGTATTTTACAATAAATATATTGCTATTTCTTCTCCCTGAGCCTGCGCCTGATGGCATTCTGATATATCACCCTCAGACTGCCGCCATGCAACCTGAATTTCCTTTTGGCTTTTTTCTGTTGCCTTCGCTCAGCCTTGCCATTATTTCCAAAGTCATCTTCCACTTTTAGCTAACCTTATGTCAAGCTGGCAATCGACTTCTTACCTTCTCTATTATTCTGCCCATCGCCTCACCAGCTTTAGCGGTTATAAGCACCGAAGCCTTAGAATCCATCGGCGTAGAAGTCAGGTTGATAATTACCAGCTTAGCTCCAGATTCAACAGCATACATAGGCATATAGGCTGCCGGATACACAATGAGGGTAGAGCCGATAACTATAAAAAGATCACAGTTGCGGGAATGATGGATAGCATCATTTAATGTCTTCTGCGGCAATGACTCGCCGAAGAAAACGGCATCCGGTTTCAAAATACCACGGCAAAACTGACAACCTGGTACCTCTTCCTCAGGCAATCTTTGAATAATTTCCTCGACTGGAAAACGCCTGTCGCAGCCCATACACCTCACAAATTTCATGTTGCCATGCAGCTCAAAGACCTTATCCGGGGAATTTCCGGCTTTCTGATGCAGGTTATCGATATTTTGAGTGACGACAGCTGTCAGCTTGCCAAGCTTCTCAAGTTCAGCAACTGCATGATGAGCCTGATTTGGCTCAGCATCTTTCAGAAGGCTACCTTCAGCCAGCATCTGCCACTGCATTCTCCGCGTCTTCTCACTGCTCATAAATTTCTGGATTGTAAAATCATCCGGGTCAAACTTGGTCCAGATTCCGCCGGGGCTACGAAAATCGGGTATGCCCGACTCCGTACTGATACCCGCACCGGTGAAGACCACAACCCGGCTCGACTCTAGAATAAAGGCAGCAGCTTTGTCAATCAGAAAATCAAAATCCTTTGCTTCCATCACCTGCACTTACTACTCTAATTTTCTAGCTCAATGCTAATTGGCTTTTGCCAAAATGTCAAGATGTTTCCCTTAAAAATTGATAGACATAACCCCAGGCTATCGCTATACTAATCAAGAAATCGGGTAAAAGACAATGAGCATGCCAAATGTCCAGGATATAAAAACTTGTCTGCAAAGCCGCTTAAACACCAAGTTTGTTGGCAGGCAGCTATATTATTACCACCGCCTTGCCACAACCATGGAGGCAGCCAGAGAGCTTACTAAAAAGGGTGCCGATGAGGGGGCTGTAGTCATCGCCGGTACACAGACGGCAGGTAGAGGGCGAATTGGTAGAACCTGGCTATCACCTGAGGGTAGTCTGGCCATGTCAATTATATTCAAGCCTTCTCTGGATAATCTGCCACAGCTTATCATGATAGCCTCCCTAGCTGTAGTCAGGGCTATCAAAAACGTTGCTGGCATCAAGGCACAAATCAAGTGGCCTAACGATGTGCTGATTAACGGCAAAAAGGTCTGCGGCATACTGATAGAAAACGAGGTTAAGGGGGGCAGGGTAAATTTTGCCATCATAGGCATAGGCATAAATGTTAATTTCAACCCCATGTCTTTTCCCGAAATCTCAGAGATAGCCACCAGTCTGTCTCACGAGCTGGGAGCAGAAATATCAGAGGTTGAGCTTACCAGCGCACTGCTGCTTGAACTGGAAAAGTTATATTTGGCAGCTCAAGCCGGAGCACCCGTACACAGAGACTGGCAGGAAAACATGGAGACATTGGGCAGGTGGATACAGGTTAAAACCGGGGGAACTGTGGAGCAGGGCAAGGCTGAAACGGTTACCGAAAAAGGCAACCTTATGCTGCGCCGCACCGATGGCAGCCTCGCCGAAATCGTGACTGGTGATGTCACGGTAATAAAAGAATAAATTACCCCCTGCCTCTTATGTTATAGTGACAGGAGGTAACAGTTTAACTACTTCTTTGGTTGGCTGAACTTGCCGATTATGGGTCCTATCAAATCTATAGGCAGCGGAAACACTATGGTGTTGGTCCGCTCTGTAGAAATTTGAGTTAGAGTCTGGAGATAGCGGAGCTGCATAGCGGCTGGTTGGCTGGCAATAACCTTGGCTGCTTGAGCCAGCTTCTCCGCAGCCTGAGCTTCACCCTCAGCGTGCACAATCTTAGCTCGCCTCTCTCGCTCAGCCTCAGCCTGAGCAGCCATTGCCCGCTGCATCGTATCGGGCAGCTGAACATCTCTGACTTCCACCATGCTCACCTTTATTCCCCACGGTTCCGTCCCCTCATCAATCAGCGACTGTAGCTTTTCATTTATCTTATCACGATGAGCCAGCAGGTCTTCAAGGTCAGATTGGCCCACCACATTCCTTAGTGTGGTCTGTGAAAGTAGCGAGGTGGCTCTAATATATTGCTCCACATTGAGTACAGCATCTTCAGGCTTCATAACCCTGAAATAGACCACGGCATCGACTTTAACGGTGACCGTATCCATTGTAATACATTCCTGGGTCGGGACATCCATAGTAACAACGCGAAGATCAACCTTCACCATGCGTTCGATAAACGGAATTAGAAAGATGAGCCCGGGGCCCCTCACACCAACATACCGCCCCAGACGAAACACGACTCCACGCTCATACTCATTAACAATCCTGATAGCCGCTGCCAGGATTATTATGGCAAATATGACAATAGCAAAAATAATAATTAAGTCCATCTTTTCCTCCCTTTAATTTTCCTTTGAGTCACTAACAGTTTAAGTCCTTCGACCTTAGTTACCGTCACCTCCTCTCCTGATTCTACTTTGCCGCTGTCAACTTCGGCTTTCCAGAGCTCGCCATCAACGAGAACCGTGCCCTTCGGAGCCATGTCTGTCTTGGCTATAGCTACTTTACCTATCAATCCTTCAGCGCCAGTCTCTACCCGCCTTCTCTGGCCTCTAATCACGGCGCCGACGATGAAAACTATGAAGGCAGCTATCAAAATTGTTACTACGGCAATCAAGCCTCTGTTTATCTGCATTGCTGGCGAACTATGACTGAACAGTACAAGGGAGCCGATAATCAAAGATACAACGCCTCCGGCTGTAAGTATACCAAAAGTCGGCGTAAAAACCTCAGCCACAAATAAGCCAAAGGCAAGAAGTATAAGCAATAACCCGGCCCAATAAGCATTGAGCACTCCAAGCGAATAGAAAGCCATAAAAAGACAAAGTCCACCTACTACTCCGGGGAATATCAAACCGGGATTTGAAATCTCGGTAATCAATCCTATCGTCGCCAGACTGAGCAGGATATAAGCGATATTAGGGTCGCTGATGACATGCAAGAATCGCTCAACCGAATTCATCTCATTTCTACCCAGCGCATAATCAGACGTGTCGATAATGACCTCCCTACCACTGGCTAAAGTCACTTTTCTACCGTTAAGTTGACGAATTAGGCTGTCCAAGTCATCTGCCTGAAAATCGATAAGCTGTGCTTCTAATGCCTCGGATGCGGTAAATGACTTACTCTCTGAAACCGCCAGCTCTGCCTGTTCAATATCACGCCCCCGCATTTCCGCAATACTTCTTATCCAAGCAGATGAATACTCGGTTACCTTTTTTGATACCTCTTCAGGCATTTCCTCACCGACAGCTACCGGATGAGCCGCCCCAATGCTGGTCCCAGGTGCCATCACCGCCACATGCGCGGCTATGGTTATAAAAGTCCCGGCTGAAGCCGCCCAGCTACCACTGGGCGAAACATAAACCACAATCGGCACCTCGGCATTCAGAATCCGCTGTACAATGTCCTCCGTGGCATTTAGAAGCCCTCCTGGAGTATTCAATTCAATGATGCAGGCGACGCTTTCATTAGCCTCAGCCTGGCTGATACCACGGTCTAAGTAGTTAGCGATAACAGGAACGATAGTGCCATCAACACTTAGAACTTCTACGTCTGCTGAGCCAGCATTAACCCCGCTGGAGACGAAGGCTGTCACCCACAAGATAGCCAGAACAATAATGTAGGCAAATCTCAGTTTTGACTTGAGCATCTGTTTCAACCCAACCGCAGCCTAATTATAGTTTAGCTAACAGCTAACAGCAAACGCATAATATGACAATCGTTGCCAGTCTTAATATTTAGTAATCTAAAGTGCCGAATACCAAACAATGTCAATGCCAGCACTTTATAGCAAATTTAAATTGAAGCCGAAAGCTCGTTAGTGTAGAATAGGTCAACTTAGCTAAGGTACATAATTATGACAAGTCAAAAATGTAAAGGGGCTCGAGATTTACTCCCCAAAGATATGGGGGCATTTCGTTTTATAGAGGATGTCTTTCGGAAGTCGTGCCTCGGCTGGGGTTATCAAGAAGTACGGACTCCGACTCTGGAATACCTGCACCTGTTTACAGCCGCCGGCACGCTCACTCCCAGTATGCTGAGCAGAGTTTATTCCTTCCTCGACTGGGACGGCTGGAGCGGTGAAAGAGTAGTGTTGAGACCAGATGGCACTATACCTGTAGCCAGATTATATATTGAAAATTTGCAGCCACAGGAAATCGCCAGACTTTTCTATATCACCAATGTTTTCGCATTCGAAGAAACGGGAAGAGAAAACAGGGAACGGTGGCAATGCGGAGTGGAGTTGATAGGCATTAACAAACCGACATCAGACTTAGAATTGATACTGCTGGCTATTGAAACTCTAGGTAATTTAGGTATTGGTGACTTTCAGATACAATTATCTCACGCCGGGGTACTGAAGGCTGCGCTCGAGGAGTTGAAGCTGAATCCAGATGAAAAAGTCAGGCTACTGGACCAGATTCTTGACGGCAACTGGCAAGTGCTGACAGAAGCAAAATCTAAAAATTCTGAGATGGGCAGATTGATATCATTGCTCCTCGATTTAAGAGGAAAGGGCAGCAGCTTTCTGGAGAACCTGAAAGCTCTGCCTCAGATTCCTAAAAAAGTAAAGCCGGCGCTTGATAACTTCGCTGAAATCGCCAGTCTACTCGACGTCCTGGGCTGCAACTACCAGATTGACATCACATCCACACGAGGCTTCGAGTATTACACTGGACTCTGTTTCCAGTTTTCAGCTAAAGGCAAGAAAATAGGCAGCGGCGGTAGATATGACAACCTAATACCGCTAATAGGCGGGAAGAGCACGCCGGCATGTGGTTTCGCACTTTATGTCGACCCCGTTGTTAATTTGATTAAGCCACAAGCCACAAAAAAAGCAAATCAGGGAATACTGATTAGATGCGACAGGCCAATGACGGAATCAATACAAACCAGTTTTCAATTAGCCGAGTCATTTCGTCAGGCAGGATATGTGGCTGAGCTTGACTTCAGCGGTCGCCAGTCGGATTGGCGCTGGACAATTACTGTCCAAGACAAGCCGCCGTCTTTTACCTGCACCGACCAAACCAGAAACCGGAAGAGAGAGGTAACTTCAATTGCCGACGTCCTCAAAATAGTAGGAGGCTCGAAATAACTTGTTAACCGGAAGCCAGTCTGATTATATTAAGATGGCGCTGCCAAAGGGAAGGCTTATGCCGGCTACTACCTGCCTACTGGAAGAGACAGGACTTGAATTCAAGGACTATACGCCGGGTACACGAGTTTATAGACTGAAGTCAACAAAGTTTCCTCATCTTTCAGCCAAGATATTTCAGGAGAAAGACATCCCCATCCAGGTAGCCGTAGGCAATTACGATTTAGGCATCTGCAGCCTGGACTGGATTGAAGAGCTTTTGGCTAAATACCCTACCAGTGCCCTGCTCAAAGTAGCCGACTTGCAATATGGCAAAGGAGACCTCTACTTAACCGCCAGTCGCTATGGAAACATATCCAGCCTACAGGATTTGTCAGCGGGACAATATAGTTGGCGAATAGTGTCTGAGTATCCCAATCTGGCAGAGACTGCAGCTCTCAATTTCAGGCTTAGGAGATTCAGGATATTTCCAGTATGGGGGGCCGCTGAAGTATATCCGCCGGAGAATGCCGACATGGTTTTGCTATGGGCAGAGAATGAACAGGAAATAAAAGCACAGAGCTTAACCCCCCTGAAAACTCTGCTATCCTCTAATGCTTTTCTTATAGCTAACCAAGAGAGCTGGCAAACCAAAAACATCAGCCAGATAGTAGCCTGCTTAAGCCAGGGTCTTGAGTTGAAAGATAAGCCATGGTTAAAAATCAAACCTGAAGTGTCAAAAAACACCAATAATTTTCGCCCTGATTTCAACGAAGAAAAAATCTGGCTGGCTCTTCCTGACGGACATCAGCAATCTCCGACCACAGAATTCCTTAACAAAGCTGGACTGGAGCTGCAAGGCTATTCGGGAAACAGAGTGAATAGGCGTCCACGTTTCAATATGGATTGGGTTAATGTTAAGGTCATCAGACCACAGGACATGCCACTTCAAGTAGCCAACGGAAACTTCGATCTGGCGATAACAGGTAAAGACTGGCTCATGGAACACCTCTGCCGTTTCCCTTCAAGTCCGGTTACAGAGTTGGCAGACCTCGGCTTCGGTCAGGTAAAAGTAGTGGCGGTAGTTAGTCAAGAGTTGCCCATGACTAATATTGATAATTTGAAGCAATTAATACAGGCTGGTCAATTATCCCCACTCAGAGTGGCCTCCGAATACATAAACATTGCAGATAAATATCTTCGTGACAACCATGTCAGTCGATATCAACTAATTCCTACCTGGGGAGCCAGTGAAGCCTTCCTGCCTGAAGATGCTGACTTGCTGATAGAAAACACTCAGACTGGACAAACATTAGCTAAACACAACCTCAAAATTATAGACACAATCTTCCAATCGACAGCCTGTCTTATCGGCAACAAGAACAACCTGGAGTCCTCCTCTAAAAAAGAGAAGATAGCCTCTCTGGTTGAAATCTTCAGCCGGGCAGTCGAGAGTAATTAAAATGAAAATAGTCAAAGGCTTTCAAAAGGCAAGGCCTCTATTAACCAGGGAAATCCCCTCCTGCGGACTCACCCTACATACTACGAAGTCTGAAACAAGAGTAAAGAGCAAAGAGCCATCGGTGGAGGAGATAGTCGAACACATCCTTGTAGAGGTACGGGACAAAGGCGACAAAGCGCTTTTCAATTACGCCAAGAAGCTGGACGGGGTTGAAATTAGCTCCTTTGAGGTAAGTGAAAGCGAGATTTCGGACGCCTACGAGAAGGTGGATAAGAAGCTGGTATCGGCGCTGAAGTTAGCGGCAAATAGAATAAAACACTTTCACTCCATGTGTAAACAAAGACTTGAATCCAGTTTCCTCAGCCAGGGCCTGGGGCGACAAATCAGCCCATTAAACAGGGTGGGCATTTATGCGCCCGGCGGCACCGCTGCTTATCCATCCACAGTGCTGATGACCGCCATTCCGGCCCGTGTAGCCGGAGTGAGAGAAATAATACTGGCTACACCCCCAAAGAAAGATGGCAGAGTTCCACCAGCTACCCTGGTAGCAGCCGATATCGCCAGGGTCAATCGCATCTTTAAGACAGGCGGGGCTCAGGCTATTGCCGCGCTGGCTTTTGGCACCGAGTCGGTGCCGAAGGTGAACAAGATTTGCGGTCCGGGCAACATTTTTGTGGTCACAGCCAAGAGAATGGTCTACGGGACAGTAGCTATAGAGAGCCTTCCTGGTCCTAGCGAGGTCATCATTGTAGCCGATGACACTGCCAATGCCTCCTTCTGCGCCGCCGACCTTATAGCTCAAGCTGAACATGACCCCCGGGCATCAGCAATCTTAATCACCACATCACCCAAACTAGCCAGGGATGTTGCCAGCGAGATCAAGAAACAACTGGCAAAGTTGGAACGACAAACCATCGCCGCCGAAGCCATAAAATCCCAGGGCATGATAGTTACAGTCAATAACCTCGACGAAGCTATTGAACTGGTCAACCTGTATGCACCCGAACATGTATCGCTGATGGTACGCAATGCCGCTGGCTATATCCAGAAAATCCGCAACGCCGGCTGTATCTTCATCGGTGGCGTCTCTCCGGTAGCACTGGGGGATTATATTGCCGGACCGAGCCATGTCTTGCCCACGGGAGGTAGTGCTCGTTTCAGCTCTCCACTCGGCGTAGAGGATTTCCTCAAAATCACCAATGTCATCGCCCTGGATGAAGCCACCGGGAAAAAACTGGGGCAAGCAGCCATAATCATAGCTGAGGCCGAAGGGCTCAAAGGTCATGCTCAAGCAATTAGAATACGATTTAACAACAGGAAAGAGCCGAAATGATTATGCCTGAAGATATCGAAGGATTAATAAGACCTGGACTCACAGGCATGAAGGCCTATACGCCAATCGAGCCAAGCGACGTATTGAGCCAGCGCATTGATATTCCCCAGGAAAAGATAATCAAACTCGATGGCAACGAAAACCCATACGGTTGCTCAGACAGAGTAAAACAGGCTCTGGCAAATTATGCTTATTATCACCTCTATCCCGACCCCGAACAGAGAGAGTTACGAAAGGCGCTGGGCGAATACACAGGCATAAGCTCAAAATACATACTGGCTGGCAGCGGCAGCGATGAGCTAATCGACCTGGTACTACGCCTGTTTATTGAGCCCGGAGACAGAGTAATCGACTGTCCCCCGACCTTTGGCATGTACACTTTCAGCACCGACGTCTGCGGCGGTAAAATAGTCAGCATACCTAGAAAGCAAGATTTCTCCATCGATGTCGCCGCAGTAAAAGAAGCTTCAGATAAACGAACAAAGGTCATTTTTATTGCCTCACCAAATAACCCTTCGGGCAATGTAACCTCCGAGCAGACAATTCTGGAACTTTTGAATAGTCCTATGGTGGTGGTAATCGATGAAGCCTATTTTGAGTTCAGTGGTGTAACGGTGGCACCTCTGGTTTTAAAGTACCCGAATTTAATAGTCCTTCGCACTTTCAGCAAATGGGCTGGGCTGGCCGGTCTAAGGGTGGGCTACGGCATTTTCCCCATCGACATGGTTAAATATCTCATGAAAATAAAGCAGCCTTACAATTTAAACACTGCGGCCCAGGTGGCAGCGCTAGAGTCACTGAGGGACATCGGCTATCTACGCGGCACGATTAAGGCTATTACAGATGAGCGGGAACGGCTGCTAACCAGTTTAAGTCAGCTTGATTGGTTAAAAGTTTATCCATCGCAAGCCAACTTCATACTCTGCTCAGTGCTCAATGGTAAGGCAAAGACGATACACAAAGGATTACAAGATAAGGGCATATTTGTCCGCTATTTCGATACGCCGCAGCTAAAAGACTGCTTGCGTATCAGCGCGGGCAAGCCAGAACATACTGACGCCTTGATTGCCTCATTGAAAGAAATATGCTAATGTGGCATTTATAGAAGAGAATAAAGCGAGGTTGACCAACATGGCTGAAAGAGAAGCTAAAGTGACCAGAGAAACCAAGGAGACTTCCGTAAAAGTAGAGCTGAAAATCGATGGCAAAGGGCAATTCGAAATCACCACCGGCATCAGGTTTTTCGACCACATGTTAAGCCAACTAGCTCAGCATGGTATATTCGATATAAAGCTATCAGCCACAGGGGCTGACCAGCACCATGTGGTTGAAGATGTAGCCATCTCCTTAGGCAAAGCTTTCAATCAAGCTCTGGGAGACAGAAGCGGAATAGTCAGGATGGCTCATGCTGTGGTGCCTATGGACGATAGCCTGGCTATGGTAGCCCTTGACATCGGCGGCAGAGGTTATGCAGAATTTGAAGCTTCCTTCAACGACGCCAGCATTGAAAAAATGCCCGCTGACTTGATTCGACATTTCTTCATTTCCTTCGCCTCTGAGGGCAGGCTTAATGTCCACGCCAAAGTTCTCAGCGGCATTGATGACCATCACAAAGCTGAAGCTATGTTCAAGGCTCTGGCGCGGGCTCTTGACGCCGCAACACGCCTTGATGAACGCATTGCGGGCAGAATACCCAGCACCAAGGATATAATAGAGAGTTAAGGTCAGCTAGCAAAAACCGGTAGCGAACCGGTTTTAATCTGGTCTTTCAGATACTGGATAGCCCAATCCACAAGCTCATCATCTTCTAGTTCAAGCACGAAGTCGGGCGTCAGCCCAACTTCGTCTATTGGCCTGCCTAAGGGAGTCAGCCAGTGATAAGAAGTTATGTGCAAAGCTGAACCATCGCTGAGGTCGCGGACAATCTGAACACTGCCTTTGCCGAAGGTCTGGCTACCAGCCAATTTAGCCCGGCCATAGTCCTGTAGAGCACCAGCCACTATCTCACTGGCACTGGCGCTACCATTGTTTACAAGGACGACAAGTGGTAGATGAGTAGCTATGCCACCCCTCTCCACCCCCACCATGCTTTCCATTCCTTCAGCATCCACAACCTTGGCCACCAAGCCCATAGCCAGAAATTGACTGGCCACATCAACAGATGCATTAAGCAGACCACCGGGATTATTGCGGAGGTCAAGGATAATGCCCCTGGCTCCCTTATCGATAGCATCTTTTAGGGAATCTCGTAACTCACCGCCGGTAGATTTCAAGAACTGGGTGAGCCTGATATAGGCGATGTCATCGCGCATCTCCAAGGAAACACTTTCCAGCTTTATCTCCCCCCGGACTATCTGAATCTCCACAGGTTCACTCTCACCTTCGTGGAGTACCAGAAGCTTAACCGAAGTGCCCTTAGGCCCCCGGATTTTAAGAGTGGCGTCAATAAGAGTCATCTTTGAAGTAGGCTGGCCATCAACCTCCAAAATCTTGTCTCCGGCCATGATGCCAGCTTTCTCAGCAGGAGAATCAGCAATCGGCGCCACAACTGTTAGCTGCTCATCTCTGATGCTGATTACAGCTCCAATGCCCTCAAATTTTCCCGAAAGCTCAGCCATCTCCAGTTCTTTAAGCTTCGGGTCAACATAGCCGCTGTAAGGGTCATCCAACGCCTCCATCATACCTTTAACTGCACCCTGGCTCAGCTTCTCGGGGTCCAGCTTGCTTTTGTCCACATAGTCCTCAGACAACTGCTGCCAGGCCTCAGCCAGAATATCAAACTCGGGAGGCAACTCAACATAAGCATTATCGGGATTATTAGTATTAAAGAAAAACTGATTATTCGTCTCGGCAGGTGCAAAGGTGGTGACTACTTTCTCGGGAAGAAAGTTGCAGCCGATACCCAATACCGGCAATATAAACAGCAGAACAGCCAATGCCACAGACACAGGAAAAGCCTTTTTTATACACATAATTTGCCTCCGTAGATTCAGGAAATACAACAGGTATTGTAGCAGTTTACAGTGGAAATAAGAAATTCAAGCTTCTATTCTTGAGTAATGGCGCTTCTCACCATCTCAAGGGTCTCATCCAAACTACCCAGGGCTAAAGACAGTCCCAGTTGCTTAAGCTCAGCACGACCCAATCCCTTGAACAGGCGCTGCCCAGCCACCAGTGCCATTTCATCATAAAGAACCGGCCAATCAGCACCGCGCCTGTCCACACAGAATAGAATAAAATCACGCAGTTGAGGGTCCAGAGAATTCATGGCAGCTAACAAGAAAACGATGTAGCGTCACAAAAAGTTTATTAATCCGGCGCTGGCTGAGACTAGAGAGTTTAAAAAATTTTCGAATACTCGGGAGGTTAGACACAAAAATCAAAAGATAAGCACATTTCAATAAGCTAAAGGGCTAAGTAAACCTATAAGCCGAGTTCTGTACTCCGAAGAAAGCTTCAGAGCGGTGACCATCCATCTAGCCTTGACGTTACCATCAAGGTCAAGCGACCAACCCGGGGTTAGAGCCGGGCGCCCTTTAGCCCCCTATTCGGTCTTGCTCCGGGTGGGGTTTACCCAGCCAGCCAGTCACCCGGCTGCTGGTGAGCTCTTACCTCACCATTTCACCCTTATCCTTCCAGGGAAGGACGGTATGTTTCTGTGGCACTTTCCGTAGGGTCACCCCTCCTGGGCGTTACCCAGCACCCTGCCCGGTGGAGCTCGGACTTTCCTCCCTGATTTCTACAAATCAGAGCGGTCACCCGGTTTACTTAGCCCAAGACCCACTTTACACCCTGATTCGAAAGCCGTCAAATCTAGGCTTGTTGCTTCGTGAAATTTTTTAGTGCCGCTTGAGCCAGGGAATGAGCTTCAGTATTCCCATCATGCCCTACGTGGACGATGGATAGATTGGCAAATCTCTTACACAGCTCAGCAGCTTCTTTGTAAAGGGGAAAAAGGAAAAGGTTTCTCACCTTGTACTTGCCAGTCAATTGCCTGGCTACTAGCTCGGAATCAAGATAGAGTGTAACCGTGGCTGGCTTAAATCTGATAGCTTCTTTCAAGCCAGCAATTGCCGCCTGATATTCTGCCTGATTATTGGTGCGCTCGCCTATATGTTGAGAGAGCTTAAACAATTCCCTTTGTTTCTCATCCCTGATAACGGCTCCTATAGCTGCCGGTCCCGGATTGCCCCAGGAAGCTCCATCAACATAGATATTAAGATGCATCTTCTATTCTTTACCAGACTCTAGCCTAAATAGAGTATCCTGCCACAGCTACTGCACTGGATTAAAGCTCCAGCCCTGGCTCGCTGCCACTCGTTCATCGACAGGTTGAGGTGGCACCCATGGCATCTTCCCTGTGTCATCTTCACTACCGCCTGCCCCTTTTTCGACCTTATATTCTCATAAAGCTCTAGTGTTTGGGGGGCAATGTCTGAGATTAGCACCTGACGCTTCTTGTTGAGGTCTGATAGCCTACTTTTCACCTTGGCTTGTCTTTGGGTCAAATCCTCTTGCTCTCGCTGCCACTCGCCTTCCAGTTTTTTAAGCCGCTCACTATCTGTTTCTACTTTGTCCTGCGTTGTCTCTATCTCAGCCATTAAGTCCAGCAGGTTATCTTCTTTCTGCCTTAATTTAGCCTTGAAAATGTCCTTCTCTTTATCAAGGCTAACCAACTCCTTAGGGTTCTTAGTCTTACCATCGTAGAGCTTATCATTCAGTTGTGCAATGCTGCCTCGCAGGTCTTCGATCTCCCACTCCACATCCCGCTGCTGTTTTTCCATCGCGGCCAGATGCTCCTGCTCAGCAATAATTTCAGCCCTGACCTTAAGCAAAGCCTGACTCTCGCCTAGCTGGCTAATAATATCATCCAGAGCTTCTTGTTCCTTCTGAATATTCAGGTCGATTTGCTGTAAATCATAGAGCGTCTTGGCTAGCGTCATGACCGGGCTAATTCTACGTTAGAAGTATAAAGTCTGTCAAAGAGGAGCGGCTTGTTAGATTGCTGGATAAAGCCTTATAGTCATTGAGAGTCCTTCGCTTGTGTCATTCTGAGCAAAGCGAAGAATCCCACATAGTCCAAGATATGCTCCGCGCGGCAATTTCCAGATTTTTATGAGATGAGGCACCTGACAGAGACGAACTACGGCAGAGGCTGGCTACCGAGTATAATCTAAAATTACAACTTGTGTGCTGGCGGGCAGGTTTGCCCGGCTAACCGAAAGCTTGGCTTGAGAGACTGCTTCTTTCACTCCCACTTCTTTCAAGAATTTATCTACCGGCTCAAGCTCTTTGGTCAATGCCGATGTCTTATAGTGCATGGGAATGACAACCTTAGGAGTTAGTCGCCTTACTATCTCAGCAGCCGTCGAGCCACCTATAGTAGACACACCACCTACAGGCACAAACAACACATCAATATCGCCCACATCTTCTATAAATTCCGACGACGGCAAATGGCCAAGGTCGCCTAAATGGCACAATGCCATCCCATCCATTTCCAGGAGATAAACAGTGTTTTTACCCAGCTTTTGACCCTGGACAGCATCGTGCCAGGTAGAGATACCGGTAATGAATATGCCCTTCAGCTCATATTCACCTGGTACTTTAACCTCTTTAAACTCGCTGGTGATAGCCTCCGTGTAACAATGGCCTGGATGAAAGTGGCTCAAGGTCACTATATCGGCCTGAAGTTTGCCTAAAGAATAACCCAGGCTCGGGTGGCATGGGTCAGTGATAACAGTAACTTCCTTACCTTTAATGCGAAAGCAGGAATGTCCTAACCATGTAATATCCAAAGTAACGACCTCAACGAGAATCAGTTAAAAAGAGGCAAAACTTTCAACCCTTAAACCGTCGGAGCAACAGCCATCCTGAAGGCAAAATCAAAGCAGCTGCAACCACCTTAATCAAATCCCCGATGACGAAGGGGTAAAGCCCAACCTGAAGCACAGTGCTCCCCGGAACGAAATGCGCCAACCAGGAAAGCCCGAAGATATAGATAGCAACACTGCCGCCAAGCATGGCTGGTATTGCCGTCCACACCCGCCTGTCCCAACCTCTTTCAGCTAACCAACCAACAAAGAAGGCAGCGGCTACAAAGCCTATCAAATAACCGCCCGTGGGTCCAGCCAGACGGGCTATGCCCGGAGGGCCACCCAAAGCAAACCAGTACGGGATGCCGGTAGCTCCCACAGCCAGATAACTGAGCTGGCTCAGTGCACCTCGACGGCTACCTAAAAGAGCTCCAGCCAAAAGGACAGCGAATGTCTGCCCCGTAACAGGCACCGGTCCGATCCAGAGACTTATCTGGGCGAAGGCAGCAGTTAAGCAAGCAAAGCCAGCCACCAGGACCACATCCCAGAGGAGGCCTGTTCTGGAAATTACAACATCCATAAAGGCAAGCCGAGCAGTTGATGTTTTCATACTATAAATATCTCCTCACTATCAGCTGACTGAAGGTAAAGTATAGCAATGAATCAGAAGAAGGTCAACAGACGCCAGGTGTCTACCAGCAACTGCATTGACGCCAGGCGCTGGCAGTAAGTAAAATTCTGACATGATGCACGAAAAAACAACTTTGGACAATGGCTTGCGCCTTCTCACCAGCGAAATGCCTCATACCCGTTCCGTCTCTGTGGTCTTTTTCATAGCCTCCGGACCGCGATATGAGACAGACTCTGAAGCTGGCATTTCTCATTTCATCGAGCACCTTTGCTTCAAGGGCACTGAAAAGCGCCGCAGTTCCAAGGAAATCAGCGAAGCTATCGAAGGTATCGGCGGCATGCTCAACGGTGGCACCGATAAAGAGCTGACCACCTTCTGGTGCCGTGTAACCAGTGAGCACTTTCTCATAGCTCTGGATGTTCTCATAGACCTGCTGAGAGGTTCCCGATTCGATGCTGAAGACATCGACCGCGAGCGCCAGATAATCATCGAGGAAATAAATATGAGCCTCGATTCACCGAGACAGCGGGTGGCCATGCTGATAGACGAGCTTATGTGGCCAGGACAACCACTGGGACGTGATATCGCCGGAAGCAAGGAAACAGTAGCGTCCATAACCCGGAAACAGATGCTTGACTTTTTCTCCAGAAATTATCTGCCTAACACCACTGTGGTCGTTGTAGCCGGTGATATCGAGCAGAAGCGAGTGCATGACACCATAAGCCGGGCGCTAGTTGATTGGAAGCCCGGCGAAATATCGGCAGGCTTCCCCAATCAGGGTAACCAAGAGGCAGCCAGACTGAATATTGAGTTTCGAGAGACCGAGCAGGCTAACCTCTGCTTAGGTGTTCCCGGGCTATCCTTTTTCCATCCCGACCGCTATGCCGTCGACCTGCTAAGCATAATACTGGGCGAAGGTATGAGCAGTCGCCTCTTCATCGAGATCAGGGAGCAACAAGGGCTTGCCTATGACATTCATAGCTATGCCGACCATTTCGCCGATTCAGGAGCTGTCATCATCCACGCCGGAGTCGACCCTAGCCGAACTGAAGATGCAATTAAGGCAATTATTGATCAAATCGCCAAGCTCAAGGAGAAAATCTCCCAAGATGAACTCAAAAAGGCCCAGGAAATAGCCAAAGGTCGTCTGCTGCTAAGCCTGGAGAGCAGTCGAAACGTTGCCGCCTGGCTGGGAGTTCAAGAGCTGCTGCTCAATCGCATATTTACCACAGATGAGGTGATATCACTGGTCGAAGCTGTCACTACCGAGGACCTGAAACGCGTGGCACAGCAGCTCCTGACAAGCGAAAAACTGAATCTGGGTATCGTCGGGCCTGTCAAAGAAGAGGAGCGCATAGCCAATCTGCTCAAGATTTGAGAAATGTTTGGGGGCGTATGTCCCAGAAATAAGAATAAAATAAAGAGCCGCCCCGGTTGAGGCGGCCCTTTTAACAGCCTTCTATGCCTCTTAGTACTCGGGCATGGGTGGCATCGGTGGAGTCTTTTCTTTTTCCGGAATGTCAGTCACCAGAGATTCAGTGGTCAATATCATGTTAGCGATACTGGAAGCGTTCTCCAGGCCGGTCCTGGTGACCTTAAGCGGGTCTATTATACCTTTGGCTACCATATCGCCGAACTCGTCTCGCAAAGCATCATAGCCAACGCCTTTCTTGCTGCGCTTGATCTTATCCACCACCACTGAACCATCCTGCCCGGCGTTTGCAGCAATCCAGCGCAACGGCTCCTCAAAAGCTTGCTTGAGAATGGCAATACCAATAGCCTCATCTCCCGTAGCCTTGACCTTCTCCAGAACCGGGCTGGCATTTATAAGGGCAACACCACCACCGGGCAAAATGCCTTCCTCAACCGCAGCTCTGGTTGCCGAAAGGGCATCCTCTACCCGGTGCTTCTTCTCCTTAAGCTCGACCTCAGTGGCAGCCCCCACTTTAATCACCGCCACGCCACCGGCTAACTTAGCCAACCTCTCCTGGAGCTTTTCCCTATCATAGTCCGAGGTTGTCTCATCAATTTGCGCTTTTATCTGCTTGATGCGCGCCTGAATAGCCTCTTCAGAGCCCTTGCCTTCTACTATGGTGGTATTGTCTTTGTCCGCAACCACCTTGCGAGCTCTGCCGAGGTCAGCCACTGTTGCTGAATCCAGTTTCCGGCCCACCTCCTCGGAAATAACCTTGCCTCCGGTCAAAATAGCTATATCCTCGAGCATCGCCTTCCGCCTATCTCCGAAGCCCGGTGCCTTAACCGCCAGGCAACTGAGCGTACCTCTCAGTTTGTTAACCACCAGAGTAGCCAGAGCTTCGCCCTCTAAGTCCTCAGCGAGGACCACAAAATTTTTGGAAACCTGAAGTACCTTCTCCAGAACAGGCAGGAGCTCAGATATAGCTGAGATCTTCTTGTCAGTAATCAGGATATAAGGGTCTTCAAGCTCTGTTTTCATCAGCTCAGGATTGGTTATAAAGTAAGGACTGATATAACCGCGGTCGAATTCCATACCCTCGACATATTCCGTCTCAAAAAGTAAACCCTTTGATTCCTCGACGGTGATTACACCATCTTTGCCTACCTTCTCCATTACCTCAGCAATCAGGCTACCCACCTCAGGGTCGGCGGCTGATATCGTCGCCACCTGCGCTACCTGCTCCTTGGTGGTCACCGGGGTCGACATCTTCTTCAACTCACCAACCACAGCCTCCACACCTTTCTCAACCCCACGCTTGAGAGCCATGGCATCAGCACCGGCAGCTATATTCTTAAAACCACCGGTTACAATCGCCTGAGCCAGCACAGTTGCCGTGGTGGTACCATCGCCACACTTGTCATTTGTCTTAATCGCCGCTTCCTTAACCAGTTGCGCCCCCATATTCTCAAAGGGGTCGGGAAGCTCAATATCTTTGGCAATGGAAACACCATCGTTAATAACGTTGGGTGCGCCGAACTTCCTGTCGAGGGCTACAGGACGTCCTTTTGGCCCCAGCGTAACCTTAACTGCATTGACCAAAGCATCAATGCCAGCTTTTAAGGCTCTCCTCGCCTCTTCACCATAAAGAATTTGTTTCGCCATCTGTCAAAACCTCCTGTTTCTTAATTTATGACTCTTCCTATTTAGAATTTTTCTTGGCTAAAATATCGCTTTCTCTCAGGATAATAAGCTCATCGTCGCCTTCCTTTATCTCGGTGCCGCCGTATTTGGCGTAAATAACTATATCACCGACCTTAACATCCATGGCTACACGTTTGCCATCTTCAGTCATCCTGCCGGGACCGACAGCGATGACCTTGCCCTCCTGAGGCTTCTCCTTAGCGGTGTCCGGTATCACAATACCGCTCTTGGTAACGTCTTCCTTCGGGCTTGGCTTTACCACCACTCTGTCTCCTAAAGGTTCAAGCTTGGTTGCCATTTTTACCTCCTTTTTTAGATTTTAGCACTCTCTGCTTAGGACTGCTAAATATATTAGCACAATCATTTTTATTTGTAAAGGGGGGGGCTAAGTGGCATAAGCTGACTTTCTGCAATCCGCTCGGTCACAACCACTGATTGTATAGCCTTGCTACTTGATTTCTCACACTATAACGGGTAGTGTATCAAATTGAAAAATAGACTTTCCCGAACGTATAAAAGAGTAGATTGGGCGGCACAGCCAATCCCTTATCT
>Ga0208828_1000076_pt1 | contig 44118 bp, 28 predicted proteins | sample Kivu_160m_FD_185487 | JGI IMG/M metagenome (GOLD analysis project Ga0208828, IMG submission 185487) | Freshwater microbial communities from Lake Kivu, Western Province, Rwanda to study Microbial Dark Matter (Phase II) - Kivu_160m (SPAdes)... | ecosystem: Environmental > Aquatic > Freshwater >... | reverse complement strand
GATCTGGGAAGATAAGCTGTCAAACGGGATGAGAGTTTACGGTATTGAACAGAATGAACTTCCGCTGGTGGAGTTCAATATTACCATGAAGGGCGGCCATTTGCTGGATACCCCTGAAAAAGCCGGTGTGGCCTCCCTGATGGGGCAGCTCATGAACGAAGGAACCAAAAACAAGACTCCGCTTGAACTCGAAGAAGCCATTGAGATGCTCGGTGCCAGCATTGGAATCAGTGCCTCAGGAACAACGGTCAGCCTCAGCGGAAGCTGCCTGACGAGGAATTTCGATGCCACGCTCGCTCTTCTGGAAGAAATGTTGTTGGAACCGAGATGGGATGCCGAGGAATTTGATCTGGCCAAGATCCGCGTGATCAATAACCTGAAGCGGATGAAAGCCAGCCCGAATTTCCTGGCCGGTGAAACCTTCCAGAAGCTCATTTACGGCGATAGCCATATTTTCGGCATAAACGCCAGCGGGACCGAAGAAACTGTGGCCGGGATCACCATCGACGACCTGAAAGCGTTCTACCAGAACACTCTATCGCCGAGCATAGCCAGCTTCCATATTGCCGGCCAGATCAGCAAGGAAAAAGTGATGTCTTCCCTTCAGTCCCTGGCTGAAAAATGGCAGGCAAAAGAGGTTGCCATTCCGGATTATGTAATGCCGGAAGCGCCCGCGAAATCAGCAATTTACGTTGTCGATGTTCCGGGAGCCAAACAGTCGGTAATCCAGATCGGATGCCCGAGCCTGAAGAGGACGGATCCCGATTATTTTGCCGCCACGGTGATGAATGACAAGCTGGGCGGTTCATTCAACGGTTATGTCAATATGGTGCTTCGTGAGGAGAAAGGCTTCACCTATGGCGCCCGCACGGGAATATCGGGCAATTACGTGGCGGGTACTTTCACGGCTTCCGCATCGGTAAGGTCTTCGGCAACTTTTGAATCGGTTCAGATATTCAAAGACCTGATGACCCGGTACCGCGATGGGATCACCCAGGAGGATCTGGATTTCACCAGAAATTCGTTGCTGAAATCCTATGCCAGGAGATATGAGACCCTGGGCGCCCTAACGGGCATGCTCGGCGATATCAGCATGTATAACCTGCCCAAAAACTATCCCCTCATGGATCAGGAAACGATCCGGAACATGACACTGGAACAGCATAAAGCTTTGGCTCAGAAATATATCGATCCAAACCGGATGTACTACGTCATTGCCGGTGATGCCGCCACACAAGCGGAAGCACTGAAAGGGATCGGGTTTGGGGAAGCAACCATTATTAAGAAATAGAACAGGAGGGCAGAAGGGCAGAAAGGAAGGGTTTTGAAGTATAAAAGAAATCAAGAAGGAAGTTTTCTTGCAGCTTAAAGTATTAATATTTTAAACTTTCCTTCCTGCCCTCCTGCCTTCCTGCCCTTTTGCCCTATATGCAGCCCTTTTGCCCTCCTGTCCTAAAAAACTCATAAAAATGAAAAAAATAATTTTCCTTCTCTTGGCCGTTCTGGCCCTGGCCGCCTGCAGTACCCAGCCCAAAACGGAAGTCAACATTCCGTATGAGAAATTCACACTGTCCAACGGGCTCGATGTGATCCTTCATGAAGATCATTCGGATCCGATCGTGGCCCTGGCAATCCAGTTCCACGTGGGATCGGGCCGCGAATCGGAAGGCCATACCGGCTTTGCTCACCTGTTCGAGCATTTCATGTTCTCCCGCTCGGAAAACGTGGCGCTTGGCCAGTTCGATGAGATCATCCAGAATGCCGGCGGATCATCCAATGCCGGAACCGGCAATGATGCCACCACCTATTTCGAGGTGGTCTCAAAAAATGCCCTGGAGAAAATTCTCTGGCTCGAATCCGACCGGCTCGGATTCCTCACCAACGCCATCAACAAAAAGGCGCTGAATATTCAGCAAAACGTGGTGCAGAACGAGAAACGCCAATATGAGGACAACGCCCCTTACGGCTATACCGATTGGGTAATCTCGAAAAACCTCTTTCCGAAAGGCCATCCTTACAACTGGACCGTGATCGGTGAAATGGAGGACCTGTTCAACGCCTCCATTGAGGATGTTAAAACCTTCCACGACAGGTTCTATGTCCCGAACAATGCCACGATGGTCCTGTCAGGGGATTTTAATCCGGAAGAAGCCAAAAAGCTGATCGAGAAGTACTTTTCTGAAATCAAACCGGGGGAGAAACTGACGGATCCGGCACCTCAGCCGGTAACCTTGACCGAAACGAAAAAACTGGCGCATGAAGATAATTTCGCCCGGGCCGCCCAACTGACCATGACCTGGCCGACTGTTGAACAATACAGCCCTGACAGCTATGCCCTGGATTATCTTGGCCAGCTGCTTTCGCGCGGGAAGAAAGCCCCGATGTACAAGGTGATAGAGAAAGAGAAGAAGCTGGCCTCCGGTCCGCGGGCCGGTAATGGCAGCCAGGAAGTCACGGGTACATTTACGGTTACAGTTACGGGTAACGAGGGAGTGAGTCTGAAAGACATTGAAAATGCTGTTTATGAATCGTTTAAACGGTTCGAAACCGATGGATTCACCGAGGCTGATGTAGAAAGGATCAAGGCCGGGCTGGAAACCAATTTTTATAACGGGATCAGCAGTGTGCTCGGGAAATCGTTCCAGTTGGCCCAATATAATGAATACGCCGGATCGCCTGATTATTACAAGACCGATCTCGAAAAAACCAAGGCCGTGACGAAGGCGGATATCCTGAAGGTTTATGAGAAATACATCAAGGGAAAACCTTGCCTGATCACCAGCTTCGTACCCAAGGGACAGCCGGAACTGGCAGCCGAAGGATCGGTAAATGCCGGAGTGAAGGAGGAAAATATTCTGACAGCCACGCAGGTCCAGATCGATGAATCGATTGACGAGCCCATTGTCAAAACCCCAACCTCTTTTGACCGTACCGTAATCCCTGCCGATGGTCCGGAGCCCCTGGTCACTATCCCGGCCGTATGGCAGGAAAAGCTCGCCAATGGTTTGGGCGTATGGGGGATCGAGCAGAACGAGTTGCCCCTGGTACAGTTCAATATCACCATCAAGGGAGGCCATTATCTGGATAAACCCGAAAAACCGGGAGTGGCCAGCCTGATGGCTTCGCTCATGAACCAGGGAACGAAGAACAAAACCCCGCAGGAACTGGAGGAAGGGATTGAAGCGCTGGGATCACGTATCAACATCATGTGCTCGGGAACAGCCATAACGCTTAGTGCCAACTGCCTCGCAAGGAATTACGATGCCACGCTGACCCTGGCCGAAGAGATGCTCCTCGAGCCCCGGTGGGATGCCGAAGAATTTGCACTGGCCCAGACACGCGTGATCAACAACCTTAAGCGCCAGAAAGCCAGTCCGGCCGCACTTGCCGGTGAAGTTTTCAATCAGAAGATATACGGTGACGGGCACATTCTGGCAACCAACATAAACGGCACGCTCGAATCCGTACCGGAGATCACGATCGATGACCTGAAAGCTTTCTATGACGCCAGCCTGTCACCATCCCTGGCCAACTTCCATATAGCCGGCAACATTTCCAGGGACAAAGCAGTCAGTTCCTTACAGGGGTTGGTCACAAAATGGCCGGTCAAAAAAACAGTGATGATCGAATATGCGCTGCCGGCTCCGCCCCAAAAATCGGAGATCGTTTTTGTTGACGTTCCGGGTGCCAAGCAATCGGTGATACGTATCGGGAACCTTGCGCTGGCCCGCACCGACCCCGACTTTTTCCCCTGCACCGTGATGAATGATCACCTGGGAGGGAACTTTCTGTCGCTGGTTAACCAGATACTCCGCGAGCAGAAAGGGTTTACTTATGGCGCAAGCACTTCCTTCAACGGCAGTTCCGTGCCCGGTCCGTTCACGGCTGCTTCAATGGTGCGGTCGTCTGCAACACTTGAGTCGCTTCAGATTTTCAAGAGCCTGATGGAAGGTTACCGGACCGGTATCACCGAAAAGGATGTGGAAGCCACCCGGAATTACCTGATCAAGTCCTATGCACAGGATTTTGAAACCCTGGGTGCGCTCACCGGCATGCTGGGTAATATCAGCATGTATAACCTGCCGGTCGATTATGTCAAAAACGAGCAGGAGACCATCCGGAACATGAAAGTGGCGGATTACACTGCCCTTGCACAGAAGTACATCAATCCGGACAGGATGTATTATGTGGTTGTGGGCGACGCCTCAACGCAAGCAGCGCAGCTCACTGCTCTGGGGTTTGGGGAAGCGACGATAATCAAGAAATAGGGCAGAAGGGCAGGAGGGCAGAAAGGCAGAAAGGAAAGTTTTAAGGTTTAAAACTTTAATTTTAGAGGAATGATGGCCTCTTATTTTTAGTCTTTATCCTTATACACTTTCCTTTCTGCCTTTCTGCCCTCCTGCCCTTTTACTTTTATTTCATGAACCGGTTCCCCCTCATGGTAAACGCCGTTACTGTATCGGGGTATTCCCACTCTTTAGGCCACCCGGGATTCTTCCAGGTGACGGTGGTATCATGGTTCACATAAATCATGGCCTCATAGGGCGGCGAATGGCTGATGGCTGTGGTAAGGCCTGGATAGAAAGTGTTGTTGATGATCTCAACCCCCGCGGTCCGGTGGCCCCGGATGCTGGTATGGGCAGTGTTCCGGATGGTGTTTTTCTCGATGCGGTAGCCCTTGCTTCCCTCATCAATAAACATCCCGTTGTTGTCGGAAGCATGGTTCAGTTCACTCCGGAGGATGTCATGGATATTGTTTCCCGAGATTACGGAGCCCGGTTGAAAGCCGAGTGTATAAATGCCGCCGCCATCCCCCAGCACCTGCATGGCGTGATGAATGTGATTGTTCAGTATCCGGTTGTTTCCCGATGAGGTAGGCAGGGGATTCCATTGCCAGCCGACCGAAATGCCGGTATAGGGAAGGTCGCTGATTTCGCACCCCGAAACTGTGTTCCCCGCGCAGAATCCCAGCCATACACCGACAGCACCATGAAACAAGACCCCTGCCCCGGTCACCCGGCTCTCTTCAACTGAATTGTTAACGGGCAGGATCAGGGAATCTTCCCCCGGATCATAGGTCAGGCCTATCATGATGCCATTGGCACCTACATCCTCAGTGGTCACATCTGTCAGCCGGTTTCCCCGGCACCCTTGGCTGAGATAGATACCGTTACCGCCACAATGCACAACCCGGCATCCTTCCAGCGTGCAATCGGAGGCCCATGACATCCGGATGGCAGGGGGAACCAGTCCCGGTCCCCGGCCCGACTCTGATTTCAGCGGATAATAAAAAGCTGCCTGCATCCCGTCATGATTGTATTCCGGCAGTAAATAGGCACAATCCCGGAAGATGATGTTCTTTAGTGTGAGATTTCTTACCGGAGCGTTGCGGCTGCCCCGGATATCAGCCAACTGTATGGCAACGGGTGCCAAAGCCACGGTGCCCGCAGGTGTCTGGCCCGGCAATGGTTTATAGTACAGGCGGCTGGCATTCCGGTCCAGAGCCCATTCACCCGGCTGGTCAATAAAGGCCGGATCGCCCTCGAGGTAGCAGCTATAACGATCGGCGCTGGCTGCGAAAATGGAGTTGTAGGGACCGTCGAACAGGGCAAACGGCGGTTTCAGTTTCAGTTCCGGCGGATCTGCATTCAGGGATGACACCCGAAACCGGGAAATGGTCCAATCCTTGAAGATGACCGCTTCACAATCACCCGATGGCATCAGCGTCTCAAATAAACCGCGGTCACTCACTGAAACCGTGATGTGGTCCGGGGTTGAATCCGGATGAAGGATCCAGGTTGATTTTTTCAGATATATTCTTGGCAACGAGTCGGCTGCATTGGGCATCCTTGCCCTTATGGCCCGTTGATCATTGACATACAGCTGTTCAAATACAAGCCCCGAATCCACCGGAGCCCACCAGATCCCATATCCTTCATCCCGGAAACCGGTTATCACCTTCCCCCCGCTGATCACGGTTCTGCCTCCCGGCAGGCCTGTCCAGCTGACTTCCTCATCTCCTGAGCTTCCATCTTCAGCCGAAAATATCAGAGGCTTGTCGATGTACCAGGTACCTTCATCCAGCATGACCCGGATATCCCTGCCAGGCTTGCCGGCCCGGCATGCCCTGACGGCTGCCTGAGCCGCTTCCAGGGTCTGAAGAGGCTGGCCTTTTGAACCTGTGTTCAGGTTGTTGCCATTGGGTGAAACGAAAATTTTCTCTTCCTGCAAGGAGGAACAGGAAACGCTGAATAAGGCAAAAGGCAAAAGGCAGAAGGCAGAAGTAAAGGAAAAAGGAAAAAGGGAAAAGGAAAAAGGGGAAAGATTATGCCTAACCCCAGACTTCAGTCTGGGGACTTTCGATTCACGATTCACGATTCACGATTCACGATTCACGATTCACGATTTACTCGTCCCTCTTAAAAAAATGATTCCCGCCCGGATTATAGATCACGTTAAGAGCACCGGGAATAAGTGAGACATTGAAGGACTTGCCGAAATGGATCTCGCCGTCGACGTGAAAGGGAACCTCCTGGGTGAATTCCAGGCTGACATGGTCCGTCTGGTAATAGTGCACCCTGTGGTCGTTGACGTGGGTTCCCTTGGGTACCATCAGGAGTAATTTAAACCGTTCGAAGAGGTTCAGTTTCCTGATGCTGCATACATCGAGCAGCCCATCGTTGGCGATGGCACGGGGAGTAATGAAAAAACCGCCTGCAAAACGCCGGCCGATAGAGACGGTATTCATGAAACAGTCAGTTTCATGCGTATTGCCGTTGGATCTCATGATCAACTTCTTCTCACGGAAAAAGAGAAGGGTCTTGATAATTTGCCAGAGGTACTTCGACGGTCCGCCTTTTTTAACCTTTCCCGGTTCAATATAGTTTTCGGCAGCTACCTGGGCATCGAATCCAAGCCCCATGCCATTGATGAAATACATGCCATTAACTGAACCGGCATCCATCGGAATGGTATGAACCTTGAAAAAAATGTCCCAATCGGCTTCTGTGAAACGGTTGGGATATCCTAAAATCTGGATAAAATCATTGCCGGTACCGGCTGGCACGATGCCGGTTATGACCTCCTTGTTACCGATTAGCGAAAAGCAGATTTCGCTGATGGTTCCATCGCCACCGACTCCAATGATGTATTTATAGCCGCGTTCGGCATATTCCTTTGCGAGCTCAGTGGCATGACCGTGACGTTCAGTCAGAACGATATCTGCCCCGATCCCGTAATGGGCAATCTTGTCCCTGAGCACGGGCAGGTATTTTTCACCGAATCCATTCCCCGCGATCGGGTTGACTATGAACACCCATTCTTTATTATCCATGGTGATAAGCTGATTGGATCGTCTCTTTCACTATTTGAAGGATCTCATGATCCTCCTTGTTTTTCAGCAGTTGATTTTCAATGGGTTTATGGATGACCACTTCCACGCGGGAATTGAAATCAATCCAAAAGCGGTTCTTCGGTTTCAGGGAGTGGAAACCATTGAGGGTGATCGGAAGCACATCGAGGTCCGTTGAACGAAGCACATGAATGAAACCTCTTTTAAAGCGATTCATCTGTCCGTCGAGGGTGCGTGTACCTTCCGGAAACATGGCGATTGACTTGCCCTCGGATTTTTCCACCAGTTGGCCGAGCATTTTTTTCGTATTGTGGATATCCGCTTCCTTCATCGGGATATAGTCGATCATTTTCAGTATCTGACCGAAAACCGGGACTCTCAGCAGGTGCTCCCGTCCGAACCAGGAAACTCCGGGATAAAAGGCCAGTATGGCGGTAATATCGAACAGGCTGGAATGGTTCGCCAGGACGATATATTTTTTCCCCTTGACCATGTTCCTGCCACCCCTGACGCGCAGCTTTTTCCCCATTAGCAGGAAAATGCAAATGGCCCAGAACTTGATCAGCGAACGAACGGCACGCTTCTGTCCCGAAAAGGCGAAAGACCAGACAACTAAAGCGAAAACCCCTGAAAACGTGTATAATACCGTGTACACCGGTACGGTTAGAAACATATATACCGGTGGACGAAGTCGGCGCGCTAGAACCATATTGTCATTCCTCCCGGGGATTTCCCGATTCAAACATACACATTAATTATTAAATTGCACTACCTGTTAACAAGAACAAGGGCATACGGGCTTAGGGACTTGAGGGCATAAGGGCATAAGGGCATACGGACAAAAGGGCATACGGACATAAGGGTACACGGACATAAGGGTATACGGACATAAGGGCTAATGCCCCCAGACTGAAGTCTGGGGTTAGTCATAAACTACTTTTTCCTTTTTCCTTTTTCCTTTACCTTTCCTTCTGCCCTTTGCCTAAGTTAACCTTGGGCTATTCGAACACTATGGAAACTTCACATCCGGTAGGGATAGACCTGCAATCGCTGAAAATCCTGGAATCAGCGCTGACAAACCTGAATGAAGGATTTCAGGAATTGGAACCTGTTGAAGCGGGTTTCGATGAAGCGCAAATCAGGAAGGTGATGCTGGAGGTAGCCGACCGGATGCGGGATAATTTTCCCTATTTCCATCCGCTGTATGCAGGGCAGATGCTGAAGCCTCCGCATCCGGCCGCACGGCTGGCTTACATGCTTTCGCTTTATATCAATCCGAACAACCACGCACTCGACGGAGGCCGTGCAAGCTCCTGCATGGAGAAGGAAGCGGTCAGGGAGCTGGCCGGCATGTTTGGCTGGGAAACCTTTCTTGGCCACCTGACGGGCGGTGGCACCATGGCCAATCTCGAGGCCCTCTGGATAGCGGGCGAAATGAATCCCGGGAAAATGATCATCGCTTCCTCCCAGGCCCATTATACCCATGAACGGCTGAGTCGGGTGCTGAAACTCCCATTCAAGGCCATACCGGCCGACCGGTTAGGGCGTATGGACATGAACCGGCTCGAGGACCAGGCCAGGACAGGGAAGGTGGGTACCGTCGTGGCCACTATCGGCACCACGGCAACCGGGTCGCTCGATCCGCTGCCGGAAATTCTCAACCTGAAGGAAAAATTCGGCTTCAGGGTCCATGCCGATGCAGCCTATGGGGGTTATTTCACCTTAGCCGATAATCTGACGGCGGAGGCAGGGAAAGTTTTCGAAAGGCTGGGTGAAGCCGATTCCATAGTTGTTGATCCGCATAAACACGGCCTCCAGCCTTACGGATGCGGCTGCATCCTCTTCCGCGATCCCTCGGCCGGCATTTATTACAAGCATGAGTCGCCCTATACTTATTTCAGTTCAGATGAGCTGCACCTGGGGGAGATCAGCCTGGAATGCTCCCGCCCCGGCGCTTCGGCCGTGGCGCTTTGGGCCACTCAGAAATTATTGCCGCCGGTCAGGGGAGGTGAATTGTCGCGGATGATCGGCAAAGGACGGGAGGCCGCGTTGAGCCTGTATGAGCGGCTGCGCCAGGATCCAAGATTCATCGTGGCCTTCCCCCCGGAACTCGATATCGTGATCTGGCTACCCCGGGCCGAATCGGCAGAAGCGGTTTCAAAACTGTCCCGGGCCCTGTTCGGCGAAACCGGGCGCAACCACCTGCACCTGGCGCTTGCCGAACTGCCGGTGGATTTTTTTGAACCCGGCATCCCGAACACCGGATCAGATCAGCATACCATCACTAGCCTCCGGTCGGTACTCATGAAACCGGAGCATGAAGAATGGATCGAAACCATCTGGCAGGTTCTTGACAGATCAATGGAAAGGATTGTTAAAAAACCATGAGAAAAACCTTTTATTCAATCCTGATCGCGGCAGTGGCCCTGGCAGGCTGCCGGTCATCAAAAGACCTGTCCGGCACACCGGGCCGTCAGCAGGTCAAATTCGGTGTCTGTGCTTCCCTGGCTACATCGGAAATCCTGAAAAACTCGGGTTATGCCTTTTTGGAAGCCAGCGTCGGCCGCGACCTGATGCCCGGCCAGCCGGTTGGGGCATGGAACAAAAAGAAAGCGGAATTCGACACTTGCCGGCTGCCGGTCCTCTCATGCAATGGTTTCCTGCCGGGAGAGTTGAAAACGACCGGCCCGGAAGCCCATCAGGATACCGTGCTGAAATATGCAGAGGTGGCATTCAGGAGGGCTCAGGCGGCAGGGATCCCTATCATCGTTTTCGGAAGCGGCGGATCCCGGTCGATACCCGAAGGATTTGACCGGCAAGTCGCCCGTGGGCAGTTTGTCGGGCTGCTAAAAGAAATGGGTCCGGTTGCCCGAAAGTACGGAGTGACCATCGCCATAGAGAATCTGCAGTCCAGCGAGTGCAATTTCATCAATACGGTTGGCGAAGCCCTGGATATTGCACGGGAAGTTGCTGATCCGAATGTCGGACTGCTGGTCGACATTTTCCACATGGCCAGGGAGAACGAAAATCCTGATATCCTCATCCGGGCCGGCAAGCTGGTGAGGCACGTTCACATAGCTGAAAAAGAAAAACGGACCGCACCGGGAATGGCCGGGGATGATTTCAGGCCTTATTTTGCATGCCTGAAAAGAGCCGGTTACAGGGGCGGTATCTCGATCGAGGGACAATGGAAGCCGGAAAACCTGGAGAAGGCGCTCCGGGTGATGAGCGAACAATGGAAATCAAGCTTTTAACTAAACCATAATCATAACCTTTCAACATGACCGAAAGAAGGAAATTTATCAAGCAAAGCCTCGTGGGGTCTGCGGGATTAGCGATCGGAGCCCTCGGGTTCAGTGCAAAATCGTATGCATCGATCATCGGTTCCAACGACCGGATCAACCTGTGTGTCATCGGGATACGCGGACAAGGTAAAACACACATCAACAAGTGGGGAAGCCTGAAGGAAAACCGTAACGTCAGGCTGAAGACCCTCTGCGATGTGGATGAGCAGTACTTTCCGGAATGCCAGAAGATGGCTGAGGATCTGACCGGCTACCGGCCGGGGACTGAATGGGATATGCGCAGGGTTTTTGAGGACAGGGAGATTCACGCAGTGTCGTTTGCCGTCCCAAACCATTGGCATGGCTTGGGGACAATCTGGGCCTGTCAGGCCGGCAAGAACGTCTACGTCGAAAAACCCGCCAGCTACAATGTTTTTGAAGGCAGGAAAATGGTGGAAGCTGCCCGGAAATATAATGTGAGGATTCAGGTAGGGTGCCAGAACCGTTCGATAGACAATGTGATCGCCGCCATGAAATTGTTACATGAAGGCGGCATCGGCGATGTTTTCATGGCACGCGGCCTCTGCCTGAAACCGCGCGATTCTTTCGGGATCGCACCGGATACTGCCCCGCCCGCTTCCCTCCATTACGATACCTGGCTCGGGCCTGCCCCCTGGCGCCCCTACAATGAGAAACGCGTCCATTACAACTGGCACTGGCACTGGGATACAGGCAACGGGGACACTGGCAACCAGGGGCCGCACCAGTTTGATCTGGCGCGGTGGGGACTCAACAAGAACGAGCACCCGGTAACCATCTATTCTTCCGGTGGCCTTTTTGGGATCAGCCCCAGGGAGTGTTCGCAGGAAACCCCCAACACCCAGACGTCTGTCTTTAAATACGGGGATGGAAAGGTCATTGAGTTTGAAACCCGCGGACGTTTTACAAATGCCGAATCCAGGCTTGAGATCAAGATCGGGAACATCTTTTACGGGACCGACGGCTACCTGGAACTGAACGGCAGTACATGGAACGCTTACAGGCAGCGCGAAAAAGATCCTTTCCTGTCCTCACCACCGGAGAACTCGGAAAGACCGGCTGATCCGACCTTCCGGGCGGCTCCCGGCGGGTCCGAGCACTTTGCCAATTTTATCGATGCCATTCGTTCGGGCAAGGATTCTGATCTGAACTGCGACATCTGGGAAGGGCACCTGTCAGCCGCCCTGCCTCATCTGGCCAACATTTCCTACCGGTTGGGACGCGAACTCCATTTCATGAACGAATATGAGAAGTTCGCCAACGATCCTGAAGCCGATCTCATGCTTACGCGGAACTACCGGAAACCCTACGTGATACCTGATGAAATCTAATACCTGACATGAATGAAACCGAAAACCAACCTACTTCTGGTTCTGCTCCTGTCAATCCTGACCTGGAGCCCGGCTTTTACACAATCTCAGTCGCAAAATGCCACAACGATAAGCTCGGTCATCTGGGCCGAGCAAATTTTTGCCCGTAACAAGATCCCGCCATTCTCCTTTAAGTACGGCGGTCAGGATTCAAAGAGCTTTATCCGGAGCTGGGAATATAAAAAGCAAAAGCTGGCCCAGACAGATCCTACCATCCAGGATTATGTCTATTCCTGGCAAGACCGCAAATCGGGACTGACAGCCACCTGCCATGTGACCTGTTTCCTGGATTTTCCGGCCGTTGAATGGGTGATCAAGTTCAAGAATACCTCCAACAAGAACTCGTTACCCATCGAGCAGGCCCGAGCGATTGATTATCCCTTTAAAACCATGGCTCCAGGACCGGTGGTCCTGCACCACTCCCTGGGCAGCAGCGCGCAACGCACCGATTTTATGTCGCTCCGGGATGAACTCCAGATCGGGAAAAGCATCTACATGACCCCCGATGGAGGACGCTCGTCGGATAATACGGCCTTCCCGTTCTTCAATATTGAAATGCCCGGCGGCGAAGGAATTATTACTGCCGTGGGATGGTCGGGCAAATGGTATGCCGATGTGCTTAAAACGGATGCTACAACCGTCGAGCTGAAATCCGGCATGGAACGGATGAACCTGTATCTCTATCCGGGTGAAGAAATCAGAACCCCGAGGATCGCGCTGCTTTATTGGAAAAGTGAAGACCGGATGGACGGACACAACCGGTTCCGCCGGTTCATTCTTGCGCATCACACCCGGAAAATCGACGGAAAGCCCTGCCAACTGCCGCTTGCCAGCGGCCTTGGCTATGGCGGGCCGCAACCCCCCTGCAATGAATACAGCTGCGCCACCGAAACATACGCCATCGCCATGGCCTATCGCCTCCGGCAGTTCGGGCTTGTTCCCGAGGTACTCTGGATCGATGCCGGATGGTACACCGGATGCGGCACCTGGTGGGCCAATGTGGGGAACTGGACCGTGGATAAAACACGCTTTCCGCGCGGATTGAAACCGGTTTCCGATGCCATTCATGAAGTTGGCGCCAAGTTTATCCTCTGGTTTGAACCGGAAAGAGTGTATAAAGGAACCCAGTTCTATAATGAACAGGCTAAGTGGGTGATCAAGATCCCGGATTATGAAACACGCGAACCTTACAAGGATGTAAGCCGGAACAACGGCCTGTTCAACCTCGGCGATCCAGACGCCTGTGCCTGGCTGACCCAATATATCGGTGACCTGATCGAACGTGAGGGCATAGATTATTACCGCCAGGACTTCAATTTCGACCCTTGGTATTACTGGATGTACAATGACCCCCAGGGCCGTGCAGGCATCTCGGAAATCAGGCACATCGAAGGTCTTTATAAATACTGGGACGGCCTCCTGGCACGCTTCCCGAACATGATCATCGACAATTGCGCCAGCGGCGGCCGGCGCCTCGACCTCGAAACCGTCTCCCGCAGTTCGCCGCTCTGGAGGACCGATTACAATTACGGGGAACCGAATGGTTACCAGTGTCATACCTACGGCCTGAACTTTTATCTTCCGCTCCACGGAACCGGTAACATCACGCTGGATCCCTATACCTTCCGCTCCAGCATGAGCAGCGCCCTCGTCTCCTCCTGGGATGTCAACCTGGGAGGATATAAACAAGCGGATTTACAGAAGTTTATGGCCGATTATAAAAGATATCGTCCTTTTTATTATGCTGATTATTATCCGCTCACCCCGAACGAGAACATCACTTCCGACAGCATCTGGCTTGCCTATCAACTCAACCGTCCGGAAGAGGGTGACGGGATGATCGTTGCCTTCCGGCGGCCGGAATGCCCGGTTGAACAAATCTCAGTGAAGCTGAGAGGACTGGAAGATGCCGCTACATATGAACTTTTCATTGAGGATGATAATATCAGGGTGAATAAAACGGGGAAAGAACTAAAGACCAGCCTCGATCTGATTTTGAAAGAGAAGAGAAAGTCAATGATTATCAGTTATAAAAAAGCCAATTAGGGCCATGAAAAAGAGTATCCTGGGTTGCCTTATCGTTCTGGCAGCCACCCTGAGCGGCTTTTCCGGTGAGGATAACAGCTCGCGCGACTGGGTTACCAAAAACTTTGTAAAAGGACAACTGCCTCCCTTTTCATTTACATACGAAGGCAAAGGATCCGCATCTTTTATCCGGTCCTGGGAATTCCGGAAAGAAACCTTGCCGGTCTCCTCTCCTGACCGGAGCCAGTTTCTTTACGCCTGGCGCGACCCGAAAACCGGACTGTTGGTGAAATGCACCGTAACAGCGTTTTCTGATTATCCCGTTGTGGAATGGGTGGTCAGGTTCAGCAACGGCTCGAAAAACAATACGCCGGTGCTGGAAAAGGTTAAAGCTGTTGACCATACTTTCCGATACGCAAAGGAAGGACCTGTTATTCTTCACCATTCCCTGGGGAGCAATATGGCCCGGTCGGATTTCCAAAGCTTTTCGGATGAACTGGCGATCGGTAAGAATATTTACATGACCCCGATCCGTGGACGTTCTTCGCATACGACTGCATTTCCTTTTTTCAATATCGAGATGCCCGGAGGGCAGGGGGTGCTGGCGGCTATTGGGTGGACCGGAAAATGGTTCGCCGATGTCAGACACTCCAGCCCGACAGGCTGCAACCTGACCGCCGGGATGGAACGCATGAAACTGGTGCTGTATCCCGGTGAAGAGATTAGGACTCCGTTGATCTGTTTGCTTTTATGGAAAGGGGATGACCGGATGACCGGCCATAACCAGTTCCGGCAGTTTGTCCTGCGCCATCACAGCCGCATGATTGACGGCAAGTTTGCCGAACTGCCCCTCGCGAACACCTTGGCCATGGGAGGTCCGGAACCCTGCAACCTCTACAACTGTTCCACTGAAAACTGGTGCCTGGCCTGCATAGAACGATACAGGCAGTTCGACCTGGTCCCGGAAGTTCTCTGGATGGATGCCGGATGGTTTACCGGTTGCGGGGAATGGTGGGAGAATGCGGGCAACTGGACCGTCAATAAAGATATCCTGCCCAGAGGTTTAAAACCGGTTTCAGATGCCGTGCATAAGGCAGGAGCGCGCTTTCTCCTCTGGGTCGAGCCCGAGCGGATCGTAGAGGGAACGCAGTTCTCCAAACTGGATCCCTCATTTATGATCAGGATACCCGATAGCGTTAAAAATCCGGAGGTCGGGTCCTTTATCCCCAATATGTACCTGTTCAACCTGGGCAATCCGGAAGCCTGCAAATGGCTGATCGTATATATTTCTGATCTGATACGGGAAAACGGCATTGATTATTACCGGCAGGATATGAACTTCGATCCGTATCCCTACTGGGTTTACAATGACAAGCCCAATCGCATCGGGGTGTCGGAGATCCGTTACATCGAGGGGCTTTATGCCTATTGGGACGGCCTGCTTGAGAATTTCCCCAGGCTGATGATCGATAACTGCGCCGGCGGCGGCCGGCGGCTCGACCTGGAAACAACCTCAAGAAGTTCTCCGCTCTGGATAACCGATTATGAGGTGGGAGAACCGAACGGCTATCAGTGCCATAACTATGGCTTGAATTTCTACCTGCCGCTGCACGGGATCATTAACCTGATCCCGCAAAATTATGAGTTCCGGTCGGTCCTCAGCAGCGCACTGGCCACCTCCTTCAATCTCGATAATTCGAAATACCCACTCGCTGATTATCAGCGGATCTATGCTGATTTCAAGCGCCTCCGTCCCTATTTCTACGGAGATTACTACCCGTTGACACCGGGAGAAAACATCACCTCCGACAGTATCTGGATGGCTTACCAGATGAACCGTCCAGATAAAGGAGACGGCATTATCCTGGCTTTCCGCAGACCGTACTGCCCTGAGGAGAGGATCCAAGTGAAAGTGAAAGGCCTGGATCCTGCTGCCACCTATGAACTTTTCTATGAGGATGAGAATGTCAGGGTAAACAAGACCGGGAATGAATTGGAGGATAATCTCGATCTTTATCTGAAAGAAAAAAGAAGTTCTATATTAATCAGTTACAAGAAGTTGTCATGAAGTTCAACGATAAAATCGGTCATCCCTTCCAGGTAGGGGGGATCGAGACTTCGGTGCTGGATGACGGAGCCGGCCGGGGTGTCAGGATTGCCTGGATCAACACCGGATCAGGGCTCCGCTACAAGGTGGTCCTCGACCGCGGGATGGATGTTGCGGAGGCTTTTTACAACCAGTATGGCCTGGCCTGGATCAGCCACGGCGGGGTGAAAGCTCCTCCGGCAAGTTACCAGTACGGGCTCGACTGGCTCCGGCACATGGGTGGCGGATTGGTTACCACTTGCGGGCTCGACCACGTGGGAAGCCCGGAGAATGACGAATACGGAAACCGTGGCCTTCATGGCCAGATCACTTTCAGCCCCGCCTCAATCAGGTGCATCAATCAGCCTGATCCCGCCTTCGGTAAAATGGATTTCAGCCTGACGGGTGAAATGAAACAATCCAGGGTGTTCGGCTTGAAGCTGGACCTTGTACGCACCATTTCGGGAAAGCTCGGTGAACCTGTTATCCGGATCCATGATACCATCACCAACCGGGGTAACACTCCGGCACCGCATATGGTTCTCTACCACGTCAATCTCGGATGGCCGCTTGTGGATGAAGGAGCCGACATACTATGGGAGGGAGGATGGGATTCGCGGGGAGGGGAGCAGGATGATGCCATTTTCCATGATGGTGGTGATTTCAAGAAATGTCAACCGGCAATGGATCTCCACTGCGGTACCGGCGAAGCCTGTGCATTCATAGATATAGAGTCGGATACCGCGGGGTGGTGTGAATGCGGACTGGTTAACCGGAAGATCGGTCTGAAATTTGGCCTGAGGTTCCGGAAGAACCAGCTGCCCTGGCTGATCAACTGGCAGCACTGGGGGAAAAGCGAGTATGTCACGGCTCTGGAACCGGCAACCCATCCGCCGTTGGGACAGGCCCCGGCCCGTGCAAGCAAAACCCTGATATTCCTCGAACCGGCAGAGGAGAAGGAATATGAACTTGAAATGTTCATCAGGGAAATAAAAAAAGGAGCCTGATCATCTCCGGACCAAACTGGGCAATTCCTTCACCCGGTTGATTTTTAAACATTTATGACCCAAATTTTACCGGTATGAAACGCCTTATCTTTCTCTTGTCTTTCTCCTTCCTCCTTTCTCCTTTCTCCTTTGCCCAGCTTCCTTCCGCCAAACCCCTCAAGGTTAAAGTCGCTGTTGTCATCCAGGATCCCGTGCTGCCCCGATACGGTGGGAAAAAACTGCACGAAGTGGTTAAAACTCCGGGTAGAACATTCACCTGGAACGACCCGTACGCGCTGAACAGGGAATATGAAGCTGCGCTGGATAAGATCAGCCATGGAGTAGCCCGGTACGAGGTCGTGAAGATCATTGATGACGGGAAGCTGTTCTCCCGCCGGAACGACAACAATGAGATGGTTTCGACCGAGGAGATGATCAGTCTCCTGATGGAACCCGACTGGAAAACCCTGAAGGAAACGGGCACCCACTTTGATTACAAGGCTTTCGTCGAATATTACGGCTTCGACAAGATGTGCGACCGCAACCAGATCAACGAAGTATGGGTCTGGTCGTTCCCTTATGGGGGGATGTGGGAATCCAATTATTGCGGTTCGACGGGTTTCTGGCTCAATTCAGAACCGACAACCACTACGGCCAACAAAAAGCTCCTGGTTGTGATGGGTCTCAATTACGAGCGGAAGATGTCCCTCGCCCTCGAAAGCTACGGGCACCGGTTTGAGTCAGTGATGTGGCATGTGTACGACCGTTGGGATTATGATGCGCCCGATCCGAACAACTGGGAAAAATACACCCGTTTCAATAAAACCCATCCGGGACTGGCCAATATAGGCAACATACATTTTCCTCCGAACGGGATGCACGATTACGACTGGATCAATAAAACACCCGTCACTTCTTGTGCTGATGGATGGCAATATTATCCTGATATTAAGGAAGATATGACGCGAACAATGGATTGCAGCGAATGGAATTGCTCGCATGAGGGTTATATGGACTGGTGGTTCAGCCATATCCCCTGTTTTGAAGGCATCAACCCGGCTGACGGGCACCTGAATAACTGGTGGCATTATGTCGTTAACTGGGAGGATGCGATAGCCATGGAGCAGAAAGGAGAAAGGAGGAAGGAGAAAGGAGAAAGGGAAAAAACCGTGTCTTTTCTGAGCAGTGAATCAGTATTGTCAAACGAATCAAAAGCTGCTTTACGCTTTCTCCAAAACCTCCAATCACAACCACCACAACAATCACAACAATCACAACAATCACAACCACCACAACCACCACAACCACCACAACTCCTTGACATCAAAGCTCTTAAGAAACTCCCTGCCAGGAACAAGCCCGATATCATCTGGTACCACGAGCCTGATTCAACGGTGGATATCACCAGGGAGGCGGAAAATCTGGCCGGACCGCTGAAGAGGTATGTTGAACAGGGAGGCAGCCTGTTACTGACACTGGATGCCATCAGGCTGCTGCCTTACCTGGGAGTTGAAAAACAGGCACCGGAGGTGAGTTATACCAACTTGGTTGATAACGGTGACGGACGGAAGCTCGGCCTGCATTCCTTCCGCAGCCATCCGTTGTTTGACGGGATGCTAGGCGGAGCCTATGTATATGCGCCCAAGGTTGATGTAAATGTCCGTCGCGTGGGCTGGTTCGGGGATGTGGTTCCCGATGGGAAGGTCGTGGCTGTCGACTGGGCCTATATCTTCCTCCACGAGAGCTCGAAACTGATCACCGAATATCACCTGGGGAAAGGCAAGATTCTGGCTGTGGGCGCTTACCTCTACTTTGACCAGCCCAATTTCAACCGCAGGCACCTCGAGAAATTCACCGTGAATGTTCTGAATTACCTGACCGGAGAAAGTTCATCCATTCCGGCAAGATATTGGGATTTCTCTGAAAACCAGGTGATTGAGGAGAAAGGAGGAGGGAGGAAGGAGGAAGGAGAAAGGGGAAAATCGGCGATCTGGCAACAGGAAAATTCGGAAATCGTCCTGACAAGTCTTGCCGTGCCCAGGAATATGTGGGATATCGCCGGGGAACGGATGGTGCTGATGGGCAAGGAATCAGGCGGGATTGATGAAGTCTGGGCCCACCCGGTGATGGCCCTGAGGGATTATGCCGTTACGATACGGGTCGGGAATCCGGTGCGCGAAATTCAACTGAATAACCTGAAACCGCTCATCGAGGTCAGGCCAGAATCTTTTACCCGGATCTATGCGGTTCCCGGCGGACAACTCAAGGAGATCATCACGGTACATCCTGCTGACGGGAATGCCGTGATCCATTATGAATACGAAGGTCGTCAGGCCATGGAGATACGGATCAGTCTGAAAAGCAATCTGCGGTTCATGTGGCCCTATTCTGAAAAGGTGACCGGGGAGATCCGCTACAATTGGGATGAAAACCTGAATGCCTGGACCATCCGCGATAAATCAGGCGATTTTGCGGCAGTCATCGGGATTGACGTTCCGGTAACCAGTCGGTCGGGCAACCCGGATACAGGCCTGCGGGTGGCACTACAGATGACTGTTTCCGTTGAACCCCGCGGAATCGCAAACGTAGTCCTGGGGACTTCGGCAACGGGTCTGACCGAAGCGGTTTCTGCCTATCGCCGGGCGATCATGAACACGGATGCGATCTATCGCGCCGCTGCCGACTATTCAAAATCGCTTTTCAACGGCAAGCTCATGATCACGAGCCCGGATGCCGATTTCAATACCGGCTACAAATGGGCCCTGGTTGGGACCGACCGGTTTATCGTGAACACTCCGGGAGTGGGGCGTTCCCTGGTGGCTGGCTATGCCACAACCGATTACGGATGGAACGGCGCCCAGAAAGTGAACGGCCGACCGGGTTATGCCTGGTATTTCGGCCGGGATGCGGCCTGGAGCGGTTTTGCCGTATTGGACTACGGTGATTTCGACCGCGTGAAGACCATTCTCGAGCTGTTTTCCAGATATCAGGATGTGTCCGGAAAGATCTATCACGAACTGACCACCTCGGGCATTGCCCATTTTGATGCGGCTGATGCGACACCGTTGTATATCATCCTGGCGGGAAAGTACCTCCATCACTCCGGTGATACGGCCTTTATCCGGAAAGAGTGGCCGGCCATACGGAAAGCGATTGATTTCTGCTATTCCACCGATACCGACGGCGATCACCTGATCGAGAACACCCAGCAGGGGCACGGATGGGAAGAGGGTGGTGACCTTTACGTTACGCACACTACGCAGTACATGGTATCCTGCTGGGCTGAAGCCCTGAAGCAGGCCGGATATATGGCCGGGCATATCGGGTTAAAGGATCTGGAAACACAATATGTCAAGGAAGCTTCCATCGTTCTGGGCAAACTCAACAATGAATTCTGGAATCCGGAGACGAAATTCTTCAACCACGGGATCTTCAAGGATGGCACCTACCTGGCTGAGCCTTCGGTCATGACGGCAATACCCTTGCATTGGGGTCAGATCACCGATCCGGAAAAATCAGCAAACGTGGTGGCACAGCTCGCCTCGTGCAACTTCACCACCGACTGGGGAACCCGGATCGTGAGTGAGAAAGCCAAATTCTTCGCTCCCGGTGGTTATCATACAGGCAGCGTCTGGCCGCTTTTTACAGGCTGGGCCTCCCTGGGCGATTACGCTTCCGGGAATCCCTCGCAGGGTTTCTCCAAACTGATGAGCAACCTCCTGATCTACAAGCACTGGTCGCAGGGATACATCGAGGAGGTTCTGCATGGGACGCAGTACAAATATTTCGGTGTCTGCCGTCATCAGTGCTGGAGCGAAACCATGGTCCTGCAGCCCGCCATTGACGGGATGCTGGGGCTTAAGCCCGATGTCTTGGCCAACACCCTCGGACTGACCCTCAACTTCCCCTTCGACTGGAATTCCGCCACGGCAGAGAATATCCGCACCGGCGACCAGTCGATATCTCTCCGCCTGGTTCGTAATCCCGACCACACCTCACTATCCCTCAACCATACCTCACTATTCCTCACCTCCTCACCATCCCTCACTATTAACCTCACCATTCCTCTCCCTCAGGGAACGAAAGTGACTGCATGCACCGTCAACGGCCAGAGCCACGAATTTACAGTGGTAAAGGAAGGCATTGCAATGGAACTGAAGCTTGCTAAGGACATCAGCGTGGTGATCTCTCACCAGGGTGGCATTTCCGTCCTTCCGGCCGTTCACCATCCGGCCCCGGGCGATTCCTCAACCGGATTGAAGATCATAAGCGATGAGCTGACAGGGAACAGATATGTGGTCACAGTGGAAGGCCTCAGCGGAACACCGGGTAAAATCAGGGTAATCAAATCGGGACAAGTCATGGAGAATGACTTTGTATTCCCCGAATCGAAAGAAAAATACGTGCGGAAGGATCTGGTCTTTTACAACGGAATGCCTGATCATGAAGTGTTTTACTATTTACTTCCCCGCAGCTTTTACGACAGCGATGGGGACCGCATCGGAGACCTGAACGGGCTCCGGCAAAAGCTTGATTACCTTCAGGAATTGGGTGTAACGTCCATACTGACCCTGCCCTTGTATTATTCCGATTTTTATCATAACTATTTTGCTCTTGATTATCAGAAGATTGATCCCGAATATGGCACGATGGACGATCTGATTGGGTTGATCCGCGAAGTGCATAAGCGGGGCATGAAGTTTTATCTCGATATGGAGACGCAATACGTGATCGAGGGTTCCGACTGGTATAAGAACCACCCGGACTACCAGATCCAGGGAACTCCATGGGGTACGCTGATGTCCTACAACGGGGATATCCGCAAGATGAACATGATGAATGTCTATCAACCGGAGGTTAATAAATACCTGCACGCTCTTTACCGGTCCTTCCTGGATCCCGACAAGGACGGGATTTTTGATGACGGCGTGGATGGATTCCGGATCGATCATATCATGGATGATCTTGACAATACGGGTAAGCTGACCAATCTGTACGCCGGTTTCTGGAAGCCTCTTTTCGATGGGTTGAAACGGGTCAATCCGGAAATCCGGATCATTGGTGAACAGGCCGACTGGGCGTCATACGGGGAAGAAATCTTCAGCAAGGCCGATTTGGATTATATTTTTGCTTTTCAAGGTGCCGGGGCTATCCGGTCGATGGATAAAAACGTTATCCAAAACCTGTTTTCCGAAACCTGCCGCAGAACACCCGGAGGCAAGGACCAGCTCATCTTCATTGAGAACCACGACATCGACCGGTTTGCGTCAGGAGTGAATGGTTCCTTGCCGAAAGAGAAGATCGGCGCTGCCCTGAATATCCTCATGAAGGGTATACCCCTGATATATTACGGACAGGAATTGGGAATGAAAGGGATCAGGCTGGAAGTCCCTTCGGACGGGGACCAGATCACGAGAAGGGAAGCCTTTGAGTGGTACCGAGGCATCGAAGGGCCGGGAATGGCTCATTGGTACAAGGATTCCGGACCCTGGTGGAACAACCGGTTCGGGAAATCCAATGACGGGATCTCCCTGGAAGAAGAAAAGTCAGATCCGGCATCGTTGTGGAATTTTTATAAAACCCTGATAGCTGTCCGGAAAAATCAGCCTGCGCTTCGTGGCGGAGACCTGAGGTTCATAAAGAATGACAACCCGGGTGTGGTTTCCTTCGTAAGGACCCTGGATGGCCAGACCGTTCTTGTGGCCATCAATCTGACAGACAGGTTACAACAGGTCTCCTTGCAGGAACCTGCTGCTGTGAAAGGTACAATTCTCTTGTCGGAACCGGCGGGGAACCGATGGACAGCACAAGGAATAAACTTACGGCCTTTCGGGTTACTTTTGGTTAACTAATCGGATTAATATCTGGTCATATATATCTTAATGTCATGAAAAGGATAGGATTGTTGATTTGTGCGTTATCCGTTGCGAGTTTATCAATTGCGCAGGATACCGGCGAAAAAGTATCGGTTGAACGATCGAAATTGCAGTTCAACCTGGGTGTGGGCTATTCAACCTGGGGGCTACCGGTTTACGTTGGTTTGGATTATTGGATAACTGAGGAAATTACCTTTGGGCTTGAAGCTGCTGCCCGTTTGCACATTTTTCCATCGTATGCCAATTTTGGAGGATCGGTTAATGGTAATTACCATTTCGCGCGATTACTGGGTTTGCCAGACGAGATTGATTTATATGCAGGCGTAAGTGCAGGGCCATACTACAGCACTTACTCAGGTTGGTCGAAGCACTTTCGTTTTGGTTTATCAGGCCAGATCGGAGGCAGATATTATTTTAAAGATAATATGGCACTCATGCTCGAAGCCGGAGGAGGTACCTTGTCCGGTGGAAAGGTGGGTCTTACTTTCTTATTATGAGTTGTCAACTTTTTAAAAGTTGACAACTCACTTTTAAAAAGTTGACAACTCTAAAGTGAAATGAAAACTGTAGCGATTCTACCGTTCATTCTTCTTTTCTCTTTGAATCTAAGTGCTCAACAGAAGGGGAAGTCAATCAATTCGCTGGACCCCCAGGTCTGGCAGGATCAGGATCAGATGACCTGGGCGGACTACAAGCCGATCCCGGGCAGGAACTGGGCCGATCGCTCCCTGGTTCCAAAGCGGATCCTCAAGATTGCACTGGTAGCCGTCGATTTTGATGATCAGCCGTTCGTGATCACGCTGCCCAGGTATTCCGACCATTACGGGAATCCGCAGGTTGATCCCGTTCCGAGGGATTCCGTGCCCCAATTCTATGCTGATTTTTACAATAAGCCGGGGAAAATCAACCACGGTCAAACCATCAATGGTTACTGGATGGAACAATCGCGCGGGATGGTCGGCATCCCGCCAATGGATTGTTACGGCCCCTACCGGATGCCCAAAAAGCTCTTCCAATATGGTCTTAACGAATATAACCAGCGCACCGGTTGCCCCACCGGCTATACCTGTGACGGCCGGCTGGAAAGGGATTGCGATGCCCTCTGGAAGGCTGATGCGGGTCAGAACATCTTGTCGAAATATGACATTGTCCTCCGGATCTATGCCGGATATGATGAAACCGGCGTCTGGCAGGAATTCGGTGAAATGAAATTCAACAGCAAGGATGATATTCCGCCCGAATGGGGAAACCCGGATACGACAAAACCCCGCTGGATTGCCACCCGTTACGTGCCGTGGACATCCTGGAAAGCGGGACAGGAACAATGGGGGCTTTCATCCATGAGGCAGGGAGAAAACTCCGGAACCATCACGCACGAGATCGCCCATTATGCGTTTGAGACGGGGGACAACAACAATAATCCCTATATCATGCCATTCAGAAGGGTGGGTTCCGGTGTATGGGATATCATGGACCGGGGCTCCTTCAACGGCCCGGGCGGCCCTCACCGCCGCTGGGTGGTTCCGGCGACTGACGGGGCCGCCATGCCGGCAGGCTTCATGTTGCGCAACCGTATGAAGTACAATTTTGTAAAACCGGATGAGGTGCTGAACATCAACCGGGACGGACTGGCAGGATCGGGACCGGTCGTTGCCAGGATTACGGCCCGTGCTGTTGAGCCGCTCGACGGAGAACTGGCCGGGATCAAGGTCAACCTGGATGGCGAAGCTCCCCAGGACCGTACGCCGGAATGCGATCCTGCAAAAGATCCGCTGTGCCCGGGTGGCTCCGTTTTTCACTTCTATTCCCTTGAAGTGGTCCAGCGCATCGGCTACGATTCATTCGCCCCGGACAATGGCGTGCTGATCGCAAAAAACAAGAACAATGAAAGCCCTTCCTGCGGTTACAACTGTTTCACCTGGGTGATCGATGCCCATCCGGAGGATATGAACAGGGTTGATTTTGTCAAACCCGATGGAACGAAAGTTTTGAGAACCGTGGCTGATTACCGCCAGCTCAACGATGCCCTGTTCCATGCAGGGCTTAATTCCGGATCCTCATATGAATGGGAGGATACGCCCAACCGTCTACATTTTTACGTTATCGACATTCATCACAACGCTGATGGGATTCTGTCCTATACGCTGGGTGTCAGGTCACTCGATGGGGCAGGACCACAAAAAAGAGGGCTCAGACTGACAGCACCCAAGACGGCTGATGCCCGGAAACCCGAATCAACTCTCAATTTCACTCTGGAAAACACAGGGAAAACTGCAGCCGTTGCCACTGGCCTCCATCCAATGGATGTGGCAAAATACCTGGATCAGGATATATACCGGTTATCCGTTAAGGTTGAAGGTGCAGGCTGGGATGCACAATTACGGAATGCCCTGGCTACGGCAAAATTTGGCGAAACGGTAACGATACCGGTGTATGTCACGAAATTGAACACAAATGCCGGTACAGCCAAAATAGTCCTTACGGCTACATCGGAGAGTGATCCTGCCAAGTCTGCCACTATAGAGTTGTCAACTTTTTAAAAGTTGACAACTCTAAAAAGTTGACAACTCTATCACTAGAAGGTGCTGGTATATTTTGTCCAGAGCTCCTCTGCCAGCATCCAGTAACGCGCCACTGCGGCGTCAGCCATGTCCGTACAGTATTTCGTCAGCTTTTCCTTTGCCTGTTCCGGGCTTTTTTTATACAGCATGACCATCTCCTCCTCGAATGCCGCCTGCCTTGCAAAAGCAGAATCCTCGATGGGCCTCCAAACCGCTGCCACATCCTGGCTCATAGGTTGATACCTGAGCATGCATAACTGGCTAACCTGCCGGAATGCCCACCAGGCGCAATCGCGACGAAACTTTTCCCGCCCGTCGATCATATAGGATTCGGGCATGGCGGTGATCCCGCAGTAGAATGGCGTATGCGGTGTAGTGACCGGATTATCGTACCCCAACCAGACCACACCCCCGACCGGATCGGGGAGCCAGCTTCGCGACTGGGTAATCTGAAGGTACGTTGCCCGTGCGCAGCAAATGGTCCGCTCTCCGGGAACTTTCAGCAAGTTCCGTAGTTCACCCGTCATGAACGGATTGGCCACCGGGCTTTTCACCAGGTTGCCGTTCCGGTCTGTCGTTTTAAGCGAAGCGGTCATGTCATACGGGGTATCCTGATAATAGTTCCTGAAAATGGTGAGGATATCTGGCACGGTGACTTTTTTATCGGGCTTGACCGACATCGGGAAGTTTTCCCCGTTGGGATCGAGGTTCAGGGATGGGGCCACCAGGCTCAGCACCCTCCACTCACGGCGGCGGCAGCCCATGCTTCTCCGGTCGGCATAGGTATAGCAGAATTCAAATGGCTTTCCGCTTCCGGGGCTCCAGAGCCCCATCTCCTGTGCCAGCGAGAACACATTATCGGATGCCATGTAATGATCCTTATCTGTCAGGTCCAGGATCCGTATCCGGCTGGCATTGGCCGAAACCCCGATCTCACCGTCAGGAATCCTGACAGCCGCCCAAACCGCTCCTTTTTTACCCTTGCCCGGCCCGAGGATCTCAAAATGCCAGGTTTCATAAGGATCGGCGAAAGTGAAACATTCGCCCCAGTCGTTGTATCCGTACTCCTTCGTCAACTGGTCAATCAGCCGGATAGCCTCACGGCAGGTCCGTGTCCGCTCCAGTGCCAGGCGGTACAACTCGGGGCAGTCGAGCAGGCCGTTTTCAGAGACCATCTCCCGCTTACCCCCGAAAGTGGTTTCCCCGATGGCCAGCTGGTGTTCGTTCATCACCGGGTATGCGGTATTGATATAAGCAAAGGTTTCAGCTACCTGGGGAATGGTGCCCGCTTCCACGACATCGGGATCATTGGGCATCCTGGTGTTCTTAGGCTCCAGGTAAACCGGACAAACCGCTCCAGACGGGTATTTCCGATGTGGCACGAGGTTGATCCAGGTCCGGTCGGAATTGCTGTCGCAGGAATGGGAGGTCATGGTCGATCCGTCGGCCGATGCATTCCTGCCGACAAGAATGCTGGTGCAATTATCGAATTCCGGATTCTCCTGAAAGTCCTGAAAAGCAGCAGGCTGTGGAGCATATCCGGAGCTTAGCAGCAGAGCCAGGCAAGCCGCCGATATTTTCAGGAGCGATTTTATTCTGATATTCATGGGTACTCCTCCCGGCCGTTAAAATCCGCGTGCGTACAGGGTCCAGAGTTGTTCGTACAATTCATCCCAGCGTGTCATGGTTGCCCGTGCAAAGGTGTTCGTGTAATTCGTGATAAACTCCTGATATTTTAAGGGTTTCAGATTGCCCCGTTCGTCTTTTTCAGGTTCCTTGCCCTGGTCGGTTTTGTATATATCAGTGGCAATCTTATCCATCAGGGGCAATTCGATAAAGGCTTTATCCTCGAATTCCCGTGTGGCGTCATTGACCATTGAACGGGTACGTTCCCATTTGAGTTCTGCCAACCGGTTGACCCGGCGGAAATGCCAGATGGCAGCATCTTCGCGATACCTGTGCTGGCCGCAGATGGCGAAGCTTTCGGGCAGGCTGAGGGTTCCGGCGTAGATGGGGATTCTCGGGCTGCAGGCCGGATTGTCAAAGGAGAACCAGGCCACTCCCCCGATCGCATCGGGCAGCCAATCACGGCACTGGATCACCGTAGAGTAGGAGCAGGCACTGATGGCAATGGTACGCGGATTTTCAATGACGCCGGGCTTCAATTCATTCAGGAGCTGGCGAAGATCACCACTGATAAAGGGACTGGCCCAGCTGCTTTTTACCTTTTCCGGATTGGCCGGGGGATTCTCCGGCTGGCGGCGGAAGGAGGTACGTTTGGGAACCAACAGGTTCTTGGTGGCATCCAGGTCCGATCCTTCATAGGTGCTGCGATAAAAGGCCATTACGTCCCTCACATCCAGTTTTTTATCGGGCTTAACCGAGAAGGGCAGCTCTTCCATCTCGGAGTTGAGTTGAAGATCCGGCGCAAGGGTGCTCAGGACATAGAATTCCCTGGTTGAAAAAGGTTTCCGGCCGCCATAAGCTTCCCAGAAACGGAAAGGCTTGCCGCTCTCTTTTTTCCAGAAACCAAGCTGTTCAGCCAGGGAGAAGACATTCTCCGATGCCATGTAATAATCCGGTTTATCGAGATCCAATGTGCTGATCCTGGATATATTGGCAGATATCCCGACATGGTCGTCCGGAATCCTCACGGCTGCCCAAACGGCGCCCACCTGCTCGATCCCCGCTCCCATGATCTCGAAATGCCAGACCTCTTTCTTATCGGCCACGGTCAGGCATTCACCATAATCCCCATAGCCATATTGTGTAGCCAGGTCGCCCATGAGCCTGATGGCTTCCCGGGCAGAAGAACATCGTTCCAATGCAATGGCCTGTAATTCTTCAATCTGAAAAAGTCCATCGTCATTGAACAACGCCTCCTTCCCGCCAAACGTGGTTTCACCCATGGCCAGCTGTTTTTCGTTCAGCGCGGGATAGGCCACATTCAGGTACGAATAGGTTTCGGCAGCTTCGGGAATTTCTCCCTTGATGATCACGTTCCGCCGGTCGGTGGCAAATTCATTGTGTAACAACCCCCATTCGATCTTACGGGTTGCCCCGGGGTCGAATTTCCGGTGCGGCACAATGTTCACCCAGGTCCGGTATCTCCCGTCACAACTGTGACAGGTGATGACCGAGCCGTCGGTGGTTGCTTTCCTGCCGACCATGATGCTGGTGCAGGATGCGGCTTCTTCGCTGACCGGGATAAACTGCGCAGCGGCAAATGGAACCAGCATCAGGCCGATCAGGACGATCAGCAACGCCTGTCTGAGTATCGGTATGCGTTTCATGGTTAAATGGTTATTAGCGGTTTTAGGTTATTCTGATATGATCTGTTCTTTGGGTGAGGTGGCCGGATTTTTCAGGAATGATCCGATGCCTTTCCCGATGACTTCGGAATAGTGCGGAACACCCTCGCACAGGAGAGGTCTGCCTGGATATAGTTCGTTCCAGCTCTGGAAGATCTGGATAATGGTTGAGGTATGTCTGCCGACCCTGACATCAATCGGCCAACCGTTTTCATCAATCGGTGAGAAGAGAAGGCCATGCTGGCCGGCTTTCACTACGAATTCATCCTTTCCTTCCAGTAATTGTTTTTCACCGGTGATGCCCCGGGTGGCATCGAGGAAAGGCTCAGGTGCCTCAACCAGCAATGAAATCGCGTCAGAAAAATCCCCGATTTCCCGGTGCGACAAACCATGGAGGTTTTTCGGGGAGAATTCGGTGCCGATGGAGAATCCCTCGAAATCGGTAAGGGTCATGGATGCCAAAGTGGCCAGGTCCTGGCCTTTTTCATGCGTGACAATGGTATTGATCACCGGGTATTGAAGTTCGGCTTCATGCAGGTCGATGACCAGATCCACCTTCTCCTCCCTGATCAGATTCATGAATGCAAAAGTTGTTTTCTCGGTCAGCGTTCCGTTGGCACGCCCCGGCCAGGCCCGGTTCAGGTTCCGGATATCGAGATAGGCCAGGTTCTGCCGGCTGGGGTAATGGATATAAACTTCGGGATCAGGCCATTGATCGATCGGGTTCGACCACCGGTCGCCCATCCTGAACGTTTGTCCGCCCCAGGTTGTCGGGATGGTGTATTTCTGCGGATAGGCACCACTGGGACGGGTGACCGTGGTACCGCTTCGGTTAGCCGAAAGAACGACAATGAGCCGTCCTGCAGCGATCCGTGCATTCTCCACCAGCAGCAAAGCCGCCAGCCGCCCGGCCGGTTCTTCGGGATGCGATCCGCCCAGTACCAGCATGGTGGCACCAGGCTCTTTCCCTTCAATGAAATAAAGGTTGCAGTCATTGACCGATCCCCTGATTCCGTCGAAATAATCTCCGAGCTTATGAACGGAGGTGGTCGAAGGATCGACAACAACCTGCTCCTTAAAATGACGGTGCTCATAGAACCGGATGCCTGACACGGTTAGTACCAGGAGCCCGGCAAGTCCGAACAGGCTTTTGCGGATGATATACGGCCTTTCCAACGGTTTCATTATTTAAGCATGAACAGGCGTAACAGGAACGGAATCAGGATCACGATATAAACGATCTCCTTCTTCCAGTCGCGTGTCTTGATCAGGTTAAAGATGATCAGGATCGAGATGAAAGCGAGGAGCGCGTAATAGATTATCGTTATGATGGTGGTGAGTGTTGACATGGTTTTTACTTTCTATAAACCGGTTAGAAAACCAAGATCTTTACTGAAGATGACCATCAGGGTTCCGAGGATCATGATCACGATGGCCGGAACGATACATTGTTTCAGGAACTTACCGTAATTCGCGGTGGTGCCGGTCACGTCCATGGTGAGCCGGCCGATAATGGCTGTTGGCGGCAAGGCATCCCCAAGAGGCCAGATCACGCTCATCCCCGCCAGGGCAATGATCGGGTTCATCCCCATGGAGTTGAACAGCAATACAAGCGGAACGCCGAAAACAGCCGCCGAACCGTACATCAGGACCGATTCGGTGATCGGCAGGAAAAAGAATAGGCTTCCGATCACCAGCCAGACGGGCAGGGTGATGAATGTGATGGCAAGAAGCCCGCGCACTCCCGTGAGGGTCATGATCTGCACCAGGATACCTGCACAGGTCAGGGTTCCGATCAGGGGCAGCAATTGTTTGATGGTATCGGAGGAGAGGCGGAACATATCCAGCTTTACCGGTGACAGCACCCAGGCGGCAACCGCAGCGAGGAGGAACATCAGGGGAAGGCCGGTAACGGGCGTATCGTGGGGCCATTTCCGGCCGATGAACATCAGGCCGAAAAAAATCAGGAACGGGACAATGATCCTCCACCAGTTCATTTTTCCAGGGGGAACGGGCAATTCCCCGAATGCTTTTTCCACATCGATTTTCGTGCCTTTCCAGCCCAGGAAGAACATGGTGAAGAGCGCTCCGAGCACACAGGGGATCAGCAGGGGCATGAAGAATCCGACATAGGGCATGTTGACCCCCGCGGCGCTCATCATGGCCCAGAGGCTTACGGGCGGAGCTGCAGCGCTCAGGCCGGCGCAGAGGAAAATGATGGCTGCGGTGCGGATCCTGGTAATGCCCATATAGGTGAGGACAATGGCCACCAGACTACCCGTGATGAGTACCGTAACGCTTCCTGCGCCGGTGAGGGCACCGGGAATAAGCAGCAGGAGAGTGAGGAGCATCAACAGCAGAACGCGGCTCCTGTTGAAGTTTTTCAGGATGGATCTTACCACGAAGGCTATCCCTCCCGATTCCTTCAGGATATTCATAAAGAGTGTGGCGCAGATGAATATCAGATTGATATCCAGATAGGTCATGGCCCCCTCGGCTATATGCCTTGCCGGGAACCAATGACCGGCAGCCATGGCTCCACCCAGGGCGGAAGCCAACATGGCCAGTTCAGTGGAGAGCTTAAACCGGAGGGCAATGATATAAACGATCACCATTACCCCAAGAATAATCCCGGCAGAAGCAAACATGTTCACGGGGTGGAATTCTATTTGGTATACACTTTTTTCAACAGTCCTTCAATCTCGTTGTTCAACTCGAACAGGATGATCGGGATGTTCTTGCCCTTGGCTATGGTGGTGAACCGGCCATCAGAGTCTCCTTCTTTCTTGACGATCAGCAGGTCGGAGACCGGACAGACGGCATCGATCGACAGTTCATCTGAATTGTCCCCGGGAGAGGCTCCCTGTGAACGGCGGGCCATGCCTTCGATGTGCGATCCGATAACCTTGATGCCTTGTTTTTTCGCTTCAGCGATCAGGGCTTTCGTGCGGGTCAGCTCATCATCGATCGAAACCCCGGCGGCACCCATCCCTTTGAGGCTGGCACCGGTGACGATGATGACAGATTTATACGGGGTGCCGGCCTTTGCCTTGGCAACCAGATCATCAGCCTTGGCCATCAGGTTGTAATCAAAGGCGATATTCAGTTTCTGAAGGTAAATCTTCAGACGCACGGGGCCCGGACTCTGTCCGCAGGAAGTGAGCAAGACAGGCTCAGCGGCCGTCTGGGCTGCAACTCTTTCCGGATTCCAGGCCAGGAAGATGCCTGTGAGGGCAAATAAAATGAACGGGGATACTTTTTTCATGGCGGATGCTCCGTTTACTCGATATTCAGAAGTTAGTTCTTTCAAAGATATCAAACAAAAACCTTCATGATCCCAGGTTTTTCCACTTTCCGGTAAACTGGACCGAATGCTTTGAGATTTCAGGCCGGGAGAGCGGATTCCAGGGCAATCCATATTTCCGGGCAAGCCCTTTGAGATTAAGGAGATGGATCACGGGGATCCCTTGACTGATCATCGAATGGATCATCCCCTGTTGCTCAGGTCCTGCGCGGGGAACACGCTTCACCAATCCGGGCCTGAGATCCAGGATGGAAGTGCTGGTTCCCAGGTTCGCATACCCGCCGCCGGTGTTGATGAAAGCTTGTATGGATCCCGGTCTTCCCTGGAAGTATAGTGAATCCCGCATCGCCCGGTTTTTTACCAGGTTCTTTTCTTCAATCAGGGGAATGCCCAGGCTGTCGACGGAGGCTTTGATGCGGGTGCGGATTTCGGGATTAAATTCGGAACCCGTATCATCTTCTCCACCCCAGGAAATCGCAACGGGCTTATAATCAATGATATGTTTATTCAATAATTCCAGATAAAGATCCCAGATGGTAAAATCGGGATCATTGGCGCCATACGTGGAAGAACCGATGGAAATGACCGGGCGGACGCACAGGTTCATTGACCGGGCGGCCGAAAGTGAGGCGATCAAAAGGCCCGGAAAGGAACCTGATGAACCGAGCGCGATGGTGTCCCCTTTTCTCACCCCGGCCTTATCCAGCAGATGCACCATGAGTGCCGCCAGGTTCGGATTCAGTGAGGTCCTCTTTGACTCAAGGTCGCCCAGCGTGGTGGTAATGCCTGACCATTCCGGACCTATCAGACGGTTCTCCATCACGTCAAGCGTGTGATCCATGATACGGGCAGCCTCCATTTTCTCGGGAACCAGGCGGTTGTTTCGGGGCAGCAGGGAAACGACAACGAAAAGAACTGCCACTATTCCCACCATGGAAGCAATTGTTTTCCAGACGCCCTGTTTTTCGAAATTGTTGGCGATCAGTCCCGGGATGATCCATCCAATGATCCTGATTTCCGTCGCTTCAGGGTACCATTGCGGCAGGAGGGCGGAAACCGCATAGGAGATCAGCGCACTGAGCAGGATGAAGAACACGAAGCGTCGTTGGCCGAACAGGATCAGCCAGCGGGAGGCAAGCCGGTAAAGAAGCCAGATGACCACGGAAGCCAGCAGGGTCCCGAGAAGCCGGAGCGGTTGATCGACAAACAGGATCAGGTATCCCGGAACGATGATCCCACCCGGGTATATTCGGGTGAACGCGATGAACAGCAGCGACACGACCAGGGCTATGAGGAATATCTCGTACATGCTGATCTTTTAACCGGCCGGGACGAACTCTTTGCCGTTTTCTTTCCAGTATGAGAGCAGTTTCATGCCGGTTCCGTGGATGTTGCCCGCTCCAATGACAACCGTATCACGGGTTGCACAGCGGATGATACTGTCGGTAATGAAGGCCGGGTCCTTGCCGGGTATGCGTGTGCAATCACTTAACCTTCGCTCCAGTACCGGGGAATTGGGGCCCACGACAAATATCCGGTTGAAAAGAGGGTGTTTCTGATCCTTGAGAAAACGCAGCCATTGGAGCGACCGCTCACCACGGTCGGCCCGGAGTGCCAGCAGGCCGATGATCCCGGGATCCTTAAAGGGCACCCGGGCCAGCACTCGCTGAATGAGCCCGGATGTTGATACCGGGTCATTGGCCGCAAAGACGTTCACGAAGAGCACTTTCCCCTTGGGGAAGTCGAATCCGTACAGGTTCATTTTGCCGACATCCATCCGGGCATTCAGGATACCGCTCCTGACAGGTTCATCGGAAATGCCCAGGTGACGGGCTGTAGCTATCACCAGATCGAGATTGGCGGGTAAGTGTTGATGTACGGCCGAAGATGAAAGGTTCATGTCGCCTGACAGCTTCCCCGGGGTCAGTATGCAACCGGGTTTATTTTTCTGCAGGATATTCAGGACCGAAGCTTGAGCCTCAGATTCGGGAAGAATGACCACAGAGCCAGGATATACATCATTTTTGTAAACCCTGGCAACCTCTTCAGCCGATTCCCCTATGACATCCGTATGATCGGCAAGGAAATTCGAGAGGAGTGTGATGTGAGGCTGCATCAACTTTCGTGTCTCAATCTTATGATTTTCAGGTTGAATGCTCATAATTTCTGTGACCAGGCAATTGACGGCCAGCTTTGCCGCCCGCGCAACCACTTTTTTCTGCTCGATAATGGAGACCAGTTTATTTCGCTTGAGAGGCTCTTCACTCCCATCGGGCAGGATCAGCATGGCTTCCGATCCGGTGGTCTTGGCCAGAACGGAGATACCGGCTGAGCGGAAAACGGAAGCCAGCAACCGCACAATGCTGCTTTTCCCGCGGGTGCCTGAAACCGTTATCCGCAGCGGGATCTTTTTCAGCCGCCGGGTATGGATGATCTGCTCGGCAAGAAGCCAGAAGACCAGAGTCAATATCAGGATTAGAGTTGTCATCTGGCAACAGAGTTGTCAACTTTTAAAAAGTTGACAACTCTAAACACCCAACCTTGCGGGCGTCATCCTGGGCATGATCAGTTGAACCACCCCGAGGGCAACCAGGTAGAGGCAGCCGGCAACCAGGAAAGCGTAAAAATATCCGGCCGTACCGGCATCTGTGAGGACTTTCCCTAATGCCAGGTTGGCCACAATCCCTGAAATAGCGCCCACCATTCCTCCTATTCCCACAACGGAGCCGATCGCCTTTTTCGGAAAGACATCACCGACCAGGGTGAAAACGTTGGCTGACCAGGCCTGGTGCGCACCTGCAGCCAGCGCGATCAGCAGAACGGCTACCCATTGATTGCTGACCAGGGGAGCCAGGGTTACCGGGAGAACCAGAGTGGCACAGCAGAGCAGGGTGATTTTACGTGCTTTATTGAGTGACCAGCCCCGGTTCATAAAGAATCCCGATATATATCCCCCGGTGACGCTCCCAATATCGGCAATAAGATATATGAGGATCAGGGGCAAAGCCAGTCCCTTTAATTCCAGACCAAACCGGGCATTAAGAAAGAAACCTCCCCAGAATAGGTAGAACCACCATACGGCATCGGTTGTTTTAGCCATGGCAAAGGCCCAGGTTTCCTTGACCGGGAACAGTTTCCTCCAGGGGACGTTACCGGTCACAGATTCAGGCGGATCACTCAGGATATGGTCCAATTCCGGTTTCCTGACTTTCGGATGTACCTCGGGTCTACGGTAGGTGGTGATCCAGAGGATAACCCACAGGAGGCTGAAGATACCGGTCATCAGGAAGGCGAACTGCCAGTTCTTCCCTTCATTGGTGACAATCAGCGGTATGAAAAGCGGAGCGATAACAGCCCCTACGTTGGTGCCGGCATTGAAGATGCCTGTTGCAAAAGCTCGCTCTTTTTTGGGGAACCATTCGGCGACCGTTTTAACGGCTGAAGGGAAGTTACCCGATTCGCCGAATCCCAGCCCGAACCTGGCCACGGCAAAACCGATCCACCCCATGCCGCGCGTTACGGCAGCATGAAGCATTCCGAAAATACTCCAGATGCCAATCGAGAGAGTATAACCCTTTTTGGTCCCCAGTCGGTCGATAATGCCACCCATAGTCAGAAGGCCTATCGCATACGCCAGCTGGAAAGAGACGGTGATATTCGCATAATCCTGAACCGACCAGCTAAAAACCTTGTCTCGAAGAGTCGGCCCCAATACGCCGAGTATGCTCCGGTCAATATAGTTGAGGGTGGTTGCCATGAACAGCAATGCCAAAATACGCCAGCGGTAATGGCCGATTTTTTCAGTAAGGGTGGTTTCCATGGTCGGAACGGGTGACTGGTGACTAATGGATAGTGATAAATTCTGATGTCAATCAAAAGTAAAGAAAAAGTTCCTGGTTGGATGATAAGTTGGTATTTTTGATCAAACCAACAGGTTAGCCTGATAATACAAAAGCTAATAAGATGAAAGTTTTGTTAACCGGTGCCAACGGATTTCTTGCGGCGAACCTGATCCGGGAGCTCAACAGAAGGTCTGTCCCGGTGCGGGGGATGGTCAGGAAATCGGCTGAACTCAGGGCCATCGAAGGAACGGATCTGGAAATAGTATATGGATCCTTTCTACAGGCCGGAGAAATTGATCAGGCTGTCCGGGGCTGCGATGTGGTGATCCATTCGGCCGCCAACACAGGCCCGACACCGACTGCCTTGCGTCATTATCTGGGACCCAATGTCGAAGGCACCCGGAATGTGGTCAATGCCTGCCTGGGAAACGGTGTGCAACGACTCATTTTCGTGAGCACGGTCAATACCATCGGCTTTGGATCGGCCGAAAATCCCGGAAGGGAGGACTGGCCTCTCGACGGGGCGCCGTTCAGCCGGTCGGGATATGCTGTCAGCAAACTGATGGCGGAGGACCTGGTCAGGGAGGCGATCCGGGATAAGGGACTCGATGCGGTGATCGTCAATCCCTCTTTCATGATCGGCCCCTATGATGCCAAACCCAGTTCAAACCGGATCATACGGATATACTATCAGGGCCATGTCTCCCTGGTTCCTCCGGGAGGAAAGAACTTCGTCGATGTCCGCGACGTGGCCGTCGCCGTTTGCAATGCCATCAGCATGGGCCGCACAGGCGAACGGTACATTCTGGCACACGAGAACCTTACCCTGGATGCCTTTTTTGACAAGCTTGAAACCGTGACCGGTGTAAAGCAGAAAAGAATCCGCATACCGGCAGGTTTAGTAAGGACCTTAGGCGGGCTCGGAGGTATCACCAATGCTTTTGGATCAGGTTACGAACTGGATCCTGTCACCTCGCATATCCTCTGTATCCGGAATTTTTATACCCCCGAAAAAGCAATCCGTGAGCTCGGAATGCCCCAAACGCCGATCGAGGAAGCTATCAGAGCTTCGTGGGAATGGATGGGAATCAAGGCAGAAGGCAGAAGGCAAAGGGCACAAATTAGTCCTAAGACTTAAGAATCAAGTATCAAGTTAAGTAACAAGAAAAGTAGCTACCCTTCTTTCCTGTTTCTTTTTATGTCTTCCTGTTTTTTTGCCTTTTGCCTTCTGCCTTTTGCCTTTACAGTGTCTGCGCTGTTTTCAGCACCGGGTAAGTGACTCCGCCTTTCGCGATATTTTGTTTCAGCAGGTATTCGTCGAAAAAATTCCAATAGACCAGACCGTCATCCGATTGGGGTTCAAGCAGGTAGAATATCAACCAGGCCAGCGGCTGGGCCAGGTCAACATAACAGGATCCGGCGGGAATGGTTTTTGTCACCGGCCTGAAAGTACCTTCAAGGGTTTCGGTTCTTGAACCGCCGAAATAACCTTGCCGGGTAGTCGGGGTGAACTTGGTGATCAGGAACTCTTCACCGGTCACCTTGATTTTCTTGACGGTTTTCCCGACAATGATGCCGTGTTCCTGAAGTTTTTCAATCACGTTGGTCAGTTCTGCGGGAATGATGTACGTGCGGGGCACCGTGCTCAGTTTGACCGGCACGAAATGGTTCAGGTGCTGGATGGAGTCAATATAATAAAGCCTGCCGGTAGGCTTGAACCGGGGCCTTCTTTCTCCGGCCACTTCAATCCGTTGGGTCTCACGCATCAGCATACTGATCGTACCCGGCTCAGATGCCCGTTCATAGGTCAATCCCCGCTGCAGTTTGCCCGCTTCCGCCTTGATCAGGTCAACAGTTGCCTTATCGGTAAGGGCGATTATGTCAATGATCTCTTTGGAGTGGTTGTTGGTATACTCCAAAACCGTCAGGATGAAGTAATAGTTCGACAGGATACGTTTTTCAAAATTGTCATGGGGGAACGTTTCACTCAGGATCCCCATACGATTGCGCAAACCCACGTAATTGGTAATATAACGCGGCAGATGGTCATATGCCGCGAAGGTAGGTTGCCGATCGGGGCGGTTATCGAGATAACCATGCCAGAAAATCGGCAAGCCCGAACGTACCATGACCCGGTCGATGGCATCCCGGATGATATCCAGGGTGAAATTCATCGGTTCAGGCATGCCGGCCGACTGGAAGGCGGGGGCGATATTGTCGGTATACCCATGCCATGTGCCGTTATCGGCATGCAGGTCCATCAACAGGGCCGGGTCCCAACGGTTAAGCACGTTTTTCAGCAGACCTTTCACTTCCGGAGATTCCGCTTTCGTTCCTTCCCGGTTCAGGTCCAAGCCTTCACCGTTGGCCCGCACACCGGTCAGTTTGGGGCTGCCTTCCTGGGACGGACGGTTCTCCCCGAGCTTGTCGTTCCCGTCGGGATTGAAGTTGGGGCAGAACAGAACAATCTGGTGATCCAGGAGATATTTTTTTGAGCCGAGAGCTATTTCACGCATGAGCTGCATGGAAGCTTCTTTCCCTTCCACTTCACCGGCATGGATGTTTCCCTGGATATAAATGACCGGCTTGCCGGATGCCTTGGCTTCCTGCGGGGAGGAGATAGCCGGATTGGCCAGTATGACCAGTTTCAGGGGATTGCCGATCCTGGTGGTGGCCATGGTCTCCACCGTGACCAGTGGCGACACCTTCTGCAATGCATCTATAAAGCTGATCACGTCGGCATTCAAGGATGTTTCCATGTAGTTGGTGCTCTCGGGACGTGTCCACAGGGCGTCCGGAAGGGGTTGGCAGAATAAGGAAAAAGGGAAAAGGAAAAAGGAAAAAGGAAGGATGAATTTTTTCATGGCGGGATTGTTTTATCCGGATCAAAATTAAGTTACTTTTTCAGGGTTTGCGATGTTAAAAAGCAATCTTCCCGTTTTGCATTTTATATTGATTATTTTTACCCGCAGCAATACCAAAACAAATCCATGAACCAAAAATATGCAGTGGGGACTGATATTGGCGGAAGCCATATTTCCTGTGCGCTTATCGATCTGGAACATCAGGTGATCCTGCCGGAATCGAGGGTCACCCTATCGGTTGACAACAAGGCTGAAGCCGGTGAGATTCTTTCGATTTGGTCGGAAGCCATCGGGGAAGCCCTTCTCGGGATTGATGTCGGAGATTTGGCCGGCATCGGGTTTGCCATGCCGGGGCCGTTCGACTATGTAAAAGGTGTTGCCCTGTTCAGGCTGGTTGAGAAATACCTGGGCCTTTACGGTGTGAATGTGTCGGATCGAATCCGGAAACTACTAAGCTTGTCACCCGAGGTTCCATTCCGTTACATGAATGATGCCACTGCTTTTGCCGTGGGTGAGGCCTGGATGGGAACTGCGGTTGGAACAAAGAAATCGGTTTCCATCACGCTGGGTACCGGATTCGGGTCAGCCTTCATCGATGAAGGGATCCCTGTGGTGGACAGGGCTGATACCCCTAAAATGGGTTGTGTCTGGCACCTTCCTTTCCAGGATGGAATTGCCGATGACTATTTTTCAACACGCTGGTATACAAAAAGATATGAAAACCTCACCGGAAAATCACTTCCGGGAGTCAGGGAGATTGCCGATGAAGCCCGCAAGAACCCGCAAATCGCGGCCCTGTTCAAGGAGTTTGGCGGTAATATCGGCATATTCCTGGGTGAATGGCTGAACAGGTTCAATGCCGAAGTTCTGGTGATCGGGGGAAACATGGCCGGAGCGGCCGACCTGTTCATGCCGGCTTTCGAGCAATCGCTTAAAAACCTGAAGTGCACAACCCGGATCGCCTGGTCGGAATTGAAGGAGGATGCCGCCATCATCGGAAGCGCCCGGCTCCTCGATCCGGTCTATTGGTCAAAGATTGAACCGCTTATCGAAAAAATGAATTAACCTGATAAACCGAAAAATATGTCAACAGCAAAAGTGAACCTGAAACAGATCTTGCCGGTGTTCATGTCGTTCATCGTGATGGGATTTGTGGATATCGTGGGTGTTTCCGCCGGATACACCCAGAAAGACTTTGATCTTTCCGATTCAGTGGCCCAGCTGATCCCTACGATGACTTTTGTCTGGTTCTTCCTGCTCTCGGTGCCTGTCGGCATTTTGCTCGACAAGTACGGTAAAAAGCCTATTCTCAATGTCGGGATGGGACTTACCGGGCTCGGCATGCTCGTTCCGATGGTCGGTTACCTGTCGGAATCCCTGTATTCATTTCCACTGATGCTGGTTGCCTTCCTCCTGCTCGGAATCGGCAATACCATTGTTCAGGTCTCGGCCAATCCTCTCCTGCACGATGTCACTCCCGCCGATAAATATTCGAGCTTCATGAGCCTGACCCAATTCATCAAGGCGATCATTTCGCTGCTGGGCCCGATCATCGCTACGTTCATGGCAACTTCACTGGGCGACTGGAAACTGGTTTTCACCGTTTATGCCGCCGCCTCTTTCCTGGCAGTGCTGTGGCTTTACCTGACAAGAATAGACGAGACAAAGACCGACAAGAAGCCGGCTACTTTCGTATCCTGTTTTAAACTGCTCGGTAATCCGCTGGTCCTCCTGATGGTTCTTGGAATTTTCCTGGTTGTGGGTTCGGATGTGGGGATGAACTCCAACATCGCCAACTATCTCCAGACCAACTTCAATGTGGACCTGGAAGAAGCCTCCAGGGGAATCAGCTTCTACTTTGCGGCCCTGATGATCAGCCGGTTCCTGGGAGCGGTTCTGCTTAACTATTTCAAGCCCAAACCTTTCCTGATCCTGACCACCCTCCTGACGATCATCAGCTTTGTAGGCATGATCCTGTCTCCGTCAGCGACTGTCGGCAAGATATTCATATTCCTGGCCGGGCTTGGCTCGGGGAACCTGTTCCCGCTGATATTCTCGATCACCGTCAATAAACTGCCCGAGCGGGTCAATGAAATTTCAGGACTGATGATCATGGCCGTTTCAGGCGGAGCAGCCATTCCACCGCTCATGGGCCTGGTCAGCCAGAACTTTGGCGGATCGGCCTCCATTTTCGTGGTGGTGGGCTGCATGGTGTATATCCTCTTCGCGGGATTGTACGCGAGGAAGGCGGCATAGAAGATTCGGGATTTTGGATTTGGGATTCGGGATTCAAGATTTCCATTATTCAAAACCTAATATCCAATATCCAGCATCCAATATCCAACATCCAATATCCAGCATCCGCTCTTGCTTTTCAGTCGCCGGTGTTGTATCTTTGCACCGTCATGAGCATCTTCTGCCATAGCAACTTACTGAAGGCCTACCGCTGCCTTTATCACTGCCTCATGGTATAGTTATCTCTGTGCCCATCCACGGCACCATCCCAATGACCAGCCATAAGGGTCATGTATTGATTAACACTTTTCCACTCTTCCACTTTTCCACACTTCCACATTATCACACTTCCACATTCAACACATCTTTCCACAATGAATCCCTCCACTTCCCATACAACCGTTTCCCCGCCCGAGCGACAGCCCAACACGGAAGGCAACTTTTATGCCCCAAAACCCGGAAAAGCGGGTCCTGGCATGAATGCACGCATCCAGCGCCTCAGGAAGCTGAGTGTCGAGACCGAGCCTGCCATCACTATCGAAAGGGCTTTGCACCAGACTGAATTTTACAAAACCAACAGCGGCAAATATTCGGTACCGGTCATGCGGGCCATGCAGTACCTTGATCATGTTTCGAAAAAAGCCATTTACATCGGTGAAGATGAACTCATTGTGGGCGAGCGGGGCCCGAAACCCAGGACGGTGCCCACCTTTCCCGAGCTGAACTGTCATTCGGTTGTCGATTTCCATGTGCTTAACAGCCGCGATCAGCAGCATTACCGGGTGGATTCGAAAGACATCGAAATTTATGAGAAAGAGGTGATCCCGTATTGGAACGGCCGGACCATGCGGGAACGGATTTTCGAGCACGTACCGGAGGAATGGAAACGGGCCTATGAAGCCGGCCTGTTCACTGAATTCATGGAACAACGGGCTCCGGGTCACACGGTTCTCGATGGTAAGATATACCGCAAGGGAATGCTGGATTTCAAGGAGGAGATCCGGATCCATCTCGATTCGCTGGATTACCTGACAGATACTGAAGCAACTGACAAGGCGGAGGAACTCAAGGCGATGGACATTGCTTGTGATGCCGCCATCCTCTTTGCCAGCCGGCATGCCGACAAAGCCATGGAGATGGCCTCAAAAACCACGGATCCTGTCAGGAAACAGGAACTTCTCGACATCGCCGGGGTTTGCCGGTGGGTTCCGGCCCATGCCCCACGCACCTTCCGGGAGGCCATCCAGATGTACTGGTTCGTCCACCTGGGGATCATCACCGAGCTGAACGGCTGGGATGCCATGAATCCGGGTCATTTCGACCAGCACCTGGCCCCGTTTTACCGGCGTGAGGTTGCGGCCGGCACGTTGACACGGGACCAGGCCAAGGAATTTCTCTCCTGTTTCTGGATCAAGGTAAATAATCACCCGGCTCCGCCGAAAGTGGGGATCACCGCCAGGGAAAGCGGCACCTATAATGATTTTACCAATATCAATATCGGTGGATTGACCCCGGATGGCACCGATGGAGTGAACGAGGTATCTTACCTGATGCTGGAAGTGGTGGAGGAACTTCATATTCTGCAGCCGGGCAACTCCGCTCATATCAGTTCAAAAACCCCGGATGAATTCCTCCATGCGGCCTGCAAGGTAATACGGCAGGGGCATGGCTATCCGTCTGTCTTTAATCCTGATGTTTATGTGAGGGAATTGACTGGCATGGGCAAATTGCTCCGGGATGCCCGTGAAGGGGGCTGCAGCGGATGTATCGAGGTGGGTGCCTTCGGTAAGGAGGCCTTTCTCCTGACCGGCTACCTCAATGTGCCTAAGATCCTGGAGGTTACCCTGAACCGGGGGACCGATCCGCTTACCGGCCAGGTGGCCGGAATTGACTGCGGCGATCCGCGTGAATTCAGGGATTACGAAGAACTCTATGAGGCTTTCCTGAAGCAGCTGAACTTCATCGTCGATCAGAAGATCAGGGTCAGCAACTACATCGACCGGATGTTCGCCAAATATGCCCCCGCTCCCTTCCTGTCGGTAGTGATCGAGGGCTGCATTGCCAAAGGGCGGGATTATTACAACGGGGGCCCCCGCTACAATACCAATTACATCCAGTGCACCGGCCTCGGTACGATTACCGACAGCCTGGCCACCCTGAAAAAACATGTTTTCGAGGATCAGGTTTATAGCATGGATAACCTCCTCGCCACCTTGGCGAAGAATTTCGAAGGTGATGAAAAAATGAGGCAGTTCATCCTGAACCGGACGCCATTCTTCGGCAATGATGATGATTACGCCGATTCGATCGCGGTCAGGGTCTATAATGACCTGCTCAGAGCCATTGACGGCAAACCCAATACCAAGGGCGAGACCTTCCATCTGAACATGCTCTCAACAACCTGCCACATCTATTTCGGCAAGGTCCTGGGCGCTACCCCGAACGGCCGGCTGGCAGGGAAATCCATCTCCGACGGGACCTCGCCTTCCCACGGCTGCGACACGCACGGGCCAACGGCCGTTATACGGTCGATGGGCAAGCTCGACCAGACCCGATCGGGAGGAACGCTCTTGAACCTGCGCTTCCTGCCCAGCCTGCTCAAGCGGGATACGGATGTGACCAAGCTCGGGCAGCTCATCCGGAGCTATTTTACCCTCGGCGGCCATCACGTGCAATTCAATATTGTAGATACGGCCACGCTGCTTACGGCTCAGAAACATCCGGAGGAATATAAGGACCTGCTGGTCCGTATGGCCGGCTACAGTGACTATTTCAACGACATGAATGATGATCTGCAACAGGAGATCATTGACCGGACGCAAAATGAGATGCTATGATCAGTGACTCGTGACTCGTGACTCGTGACTCGTGAATCGTGACTCGTGACTCGTGACTCGTGACTCGTGACTCGTGACTCGTGACTTGTGAATCGTGTTTCTCTAACTTTTTCCTTTTTACTTTTACCTTTTTACTTTCCTTATGCC
>Ga0208828_1000075_pt1 | contig 45160 bp, 34 predicted proteins | sample Kivu_160m_FD_185487 | JGI IMG/M metagenome (GOLD analysis project Ga0208828, IMG submission 185487) | Freshwater microbial communities from Lake Kivu, Western Province, Rwanda to study Microbial Dark Matter (Phase II) - Kivu_160m (SPAdes)... | ecosystem: Environmental > Aquatic > Freshwater >... | reverse complement strand
GATCGGCGATCCACGGCACGTTTCCCGCCTCAAGGAATTGACCCGGACCCGGGAAGCCCTTCTGGATTATTTCATGGGCGAAAACGAGTACGCGTCGACGCCCCGGATGTGGCGGAAATATTTCTTTGCTTTCGCCTTTGCCTCGAAGAACCGCAAACCGGCCGGTTGAGCCGCGGCCCGGGAAGGAGCGGATATCGAGCTTCGGATCGTCCTCTTGGCCGATGCTCAATCACCGAGATTCATCTTCTTGAGCACGGCTTGGAATCGTGGCTCCGAACGCAAGAAGTCAAAAACGGGCCAAACCTTGAGCCAAGCCATAGGGGATTCTCTCTCTTCATACGCCTTTTCCAGATTCTCCAACGCCTTATCTTTGTCGCCGAGCCCGGTCCATACCATCGCCCTCATGAAGGGCCCGACATAACGATCCTTCGACATCCCGTCCAGCCGCTCGAGCGTCTTGAGAGCTTCAGCCTTCATGCCGGCGAAACCATAGACCATTCCCAATATGGACACCCCCATAACGGCTTCCCCGGAGAGTTCGACGAATTTCTGGGCCGCGGCGATCGCTTCGTCCCACATTTTTTTAGCGAACCCTTTGAAAAATCCCCCGCGGCTTGCCGCGTGGGATGAATTCATGCCTTTCCGAGGGGGTTATAAGGGGGACCGGAAAGTCCCCCTTATCCGCATAGGCCCTTGCTCGATGATGTGATATAAATGGGACGTGGCGATCAAACGAACGAGTCATTCGGTCTACGACACGTCCTACCATCTGGTCTGGTGTCCGAAGTATCGCAAGAGGATATTCGAGCGGGAAGAGGTTCGGGAACGAGCGGAACAGATGATCCGGGAAATCGGCGAGGCGTACGATATCGAGATACTGGAGATGGAGCTGATGGAGGAACATGTCCATCTGTTGGTCTCGTTTCCGCCGAGCCGATCGATTGGGGAGGTCGTGCGGATCATAAAAAGCTTGAGCGGCCGAGGGCTGTTCCGCGAGTTCCCGGGTTTGAAAAGGAAGCTGTGGGGCGGGGAGGTATGGGAAGACGGGTATTTTGCCCGGACGGTCGGAGACCGGATGACTCGGGACGTTATCACTCGGTATATTCAACACCATCGCGATCTCGAGCAAGGGCCTGCGCAGCTGGCTTTGAAGCTGCGCTCTTAATGCCCCGCGGCTTGCCGCGGGGATTGTTTACTCAAGCATTTTTTCAATTAGATCAGCAAGTTGACAATTTTTGTATATAATGCCTGCATTTTTTATCAAAAAATGTCATATTTTTATTTATATTAATAATTTAGGAGGTTTTTTTTCGAAAAACAATATCGAAACCTGTTCCCGCGTCTTCGAACGGATCGTCTCGATTCGTGTCGTTGGCGGAAGCCGATAAACTTCGGTTTGACGCCTTGAGCTTTCCAGAACTCCGGAATTTAGAGTATAATAGACTCCCTGCGTTCATTGTCGACAAGGAGAGACAAGCTCATGGTAACCCGGGCAACCATCGACGATTTTCTGTCGCAAAAGACGCTGGCGGTCGTCGGTGCGGCGATGAAGACGATCGGTCTTCTCGGCGGCATGACCTGGCATTCGACGGCCGATTACTATCGGCTGATCAACGAAGACGTCCAGAGACGCCTCGGGGGCAATTCCTCGGCGCGCTGCGTTCTGTATTCGGTCGAGTTCGGCGAATTCGAGGACCTTCAGGAGGCGGGAGACTGGGAGCGGCTGACCGTCCTCATGGTCGACGGCGCGCGCCGCGTCGAGCGCGCCGGCGCGGATTTGATCCTGATCTGCGCCAACACGATGCACCGCACGGCCGATGCGGTGGCCGCCGCCCTGGCCATTCCCCTGATCCATATCGCCGATGCCGCGGCGGCCGAAATTCGAAAAAGCGGGGCCAAGACGATCGGCCTCCTGGGAACGCGCTACACGATGGAACAGGAGTTCTATCGCAATAGGCTCGAAACGATGCACGGCCTCCGCGTGCTCGTGCCGGAGCCGGACGACCGGGCACGCGTCCACGACGTCATTTACGGAGAGCTCGGACGCGGGATCATCAAGGAATCATCCAAGTCCGAGTACCTGGCGATCATAAACCGCCTTCGCGCCCGCGGCGCGGAAGGGATCATCCTAGGCTGCACCGAAATCCCCATGCTCATCAAGCCCGGGGAGGCTCCGATACCGACCTACGATACGACCGCGATCCACGCCCGGGCGGCCGTCGACGCCGCGCTGGGCCGTCCCGCGCCGTGAGCCTCCCTCCGCAGCGCGGCGGGGATTGTCCTTGACAGGATTCGGCGGCGGACGATATATTTTTTATTCATTGCCCCATCAAGGAGAGTTTCCCATGACATCCAAGAGAATCTCGATCGGGCTCATGTGTCTCGGCCTTCTTTCCGCCTTGTCTGCGGCCGGCGACGGCCAGGCCTATCGGGCGGACGGAAACAGGGCCAAGAGCTACATCGAATACCTGGCTTCGGACCAGCTCGGAGGCCGACAGACGCTGACGCCGGGCTACGCCAAAGCGGCGGAATGGGTCGCGGCCAAGTTCAAGGAATGGGGCCTCCGGCCGTGCGGGGACGGCGGCACGTCCTACTTCCAAAAGGTGCCGATCAAGAATACGGTGACCTTGAACTCGGGCGTTCCCGCGCTCAGTGTCGGAAACCGGGTGTTCTCGTTCGACGACGCGGATTTCATCGTCAGCGCCGTTTCGACGTCGAAAACGAGCGTGAAATCCGATGTCGTTTTTGCCGGCTACGGGCTTTCGCTGCCGGCCAAAGGCCTCGACGAGTACGCCGGACTGAACGTCCAGAGCAAGATCGTCCTCGCCCTCAAAGGGAATCCCGAGTCGTTCGTGCCTCCCCGGGGGGCCTTCTCGACGGAAACAGCCGTTGTGGCGCCGGCCCCCCTAGGCCTGAGCCTTTCGGACGTCACGGACTCGGCGAAGATCAAGACCGCCTATGACAAAGGCGCCGCCGCCGTCCTGCTCTACAACCCCGACCCGGCCCAGGCGTCGGCCTTGATCAGCATCGCCGGCGGCGCCGGCCCGGCCGCCCCGGCCGGCTTCAAGGCGGCCCGGCCGTTCCTGGCCTTCGAGGTCACCGAGCGGGTGTTCCGAGTGCTCATGAACAAAACCCCCCAAGAGTCGACGCGGGAGTTCGGCCAGAAGATCAACCGGATCCGGGCCGCGATCAAGACGAAGAATATCCAGTCGAAAGCCACGGGAGTCGTCGTCTCTCTGAAGGGCTACGACGAAGTCAAGGTCTACGCGGGCGGCGACGGGCTGAACGTCATCGGCAAGATCGAAGGATCGGACCCCGCCTTGAAGACTCAGTATATCGTCATCGGCGGGCACCTCGACCACCTCGGATCGCGCGGAGCGGTCGTCTACAACGGAGCGGACGACGACGCCTCCGGCGTCGCCGTAACCATGGAGGCCGCCCACGTCCTCGGGCAGGGCGGATTCAAGCCGAAACGGACCATCGTCTTCGCCGGCTGGTGCGGCGAGGAGATGGGGCTCCTCGGCTCCAATCATTTCGGGACGAATCCCCCGGCTGGGATCAAAATGGATCAGGTCGTGGCCAACTTCAACTGCGACATGGTCGGACTGGGCGATAAGATCGGAGCGCCCGGCGCGCTGAACTTTCCCGATATCTGGAACAAGGTCATCAAGCGGAATCAGGACCCCGACGTGATCGCCGCCGTCAGGCCGGCGACCGGCGGGCCGGGCGGCAGCGATCACTCGACCTTCATCACGAAGGGGATCGTCTCCATGGCCCTCATGACGGAAGGGGGCAGCGGCCATCCCGACTATCACGACAGCGGCGACGACGCGGCGAAAATCGACTCCGAGATCCTGCGGAAGACGGCCCAGTTCATCGTCCAGGGGACGATCAACCTGGCTGATGAGACGGAGGTCAACCTTCTCGTTCCGGACCGACTCTACGTCTACAATGCGCTCATGATGCGGATTCTCAACATCAACACGGCGTTGGCCGGGAGCAGCTGGCGCAACGCGGATTATGCCGACAAGGGCGCCGTGCTCGGGAAGATGTACGAGCGGGAAGTGGCGCGGAGCGCCCAGGCGCAAGCCCAGTCCCAGCAGGCGGCACGGGCCGCCGCCCTCAATCTTCCGCCGGCTCCGGCTTTTCCCCAGATGCCGGTCCGCAAGGACTTGGCCCAAGGCGTCAAGAGCCCGGTCTTCGGCGGGGACGCCGCGTTTATGGAGCTCGCGGCGAACGCCCTGGGCATCGGCCGCGTCGAATTCGGGGGAGACGACGGTTCCTGGGTCGTCAACGGCCGCCTGACCGATGCCGGAAAATCGGCCCTCAAGACCATGGAGGCCAACGGCCTCGTCCTCCACCTCGTCAATCCTTCGGAAGGACTTCTTTCCGATTTCGCCGGCGCGGCGGAGAAGTCGTTTCTCGTGACCGGAACATATGCGATGTCGCCTGCCGTCAAAGACCTGTTGGTCGCCAAAAAAGCTGTCGTCGGCGTGGATGTCGACCTCAACGATCTCGCCGGGACGCTGGACAGGGCCGAACAGGACAGAAAGCTCATGGGGGCGGCCACGGCCTTGATCGCCTTCGTCAAATCGACCGACAAGCTAAACGACCTGGACGCGAAACGGGCGTTCTATTTCGGGCTCATCAAGAAAGGCTGGAAAGCCGAGGAGATCAGCGCCTTTGTCGGAGGGAGCGTCCGGTCGCTCAATCCGGCTGCGGCGGCGATGATGTTCAGATGAAAAACGAGCCGGCGAAAACAACGGCAGGAAAGGAGTCATCCATGAGCGATTCGAGGCGGTTCTCCGTTCGATTTTGCTGCATCCTGGCCCTGACCCTCGCCGTAGTCCAGGGGGCTATCGCCCAGCCGTCCGATGCGTCCGCGTTGAGGCGCAAAGCGCTGAGCGAGCGGCTCGGGAAGGGGATCGCCGTCGTGGCCGCGCCGGCACCCGGCGCACGCGGCTCCCAGGAAAACAAGGATTTCCTCTATTTGATGGGCGGCGTCGAGCCCGACGCCGTCCTGGTTACCGAAGCCGGGAATCACGTTCTCACCGTCCGCGCGCCCAAGGAAATCGCGGACATCGAGAAGACCATGAAAATGCCCGCGACGCACGGTCTGCTGAAATGAAGGCTCGAGAGAACCTGACGGCCGTGCCGTCGCGAAAGGAATCGCCTTGAATCGCTGCTTGGCGGCCCTCTTGGTCATTGCGGCCATAGCTTCTGCCCTGCCGGCCGTTCAGGTCAAATACGAATGGAGACATGATCCCGGCCGGGAGCTTTCCCTCCTCGCCGACGGAAAGGCCGTCTGGATCCTGCATTTCGCGGCCGAGGACAACTGGCCCTATTTCCATCCGCTTTCGCTCCCGGGCGGGCCCGTGCTGACCGGACTCGCTCCTGCCGACCATCCCTGGCACAGGGCTCTCTGGTTTTCCTGGAAATATATCGACGGCGTGAACTACTGGGAATTCGCCGATATGAAAAATCCGGCCTCGCAGCCTGCAGGCCGGACAGCGCTCGCGGGAAACGAGGTGATCAAGACCGGGGAGGACGGCGCCGTCATCGTCCTCGACTTGGCCTATCGCCATGCCGGGACTGAAGTCATGAAAGAGAAGCGGACGATCCGCGTCGGCCTGCCGCGCGCGGACGGGAGTTATATCATCGATTGGCAGGGCGTTTTTTTCGCACTCGGCCGCGACGTCGAGCTCGATAAGGATACCGGGTATGCGGGTCTGTTCTTCCGCGGCTCGCCGCGGCTGGCCGAGCCGCAGTACCTCAACAGCGAGGGGATCGCCGGAACCGAAGTCCATCAGAAAGCCGCCCGTTGGATCGACCTCAGCGGAGCGGCGGACCCGGCGTTCGGCCCGGCCGGCGTCGCCATCTTCGACCATCCGGGCAATGTTCGGTTCCCGACGACGTGGTGGAGGGACCGGAGCCGGGAGGACGACGAGATCAGCTATATCGGGTCGGCGCCGTTGTTCACCGGCCCTTATAAGCTTCCGGCCGGCCGAACCCTCACCCTGCGCTACCGGGTCCTCGTCCACAGGGGGCGGCCGGACGCGGCGGCCTTGAACCGAGAGTTCGAGGCCTTTGCCTCTTCGCGTTGAGCCGGACGCGGCGGACTATTTCTTGTAAGCCGTCTTTCCACCGACGATGGTGTAGAGCACTTCGGCTGTCAGAATTTCGTCGTCCGGACAGGTCATGATGTCCTTGGAAAGGACGGTGATGTCGGCCAGCTTGCCGGCCGTGAGAGAGCCCTTGCTGTTTTCCTCGAACGCCGCATAGGCGCCGTTCAGCGTATACGAACGGAGGGCTTCTTCGCGGGTCATCTTCTGGTACGGATAGAAGGCGTCCCCGTTTTTCATCTTGCGGGTCACCGCAGCGTAGAAGGAGGGGATGGGATCGACGGCCTCAACCGGAGAGTCCGTCCCGTTGGAGATGACGGCGCCGGTGGATATGAGCTTCCTCCAGACATATGCACCCTCCTCGGCCCGCTTGGCGCCCAACCGGATGAGAACCCACGGGCCGTCCGACGTGCAGTGGATGGCCTGCATCGAGGCAATGACGCCCAGGCTGCCGAAGCGGGGGATGTCGCCCGCGCTCAGGTGCTGGGCATGCTCAATGCGCCAGCGAATATCCTTCTTGTCCGGATGGGCCTTCATGGCCTCTTCGAAAATGTCCAAGGTTTCGCGGTTGGCGCGGTCGCCGATGGCGTGAACACAGAGCTGGAATCCGTTCTCGATGGCGATCTGGGCCGTTTCTCTGAGATCCTCGACGGCCTCGGTATTCAGGCCGGTGCTCGAGGGCAAGTCGGCGTACGGCTCGAGCAGCCAGGCGCCGCGGGAGCCGAGGGCGCCGTCGATCAAGCGCTTGAAGGAATGGACGGAGAGGTGATCCGAGCCGTAGCCGATGAGCTTGTATTCGGCCGCTTTTTCCCGGAGCTGGGCATTGCCCGTGCTGAGCATGACGTTCAGCCGGACGTGGAGCCGGCCCTCGTCGACGGCTTTTTTATACAACTGGACCGTGTTCCAGCCGACCCCCGCGTCGTGAACGCTCGTCAGCCCCTTGGACAGACACTCCTGGTCGGCGAGCTCGATGACCTTCATCTGCTGGGCCTCGATTTCGGCGGGCGTGCGCTTCACTTGAGCCCCTGAGGGCCCGCGGACCAGGCCCTGGGCCGTCTCGAGAAAAGCGCCGATGGGGCGGCCTTGGGCGTCCTTGATAATCTCGCCTCCGGGGGGGTTGGGCGTCTTGGCCGTTATGCCGGCCAGGGCCATGGCCTTGGCGTTGGCCAGGCTGGAATGGCCGCTGGCGTGAGTCAACGCGACCGGATTATCGGGGGAGACCCTGCTCAAAGCTTCATGGAGGGGCAGGCCGTTGACGTTGGGTTCGGGCCGCGCCGTCCACTTCTCCTGATGCCAGCCGCGGCCGGTGATCCATTCCCCGGGCTGGGCCGATTTCACTGCCTCCGCGACCATGGCCACGATGTCGTCCCAGCTTTTCGCCTTGGTCAGGTCGAGCGACAGCTTCGCCTGGCCCGTACTCTGGAAGTGGAGGTGAGAATCGATCAGGCCGGGAACGGCCAGCTTGCCGCCGAGGTCGATGACTTCGGTCGCGGGGCCGATGTAGCGGGCGATCGTCTTGGCCGTCCCGACGGCCACGATCTTGCCTGCCCGGGCGGCCAGCGCCTCGGCTTGGGGATTGGCCGCGTCCATGGTCACGATCTTCGCGTTCGTGACCACGAGCTCGGCCGGTTCGACTTTGGCCGCGCATCCGCCGGTCCAAAGAAGAAGGAACGCGGCGGACAGACATGCGGCCGTGCCGATGATTTTCTTAGACATGGTCGTTGAGGCCTCCTTTTGTAAGAACCGCCTCACCTCCAAAAGGGGGAGGCGGCGAACGGACGCTCAATCTACAAGAGAGCCGATACAGCCTGCTTGATGATGAAGAGAATGTTGCCGGGGAATAGGCCCAGCTGGAGAATGCCGTACAGGCAAAGGAAAAGAACCAGATAGAGCGCCGGATTCTCCGCCTCGATCCGGACGTCCCGTTCCGGTTCGCGCATATACATATAGACCACGATGCGCAAATAGTAATAGACCGAGACGAGACTAGCCAGAATCGCGATGAGGACGAGAGGAGCGAGCCCTTGTTTCACGGCCGCGACGAAGACGTAGAATTTGGCCAGGAAGCCTCCCGTCGGCGGAAAGCCGGCCAAGGACAGGAGAAAGACGGCGAAAAGCGCTCCGATCCAGGGATACTTGGATCCGACGCCGGCGAAATCCTCGAGATCGTTGTATTCGCGGCCTTTTGCGGATAGGGCGATGAGCGAGCCGAACGCTCCGACGCTCATGAACAAGTACGACGTCAGGAAAAAGAGCAATCCCGCCCCGTCCGCGGCCAGCACGGCGATGAGCATGTAGCCCGCGTTGGCGATGCTCGAATAGGCGAACATCCTTTTGATGTTCCTTTGGGGAAGCGCCATCAGGCTTCCGACCATCATGGTGAGGGCTGCCAAAATCCAGAGGAACGTGAAAAGCTTTCCCGAGCCGAAACCGCCGTTCCAATACGGGACGAGAAGCCTGATCAGGACGGCGAAACCGGCCGCTTTCGGCCCGATGGAAAAGAACGCCGTGACCGGGGTCGGAGCGCCCTCGTAGACGTCGGGCGCCCACATGTGGAACGGGACGATGGCGATCTTGAAGGCGAATCCGACGAGGACGAGGCCGAGGCCGACCAGGCCGAGGAGGTGGTCGCCCGATCCCTCTCGGTAGAACAGGATCAAGCCGGGGATATCGAGCGCCCGGGCGGTTCCGAACAGGACAGCGAGGCCGAAGACGAGGAAGGCGCCGGCGAAGCTCCCCATCAGGAAGTATTTGACGGCGGCCTCCGAAGACCGGTCGTCCCTGCGCTTGAGCCCGGCCAGCGCGTAGCTCGAAACGGAAAGGACCTCGAGCCCGAGGAAGATGGCGATGAAATGGACCGAGGAGACCATGATCATCAGCCCGGAAAGGGCGAGGAGGAGGAGCCCGTAGAATTCGCCGTGGTTGGCGTCCTGCTGGGCGATATACGTCATTCCGATCAGGATGACGAAGGCGACGGCCGCCAGGCAGAGAAAGGTGAGGAAGAGGGCCGCGTTGTCCAGCCGGAGCATGCCGTCGAAAAAGACCAGATTCGCGCCCCACGCCCGCGCCGATAAAATCCCGCAGGCGATCAGGGCTGCGAGCGAGATATACGCCAGGTAATTCTTGTTCTCGCGCTTGAGAAACGCTTCGAGCAGAAAGACGACGAGGGCCGCCCCGACGACGACGAGGAGCGGAAGGGCGGCGCCGAAGCTGTTCATCGGATTCGGGCGCTCCTTTCCTGGGTCTTGGCCCGCGCCGGAACGGACCCGCGCTTTTGGACATAGACCTTGGCTCCGGCGGTCAGGCCGGCGACGGCTCGGCTCACGGCAGGCTCGATCTTGCTCAGGATCGGCCGGGGATAGAGGCCCATCCAGAACATCAGGAGGACGATCGGAACGAGGTAGGCGATTTCCCTCCGGTTCGCGTCCTTATAAGAGAGGATCTTGTCGTTGGTGACCGGACCGTGCATCACCCGCTCATACATCCAGAGGAGGTAGGCCGCGGCCAGGATGACGGTCGAAACGCTGAGGATGGCGAGCGTCTTGTTCGCGGCGAAGATGCCGAAGAAGCAGGTGATCTCTCCGACGAAGCCGTTCAATCCGGGAAGCCCGGCCGAAGACAGGAGGGCGACAAGGAAGAAGGCCGAAAAGACGGGCATCTGCCTGCTCAAACCGCCGAAGTCCTTGATCAGGCGGGTGTGAGCCCGTTCATAGAGGATGCCGACGATCAAGAAGAGCATTCCCGTGCTCAAACCGTGGTTGAGCATCTGGAAGACGGCCCCCGTCACTCCTTCGACGTTGAGGGAGAAGAGGGCCAGCATGATCAATCCCATGTGGCTGACGCTCGAATATGCCACGAGCGATTTGATGTCCTTCTGTATGAGGGCCATAAGGCCGCCGTATATGATGCCGATGAGGGCCAGGATGGAAAGCGCGGGGAGGAACCTGGCCACGGCGTCGGGAAACATGGGAATGGCGAAGCGGAGGAAGCCGTAGGCGCCCATCTTGAGGAGGACGGCGGCCAGGATGACCGATCCGGCCGTCGGCGCCTCGACGTGGGCGTCGGGAAGCCAGGTGTGGAAGGGAAACATCGGCACTTTGATGGCGAAGGCGAGTGCGAAGGCCAGGAACAGCCAGGTCTGGAGCCCCGGGTCGAGCGGCAGGCCGTAGTAGTCGAACAAGTTGAGGGAATACGTTCCCGTCATTTTATAAAATGCCTGATAGAGGACAAAGATCGCGACCAGCATCAGGAGGCTGCCGAACATGGTGAAAAGGACGAATTTCATCGTCGCATAGACGCGGCGCTTTCCTCCCCATATGCCGATGAGGAAATACATCGGGATGAGGGCCGCCTCCCAAAAGACGTAAAAAAGAAAGATGTTCAGGGAAAGAAAAACGCCGATGATCCCCGTCTCGAGGAGGAGCATGAAAATGAGGTATTCCTTGATCCGCGCCTGGATGTAGGACCACGAGGAGAGGAACGCGATCGGCATGAGGAACGTGGTGAGCAGGACGAGGAACAGGCTGATCCCGTCGACGCCGAGGTGGTACTGGATGCCGAAGCCCAGCCAGCCGGACTTCTCGACGAACTGCGGCCCTGCGGCTTGGGCGTCGAAACCGAAGTAGAGCACGAGCGAGACGAAAAACGTGACCAGCGACAGGCCGAGGGCGATGCCGTAGAGCAGGCGCTTGTTGTCCTTGGGCAGGAAGATGAGGAGCAGGGCGCCGGCCAGCGGGAGGAACGTGATCACGGTTAGGATAGGGATGCTCATGGTCAGAACAATAACACTCCCAAAAAGATCGCCGCGCCGAGGAGAAAGAGCAGGGCGTAGTCCTTGACGAAACCGCTCTGCAGAACGGCCAAGGCCTTGCCGAAAAAGCCGGCCGCGGCCGCCGACCCGTTGACCGCGCCGTCGATGACCTTGAGGTCGAAATGGCCGTAAACCCAATCCGAGCCCTTGACCATAGGCCGAACGATAGCGGCGCCGTAGAGTTCGTCCACGTAGTATTTATGATAGAGAAGCTTGTAGAGCCAGGGGAAGCGGGCCACGAGAGCGTGGGGGAGCCGGGTGTTCTTGAGATAGAACCAGTAGGCGACGGCGATCCCCACGGCCGCTACCGCGACTGAAGCGAGCATCAGGAGCCACTCCGTGCCCGCGGAGACATGGCCTTCGGCCGCGGGCTTGATGACCGGCTCGAGGAATCTCTCGAAGAGGTCGGCTCGCTCTCCGACGACGGCCGGCAGGCCGACATAGCCGGCGATGATGGAAAAAACGGCCAGGACGGCCAACGGAACGGTCATGACCCGAGGCGATTCGTGGAGATGGTGTTTGGCCTCGGAGTCGATGCGTTCCTCGCCGTAGAACGTCAGAAAGATCAGCCGGAACATATAAAAGGCGGTCATGACCGCGCCCGTCAAGCCCAAGGCCCAGATGAAAGTACGGCCTTGAGCGAACGCTTCGGTCAGGATAGCGTCCTTCGAGAAGAACCCGGACAGAAAGGGGATGCCCGAGATGGCGACGGCGCCGACGAGGAAGGGGGGGAACGTCCGGGGAAGGTATTTCCTCAGGCCTCCCATCTTTCGCATATCTTGTTCGCCGGAGAGGGCGTGGATGACGCTCCCGGCCGAAAGAAAGAGCAGGCTCTTGAAGAACGCGTGCGTATAGAGATGGAATATGCCGGCGGCGTACGCGCCGACGCCGCAGCCGATGAACATGTAACCCAGCTGGGAAATGGTCGAATAGGCGAGCACCCGCTTGATGTCGTTCTGGGTCAGGGCCATCGTCGCGGCGAAGACGGCCGTAAGCGCCCCGACCAGGGCGACGATGTCGGCGGCCGTCCCGGAAAAGGCAAACAGGACGTTCAGACGGGCGACCATATAGACGCCGGCCGTGACCATCGTCGCGGCGTGGATGAGGGCGCTGACCGGCGTCGGCCCTTCCATGGCGTCCGGCAGCCAGACATAGAGCGGAATCTGGGCCGATTTCCCGGTCGCGCCGACGAACAGCAGGATGGCGATGACGGTCGCCATCGCCTGCGGCACGGCGCCCGCGCCGATCGCCTTGTTGACGGCCGAAAACTCCGGGCTTCCGACCAGCAGGACGATGAACAGCAGGCCGAGGATGAATCCCATATCGCCGATCCGGTTGACGATGAAGGCCTTTTTGCCGGCCGCGGCCGCGCTCGGCTTTTCGAACCAGAATCCGATCAGGAGATAGGAGCAGAGGCCGACCCCCTCCCAGCCGACGAACATGAGGACCATGTTCGAAGCCAGGACGAGGATGAGCATGGCGAAGGTGAACAGGTTCAGGTAGGCAAAATACCGGGCATAGCCCTTGTCGCGGGCCATATAGCCTACCGAATAGACGTGGATGAGAAATCCGACGCCCGTCACGACCAGGACCATGACGGCCGAGAGCGGGTCGAACTGGAAGGAAAATCCCGCCTGGAGCGACCCCGCGCCGATCCAGGGGAAGAGCGTCTTGACGATGGGGAATTCTTCGGGGGAAACCTTGAGCGAGCCGAGGAACGCGACAAGAGAGAAGAGGAAGGATAACAGGACCGCTCCGCAGGCTTGGAGCGAAACCCACTTTTTCGAGAGCTTCGACCCGAAGACGACGAGGATGAGCGAGCTCGCGGCCGGCGCGAACGGAATGAGCCAAAAGACGTCCGTCATGTCAGCCCTTCATGGAGCTCATGTCTTCGGTCTTGATCGTCTTCTTCTTGCGGAAGATGAGAAGGATGATGGCCAGCCCGATGGCCGCCTCGGCCGCGGCCACGGTGATGACGAAAAAGACGATCGCCTGGGCGTCCAGGAAGTTGGACGACCGGGCTAGGGCCAGAAAAGCCAGATTGGCCGCGTTCAGCATGACCTCGATGGACATGAACTGGGTGACGAGGTCGCGCTTGATGAAGAAGGCGATGATCCCGAGGACGAAGAGGACGCAGCTGAGGATGAAGAAATACCCGGCGGGGATCATGCCGCGTCCTTTTTTTTGACCAGGACGACCGCCCCGACGAGGGCGGCGATGATCAGGATGGATGTGATCTCGAACGGATAGAGATACTTCGTGAAGAGAATACGGCCGATCTCGACCGGGCTCGTCCCGGGCATCTCCTGCCCGGTCATGGGAACGGCGGAAGCCCCCTTGACGGCGAAGACGATCTCGGCCAGGAGGACGAGGCCGATGACGACGGCCGCGGCGAGGGTCCACTTCTTCTTTTCGGGCGGGATCCCTTCCTTGAGGCGGATCATCATGATGGCGAAGATGAAGAGAACCATGATCGCGCCGGCGTAGATGATGATCTGGACGACGGCCATGAACGGCGCGCCGAGAAGGCCGAAGAGGCCGCCCAAGCTGGAGAAGGCCAGGACGAGAAGCAGGGCATTGTAGGCTTGATTGCGGGAGAGGATCATGCCCAGAACAGAGCCGACGGCCAAAACGGCGAAAACGCAAAACAGAAGCATCATCATTTTACGTTTTTTCAATTATATTTTTTGAGGGGGAGGGCGTCAAGGAAATAATTAAGAAAAACGGGGCTTTGACAAACGTCTTTTTTCTGTTATAATGCGCTCGAGACTGCGGGGTAGAGCAGCCTGGTAGCTCGTCGGGCTCATAACCCGGAGGTCGTTGGTTCAAATCCAACCCCCGCTACCACCTTGAAACAATTTTTCCCAAATAGATAAGGCCCCCGGCCTCTTTTGACTTCCGCCCCGCCTTCTGTTACAAATATCCCTGCCGCCGGCCGAGGCCGGCCCACGAATCCGTTCAAAGGAGAAGCCATGTTCGACCCAAAAACCTATATCAAACGGCGCGAACTTCTGAAAAAACAGGTTTCAACGGGGCTCGTCCTGTTCTTCGGCAACGACGACACGCCGATGAACTATACGGCGAATACGTATCATTTCCGCCAGGACAGCTCATTCCTCTATTTCTTCGGGCTGGACACTCCTGGCCTGGCCGCCGTCATGGACATCGACGAGAAGAGGGACGTCCTCTTCGGCAACGATATCGACATCGAGGACATCATCTGGATGGGGTATCTGCCGACGGTCAGGGACCGGGCCGAGGATGTCGGCGTCAAGCTGACGGCTTCGCTCAACGACCTCCCCGGCGTCCTCCAGGAGGCGGCGGCGAAGGGCCGGCACATCCATTTCCTGCCGCCTTATCGGCCGGAAACGCTCCTCAAACTGGAGAAGCTGCTGGGCATCAAGCCCGATGAGGCCAAGGCCAAAGCCTCGATGAGCTTGATCCGGGCGGTCGTGGCCCAGCGTTCGGTCAAGGCGGCCGAAGAGGTCGCCGAGATCGAATCGGCCCTCAAGACGACGTATAAGATGTACATCACGGCCATGCACATGGCCCAGCCGGGCATATGGGAAAAGGACATCGCCGGCCGCATCGACGGCATCGCCATCGCCGATGGAGGCGCGACCGCGTTTCCGACGATCCTGACCAAGAACGGACAGATCCTCCACAATCATTCCCATGGCAATCTGCTCAAGAAAGGCGACCTCCTCGTCGTCGACGCCGGAGCCGAATCGCCCCTCCATTACGCCGCCGACATCACCCGGACCATTCCGGTCGGGGGGACGTTCACGGCCAAGCAGAAGGACGTCTACGAGATCGTCCTGGCCGCCCAGGAATCGGCCATCAAGGCCATCCGACCCGGGCTGAAATACCGCGAGATCCACCTGGCCACGGCCCGCGTCATCGCCACCGGCCTGAAGGGTCTGGGTTTGATGAAAGGGGATATCGAGGAAGCCGTGCTCCAAGGAGCTCATGCTCTATTCTTCCCCCACGGCCTGGGCCACATGATGGGGCTCGACGTGCACGATATGGAAGACCTCGGAGAAAATCATGTCGGCTACGACGACACGGTTCAACGGAGCAAGCAGTTCGGACTGGCCTACCTCCGCATGGCCAAGGACCTGAAGCCCGGCCACGTCCTGACCGTCGAGCCCGGGATCTACTTCATCCCGGCCCTGATCGACAAATGGAAAAAGGAAGGCAAGTTCGCCGATTTCATAGCCTACGACAAGGTCGCGGCGTATCGGGACTTCGGAGGGATCCGGATCGAAGACGACGTCCTCGTGACCAAGGACGGCCGAAAGGTCCTGGGTCGGCCCATCCCCAAGAAACCGGCGAAAATCGAGGAGCAGGTCAAGATCTGAATCGGCCGCCCGGCGTTTCCGGACATCCCTGAATGAAGATTGCCCTCATCCAGCAGCGCGCTTCAGAGGACCTTGCCGACAATCTCCTCCGCGGCGTCGCCGCTTTCGAGGCGGCCGCCCGTGCCGGCGCTCAGCTCGTCGCGTACGCCGAGCTGGCCTTTCTCCCGTTCCTGCCTCGGATCCCCAGCCGCGAGAATCCGAAATATAAGGATTTCGCCCAGACCGTGCCGGGACCTTTGACCGAAGAGTTCTCGCGGCTGGCCAAACAATTCGGAATCGTGACCGTCCTGAACCTGTTCGAAACGGACGGACGGCATACCTTCGATTCCTCGCCCGTCATCGACGCCGACGGCCGGCTCCTCGGGACGACGCGCATGGTCCACATCATGGAAGGGCCGGGATTCCACGAACAAGGGTATTATGCGCCGGGGGATAATCCTTCGTTCGTTTATCCGACGAGCGTCGGGACGGTCGGGGTGGCGATCTGCTACGACCGGCACTTTCCGGAATACATGCGCGGGCTGGCGCTCCAGGGCGCCGAGATCGTCGTCGTTCCCCAAGCCGGCGTCGTGGACGAATGGGGGCCCGGCGTCTACGAAGCCGAGCTGCAGGTCGCCTCTCTCCAAAACGGATATTTCGCCGCGCTGGCGAACCGCGTGGGACGGGAAGGGCCGCTCCGTTTTTCGGGCGAATCGTTCGTCACGGACCCCGGCGGAACGGTCATCGCCCGGGCGCCGCGCGACGCGGACCACGTTCTCTTCGCGGACTGCGACCTCGGACGGATCCCGCAGTCTCACGCGAAAAAGCACTTCCTGCCCGACCGGCGGCCCGAGGTTTACCGTCATCTGGGGCTGACCGACAAGCGCTGATAAGGGCTCCGTATGGAAAAGTGGTACGTCATCAACACGAAGCCGAAGCGGGAATTCGACGTCGAGAGGCTCTTCCAGGAGGGCGGGATCACGGTCTATACGCCGCGCTACAAGGAAGGGGAGAAGGTCAGGCCGTTCTTCCCCGGCTATCAATTCATCTATTTCAGCTATCCCGAGCAGTACAAGCTCGTCAAGTACACCCGGGGCGTCAAGCGGATCGTGGGCAACGACGACGGGCCGATCGCCCTCGAGGAAAAGGTCATCCAGGAGATGAAAGCGCGCGAAGTCGGCGGCTATATCGAATTCGCCAAGCACGGCGTCGAGCCCGCGCTGGGGGACGAGATCGAGGTCGTCGAAGGGCCTCTCAAGGGCCTCCGGGGCATCTTCAAGAAGGACCTGTCCGATCAGGACCGGGTCATGATCCTCCTCAACTACGTCTCCTACCAGGGACAGCTTCTTATCGAAAAAAAGAAGCTCAAAAAAGTCATCTACTGATCCCGGCGCGGCCGGGATTCCCTTCGAGGGCTTTCAGGAACTCGGCCGTCAGGCTCGAGGACGAAAAAAAGATCACGCCGTCCGCGCCCATCCGCCGGCTGAGGTCCATCTGTTCGAGCATGCCCCGGGGCGTGTTCTGGTTGTGCGACGTGCCGATCCCGATGCCGGGACAGACGACGGTCTTGCCCCGCCCGGTCTCGACCGCCCGGCGGGCGTATTTTTCGAAAAATCCGGCATTGTTCGTATAGAGCATGGGACAGAGCATGTCGATCCAGCCCTCGCGAACCCAGCTCGGCCAATCCTGGCCGATGAGGATCTTGGCCTCGTCGGCCGAGGGGAAGACGGCCGCCGAAATCTTCACCGGCCGGCCGAGCTTGGAGATCTCGTCCCGGAGCTCGCGGACGAAGGCCGTGATGTGCCCGGCGTTCCATTCGATCCATTCGTTCCATAGGATGTTGCCCGAGTCGCGAGCCTTCATGTCGACTGGGTCGATCCCCGCATGGGCCTTGAACAGGGCTCGCGTTCGGGCATCCCAGCTGAAATAGACCTCGCGCGGCGAGGACGGGAAGCGGATGTAATCCAGATGGACCCAATCCACCGGATACCGCTTCATGAGCTCGATCATGAGGCCGCGCTCGTAGGCCCGGACTTCGGGCAGGGCGGGATTGACCTCGCCGACCATCTCGGCCTCCGGCGACCGGATGAGCCACTCGGGGTGCTGGCGGACCTCGCCGGCGACGGCGCTCTCGTTGAAGACGCAGAACCAGGGATGGACGGAGATGCGCCTCGCCTGGGCTTCCTTGAAAAAAACGCCGAAGAAGTCCCATGAGTAGGCCGGGTCTTTCGTCCCGATCCGGCTGTCGAAATAGACGTAGCCGCTGGTCCCCTTGATCAGGATGATGACCGTGTCGATGCCGCAGCGGACATACCCGTCGAGAGTCGCACGGATCTTCAGCGTCGCTTCCTTTTCGTCGGACCCATAAAAGCCGGGGTGCGACCAGACGCCGCGGATTTGAGGTTTCACCGAAGGCGGGGATTGGCCGGCGGCAAGGAGCGCCGAAGCGCCTGCCATCAAGATGAGAATAGCGACCCCTGCCTTAAGATAAAAGGAACGGCGTCGTCTCATGGCTCCTCCTCCGGTCGCGGGAGCGGCCGTCTAACGTTTGGACTTCGGCGGCCGGCCGTAGCCTCCGCCGCCGGGGGTTTCGATCCTGAGGATATCGCCCGATTTGATGCTCAGGTTGGCCTTGGATTTCAAGACGACGTCCTTGCCGTCTCGCCGGAGCGTGTTCTTTCCGGCTGCGCCGGGCCGGCCTCCCCGCAATCCATACGGCCGGAACTTCCGCCGTTCCGACATGATGGTGACCTGGGCCGGCACCGGGAATTCGTATTCGCGGACGAGCCCTTCGCCCCCGGAATAGCGGCCGCTGCCGGCGGAACCCCGGCGCAAGGCGTAGGTCCGGATCCTGATCGGCAGATAGTGTTCGAGAGCCTCGAGGGGGGTGTTGAGGGAGTTCGTCATGTGGGTATGAACGCCGCTCAAGCCTTCGCCCTCGCGGCCGGCCCCCATCCCGCCGCCGATCGTCTCATAATAGGCGAAGGCCTTGCCCTTGGCCGGATCGAAGCCGCCGATCGCGATGTTGTTCATGGTCCCCTGGCTTGCCGCCGGAATCCTGTCCGGGATGGCCTTGGCCAGAGCCCCGAGGAGGACATCGACGATGCGCTGCGACGTCTCGACGTTCCCGGCCGCCGTCGCGGCCGGGTGCCGGGCGCTGACGACGAGGCCCGGCGGGGCGATGATCTCGATCGGCCTCAGGAGCCCCGTGTTGAACGGGATGTCCTCCTCGATCAGCGAGCGGAAGACGTAGAGGACGGCCGAGCAGGTGACCGCGTCGTTGGCGTTGACGCCTCCTTTGACTTGAGGGGACGAGCCGCGGAAATCGACCACCGCCTTGTCTCCCCGGATGCGGACCGCGACCCGGATCCGGATCGGATCGTCGGAAATCCCGTCGTCATCCAGGTAATCCTCGAACATATAGATGCCGTCGGGAATGTCCTTGAGGGTTTTCCGAAGGAATTTTTCGGTATAGTCCTGGATGAGCGAAGAATAGCCGAGAACCTTGCCGAGGCCGAATTTCTCGACCGATTCGAGGATCCTCTGCCGACCTTTCTCGCAGGCGGCCAGCTGGGCGAGAAGGTCGCCCCTCCGTTCCTCCGGCGTCCGGACATTGGCCAGGATGAGGCGGAGGACATCCTCGTCAAGCGATCCTCTCCGGATGAGCTTGAGGGGAGGAAGGATCATGCCCTCCTGGAAGATCTCGGTCGCGAGCGGCATGCTTCCCGGCGTCATCCCGCCGACGTCCGAATGATGGGCCCGGTTGGCGGCGAAGAAGGACAGCTTTTTGCCGACGAACACGGGCTCGATGCAGGTGATGTCGGGAAGATGGGTCCCGCCGTGATAGGGGTCGTTGAGGATGACGACGTCGCCGGGCTCGAAGGCCAGGGCGCGGACGGCGGCCCGGACCGAGAGGGGCATGGCCCCCAGGTGGACGGGAATGTGCGAGCCCTGGGCCAGCGTCTCGCCCCGCCGATTGAAGACGGCGCACGAATAGTCCTTGCGCTCCTTGATGTTGGGAGAGAGCGCGGTCCTGCCGAGGACGGCACCCATCTCTTCGGAGATCGAGACGAACACGTTCTTGAAGATCTCGAGTTCGATCGGGTCGTACGTCTTCATTCAGGCCCGACCCTTGCCCAGGATGAGATTCAGATAGGCGTCCACGCGCAGCTCGTGGCCGGGAGGAAGAAACGTCGTCGAGCCGAAATCCACGACGAGGGCCGGGCCGTGAAGCCGGGCCCCGGGGTAAAGGCGGGCTCGGTCGTAAACGGCGCCCTCGTATTTCCGGCCGCCGTAAAATAAAGGCTGGCGCTTCCTAAGGGCTTGGCGCGGCTCCTGCCCCGGACGGAGCGGCGCTTTGGCTGGGCGGACTTTTTTGCTCACACCCCGTGCCTGAAGCCGGATGTTGACGACCTCGACCTGGCCCAGCGGATGGCGGTACGAATACAGCTTTTGATGGGCCTTATGGAAGGCGGCCTGGAGTGCTGCGGCCGCCGTCTTCGCGTTCTTCAGAGGGATGTTGATCTCGTAGGATTGGCCGAGATAGCGCATATCCAGGGAGCGCTCGAGGACGACCGCTTCGGGGCGGAAGCCGTCCTCGGCCATGTCCTTCAAGCCGAGCCGCTCGAGAGGCCCGAACAGCGCGCCGAGCTCGCCGGGCCGGAGGTCCTTTACGGGCTTGAGGATCGAGCGCGTATAGTCCTTGATGGAATCGGCCAGCAGCAGGCCGAAGGCGGACAACACGCCGGCGTTATTGGGGACGATGACTCCCCTCATCCGCAGGTCTCCGGCCATGTCGGAGGCATGCATGCCGCCCGCGCCCCCGAACGAGAAGAGAGCGAACTCGCGGGGGTCGAAACCCCTCTCGATCGAGATCACGCGGATCGCTTTCTCCATGTTGGCGTTGGCGATGTCGATGACCCCCTGGGCCGTCTCGCGGGGAGATTTGCGGATCGAACGGGCCAAGGCCGAGATCGCCCGGAGACTTCGGCGGGGGTCGATGCGCATCGTCCCGCCCAGAAAATAGTCAGGGTCGAGACGGCCGAGGACGAGGTTCGCGTCGGTGACGGTCGGAAGCTCGCCCCGCCCGTAGCACGCCGGGCCGGGATCCGCTCCCGCACTTTGAGGGCCTACGCGCAGCGACCCGCCCTTGTCGACGAAGGCGATCGAACCGCCGCCGGCTCCCACCGAGTGGATGTCGATGATCGGCAGGCGGACGGGGAAGTCCCCGATCGAATTCTCGCTCGAGCGGCGGATCCGGCCCTCGATCAGGGAGACGTCCGTGGAGGTCCCTCCCATGTCGAAGCTGATGACCTTCCCGAAGCCCGCGGCCTTCGCCAGGTGGAGCGATCCGACCACGCCGCCCGCCGGCCCCGACAGGGCCGTGCGGATCGGCTCGGCCTTGGCCTTTGCCGCCGAGATGTAACCCTCGTTGGACTGCATGATCCTCAGCTCGGCCCGGCCGATGTTCTTTTCGAGCGAGGTGAGATAGCGGCTCAGGACCGGCATCAGATAGGCGTTGACGGCGGTCGTGGACGTTCGTTCGAATTCCCGATATTCGGGCAGGATCCGGCTCGAGACCGAAGCGAGCAGGCCGCGCTTTGCGAGCTCCTTCTCGACCGTTCGCTCGTTGGCCGGGTTCGCATAGGCATGGAGCAGAGACACGGCCACCGCTTCGAGGCCGAGGGCCTGGATCGCGTCAAGGGCGGCGGCCACCGCCCGGGCAGCGGGCTTCCGGACGACTCGGCCGCCGGCCGTCGTCCGCTCCTCGAGGCCGAAACAATGGGACCTCTCGACGATGGGCTGGCGCCGCTCGCCTTGCAGGGCATAGAGCCGGCGCCGCGTCTGGCGGCCGATGGACAAGATGTCCTCGAATCCCTTGGTCGTGATGAGCGCGATCCGGCCGCCTTTTCGCTCGAGGAGCGCGTTGGTCGCGACCGTCGTCCCGTGGATGACCGTCGGCGCCGAACCTTCTTCCAAAAACTCGAGGAGGCCCCGAAGGATGGCCCGCGAGGGGTCGTCGGGAGTCGAAAGGACCTTGCGAGTCAGGATCCGGCCGCCGGCGACGATCACGAAATCGGTGAACGTGCCGCCGGTGTCAACGCCGATCCGGATGTCCATAGGTCATTTGCACGTGCTGCAGGACGAGCTCGAGCACGTCGCGCAGCCTTTTCCGGACGCCTTGATCCTGTTCGCCCCGCCGCCGATGCCGAAGCCCGAGACGAGCTTGCCGAGATCTTGGCTCCCGCACGCGGGGCAGCGGACGCCGTGTTCCTGGCCGAGGCGGACGAGAGATTCGAAGCAGCGGCCGCAAGCCCGGCATCGGAATTCGTAGAGGGGCATGGGACGGACCGTCCGGATTATTTCAAGACGGCCACGGCTTCGATCTCGACCTTGACGTCGCGCGGGAGACGGGCGACCTGAACGGTGGCCCGGGCCGGGGCGGGAGCTTTGAAGAACTCGGCATAGGTCTTGTTCATCGCCGCGAAATCGTTCATGTCCTGGAGAAAGACCGTGGTCTTGACGACGAGGTCGAGCGAGCTGCCCGCCGCGTCGAGAACCGCCGAAAGGTTCTTGAGAACCTGCCGCGTCTGGTCCTCGATGCCGCCGGCGGCCATCGCGCCGGTTTCAGGGACCAGGGGAATCTGCCCGGAGCAATAGACGAACCCGCCGGCGATAATTCCCTGGGAATACGGGCCGATCGCCTGGGGCGCCTTGTCGGTTTTCACTTCTTTCTTCATCGTTTGACTCCTTGTCGGAGCGGCCGCCGGGAGGACGCTCAGGGCGCCGAGCACCCTCAAGGCCTCGCGGCGTTTCATCCTCGGCTATCCTCCGCTCTTCACGAAATGACTTTGATCCGGACCGGCCGGCTTTCGAGATGCCCCGAGCTAAGCCGGGCCGAGGCCGTTATTGTATAGGAACCGGGGGCCAGATTCCAGGACAAGGCGAAAGGCGGCGCCGCGGTCCCCACGGGATTGCCGTTGATACGCCACTCGACGGAACGGACTTCGATCCTATCGGAGACCGAGACCCTGAATCGAATGCTCTGGAAATCACGGCGGAGGACGGGATCGAGCTTGAAGACGTCTCCGTCCTGGGGAAACGAGATCGCGAGGTCCTCCTTCGGAACGTTCAGGACTCGGACGAAAGACGGAGCGGCTCCGGCGCTCTGTTTGTGGGACAACCGGCAGATTGTCTTCGGCTCCGTGCCGGCAACGAAAATCTCGTCGATGGAGCCCGGACAGATATCGGACAACATCTCTCCGGAAACAGGGCAGATCCGAGCATGGACGAGGCCCCTCGGCTCTTCGAAGGCTTCAGCCTCTCCCGGCGACAGGAGCAGCATGACATCGCGGAAGAGGGGGCCGGCCCCGGTCATTCCCGAAACGTTCTGCATGGGAGACCCGTCGAAGTTGCCGGCCCAGACGCCGACGGTAAAACGGGGCGTATAGCCGACGGTCCAGTTGTCCCGGAAATCCTTCGACGTCCCCGTCTTGGCCGCAACCGCAAAAGGGAACTTGAGCGGAGAACGATATCCGAACGTCGGGACGCGGGCGTCGTTGTCGGCCAGGATATGGGTGATGATATAGGCGACGCCGGGAGCATAGACCTGTTTCGGCGTGGGCGGCCCTGCCGCAGAGCGCTCCGTGCCGTCCTTGAATCTCACGCTCAGGACGGAGCGGTCTTCCAGGTACGAACCGCCCCTCGCCAGCGAGGCGTAGGCCCGGACGAGCTCGAGCAGCGTCACCTCACCGTTCCCGAGCGTCAGTCCGACGCCGTAGAACTCGGGCGACTTCTGCAGGCTGGAGAACCCGAGTTCCTTGAGACGCCTGTAGAGCAGGTCGGGGCCGAGCGCGTCGAGGACGGCCACGGCGGGGATATTGAGGGAGCTGGCCAGAGCGCTGCGGAGGCGGATCGGACCGTGATATCTCTCGTCGAAATTCTCGGGCGTGAAGCTCCCCTCGAGCGTTGCGAACTGGGTAGGAACGTCCTCGAGGATCGTCGCGGCGGTCAGGCCTCGCTCCAGGGCGAGGGCATACGTCAGGGGCTTCAACGTGGAGCCCGGCTGGCGGAGGGCAAGGGCGCCGTTGACCTGGCCGGCGTGGCGGTCGTCGAAGAAATCCCGGGATCCGGCGAGCGCCAGGATCTCTCCCGTGCGGTTGTCGAGGACGAGGACGGCTCCGTTCGTGATCCCCTTCTTTTCGAGCGAGTCCAGATGCCCCCGGAGGAGCGTTTCGACTTTTTCCTGGAGCGCCTCGTCCAGCGTCGTCCGGATCGCGGCGACCGATCGTCGTTCCGGCGGCGGGATCCTTTCCAGAATGACGTCGCAGAAATGAGGGGCGCGGAATTTCTCCCGTTCGTCACGCAGCGTCAAGGGCTCCTGGAGAGCGCGGTCCATGCGGGCGGCGTCGACCAGCCCCATGTCCTTCATCCTTCTCAGGAGCTCTTTCTGGCGCTTTTCGGCCGCGGCGAAGTGCCGGTACGGATTGAGCTCCGAAGGGGCTCGGGGAAGCGTCGACAGGAATGCCGCCTCGGCCAAGCTGAGGTCGGACGCGGACTTGTCGAAATACAGCTGGCTGGCGGCTTCGATGCCGTAGGCCTGGTTGCCGTACGAGATGCGGTTGAGATACTGGACGAGGATTTCGTCCTTGGATAGCGTGTGCTCGAGCCGGACGGCCAGCCAGGCCTCGAGGACCTTGCCGAGGAGGCTGCGTCGGAAATGGAAGATATTGCGGACGACCTGCTGGGTGATGGTCGAAGCGCCGGAGACGACCCGCTGGCTCCTCAGGTTCTGAACGAACGCGCGGACGACGGCGTATGGGTTGACGCCGGAATGGGCGAGATAATGGCGGTCTTCGGAGGCCAGCGTCGCCGAGAGCAAGTCCCGCGAGATATCCGCGAGGCGGACCCACCGGCAGCGGCCTCCTTCATCCGAAAGCACTTCGCGCAAGAGGACGCCCCGCCGGTCCTCGATCCGGAGGGAAATCACGGGCTTTGGGTCGAGGCGGGATCTCGAAACAGGGACATAAAAGGAACCGCAGACGAGGAAGGCGGCGCCCAGCGCGGCAAACAGGACGAGCCGTTTTCGTTTCGAGAGTTTCACTTCACGATCTTCACCGTCCGCTCGGCGCTCCGGCCGAACACCTCCGGCGCGTACATCTGTTCCGCCTTGGTCCCAGGCAGCGTGAATTGGCCGTACGCCAGAGCCCGGGCCAGGTAACGGTAGGTATGGACGCCCGGATACAGTGAATCGGCAAAGAGAAGGACGCGGTTGTCGTGCATCTCGACATGGTTGAAGCCCTGCCACCAGGGCCCTTCGCTTTCGCCTTCGGCTTCGGCGAGCTTCCGCTGCTGCTCTTCGCTTTCGGTCAGGAATCCAGCGTTGACCGCTTCGAACCCGGCCGGCAGGGGGTCGTCCACGACGACGAAGAGGCTCTCCTTAGGGACGACGACCTCGAGCGTCACCATCACCAATGTGCCCGCCTTGGGATTTTCCAGGGGCTTGCCGTCGATCGTTTCGATCTTTTTATACATGGCAAAGCCCTCTTCGCGGGGATCGAGCTTGTATTTCGGAGCGTAGGTCAGCCGGGCCCCGTAGTAGAGCGTCCCGTCTCCGGTCTTGACGATGCGCAGGGGAAGATCCCGGCCCGTTTTGAACTCGGTTAGGGGCAGGGCCGCCTTGGCCGTGTGGGTGGCCGCGCGGAAGGTATCCTCGAGAATCGTCTTTTTGGCCAGCGAAATTTCGGCCTTGAAATCGGCCTTGGTCTTCTCATAGATCCGGTAGAAATCGTTTAAGGCGTAGAAGACGAAGAAATTGTCCTGGGTCGAGGACCAGCGGGCGGCCTTGCGCTGAGAGACCAGCCATTTGGCCACGGCCGGGATCGACGTATGGTCCGACCCGACCTCGAGCAGGGCCTGCAGGATCAAGGCGGTCGTCCGGGCCTGCGACGTATAGATCCAGCGCAGCCCGCCGTCTTCGACCTCTTCGAAATGAGCGTCGGCGGCCGTGACCTTGATCAGGTTGAGCAGCTCCTGGAGGAGCGTGGTCTGGGCCGAGAGGGATCCGCCGCCGGCGTGGAGGGCCTTCAGGAGATAGGCTCGGCCGAAGAGAGCGAGCTGGTCGCGTTCGACGAAGAGCTTTTCGGCGAAAGAGGGCTCGGCCCGGCCGGCCGCGGCCAAGTCATAGAGGGCGAAGGCCTGGACGGTTTTCCAGGCCTTCGGCGAATAGGGCTGGGAGGCGTCGGACTTCACCTTGATCAATCGCTTGAGATAATCCAGCCCTCGGGAAAGGACGGCTTCGTCGATCGCGTATCCGGCCGATTTGGCCTTCATCAACATGAAGACCGCGTAGCATGAGACGTACGGCGATTCGCCGGCTGAGTCCGGCCAAAGGCCGAAGCCGCCGTTGTCCTTCTGATTGGGATACACCTCCTTGAGGGTGCTCTCGACGAGCTTGTTGATCTCCTTTGGGCTCAGGCCGCTGAGCTTGAAATCCTGGATGACCTGCGGGGCGACGAGGTAGGGGAGGATCGAGGACAGGCGCTGTTCCAGGCAGAGATAAGGATAGTTCGTCAGGTAATCGACCGAACCGCTGAGGCCGGTCAGGGCGGAGGCCGCGGCCTGGACCTCGATGCGGCTGTCCGCCGGATAGATCGTATCCGGGATATTGACCTTCTCTTCCTTGGCCTCGCCCGTCACCTGGTCGAACGTGGCGACCGTTTCGGTGGGACGAGGGAGGATGACGGGAATGGTCAATTCGAGCCCGTCGGTCTCCCGGCCCATCTTCGCCCGGAAGATGAACTTGGCCTGGCCGGGCTGGTCGGCCCCGAAGGCAAAAAGCGCTTCCGTGCCGCGGCCCGGGTCGATGCCGAGCTCGACGCTCGATTTCCGGTCGGTCAGGGCGATTCCCTGGGCCTCGACCGAAAGCGATACCACGCCTTTCTCGGAGGAGTTGTTGTTGACGACGACGCCGGCCTGGAACGCGTCTCCGACGCGGGCGAAACGCGGCACGGACGGCAGGAGCATGACCGGCTTGGCCACCTTGACATTCACTTCGCCCCGGCCGAAGGACGAATCCTTGGTCTGGGCGACGGCCATGATGCGGAACGTGGTCAGGTTGTCGGGAAGGTTGAATTGAACCGTGGCTTCCCCGCGTTCGTCCGTCAGGACCGAGGGATTCCAATAGGCCGTCGAGCGGAAATCTCCGCGGAGCTCGAATTCTCCGAGACCCGCGGCGGCCAGCCCTTCTTCACCGCCGCCTCCGCCGACATTCTCTCCTTTCTCGCTGAAGCGCCTCTGCCCGACGACGTTGAGCCTCGTTTCCGACGTCTCGACCGACAGGGGCCGCTCGCCGTAGAAACTCGAGAACGGGTCGGGCGTTTGATACCCGATCAGATTGAGGACGCCGACGTCCACGACCGCAACGGCCACCGAAGCGGCGGTGCCGCCCGCCTTGGTATCCTTGACCTTGAGCTTGAGCGTGACCTGGTCTTTGGGTTTGTAGCTGTCGCGCTCCGCCGCGACATCGACCGCCAGGCGCTTTTCGGACGGGTCCACTTTCAAGCCGACATAGCCCATCTTGAACGAAGGTTTGCCGACGTCTTCGGCCTCCGACCCGGCCGGCTGGGACGTCCGGCCCTGGACGAGGAGCACGGACACGAACACGTTGGGGATGTGCTCCGACGTGATCGGGACCTCGATTTCGCTCGTGCTGCCGACGATTTCCACGACCCGCGTCTGGAGGATGAACTCGCGCTCGAGGGTGATCAGGGCTTTGGCTTTCTCGTAGGGCGACTTGACCAGAATCCGGGCCCGGTCGCCGGGCTGATAGCCTTCCCGGTCGGGGACGAGTTCGAGGACATCGTCGTCTTTCCTCTCCCAGGGCACATAATCCGGTCCCGTGACATAGACGTACGTGGAGGTGGTGACAGCGTTCCGGCGGCCGTCCTGTCCGGCGGCCGCGATGAGGTAGAGGCCCGACTTCTCCGGCTGGAAAGCGGCTTCGACCGGGTCGTTTTTCGTCCGGACCTCCTTGGCGCCGACTTCAGTATCGACCTTTTCCGAGATCCACTGGAAGCGGCCGCCGACTCCGGCTTTGCGCACCGAGCGCCACTCGCGCCGTATCAGCTTGACGGCAACCTTCTTGTCCGGCACGGGGGCTCCGGCCGGGTCCGTCGTGATGACCTGCGCGGTCAGGTTTTCTCCTTTTTTGAGGAACGACGTCGACGGCTTCAAGCCGATATAGAATTCCCCCTGATGGACGAAGGTTTGAATCCTGTTCGAGATCGAACGCCGGCTCGGGCTTTGGACCGTGGCCTCGAGCGCGGCCGAGACCGTGGCCTTTTCTTTCTCCGCGACGAGCGGAGCCTTGACTTCGATCTTTCCATCGGGCCCGAGCGTGCCTTCTCCCGAGGCGATGAGGCGGCTCCGTTCGACCATGCCTTCGTCCTCGGACCAGCTGTCGATCTCGCTGCCGAACGTGAATCCTTTATGCCCGGGCGGTTCAAAGTACGCCGGATTCAGGCGAAGCGTCCAATTCACTTTCTGGGAAGCCATGGCCCCGCCGAAGAGGTAGCTGGCCCGGACTTCGGCCTGATAGGCGTCGCCGAAGACGAAGCTGTCCTTGAGCGAGCGGAGATGGACCTCGAATTCGGCCGGCCGGAAGGCCTCGACCCGAAAGCTCTCCGAGAGGACGGTGTCTCCCTCCCCCGGCGTTTCGGGCGGGACCTTGGCCTGGATCTGATAGTAGCCGAGAGACGCGTCTTCGCGCGTTTCCAAGTCGACCGCGAACGAGCCGAACGCGTCGATCTCGGCCTTGCCCTTGTGGACGGTCTTCCGGAACGGGTCGGTGATTTCGCAGGCGACGCTCCGGACGGCCGGAAGCTGCCATCGGCCTTTCTCCAGCCTCCGGATGATGCCCTTGATGTGGACGGTCTCTCCGGCGCGGTAGATGCCCCGCTCGGTGAAAATGGATCCCCGGATTTTCTGAGGCTCCGGGTCCCAGTCATAGGCGATATTGAAGCGGTAGGGGTCGAGTCCCGTTCCCCACTCGGACGATGTGAAGGCAATGTCGGTGCCGCGCCGGACGAAGACCCACTGCCGCGGCTTGCCCCACTCCTGCCCCTGTTTGAAGCCGGGCAGGCGTTTCCACCCCGGAGTCTGGACTTTTCCTTCGCCGTCGGTCTTTCCCGTCCAGCGGACAACGTTCGCGTCGTCGCGGACCTCGACCTCGGCTTCGGCCACGGCCTGTCCGGTCTTGAGGTCCGTAACCCAGACGATGTTGTTCTCGGGTGAGAACTTGCCCGAGATGCCCAAGTTGGTGACTTGGAGGAGCGCCTTCGGGTAGCGGTTCCATTTTTCCTCGAATCCCGTATCCACCTGGATCATCACGAAGCCGTTCGGACTTTCCCCGAGCAGTTCCTTGACGTTGATGGGCACGGCCTGGCGCCGGTTACGGGGGAGGGTGAGCTTGAAAGGCCTGTCGAGCTGATAAAATCCGGGCCGGGGATTGAAGGATTCGTTCTCCCTGAACGAAGCGTCGTTCAGAAGGAGCGGAATGATCTCGACCTTGTTCAGCCGCGCGGCCTGGAGGCGGACTTGCGTCGCGTTCACGGCGAAAAGGGGATAGGTGAGGTCTCCGTACGATTCGAGGACGCCGTGCCCCCCGGTCATGCCGACATAGGGCTCGTAAGGGGCTGTCTTAAACTCCAAGCGGCCTTCCTTGCCCAGGACGTTGCCGAATTCGTCTTTAAGGTCCGCCGCGATCCGGCAGGCGTACTTCGTCTCGGGCTTGAGGGGAAGGGAGACGTAGAGCGTCTGGCCGCCATGATCCCAGCTCGAATAGTAATCCGGGATTTCGACGGCCGGTTCGAAGCTGATTTTTCCGATGAAATCCTTGTAGAGGACGCGGTTCGAAAACACGAACTGGAGCGGTTCGGCGGGCTTGAAATCGCCCTCATTGTCCTGGTCGCACTCCAGGGTTTTGAAGGCGAATTGCTTGAACGTTTCGAAGCTGAAGGCCGTGCCTTCCTCCAGGCCCAGCGGCCCGCCCTGGCCCGGGAGCCCGGAGCGAACTTCCACGGAATACGTGAACTCGGGCCGCAACGGCGCCGCCGGCTTGAGGAGGAGGACGTTCTCGACCGGATTCTCGAGGCCGGCGTCCTTAAGGACCTCGGGGGAAGGATGCCCGGCCGAAAATTCCAGGGATTCTTCCTTATCGTCCGAGGAGACTCCCGAGAGTGAGATGAAATCCCTGGTCTTGCGCTCGTCGACCGGCTGGTTGAAGATGAGGAGGATCGTCGTGTCGAGTCTTTGCTGCTTGGCGCCGTCGCGGGGAAAATGCTGGATGAGCTTGGGCCGGATCGTCTGGAAGCTCCAGCTGTAATCCTGCTTGAGCGCATAGCCGTCGACGGAACGGGTTCCGGAGGGGATCGTCAGCCGGATGTCCGTTCCGAAAGGAAGCCGAGCTTTGGGAACGAAGGCCAGCGTCTTGGTGCCCATCCATCGGTAGGCGCCCGCCGCGGCCGGCTCGATCTTCAGGAAATCCGTCTTTTCGACGAAGGGAAGGGGCTCGAGGGAAGCCATGGGATGGTCGAAGATGACCAGAATTTCCTCGGCTTCGTGGGCGGTTCTCGTCGAACCCTTCGGCGAAGCGTGGAGGACCTGGAGATCCCCCTTGATTTCGGAGGATGCCGAAGCGGGGATCCGGGACGACTCTTTTTTCCGGCAGCTCAGAGAGGCAAGAGCCGCCAGGCCGACACAGACGGACAGGACAACCGACAGCGCTTTTTTCCCCATGACACTTCCTTTCTCGCGCATTCCGACGCCGACGCAAGCCGAGAGAGCCGCCCGCCGTCTGCCGGCGCCGGCCCGCATGGTCCCGGCTTCAGGCCAGTTCTTGCAGAGCGGCTGTGAGAAGCTTCCAGAAATTCTCGACCGAGGCGATCTCGACGCCCTCATCGGGCGAGTGAGGATGATGGATGGTCGGTCCGAACGAGATCATATCCATGCCCGGGAACTTTTCGCCGATGATCCCGCATTCCAGCCCGGCATGGACGGCGACGACCAAGGCCTCCTTGCCGAAGACCTTTTGGTGAACGGTCTTGAGGGTCGCCAGCAGCTTGGAATTCACGTTGGGCGCCCAGCCGGGATATCCGGCGGGCTGTTTCGCCTTGGCTCCCGCGAGGTCGACGAGGGCCTTGAGACCCGCCCTTGCAGCTTCGAGGGCGGGGCCGACGGAGCTGCGCGTGCTGCAGGTGATATCGGCGGCGGACTTGGATGTGCGGAGGATGGCCAGGTTCGTCGACGATTCGACAAGGCCGGCGATCTCCGGGTGCAGCCGCAGGACGCCGTGCGGGCAGGCCAGCAAGAACGCGAGCAGGCCGGTTTGGGAATCCCCGCTCATGGGATCTTCTTTCTTAGGCTTGGCGTCGCCGAGCATCACCAGGAATTCTTTTTCGACGGAGCCGAATTCGGTCCGGATGTCCTGGGCGGCCTTGTCCAGGAAGGCGCGGAATCCCTTGAGCTTGGCCGGGTCCATGAGAAAATCGGCCCAGGCTTCGCGGGGGATGGCATTGTGCTTGTTTCCGCCCTCGATCCGGAGGATCTCCATGGGGAATTTCGGCCCGGCCTGCCAGAGGATCCGGGCGAGAAGCTTGATCGCGTTGGCTCGCCCCTGATTGATGTCGAGACCCGAATGACCGCCGCGGAGCCCTCCGACCTTCAGGCGGTAGGCGGCTTTCAGACGAGACTTCCGGCGCTTGATCGGAAAGACGATCTCGGACTCGGCGCCGCCGGCGCAGCCGATGGTGAACGTCCCTTCTTCTTCGCTGTCGAGGTTGATCAGGATCCGGCCCTTGAGGGCGCCCGGTTCCAGCCCTCGCGCCCCGTTCAAACCGGTCTCCTCGTCCACGGTGAACAGGAATTCGAGGGGACCGTGGACGAGCGTCGCGTCGCCCATCATAGCCAGGCAGGCGGCGACGCCGATGCCGTTGTCCGCGCCGAGCGTCGTGCCGCGGGCATGGACCCAGCCGTCCTTGATCTCGGCTTCGATGGGGTCCTTGGCGAAATCATGCTTGAGATCGGAGTTCTTCTCGCAGACCATATCCATATGGCCTTGGAAGACGACCGTCCCGGCGTTTTCGCAGCCGGGCGAGGCGGGCTTGCGGACGATGACGTTGCCGGCTTTGTCTTTCTTCCAGGGCAATCCCAGGCTCTTGGCCTGCGCGCCGATATAATCGGCCAGGCTCTTTTCGCAGCCCGAGCAATGGGGGATGCGCAGGATTTCGCCGAAATGTCTCCAAAGGTCGGCGGGCTTCAATCCGGACAGAGCATTGGACATGGTCGTTTGGCCTCCATGAGATGATTTTCGCGGCAAAATCATGCCACAAACGGGGCGGCCGTTCAAGCCCGTTGCCATCCGCTCAAACCCTCCCGATTTGCTTTTCCGGGCTTCTTTCTTTACAATGCGTTGCGCGCTTCGGGCTCCGGCCCTCATCCATGAACATGAATCCGGCGACGGCCTTTTTTCTCATCGCCTTGACGGCAGGCCCGGCTCTGCCTTTTTCCGCACCGCCCATGCCGGAAAAATCCAAGATCCGGATCCTCACGACGGTTTTTCCGTTGATGGAATTCGCCCGGGAGACGGCGGGGGAAAGAGGAGAGGTGGGGCTTATCCTGCCCGCAGGAGCCGAAGTCCACACCTGGCAGCCTAAGGTCAGCGATATCCGGAAGCTCGCCTCATGGGACGTCTTCATTTACGTCGGACAGGGGCTCGAGCCATGGGCGTCCGACCTCGTGAAGGGCGCGGCCCGGCCGGGATTGAGGGTCTTCGAGGCCGGCCGCGCACTCGGCTTGTCCGCAGCAGGAGCCGAGGACGGGCGGCCCGCCGCCGATTCTCTATCCCATGACCCTCACCTCTGGCTCGATTTCGGAATGGACCTGGTCCTTATCGACCGTCTTCGGGACCTGTTGACGACTCTTGACCCGGAGAACGCGAGCCTCTTCGATCGGAACGCGGCCCGGTACAAGGAGAAGCTACGCCGCCTGGATGATAAAAGCCGGGCAGCATTCGCATCGTGCCGGCAAAAAGCGTTCATTTTCGGCGGCCACGAAGCGTTCGGCCGATACGCCCGCCGCTACGGCCTCGAGCAGATCGCCGTCTATGGCCTGAGCCCGGACGCCGCTCCGACCCCGAAAGAGGTCGTCGGCATCATTTCGGAAGCGAAGAAACGCAAGATCACGACCGTATATTTCGAGCCGGGCGTCAGCGATAAGGTCGCCCGGCTCATCGCCGCCGAAATCGGGGGGGATGTCCGGCTCCTCTACCCGGGCCATAATCTGACCCGGGCCCAGGTCGAAGCGAACGTGACCTTCCTGGACCTGATGGAATTGAACCTGGAGAGCTTCAAACATGGATTGTCCTGCCGCTGACGACCGGCCGCTCATCTCGGTCGAAGGCGTGTCTTTCAGCTTCGGCTCCCATCTCGTCCTTCACGATGTCACATTCGATATCCATGGCGGCGATTTCCTGGCAATCATCGGCCCCAACGGATCGGGGAAGACGACCCTCGTCAAGATCATCCTCGGCCTGTTGAAACCGGACCGGGGGCATATCCTCATCTCCGGTCAAAGCCTGGACGCATTCGACGATTGGGCGGCGATCGGCTATGTCCCGCAAAAAGCGACGCATTTCGATCCGCTGTTCCCGGCCTCGGCCCGCGAAGCCGTAGCCATGGCCTTGAGGTCGCCTCAAGGCGGGGCGCGGGACGAGGCGACCGTGCGCCGCGCTCTCCAGGTCGTCGGCATGGAAGAGTCGAGAGACCGTCGGATCGGCCGCTTGTCCGGGGGGCAGCAGCAGAGGGTCTTCATCGCCCGGGCCATCGTCAACCGGCCGCGGATCCTCTTCCTGGACGAGCCGACCACGGGCGTGGACGCGGAAACGCAAAACCATTTCTACGGGCTCCTTGAACGCCTCATCAAGGACGAAGGCATCACCGTCGTCCTCATCACCCACGACATCGGGATCGTGGACCGCCACGTCACCAAGGTCGCCTGCTTGAACCAAAAGCTGGTCTATCACGGCACGCACGCGGAGTTCTGCCGCTCGAACACCCTCAAGGACATGCTGGCCGGCGGGCACCATCTCGTGGCCCATCAGCATTAAGGTAGGGACGACTATGGACGCGCTGTTGGCCTACGGCTTTCTTCAGCGGGCCCTGGTCGCCGGCCTGTTCATCGCCCTGGCCTGCTCCGTCCTCGGCATCTTTCTCCTCTTGCGCAAGGACGCGATGATCGGCCACGGGCTGTCCCATATCGCTTTTGCCGGCGTGGCCTTGGGGCTTGTCTTCCAGATGATGCCGCTCGGCGTCGCTCTGGTCTTTTCCGTTTTCGCGTCGCTCGGGATCATGAAGATCAAGGAGAGCGTCGGCCTGCACGGGGACACGGCCATCGCCATCGTCAGCAGTCTCGGCATGGCCTTGGGCGTGCTCCTGGCGTCCGTCTCGGGCAACTTCGGGGTATCGCTCCTGAACTATCTGTTCGGAGAGATCCTGGCCATCGAGCCCGTCGAAGTCGTCCTGTCGGTAGCCCTGGCCGCCGCTGTCGTCATCCTCGTCGCCGTCAACTACCGGCCTTTCATGTTCTTGACCTTCGACCGGGAAGCCGCGCAGGTCTCCGGCATCCGCGTCCGCCGCCTCGACACGTTGATCACAGTCCTGACCTCGGTCACGATCGTTCTGGGCATGAAGGTGGTCGGAGTCCTGCTCGTCTCCGCGCTGATCGTCATCCCGGCGGCCGCCGGGCTTCAGCTGGCCGCGAGCTTTCGAGCGGCCATCCTCTATTCGGCTCTCGTCGCCGGCATCTCCGTAGCGGCCGGGCTCGTCCTGGCCTACGCCCTGGACCTTCCGGTTTCGAGCATGATCGTTCTCGTCAGCTTCGTCCTCTTCGCGGCGTCTTTTCTCGTTCGGAAAAAACGCGGCTGATCACTCGCGGCCGATTTCCTTCTCGACGAGCCGGACGGTCTCACCGGCGATCCGGCAGGCGGTTCGGCGGAAGGCCGCCGCCTTTTTCTTGGTTTCCGCCCGGAACGCTTCGTCCCGGATTCCGGGCAGGTTGATCCGGACGTTAAAATACGCCCCTTCGGCCGCCGAACGGGCGGCCAAGGCCGCGACGCCCGCGTCGCTCATCGAGTTGCGGTTTCCCTTCGCGGCCGCTTTCTTGGCCAATTTCAGGAGCTCGACGGCTTTGGCCAGGACCTCGAGGGGAACGAGAGTCGCCTCCTTCGTCGCCGCTTCGACGGCGGCGTCCTTTTCCTTCCTCTGCTCGTCGTTCGTCTTGGGAAGACGGACAGCATCCATCACCCTGTTGAAGGCGTCCGTGTCGCGGTCCACCAAACCCAGATACTCGGCTTTCAAAGCCTGGGCGCGGAGGGCGGTCGACGTCATGTCCGCGGCCGCTTTCTCGTAGCCTTTCTTGCCGACCGTCAAGTTGGCGACCATTGCCGAGAGCGCCGCGGATAGGGCGCCGCAGAGGGCCGCCACGCTTCCTCCGCCGGGCGTTGGGGAGTCCATGGACAGCTCGTCGGCGAACGCCCGAAGGCTCTTCTTGACCAGGAGCGTCTCCGGTTCCTCGAACTGGTTTTCGATGATTTTTTTCTTCGCATCGAAAGAAACGACGTCGCCGAGGCCGAGCGACCGAACAGCCGTCCGGACGAGCTCGTCGTCCGGAGCGCCGGGGCTCTTACCCTGTTTTTCGAGGTAATGGCGGCCGGCGGAGAGGAGCGCCTCCTTGGGGATCAGCCCGACGAGCTCGCTTCCGGTGACCCGGAGGCCCAGCCGCTGGGCCTGCAGCACGACCTCGTCGAAAACCCTCTGGATGGGGGTGATCTTGTAGTTCGTGAAATTAATCGAGATCTGGGCGATGCCGTAGTCTTCGATATACCAGCCGACGGCCTTGACGTGCTCGAACTTGCCGGGAAGCTTGACCGCGGTGCCCGCAGCGTCCCGGACGATCTCCCCGTCGGCGCCGCGCCGGGCCCGCCCGCTTTCGCGGATGTTCAGGGCGATCTCGTTGGCCAGCTTGCGGTCCCGCGTATTGAGATTGATGTTGTAGGCGATCAGGAACTCGCGGGCCCCGATGACCGTCGCTCCGGAACGGGCGTTGAAGGCGGGAGCGCCGCAATCGGGAGCCCAGGCGGGGTCTTTCAGCTTTTCAGGCAGGCCTTCGTACTCGCCGCTCCGGATCACGGCGAGATTCCGCCGCTCGGGCCGGGTCGCGGCCTCTTCGTAAAAATAGACGGGGATCCCGAGCTCGTCGGCGACCCGGCGGCCGAGCTCCCTCGCCAGCCGGACGCAATCGTCCATCGTCACGCCGGCGACGGGCACGAAGGGGCAGACGTCGGTGGCTCCGATGCGGCTGTGCGCTCCCTTGTGCGCACGCATATCGATGAGCTCGGCGGCCTTCCGGATCGCTCGGAACGCCGCTTCGCGGACGGCTTCGGGGGGCCCGATGAAGGTCACCACGGTCCGGTTGGTCGATTCACCGGGGTCGACGTCGAGCAGCCGTACGCCGGGCGTGGCTTCGATCTCCCGGGCGATCGCCTGGATCTTGTCCTTGTCCCGGCCTTCGCTGAAATTCGGGACGCATTCAACGAGCTTCATGGACGACTCCTTTCTTGTCCTTGGTCACGGAGTATTCGAAACGGCCCTTGGCGTCGAACACGTCGTAGCTTTCGAGCTCCGCCAAGTGCTCACTGAGGAGGGCATGGTCCCCGGCGATGACGTAGACGAAGGGTTGGCTGAGGACTTTCTGGGCCGTGGCGAACACGCGCTCGGCGTTGACGAGCACGACCTGTTCGTAATAGCGGCTCCAGAATTCCTCGCCGTCGCCGCGGGCCTGGTTCTCGGCGAGCCGCCGGGAAAAGGCGTCATAGCGCTCGAGCTGAAGGGGAAAATTGAAGATGAGGTAGGACTTGGCCTGCTCGATTTCCAGCGGCGTCATCGGCTCCCTGACGAGAGCCCGGACCTCCTTCCGGATCTCGGCCAGCGCGGGAGTGACGACTTCGGGCCGGACCTTGGCCCGGACGAGGAAGGTCCCTCCCGCCTTGAAGATGCCGGTTTCGCTGTAGGCGAAGTTGGCGAACGCTTTGGTTTCACGGAGATTCATGAACAGCCGCGAGGTGGGAGTTCCTCCGAAAACCTGATTCTGGACCGCCATGTCGAACCGCTCCGCATTTCCCAACGCGGGGAAGACGGTCCCCAGATAAACCATGCACTCCCGGGCTTGGGGGATGTTCACGAGGCAGATCCGCTCTTTGGCCGGCGGCTTGAGCGGCTGCAGGGAAGAGGCGGGGAGTTCGCGCGGCTGCCATTGGTTCAGGTACTGGCTGATCTTGCGGGTCGCTACGTTCAGGCCGACCCGGCTGGCGAGGATGACCCGGGCGTTGTTGGGCCGGTAATACCGGTCGAAAAAATCCGCCACGCCCGCCGGATTCCAACCCCGGACGGCGTCGCTCGAAAAAGCGAGCTTTTCGTAGGGATGGCCCTGGAACAGCATCCGGGCCAAATGGCGCCGGGCCGCGAAATCGGGATCCTTTTCCCGGGCCAGGAGGTCGTACGTCGCCGTGAATTTGAGGAAATCGACTTCCGTCCGGCTGAAGTCCGGCTGGAGGAGGATCTGGGAGAGGAATTCGAGCGCCGCATCGAGATAATCCTCCAGGAAATGGATCGTCAGCACGACATAATCCTGGTTCACGGAAACCGACAGCGATCCCCCGATGGAATCCAGGAACTCTTCGATGCCGGCCACGGACCGGACGAGAGTCGCCTGGCCCAGGAAGCCGGCAGCGAGCGTCGCCGTCCCCGCCATGCCGTTCGGCGACCGGCTCTCGCCGGCGTAGACGACGAGCTGGAGGCCGGCGAACGGGCCGTTCTCCCGCGTGACGATCGAGACGTCGAGCTGATTGGACAGGACGGCCCGCTCGATGCGGGGAAGCTTCAAGGCCTGGAGGGGCTCCGGCGGGGGAGGAGTCCGGCGGAATCGCTCCTGCTGGGCGTAGGCCGTCATTCCGGCCAGAGCGATCGCGAGGGCCAGGCCGAAGCGGTGGGTCTTCATTTCGTCTTCACGTTCAGGATGATGCTGTTCTCGGCGGTGAAATAGCGGTTGAGGATGCCGATGATATCGAAGGCCGTCACCTTCATGTGCTTGCCGAGCTCGAGCGGCAAGTCGTCGAATTTCATGAGGGACAGGAACGATTCGCAGAGAAAGATCGCCCGCTCCCGCGACGAGGAGAGGCGCTCGAGATAGTCGTGCTCGAACATCGTCTTGTATCGGGCGAGCTCCGCGTCGGGAAGCACTTTCTGCTTCAGCTTGTCGAGCTCGGCAAAGATCGCCTCCTGGCAGCGGTCCCCCATGGCCGCGTTGTTGACGACGCAGAACAGCTTATAGACGGATTGGTCTTTGCGCTTGTCGATTTTCCCCCCGGCCTGGTAGGCGATTTTGTTGTCGCGGCCCAGGAGCTTCCGGACGAGCCGCGAGCTCCTCCCGCCGAACAGGATCTGGTCGACGATCGCGAGGACGTAATAATCGTTGGAGAATCGAGGAGCGATCCGGAATCCCATATGAAACGCGGGCGAGGACGCCAGGGGATCCTGGAAGGATCGGACGACCTGGCGCTTGACGTAGACGGGAGGTTCGAACGACGTTTCGGCGTCCTTGCCTCGGGGGATGGTTTCAAAGAAACGGGTCACGAGCTCGCGCGCCCAGGCCGGGTTGAAATTCCCGGTGACGCAGAGAACGGCATTGTTGGGAGCATAGTACCCGTCATGGAACGCCCGGACATCCTCGACGGTCAGGTTCCGGACGTCCGCCTCCGTGCCCAGGACGGGATGGCTATGGGCGTAATCGGAAAAGACGAGCTGGTCGAACGACAGATGGCTGTCATAATAGGGTTCGGACTTTTTCTGGGCGAGGTCGTCCAGGAGCGCGGAACGCGCCCGTTCGAAGGCGCCCTCGCTGATCTCGAGAGATTTCATCCGGTCGGCTTCCAGCCAGAGCGCCAAAGCCAGCTGGTTCGAGGGGACGGTCTGGTAAAAGAGGGTTCGTTCCTCCGAGGCGGAAGCGCTGAGCTCTCCTCCGACGCGGTTGATGAATTGGAAGTGCTGGAAGGGAGCGACGTTATCCGACCCCGAGAACATCAGGTTCTCGAGGATGTAGGCTAAGCCCGATTTGCCGGCCGGCTCATTAACCGAGCCGACGTTATAGGCGACGGCGACGGACACGACCGGAAGCGACGCATCCTCGGAAAAGATCACCTCCAGGCCGTTCCTCAGGCGGGCATGAGTCAACGGAATTCCGAGTCCGACCTGGCCGAAAAGGGGAGAGGATGAGACGAGGAGAGCGAAAACGGCTTCCCTCGCAAGTCTTTTTTTCGAATTAAACATAAGCCGATCCCGCGGCGGATAAAACTCCACCACTCATTTAAAATAGCATATCTTCGCGGGAAATGAAAAGGAGCCTCGCCCCGGCCTCGGAAGCTATCGGTCCGCCGCTTTTCCCGAAAAATGGATGAACGAGAAACATTCGGGGATATGCGAGTCGTAGACGCCATGCTTATTCAGGGCCCAGCCGGGGTCCGGCTGGATCCGGCTTCCGCCGCTGTTCAATGCCTCGAACCTGGAAAAATCCATGCGCCAGACGTCGCCGGGCTTCGGAGGAAGGGCGCGGCCTTGGGCCAGGCATTCCATGCCCGTCCAAGGGAATGCGAGCTCGACCGTCCATCCCCGGTCGATGTCGCGGTCGTCATTCAGCGTTCCATCCACGTGCACCGCCCAGCGCAGGCCGGGAAAGTCCCAATCCATGAAAGCCCAGCGCTTTCCCCGCGGATGGCGGCCGTGCCGGCCGGCGTCCTGAAAGCCGCCGATGACGTCCACGCGGCGCGCGTGGAGGTCGAACTCGGGCCGGTCGAAGAATCCCCCCTTCGTATGCGCGGCCTGCCAGATGTAAAAGACCTCGTAGATCGTGCCGAGGGCATTGACCTGGAATTCATAATAGCCGTCCGGGCCGGCGATGAAGAGCTCCGCGTCGTTCTCCGTCCAGATGAACGCATCCCTGTCTTGGAGCCGCGCGCGGACGTCCGGCTCCTCCAGCCAGTAGGCCGCATAAAAGCAGCGGTCATCCCAGAGGGCAGCCATGCGCGTATCGAAGAAGCCCGCCTTGCCGGTGACGAGGTCGACGAAGCGAGGCGACTTGACGGCGGCCTTCCAACAGGGCTGGTCGAGCCTGCCGTCGATCGCCGGGGGCCGCTCGGTCCGGAGACACGTGTAATGGAACAGGTCCGACTCGGGACAGCCGTATGGGGTCGTCATGTACACCTCCTCGAGAAAGATGACTCCTTTTAATTAAAACACTCTCGAGATTAAAGCAAGCGGGCTCATGGGCATTGGACATAACGCCGCATTTGTGCTAATTTAGCCCTCACTTTTCGACTGGAGGACGGGCGCGCCCCGACTCGAATAGAGCCATCCCCGGGCTGAAGCCCGGGGTATCTAGAGACTTATTATTGAGCGGCGCTCTTTCCCCGATTTGAAAATCGGGATTTGGCTCCGCGAACGTATCAGGAGGACTTATGGTTGATCATGACGTCAAAGACTTGAAGCTGGCCGACAAGGGCAAGCTCCGCATGGAATGGTCCGGCCGTTTCATGCCCGTTCTCAACTCGATCAAGAAGCAGTTCGCCAAGGACAAGCCCCTCAAGGGCGTCCGGATCGCGGCCTGCCTCCACGTGACGACGGAAACGGGGAACCTCATGGAAACCCTGAAGCTCGGCGGAGCCGACGTCCGCCTGACGGCGTCCAATCCGCTCAGCACCCAGGACGACCTGGCCGCCGCTTTGGTCAAGCACTTCGGCATTCCCGTTTTCTCGATCAAGGGCGAAGACCACAAGACCTATTACAGCCACATCCACAGCGCCCTCGACCACAAGCCGCACCTGACGATGGACGACGGCGCGGACCTCGTGACCACGATCCATACGAAACGGACCGAGCTTCTCGCGGACATCATCGGCGGAACCGAGGAGACCACCACCGGGGTCATCCGCTTGAAAAGCATGGCCCGGCACAACGTCCTCCGCTATCCCATCATCGCGGTCAACGACGCCCAGACCAAGCATTTCTTCGACAACCGCTACGGGACGGGCCAGAGCACGCTCGACGGCATCCTCCGGGCGACCAACGTCCTGCTGGCCGGCCTGAACTTCGTCATCGCCGGCTACGGCTGGTGCGGCCGGGGCCTGGCCATGCGCGCCCAGGGCGCGGGGGCCCGCGTCATCGTCACGGAGATCAATCCGCTCAAGGCCATCGAAGCGGTCATGGACGGATACGACGTCCTGCCCATGGCGGAGGCGGCCAAGGTCGGGGACGTCTTCGTCACGGTAACGGGAAATAAGACGGTCATCGGGAAGTCCCACTTCATGAAGATGAAGGACGGCGCGATCATCGCCAATTCGGGCCATTTCAACGTCGAGATCGACATCCCCGCGCTGGCCTCGATGGCCAAGAGCCGCCGCGTCATCCGCGAGTTCGTCGAGGAGTTCACCCTGGCCGACGGGAGAAAAATCCACCTCCTGGGCGAGGGCCGGCTCATCAACCTGGCCGCGGCCGAAGGCCATCCGGCCATGGTCATGGACATGAGCTTCGCCAATCAGGCGTTCAGCTGCGTCCACATGGTCAAAAACGCAAAGACTCTGGAGAAGACGGTCTATCCGGTTCCCGAAGCGATCGACAAGGAGATCGCCCGCCTGAAGCTCGCGACCATGGGGATCAAGATCGACGCGCTGACGCCTGAGCAGAAAAGATACCTGGCCGAGTGGGAAGAGGGGACCTGAGCCCTCCCGCCCTCAGCCCTTGATCCGCTTCAGAACCTCGTTGATCTTTGCCTTCAGGTCGTCCGTCTTGGCCAAGGGAAGGATCTTCTCCATGATCTCCCTGGCCTTTTCGCGCCGGCCCGCCTTGTAATGGGCCACGCCGAGGTTGAAGCTGATGTTCACCTCGCCCGGGAGGATCTTGAGCCCCTGTTCGTAGCAGGCGACGGCCTCGTCGATCTTGTCTTTTGACTCCAGGACGAGCCCCTTGAGATTCCAGGCCAGGATCGAACGGTCGTACTTTTCCAGCGATTTCTGGACATAGGCGAGCGCCTGGTCGAGATCGTTGCGTTCATAATAGATGCGGGCCAGATTGTAGCTGGCGTTATAGCTCTGGTCGAGCTCATAGGCCTTTTTGAACGCGGCTTCGGCCTTGTCGATCTGGCCAGCCTCCTGATAGGCCGTGCCGAGGTTGTTCTGGGCTTCGGAAAAATCGGGCTTGATGGCCAGCGCGTTCGTGAAGGCCTTGACCGCTTCGGCCGGATTGGACTTCGTCATGTGCGCCAGCCCCAGCAAGTTGTAGGATAGGTAGTGGTTCGGGTCCAGCCGGATCGCTTCGTTCAAGTATTTGAATGCCTCGTCGGCCAATCCGTACTGCATGCAGACCACGGCCTTGTCATATTGAAACTGGGGGTCTTTCTCGCGCATTTCGGCGAGCTTCTTCTGGGACGGCCCGCAGGCCAGCGGAATCACGGCCATTCCTAAAATCAGAACCTTGGTCATTTTGTTCATCTCAAACCTCGATCCCGTTCATTCGCCCTTGAGCGTCCTGGACATGAGGTCCGCCAAGGCTTTCCGCGGCTCTTTGCGATGATAGAGAATCCGGTAGATCTGTTCCGTGAGCGGCATCTCGACGCCTTCCCGGAGCGCCAATCGCCGGGCGGAGACGGTCGTGGCGATCCCCTCGACCACCATCCGCGTCGAGCCGATGATGCCGGCCAGATCCCGGCCCTTGCCGAGTTCCGCGCCCAGATGGCGGTTGCGGCTGAGCCGGCCGGTGCAGGTGAGCACGAGGTCGCCGACTCCGGCCAATCCGAGGAACGTTTCCTTCCGGGCTCCCAGCTTGACGCTCAGCCGGGTGATCTCGGCGAGCCCGCGGGTCATCAGCGCCGCGCGCGCGTTGTCACCGAATTGGAGGGAATCGTTGATGCCGGCGGCGATCGCGACGATGTTCTTCAGAGCGCCCGCGATCTCGACCCCGAGGACGTCGCGGCTGGTGTAGACCCGGAGCGACGGGCTCGAGACGAGGTGCTGAACGCTCCGGGCCCACGGCAGATTCCGCGAAGCGAGGACGAGCGCGGTCGGATGGCCCTGGGCGACCTCCCTGGCAAAGCTCGGACCGGAGAGCACCCCGAGGCGCGGCCTCACGAACCGCCCCAGCACCGAGGCTGCGACCTCGGTCATCCGCAGAAGCGTCCTCTTTTCGATGCCCTTGGCCAAACTGACCAAGTCCTGACCTTCGGCCAGATGGGGCGCAAGCCGGGCGAGCACCCGCCGGCAGAACTGGGAGGGCACGGCGAGGAATACGAGGTCAGCGTCGCGAACGGCGGCCTCGAGGCCGTGGTGAAACGTGACGGGCGGCGGGAACCTGAAACCGGGCAGAAAGACCGGATTCTCCCGATCCCGGACGGCGGCCTCGTAAATCTCGCGTTCGCGGAACCAGAGCTTCGTCTCGATCCCGTTCCGGCCGAGGTGCATGGCGAACGCGGATCCCCAGCTTCCCCCGCCGATGACGCTCGTCTTCATGACGCGACCCGGTTTTTCTCGCCGAACTTCCGTTCCGTGCCCGAGATCAGGCGCCGGATATTATCGGCATGTCTGACCAGGATAACGAAAACGATCGGCAAACTCAAGGCGACGAGCGCGGCCGGCGTCTTGAACAGAAGCAGGAACAAGGGAAAGGCCAGAGCGGCCAGAATGGAGCCGAGGGAGACGAAACGAGTCAGGGCGATCGTCACGACCAGGACTCCCAGGCTGCACAGCGTGGGGAAAAAAGCGATGGAAAACATCGCTCCGCCTCCCGTGGCGACGCCCTTCCCGCCGCGGAAGCCGATATAGACCGGAAAGCAATGCCCCAGGACGGCCAGGGAGGCGCAGATGACGGACCATTGAGGGTCATGAAAGAGGTTCTGGGCCAGGAAAGCGGGCAGAAAACCCTTCAAGATATCTGCGAAGGCAACGGGCAGAGCGTATTTCCAGCCTTTGAGCCTGAGGACGTTCGTCGCTCCCGTGGCGCGGCTGCCGAAAGCCCGGATATCCTTTTTCTCGGACGCCCAGAAGAACAGGTAGCCGGAGGGAAAGGAACCGACGAGATAGGAGAGGACGGCGAAGGCGATTCTCATCCCAAGGGGCTTTCGCCGAGGACCGAATACTCGGCTCCGGTCGGCTTCAAGACGCTTTTGAAAAGAGTGATCCTGGTCACGGACGTGACGCCGAACTCCGTCTCCCGATTCTTCTCCAGCTCCGCGACGGCCTCCTGGATGCCGTAAGCGCGCCTGACCCGGCCCAGGGTCAGATGAGGCCGGAACGGCCGCTCTTCGCGCTCGAACCCCAGCCGCTCGAGCCCGGCGGCAAGTCGCTCGGCGAGCCCGGCGACCGCCGGCTGTTCTTCCGTTCCGACCCACAGCACGCGGGGCGTTCTCGCCTGCGGAGGGAACGTTCCCGTTCCCTTGAATTTCAGGGCGAAGGCCGGCACCGCGGCGGCCGCCTCGTTCATGAGGGTCAAGACCGAAGGGATCCGCTCGTCCTCGACCTCGCCGAGGAACTTGAGAGTGAGGTGCATCCCGGGCTCCCGGATCCAGGAGATATTCTGGGGAGCCAGCTTCCTCATGCGCCAAAGAAAGTCGGAGAGCGTCCGTTTGACGTCGGGACCGAGGTCGATGGCGATGAAGGTTCGCATTGTCATCCTTCGTTCATGTCGTCTCGGCGCCCATCAAGCGCAGGCGGAGCATATCCAGGGCTTTCTGGCTGGATTGGAATTTTACGCTCTCTCTCCCGCCCAGGAAGAGGTTCTTCCGAACGTCCGCTCCGCCGTTCCACGCCAAGGCCGTGTAGACGAGGCCGACAGGCTTCTCCGGCGTCCCGCCGCCCGGCCCGGCGATGCCCGTCACGGCCAGCCCGAAATCGGCCAGGCTCGCCCTCCTGACGCCTTCGGCCATGGCCTTGGCGACTTCGGGGCTGACCGCCCCGTGGGCATGAATCAGGCTTTCCGGAAGGCCGAGGCGAGCCGTCTTGGCCCGATTGCCATAAACGACGAAACCCTCTAAAAAATAGTCCGAGCTGCCCGGAATGTTTGTGAGGCGATGGGCCAGCAGGCCTCCCGTGCAGGATTCGGCCGTGGCGACCGTCCGCCGGCTCTCGTCCAAGAGGCGCCCGACCACCGCTTCGAGCTCCTCGCCGGACGAGGAAAAAATCCGAGCGCCGATCCGGCGCTCGATCTCCGCGGCCAAGCCGTCGATCGCGGCGGCGGGGTTTTCGTCGCCGAAAGCGGCCAAGTGGAGTTCGATCTGTCCCGGGGCCGAGAGGATGGTCAGGCGCTCAGTCTGAGTCTTGGGATAGAGGTCGGCGATATGGCCCTCGACCTCGGACTCGGTCAGCCCCGTGATTTTGAACGTCCGCCTGGCCGTCGCGCCCTTCCGCCATTCCCGAAGCTTCGGCCAGACGGAGGATTCGAACATCGGGATGAGCTCCCGGGGAGGCCCCGGCAGCAGGGCCAGCCGTGCTTCTCCGTGGATGAGCCATTGGCCTGGAGCGGTTCCGTGCTCGTTGGGCAGGGACTCGGCGCCTTCGAGAAGATAGGCCTGGGCTTTGTTCCAGGGCGGCATCATTTTACCCCGCCGCCGGAATCTCTCCTCGATGGGACGGAGAAGCTCCTCTTTGAAGACGAGCGGCCGGCCCAGCGCTTCAGCGCATGCCTCCCGGGTGATATCGTCTCCCGTCGGGCCCAGACCTCCCATGATCAGGACGAGAG
>Ga0208828_1000073_pt1 | contig 45286 bp, 25 predicted proteins | sample Kivu_160m_FD_185487 | JGI IMG/M metagenome (GOLD analysis project Ga0208828, IMG submission 185487) | Freshwater microbial communities from Lake Kivu, Western Province, Rwanda to study Microbial Dark Matter (Phase II) - Kivu_160m (SPAdes)... | ecosystem: Environmental > Aquatic > Freshwater >... | reverse complement strand
CACCATCCGTTACCTGGAGGTGGGTTTCGGCAACGATTCAGCCATCCGGGAAAGTTCCTACGTGTTCAAGCCGCGTTACAGCGACAATCCTCCCGCATACGATGCCTTGCGTGAAAACCTCGGGACCGAGCATAACCGGTTCATGACCCGGCCCTATACTTACAGCATCATGAGCCAGGTGATTCCCGACCGCGACAGTCTCCTCTACCGGAAGCTGATCTGTTTCAAGGTCTCCGTCTGGGGAGGGGACCAGAACCTCAGGAACTATACGGAGCTCAGCGACAAGTTCAGCGATAACCGGAGGTATATCTTCAACAACATCAACAACGGCATCGGTGTATTCGGCGCCTGCGGCTTTTCGTCCTGCGACGGGGTGCTCCCGGATGTGGAATTCATGGATTCCCTTCCCCTTCATGCCTTGACCGAAAGGCTTAGGTTCCGTTCCGACCTGTACAGGGACGGTGAATTCACGATCCCGTCCCGGCCTGATGATTTCATCACAGTGATCAGGGAGATCAGGAATGAATAAAAAAGGCCTGATACGGATCTTTTTACTGATAGTGATGCTGGTGTCGCCGGCTGCCGGCCTGGCTCAGATCATGGCCGTCGGAGCGGTCGGCGAGGTAAAGGGATATGTTTTCGACCGGGAAACGGGGGCTTCCATACCCCTGGCTTCAGTGGCCGTGGTGGGAACCGCTCTCGGCTCGATCACAGATGATTACGGTTTTTTCAGCATCCGGAGGGTGCCTTCGGGATACCGGACCCTGGCCATACGGTGTGTCGGGTATGAGGAGGAGCAGAAACCGGTGGCCGTGATTTCGGGCCAGACGACCAATGTTGCCATCACGCTGAAAAAAAAGAGCTTCGAGCTGGAAGCGGCCACCATCACGGGTGCCCGCCAGCGCTGGGAAAGGATGACGCCCATAGCTTCCCAGCGGATGACCGCGGAGACCATGGCCCGAACGCCTTCACTGGGCATTCAGACGGATATGGCGCAGGTGCTCCAAACCCTGCCCGGGGTCATTTTCACCGGCGACCGGGGCGGGCAGTTCTATGTCAGGGGCGGCGCACCCTACCACAACAAGGTCCTGCTCGACGGCATGACCATCATCAACCCGTTCCATTCCATCGGCTTCATGTCGGTGTTCGACACGGAGATCCTGCAGAGCATCGATGTTTTCTCGGCGGCCTATAACGCGCAATACGGCGGCCGGGTGTCGTCGATCATGGACATCCGGACCCGGCCGGGCAACCGGACTGATTTCAAGGCCACAACCAGCCTGTCCAACATAGGGTACGGAGTGCTCCTGGAAGGTCCCCTGAAACCCATGACCGATTCAACCATAGGATCCATTTCCTATATCCTGTCAACCAAGGGCTCGCTGCTCAGGATGACCTCGCCGGTTGTCTATCCCTGGCTGGATTCCATCGGGCTTCCTTACCGGTTCAATGATTTCTACGGCAAGATATCGTTCATGGAGAAGAACGGCAATCAATTTGACATTTATGGAATCCATTATTCCGATGCGGTCAGTCACGCCAACTCCATCAGCAACCGGTGGACCACCACCGGCGGGGGATTTGGGTTTGTAGTTTCACCGACGCAAAGCAATTTCCTCTTCATCAACCGCCTGGCCATGAGCCGGTATGCCGCGGATTACGAGGATCCCTCATCGACCCCCAGGAGCACCCTCTATGACAACCTCGATATGACCATCAAGGGGATCCATGTCCTCGACCGGTTCGAGCTGGTCTGGGCTGCCGAATTCTCCTCCGTCCACACGCAATATCAATACGTCAAGTACGATGAGATGCATATCCGGGATGATGTGTACACCAGCGATGCCATCATCCTGTTCCAGACCAAGTTCCTGATGCCGAAATGGATCATTGAGCCCGGGCTTCACCTCAGGGTCTATTCCGGGATCTTTACCCTCTATCCCGAACCCCGGATCAAGCTACGCTACAACATCACCGAGAACCTGAGCCTGAACCTGGCCGGGGGCCTGTTCTCCCAGAACCTCTCCTCGACCACCTCGGAACAGGATGTGGTCTCGATCTTCCAGGGATACTACACCGGCATAGACAAGCTTCAGGATTATTACCGCGGGAAAAGGATATTCAAGCCTACCCAGCAGGCCTGGCATGCGGTGGCCGGGCTCAGCTGGTTCGACCGGCATAACCTGAAGCTCTCGGCGGAAGCCTATGTCAAGGACTTTTACCGTCTGATCAACAGCAATCCTCATCAGATTTATGATTATACGGGATATGATCCGGATGTTCCGGAGTACCTCTCCTGCGGTTTCATTTATGAGCAGGGCTGGGCTTACGGAATTGATCTCCTGCTGGATTATTCCACTTCGGCGTACAATATCTGGTGTGCCTATTCTTTTGCCTATGTGACCCGGGAGGATGAGTATACGAAATATGTCCCTCATTTTGACCGGCGGCATAACCTGAACCTGCTGGCCGGGTACCGTTTTGGCAAACACGGCGACTGGACGGCCAGGGCCCGGTGGCAGCTCGGATCGGGCTTTCCCTTTACCCAGACGGCTGGTTATTATGAGGAGATTGAATGCGAGGACGGCACCTTCATCCTGGATCCGGGGTCGAACGGAGGACTGGCCGTCCTGTACGGACCGGTCAACGAAGGCCGTTTACCGGCCTACCATCGCCTCGACCTATCGGTCAACCGGACCTGGAAACTCAGCAACGGCCGGTCGTTCGAGTTCGGAGCGAGCATCATGAACGTCTATGGCCGGAAGAATGTCTTCTATTTCGACCGTGTGACCCAGGTCAGGGTCAACCAGCTTCCTTTTATGCCGACTGCGGGGGTGATCTATAAATTTTAAAGGCCGGAAGGTTACCCCCCGGCCTTTAAAATTAGAGTTGACAACTTTCTTGAAGTTGTCAACTCTAACTTAGTTGTCAACTCTAATTAACCACCACTTTCCTGACCGTCACTTCATTTCCGTTGTTGAGGCGGAGGAAGTAAACGCCTTTGGCAAGCGGTTCGTTAATGGTTTCCGTATGCGAGGTAACATTAGCGACGGTATGGTAGTAAACCACCTGTCCCTGCATGTTGAGCAGTGAGATCCCGGCATTGACCGGAACCACGCTCGAGAAGGAAACCGTGAAGGAACCGCTGGTGGGATTCGGGTAAACATTGAATGAATCCGTCAGTTCCCGGTTTCCGATTCCGGTGGTAACGCCGTTGTTGAATCGGTTGTTAAGGATGTTCCAATACCGTACGATGTAATTGCGGTGAAGGTTTCCGGTAGTCGGAAAAGCTTCTTCAACACTGTTGACACGGTATTTGTACTCGATATTCTGACCAATCGGAAAGCCGGCCACGGTGACGGAATAGATACCATCGCCATCGGCATCGGTCATGGCAGCCGGTCCCATCCATACGGAAGTAAAACCGACCACGTCGACATTGTCCGTTCCGGGATGGAATTCCCCGTTGGTAATATGGGCGTTGAGGTCAACATTAAAGACAACGTCTGCAGTTCTGGGTCCGGCGTTTTCGTTTATATTGATCCCGATCTGGTTGACTTTGCCGGATTGGTACCAGTTGCCTCCGACTGCCTGGTACATGTAGGTATACCCGCTTGCGCGGTTGTCCATATCCCAGCCTATGCTGATCCCGTTGGATCCGTTGGTAGGATCGCTGGCGGTGGTTCCCCACATCCTGACGCAGGCAACGTAAAAGCCGGGTTCCAGGAATTCGGTTTCGCCATCTTTCTGCATGTCAAAGGTCTGCCAGGTCCAGCGCATTTCAGCGGTTGCATCAATCACGTCGGAAGCGATCCATTCCACGTAGGGAGGCGTTTCTTCCGACACGTATTTGAACAGCACATACTGGAACTGCGGGGCTTCAGAGGTGGAAACCCCTGCGATCTGTGCAGTCATGGAATTGACTTCACAGGCTTTGTAGATGTCATATCCGACGCCCACCATGTCGCCTGCATTGGCACCGCCAACCCATCCTCCCGTATTACTGGAAGCTTCGGCGGTGAAGTCAGCCCGGTGGAACAGGGTGTCGTTAACCGTAAATGACTTATTCATCGAGTTATTCACGGCATACTCTTCAATGTTGTCCGAAATTCCCAGGTACTGGAACTGATAGTCGCCGTAATCAGTTGCGAGGAACACCGAATTGGAAGTCATGGTATCGCGTTCCAGCGACCAGATGGTTACCGGATTCGACACTTCCTGCCATACCTGCACGCCGTTTTTCAGGGCGGTCATCTGCAGGCGGGCATCTTCCTGGTCGGCCATGCCGTTGTTCAGGAAAGCACCGGTGAACAGGTAATCGCCGATATTCCCGCCGGTTTCTGCCGCCATTCCCATCTGGGAAAGAGGCCAGTAATTGATGTGATCGATACGGTCATCGAAACCGCCGTTGAAAGCCAGCCAGTAGTCTTCGAGGACCAGGTCATTCTGATAGGCTTCTGACAGCGACAGGTCATCAATCATCCAGAAATAGTGAGTGTTTCCGGCCTGGTAGAATTTTACCTGGACATTCGGCAATCCGGCGGCGACGTCGGAAATGTTGAATTCCACATTCTGGTAACGGGCATCGGTCACGCGGTTGTTGCTAAGCCCGAAGAGGCAATCGTATTCAGCCCAGTGAACGCCGCCGTCATTGGTGACATACATTTTCAGGGTGTTGGTACCGCAGCATAAGCGGAAGAGCTGCTTGAACTTCACTACCACCGAGGACTTGCTCGAGCAGTCAATCGGGGGAGTGGTTATGTAGCAATCCATGGCCGTGGCGGTTGTTTGCCCGTCACGGTTGCTGTATTCGTCAGACGGAACTACGATGTAGCCGTCCAGCGGAGTGGTGAAGTTGGTTGAGGGACCTTGATGGGTGCAGCAGCCACCCAGCGTATCGTAAGGCGATCTCCAGGTCCAGAGATTCCCCAGGTCGTTATTGTCCCTCCTGTCCCAACCGGTGGGAAGTTCCCATTCACCGGTTTCCACGTTTCCCCAGTTGAAGGAACAGGACCAGAAAACATCCCCTCCTCCCTTGATGTCATTCCCCGGCGAAAAGACACTGACAGTTTCGTCTTTAACAGGCGCGGCTGTACCCAGTTTGACTACCTGTCCAAAAGACCACATTGCCAGGCAAAGGCCGGCAAGAATGAGAGTAACTTTTTTCATGATTCTCCTTTCTCTATTTATTGATGAATCAAAACTAAAATATTCCCGTGATAAAACTCAATCTATTTATCATTAAAAAAAGGCCGGGAGGATGATCTTCCTCCCGGCCCGGTCAGATAACAGTCGACAAGCCTGTTGAATCCGTTAACTCTAAAAAGCTAATTCACAACCACTTTTTGGACCCTGACTTCACGGCCATCGTTAACCGTCAGGAAGTAGAGGCCTTTGGCCAGATCCTTGCTGATCGTTTCCTTATGATCCGTCACTTTGCTGACCTGGTTCCGGTAGATCACCTGTCCCTGGATGTCGGTCAGGGTGATGGTCAGATCGGAAAAGGCCTGAGTGATCACACTGACTGTAAACGAACCGCTTGATGGATTCGGGTAGACCGTAAATGAATCCACCAGCCCGGGATTGATGATTCCGGTGGTTACGCCGTTGTTGAACCTGCTGTTGATCTCGTTCCAGTAAGTGATGGGTGAATAATTCCGGTGGAGGTTTCCGGTCGTCGGATAGGCTTCTTCAACACCGTTGACGCGATACTTGAACTCGATGGCCTGGCCGATGGGGAATCCGTCAACCGTCACCGAATAGATCCCATCGCCGTCCGGGTCTGTCATGGCAGCCGGTCCCATCCAAACGGAAGTAAAGCCGATCACATCGACCAGGTCCGTTCCGGGATGGAATTCATTATTGGCTATATGCGCGTTCAGGTCCACATTAAAGGTTACGGGTGCTGTCTTTGGTCCGCCCGATTCGCTGATGACGATGCCGATCATGTTCAGCTTGTCAATGGACCACCAGTCGCCTGCGCTGATCCTGTAGAGGAATGAATAGGAACCGCTCCATTTGGTATCCTTGTCCCAGCCGACACCCATCCCGTTCACCCCATTGTCATCACCCTCGACATATCCCCACATGGTGACGCAGGCAATGTAAAATCCGGGCGTCAGGAATTCCGATTCACCGTCCTTCATGACCGGAAGGCATTGCCACGTCCAGGCCATATCAGCCGTGGCGTCGATGACTTCCGTATTAATGATCTCCGCGTAGCCCTCCTCGCCCAGGTCCTTGTACAGGTTGAACTGGAACTGGGGGGTTTGGGACATGTTGATGCCGCCGAGGTAAGCATAGAGATAATTGATCTCGCAGTTTGCAGGGATGTCATATCCCACGCCAACCATGTCACCTGCGTTGTTACCGCCGACCCAGCCGCCGCCGCCCGATGAAGCTTCGGCCGTCCGGTCGCACCTGAAAAAGAGCGAATCGGTGACCGTAAATAACATGCTGGCCGTATTGTTGACCGGCACCTCCTCTTCATTTTCGGAGGTTGCCGTGTAGTTGAACTTATGGACGCCATAATTATCAGCGAGGAAGGGATTAGGTATCTGTTGCGTATCCCTTTCCAGCGACCACAGGTCGGTGGCCACCGCGTCCTGGTTCCAGATTTCTGCATTATTGCGAAGGACCTGAAGGTTGAGCTTGTGGCCTTCCTGGTCGGCCATGCCCATGTTCAGCATGGCTCCCCTGAATGTATAGGAACCAATTGTCCCGCCTACTCCGTCGTCCATGCCCATTTGCGACAGGGGCCAGTAATTGATATTCCCGATATTGCCTTTGTCGCCATAGCTGAAATCAGCCCAGTAATCCTCGAGAACGAGGTTGTTCTGGTAAGCTTCGCAAAGCTTCAGGTCGTCAAGCATCCAGTAATAGTACATCGGGCCCCTCATCAGGAACCGGATCTGGACAGCGGGAAGACCGGCAGCGACATCAGATACGTTGACTTCGACATCCCGGTATTTCACGGGTATCACGTTGTTGGCCCCGACACCATGTCTCAGGTCATATTGAGCCCAGTGAACCCCGCCATCGTTGGTAACCTGCAGCAACAGCTCGAAATTCTCATTGCAGCAAAGGCGGAAAGCCTGCCAGACCTTGACGACCACCGATGATTTTGATGAGCAGTCAATCGGCGGGGTAGTAAAATGCGTATTCATTGAAACCGCTGTCGTCACGCCGTCCCGGCTATTGTATTCGTCTGCCGGGACCACCATATACCCGTCAAGCGGGGTTTCAAAGTAACTGGCCGGGCCGTTCCAGGTGCAGCACCCTCCGATGGTGTCATACGGGGATCTCCACATCCAGAAATTGCCCAGGTCGGCCTCATCCACAACCGACCACCCGGTTGGCGGGACCCATTCTCCGGTCTCGACATTGCCCCAGTTAAAGGACGTGGACCAGAAAACGTCACCGCTACCCTTGATCGGGTTAATGGTCGTAAGAACATTGACAGATTGATCCTTGACAGGTGAAGAAACACCATGTTTGGCAACCTGACCGAAAGACCCTAATGCCAGGCACAAGCCGGCAAGAATCAGCGTAAATTTCTTCATAGTTATCCTTTCTCCATTGATTGATTGCTGTATAAAGCTAAAACTTTTTTTCGAAAAAAAAAGCCGGGAGAAATCTCCCGGCCTAAACCTAGAGTTGACAACTTTCTTGAAGTTAGAGTTGACAACTTCAAGAAAGTTGTCAACTCTAATTAACCACCACTTTCCTGACCAGTACTTCATTTCCGCTGTTGACGCGGAGGAAGTAAATGCCTTGCGGCAGCCGGCTGTCAATGGTTTCCGTATGCGAAGTAACGTTAGTAACAGTATGCTGGTAAACAGCGTGTCCCTGCATGTCGATCAACGCGATCTGCGCAGTGACTGGAGCCACGCTGGTGAAGGAGACCGTGAACGAACCGTTGGCCGGGTTCGGGTAAACGTCGAATGATTCCATCAGTTCGGGGGTCCCGATGCCTGCAGTAACGCCATTGTTGAACCGGTTGTTAATGACGTTCCAGTACCGTATGGTGTAATTGCGGTGCAGGTTTCCTGTGGTCGGGAAAGCTTCTTCAACACCGTTCACACGGTATTTGTATTCAATGCGCTGGCCAACCGGAAGTCCGGCTACGGTAACGGTGTAAATGCCGTCAGCATCGGCATCGGTCATGGCAGCCGGCCCCATCCATACGGAAGTAAAACCGACCACGTCGACATTGTCCGTTCCGGGATGGAATTCATTATTGGCTATGTGCGCGTTCAGGTCCACGTTAAAAGTGACATCTGCACTGGTTGGTCCCCCGGTTTCATTGATGTTGTAACCGATCATCCAGAGCGGCGCACCTGCCAGGCTATGCCATGAGCCGTCAGGGCCATAGTATTGGCCGCAGCCCGCATACTTGGTCGACAGGTCGCGGCCAACTCTAATTCCCGATGTTCCGTCGGCATCACCCTCAAGTGTTCCCCACATCCTGACGCAGACAGAGTATTTGCCTGCTTCCAGGAATTCAGTTTCGCCGTCTTTTACGACAGGAAGGGTTACCCACCTGTTCATATAGGATGAATCCATGTCGATGACATCCGATGCAATCCATTCCTCCTGGACTTCGTCGATCAGTTTAAGCAGCACGAACTGGAACTGGGGAGTCTCTGCAGCCGTAAATCCGGCGATGTAAGCGGTTATTGAATTGATTTCAGCCGGTGCATACAGATCGTAATCCACAACGAGCATGTCTCCGGCATTGCCTCCGCCGACCCATCCGCCCGTATTGCCTGAAGTTTCATTCGAAAAGTCTGCCCGGTGGCTCAACGTATCGTTGACAGTGAAGAACATCGAAGCTAAATTGTTCGCGGCAACTTCATCCTCATTGTCAAAGACCGCCCTGAAATCGAAGCGGTAATCTCCGTAGTCATTGGCCAGATAGGGGTTGGCAATTAACTGGGTATCACGCTCAAGGGTCCAGATGGTCCGGACCGGGGAAATTTCATTGAGAACCTGGGTGCCGTTTTTCAGCACGGTCAGGTCGAGATAGGCATCTTCCGCATCTTGATTGCCGTTGTTCAAGAAAGCGGCCTTGAAGTAATAATTGCCAATGGTTCCCGAATTGGCGCCGGCCATCCCCATCTGGCTCAGGGGCCAGTAATTGATCTGGTCGGTAGTGACGCCGTCACCTATGTCAAAATCCATCCAGGTGTCTTCCAGAACCACGTCATACTGATAGGCTTCAGCCAGTTTCAGGTCGTCTATCATCCAGAAATACATTGCCATGCCGTGCATGTAGAACTGGATCTGGACATTTGGCAGGCCTGCTGCGACATCCGAGATATTGATCTCGACATTCCGGAATTTTGCCGTTGTGACGTTATTGCCGGATACTCCAAACCGCACGTCATAGGAGGCCCAGTGAACCCCTCCGTCGTTGGTCACCAGCATATCCAGAAGATAGTTGCTGCAGCACAGCCGGAAATACTGGGAGAACTTGACAACGACCGAAGAAACAGCCGAGCAGTCGATCGGAGCGGTAATGATATAAGTATCAGACACATTGGAAGTTCCAACACCATCACGGAAATTGTACTCATCCATGGGAACAGCAATGAACCCATCCGATCCCGTGACAAAATGAGCGGGAGCCGCCTGGGTGGTAAACCTTCCGCCCAGGGTATCGTTTCTCCACACCCAGACATTGCCCAGGTCGGCATTGTCAGCGATTATCCATCCTTCGGGCAGCGTCCAGCCTCTCTCGTCAGCCGGATTGGCCCAATTAAATGAGGTTTCCCAAAAGACTTCCCCGCTTGCCTTATCAGGAACACCGAAGGTAGATTGGCCAACGGCAGCCTGCTGTTGAAAGGGGGCATCCAGCGATGTCTTGGCGACCTGACCGAAGGACAGGACGACAAGGCTCAAGACAAAAAGTAACAGTGTAAATCTTTTCATTATCAACAGTTTTTGTTAAACATAGTTGTTACCAAAATTACCGGATTTGAATACAATCAAGTCTTTCCCCTGATCCTGCCGGGGCGAAAATGCGGATAAGAATTGGCAAACGGGTAGCTGTGCTCAACCACCGCCCGGTATGTTTTGGTAAGTAAATTGCGGATTCTGCTTCGTGATTTTGCCTGAACGGCCGGGATATCACCGGATCCAGTACCCGAAGTTGATGAAGAGGATCGGGACCCAGCTTCCCGAGGCAGCCATCAAAGTGATTTCCAGGGGGCCGACCGGGCTGCTGTACCCATAGGTCAGTCCCGTACCGAACAGGGTGGTCGAAGGATCTGTGACCTCGCTGAAACGGTCAAAGGCTTTTCCGATATTGGTTTTCCAGATCGCGTAATGGTTGCCTTTGATCCGGTACTGGAGATCGGCCCGCAGGACCACCGCATGATTGGCTGCCCGGTCCATGTAATTGCTCCCCACGAAAGGAATGACACTTTTATGGTAGTATCCCAATCCGCCGATGTAGGAGCGGTACGGGTAGGGTATCGAATCCCCGAACGACAGGGAGGCCAGCAATTGAGGCTGCAGGCTGAAGCGGGGAGAAAGCTCCAGGGCTTGCCGGTAGCGCAAGTCAACGATCAGTGCGGGGATAACCCCTTGAGTCGTGAAATTATTCACCTCCTTGATCAGGAGATCGGCCTTTGCACCCCGGGTCGGGTAGGGTACCCGGTTGTAATGGTCCGATGAAAAATGGGTATACACGTTCAGCATCTTGCTGTCGAAGGCTTTCAGGTGCCAGTCCCCGACATCGGGTGAATTCCAGGCGATCTCTCCCTCGAGCCCCAGAGTGGCGGCGTACCGGTCGCGGAAAGTCCCGCGCATGACCGCATCCAGGAGGACATCCCTGTAAATATAGGTTCCGACCTTGCGGCCTTCGTCGTACTCATAAGCCTCGAACTGGTTGAATTCGGCCACCAGCCCGTATTGCTGTTTCCGGTTGAAGATAAAATAGTAGGAAGACTGGAGATACAGGTTTTCCCCGATATTCACCTCCACACCCAGCTGGTCGCCCTGCTTCCAGAGGTTCCGGAAATTTCCGCTTGCCAGAAGGGAGGCATTGAAACGGTTATCGTAATGAAACCCGACATGGATCAGGTTCTGCTTCTTCTCTTCGGCGCGGACGGTCAGCCTGACACCGTCGCTGACCGGGTCGAGCTGGTAAGTGAGCTTGTTGAACTCATTGGTTCCATAGGCACGCTGGAGCGCGCGGTAAATGTCATCCGGCTTGAGCCAGGCCGGAAAGGGGAGATTCATGCGGCTCTGGATATATTCCGCCCTGACATGCTCCAACCCGGTAAAAGCCATTTCCCTGACATACAGCGAATCCACCCTGGGAAGAGGAACAACGGGTGGCGGCCAATCGCTGAATCCCCTCAGCGTTCTGGCTAAAGCGGAGAGAACTTCCCACTGTTCCCGCGCATACCTTTCGCCATCCCGGATGATACTGTCGGTCAGGCTGAAAGTCAGTGTGCTGGCACCGGGCGTATCGGGCCGTATGAGAATGTTGCAGAGAAGGCGGTTCCGGGTGTTGATATCCTCCCGGGTAAGGGAACTGATCTGCTTGAGGATGGACACGACGGACCGCAACTCATTCTTCTTGTATAGGTTGCGCTGTACATCCACGCCGATGATGATATCGGCTCCCATCATTTTGAGATGATCAGCCGGGAAATTGTTGATGAATCCTCCGTCAATCAAGAGTTTGCCGTGAACCTCCACCGGTGTGAAAGCGGTCGGGATGGCCATGCTCGCCCGGACCGCATCCGCCAGGATACCGCTTTTCAGGACCACTTCCTGTCCAGTGACTATATCTGCGCCGATGCAGAGGAACGGACGCGGGAGCTCGCTGAACAGGCGTATTTTGTAAGCCGGCCATGACATGCCGGTCAGCATGTTGCTGATGTTGGTCCCGGCCACCAGGCCGGTCGGCAGCTCCAGCCCACCTTTGCCCAAAGGGAAAGCATAAAAATATTTTTCCAGCTCATCCCGGTATTCAAAAGACATGTCCCTCCGGGGAATCTGGTCGGTCAACAGGGACTCCCAGTCCATCTCTTTGACCACTTTTTCCATCTCGGCCGGGGTCATCCCCATTGCGTACATGGCTCCGACGATCGATCCCATGCTGGTGCCGGCAATATAATCTATCGGAATGCCTGCCTCCTCAATGACCTTGATCACACCGATGTGAGCCAGGCCGGCTGCACCGCCGCCGCTCAGGACTAATCCTACCTTAGGTCTTTCCTGGGAGAACAAGGAAAAAGGAAAAAGGAAAAAGTAAAAAGTAAAGAAGACAGATACTATCAGCAGGAGAGATTTCTTCATTGCATCGCCGGTTTGAATGGCTAAAGATACCGGATAAATTGAGATGTTCCCTGCGCCCTTATCCCGTTGCCAGCATTTCCTCGAGTCTCTCGACCATGGCCCTGGATCCCGCGTAGAACGGAGTGCGCTGGTGGAGGGATTCCGGCTTGCGGTCAAGGATTCGCTGGAGTCCGTCGGAGGCCCTTCCTCCCGCCTGTTCGGCTATGAAAGCCATCGGGTTGCATTCGTAGGCCAGCCGGAGTTTTCCATGGGGTGCGGCGGCCGTCTGGGGATAAAGGAAAATGCCTCCTTTCAGCAGATTGCGATGAAAGTCGGCCACCAGCGAGCCGATATAGCGCGACGTATAGGGCCGGCCGGTTTCGGGGTCATTCTCCTGGCAATACTTGATATACCTTTTTACACCGTCCGGAAACCGGATGTAATGGCCTTCGTTGATGGAGTAAATGGTTCCGTAGGATGGCATGCGGATATCCGGATGGCTCAGGCAGAATTCCCCGATGGAAGGATCCAGGGTAAATCCATTCACCCCCCGGCCGGTCGTATAGACCAGCATGGTGGAGGATCCGTAGACCACGTAACCTGCTGCAACCATGCGCGTTCCCTCCTGGAGGAAATCCTCGTTCCGGGCAGTGTGACCCCGCTCGGAAATCCTGCGGTAGATGGAGAAGATCGTTCCGATGGAAACATTGACGTCGATATTGGACGACCCGTCAAGCGGATCCATCATGAAAATATACTTGGCATCCTTTGACAGGTTGTCGTCGAAGGTGATGATCTCCTGGTTCTCCTCGGTGACCAGGCCGCAGACCTCGCCGCTTGCCTGGAGGGCTGAAATGAAGGTCCCGTCGGCAAAGACATCCAGCTTTTTCTGCTCCTCTCCCTGCACGTTGGTCTGCCCGGCCGAACCCATGATATCAACCAGGCCGGCCTTGTTTATTTTCTTGTTGACGATCTTTGCGGCTACCACGAAATGGTAAAGCAGCCTCGACAGTTCTCCTTTGGCGTAAGGAAAATCGGCCTGGCGCTGAATGATAAACTCATTCAGGGTGGTGATGGAGTACCTTTTCATTATGTCGGCATTTTTGACTAAAGTTGTCAACTTTTTAAAAGTTGACAACTTTGAACTTTAAAAAGTTGACAACTTTACAGGATGATAGTTCACAAATTTGGCGGCGGCATCCTGAAATCGCCTGAAGCGGTGGAGCAGCTGGCCCGGATCCTTGCCGATGCGCAGCGACCGGCGGTGGTAGTTGTTTCGGCATTGAACAAGATGACGAATGCGTTCGAGCGCGTGGTCCATGCCTGGCATGCCGGCGGGGATCCCGAACCTGAGATGCAGTTGATCCGGGGTTTTCATTACGACATGGCCTGCCGGTTGTTTTCCGATCCCGACCCTGCTTTTGACCGGTACCTGAAACCGCTGTTTAATTCCCTGCAAGCACTCCTGAAGGATGAACCTCCCCGGATGTTTGACAAGGCTTATGACCGGGTGGTATGTTACGGGGAACTGCTGTCTACCGCTTTGCTTCGCACCTGGTTTGAGGAAAAGAAGCTGCCTTATGTATACTGGGATGCGCTGGATTTGGTCGTGACGGATGAGACTTACCGCGATGCGGGTGTCCTGTGGGATGAAACCTGCCGGAAGGTAAAAGGAAAAAGGAAAAAGGAAAAAGGGGATGAGTTGATCCTGACGCAAGGCTTCATCGGCAGGGCAGTGAGCGGGGATACCGTAACCCTGGGGCGTGAAGGATCGGATTTTTCAGCGGCCATTTTTGCCTACTGCCTGGATGCGGAGGAGGTTTGGATATGGAAGGATGTTCCCGGCATCCTGACCGCCGACCCGGCTGAGTTTGACGAAACCCGGAAGATGGATGAGCTCTCCTACCACGAGGTTATCGAACTGGCCTATTTCGGGGCCAAGGTCATCCATCCCAAAACCATCAAGCCGTTACAGAATAAAATGATCCCCCTGTGGGTAAGGGATTTCTGGCATCCCGAAGGATCCGGAACCCGGATCTTCAACCTCCAGGCACAGCCTCCCACCGGGCCGGTTTTCATCCGGAAAAGGGATCAGGTTCTGATATCCTTCCAACCGAGGGATTTTTCTTTCATCGTGGAGGGGACCATTTCCGAGGTTTTCGCCCAACTGGCCAGGTACAGGGTCAAGGTAAACCTGATGCAGCACAGCGCCGTGAGCCTGACCATCTGCGTGACGGCAGACATGGACAGGATCAACAGCCTGATCCAAACCATGCTGCCGAAATTCAGGATTCTTTATAACGGCGATCTAGAGCTGATAACCATACGCCATTACACTCAGGAGGCAATAGCGAGGATGACGGAAGGAAAACGGATCCTAGTCCAGCAGCTCAGCCGGAGAACAGCCCGGTTTGTCCTCGGTTAGCGGTTGAATTCCACCGGCTGTCCTTTCACCGTTTGGTCAATGATACCGTTGTCGTAAACCAGATGGCCGTTCACGAATGTATGGGTGACCCTGGCATTGAGCGTTAAGTCCTGTAAAGGGGACCACCCGCACTTATATAATATATTAAAAGGATTGATTGTCCAGGGATCATCGGGATCCACTATGACCAGGTCGGCATGATACCCTTCGCGGATATAGCCCCGCCGGTTGATACGGAACAGGTCGGCAGGCGCATGGCACATTTTCTCGACAATCTTTTCAACCGGGATCATGCCCTGATGATGGAACTGCAGCATCACCGGGAGCGAATGCTGGATCATCGGGGCTCCTGAAGGCGCCTTTGTATAAGGATTGTCCTTCTCGGCCAGGGTATGGGGTGCATGGTCGGTGGCAATGACGTCGATCCGGTCGTCGGCCACCGCACGGATCAGGGCTTCCCGGTCTTCGGCCGACTTGATGGCAGGGTTCCACTTGATGAGCGTTCCCTTGTCGGCATAGTCCTGGTCGTCGAACCAGAGGTGATGCACGCAGACTTCGGAGGTTATCCGCTTGTCCTTCACGGGCCCGGGATCTTCCAGGAGATCCAGTTCCATGGCAGTCGAGAGGTGGACCAGGTGCAGGTGGGTCTGATGCTGCCGGGCCAGCTCAACGGCAAAGGAGCTGGATTTATAGCAGGCTTCGGCTGAGCGGATCATCGGGTGGTACTCGACCGGTATGTCTTCACCGAATTGTTTCTGGTAGAGATCCAGGTTTTGCCTGATGAGGGTCTCATCTTCGGCATGGACGGCAATGGGAAGCTTCCGGATGCGAAAAACGCCGTCCAGGGCCAGCGGGTCGTCAACCAGCATGTTTCCGGTCGAAGCTCCCATGAAGACCTTGATCCCGCAGGTCATAAGCGGATCGGCGCCTTGAAGTTCAGTCAGGTTGTGGTTGGTGGCTCCCAGGTAGAAGGCGAAATTAGCCAGGCTTTTTTCCCGGGCCAGGCGGATCTTCTCGTTCAGCAACTCACGGGTGGTTGTTTGCGGCAGGGTGTTGGGCATGTCCATGAAAGTGGTCACTCCTCCGGCAACAGCCGCACGGGATTCGGTGAAGAGATCACCCTTGTGCGTAAGGCCTGGCTCGCGGAAATGAACCTGATCGTCAATGATGCCCGGAAGCAGCCACTTTCCGGAAGCATCCACCCAGGAAGTTCCATCGGGCAGCGTAGGTTGCTGGCCTGAAGGCCATATTCTTTCGATGATCCCATGCCTGATCAGGAGGTGCCCGGGTTCCATCCGGCCCTCATTGATTATCGCGGCGTTGGCGATCAGGTAGTTGTTCATCCGGTGTGGCTGATATGTTTGGCGTAATCTTTTCGGAAACTGCTTATTTTCATCCGGATGACACCCAGGAGCGCTTCGCTCATGATCCCTCCGCTCATTTTGGAGGTTCCCTGTTCCCGGTTAATGAAAATGACCGGGACCTCGACAATCGGAAAGCCCAGCTTCCAGGCTTTGAATTTCATCTCGATCTGGAATCCGTAACCTTTCATCCGGATCCGGTCGAGGTTCAGGGTTTGCAGGAATTTCCTCGACAAGCAGACGAAGCCGGCGGTTGCATCGCGGATGTTCATCCGGGTAATGGTCCTGACGTAGAGGGAAGCATAATAGGAGAGCATCAGGCGACCCATGGGCCAGTTGACGATGGCAACCCCTTTTTTATACCGGCTGCCGATGGCGATCCCAGCGTTATGGGTTTTACAGGCGTTATAGATCGGTATCAGGTCATTGGGATTATGTGAGAAATCGGCGTCCATCTCGAACACATATTCATAATCACGTTCCAGCGCCCATCTGAATCCCAGGATATAGGCGGTTCCGAGTCCCCGTTTGCCAGTTCGTTCGAGGAGGAAGATCCGTCCGGGGCAGTCGACCTGGAGTTCCCTGACGATGCCCGCGGTATGATCAGGCGAATGATCGTCTATGATGAGCAGGTGAAATTCTTTGGGAAGTGCCAGGACGGCCAGGATCAGTTGCCGGATATTCTCCGCTTCCTGGTAGGTGGGTATGATGATCAGGGTATCGGTCACTTCGGGTGCCAGGGATTTATTGACAATGGCTAAGATAGTTTATTTTTGATTCATACTATCGGGGCGGGCCGATCGTGTAGGGTATAAAAATATTTTGTTGAATGACAGGAATTTAGTTCGCACAACCTGCAAATCCGGTTGAAATTGTTTGCAGAATCGTGAAAGAGCAGTATATTTGCGTTCCATTTTTTATGGACGAGTTCTTTAAAAGGAGGGTGTATGTGGAAAAATAAATTGATAAAAAGTTTGAGTGTGTCAATTTAATATCTATCTTTGCACCACTTTTTTTTGAAAGATAGTTCTTTGAAAAGATTGAAGAGCAACTAAGGTCGGTAAGGAAGAAGTCAATTCTTTTTATTGACATGATGAATCTTGAGCAATGATTTAACAATTACAACGAAGAGTTTGATCCTGGCTCAGGATGAACGCTAGCGGTAGGCTTAACACATGCAAGTCGAGGGGCAGCACAGGTAGCAATACTTGGTGGCGACCGGCGCACGGGTGAGTAACGCGTATGCAACCTACCTATAACTGGAGGATAGCCCCCGGAAACGGGGATTAATATTCCATAATGTTCAGGGATCACATGGTTTTTGGACTAAAGCTCCGGCGGTTATAGATGGGCATGCGTGCCATTAGCTTGTTGGTGAGGTAACGGCTCACCAAGGCTACGATGGTTAGGGGGTCTTAAAGGATGATCCCCCACACTGGTACTGAGACACGGACCAGACTCCTACGGGAGGCAGCAGTGAGGAATATTGGTCAATGGGCGCAAGCCTGAACCAGCCAAGCCGCGTGCAGGATGACAGCCCTATGGGTCGTAAACTGCTTTTATACAGGAAGAACCCTCCGACGTGTCGGAGACTGACTGTACTGTAGGAATAAGCATCGGCTAACTCCGTGCCAGCAGCCGCGGTAATACGGAGGATGCGAGCGTTATCCGGATTCATTAGGTATAAAGGGTGCGTAGGCGGGTTTGTAAGTCAGCGGTGAAATACTACAGCTTAACTGTAGAACTGCCGTTGATACTGCAAGTCTTGAGTACAATTGAAGTAGGCGGAATGTGTGGTGTAGCGGTGAAATGCTTAGATATCACACAGAACACCGATTGCGAAGGCAGCTTACTAAACTGTAACTGACGCTGATGCACGAAAGCATGGGGAGCAAACAGGATTAGATACCCTGGTAGTCCATGCCGTAAACGATGATCACTCGCTGTATGTCCATTAGGATATGTGGCTGAGCCAACGCATTAAGTGATCCACCTGGGGAGTACGACGGCAACGTTGAAACTCAAAGGAATTGACGGGGGCCCGCACAAGCGGAGGAACATGTGGTTTAATTCGATGATACGCGAGGAACCTTACCTGGGTTTAAATGCAGGACGCAAGTCACGTGAAAGCGAGACCCTCCTTCGGGACGGACTGCAAGGTGCTGCATGGTTGTCGTCAGCTCGTGCCGTGAGGTGTCGGGTTAAGTCCCATAACGAGCGCAACCCTTATTGTTAGTTACCAGCGGATCATGCCGGGGACTCTAACAAGACTGCCACCGTAAGGTGAGAGGAAGGTGGGGATGACGTCAAATCAGCACGGCCCTTATATCCAGGGCTACACACGTGTTACAATGGCCAGTACAAAGGGCAGCTACCTGGTAACAGGATGCCAATCTCCAAAACTGGTCTCAGTTCGGATCGAAGTCTGCAACTCGACTTCGTGAAGTTGGATTCGCTAGTAATCGCGCATCAGCAATGGCGCGGTGAATACGTTCCCGGGCCTTGTACACACCGCCCGTCAAGCCATGGAAGCCGGGGGTACCTAAAGTCTGTAACCGAAAGGAGCGGCCTAGGGTAAAACCGGTGACTGGGGCTAAGTCGTAACAAGGTAGCCGTACCGGAAGGTGCGGCTGGAACACCTCCTTTCTAGAGAAGGATTCATCAATCCCGATCCATCGGGATATATCCTTACCGGCCTCTGCTCTTCTTTTTTTATATAACCCAGAGCGGAAGAGCTACGAGCTCTTTTCAACAGTCCCGTAGCTCAGTTGGTTAGAGCACTACACTGATAATGTAGGGGTCCGCAGTTCAAATCTGCGCGGGACTACAGGATTATTGGGGGATTAGCTCAGCTGGCTAGAGCACCTGCCCTGCAAGCAGGGGGTCAACGGTTCGAATCCGTTATTCTCCACGAGAGGGGTTTGTGTGTGAGTGTGAAGTGTGAGTGTGGGGCGATGATATTCTGGGTTACCTTGAGCCTTGAGCCTTGTGCCTTGTGCCTTAAAGTTCAGGTTACTATGGTAGTGAATCCGGTTCGATTCCGGATGTAGCCGCGATCCCGGTTTTTCGGGAAGAAGTTCTTTGACATGTTGGAAGAAAGTTCTAAAAAAGTAATAACTGAGTTCACTCAGTGCCAAGAAAGTAAATAAGAGCGTATGGCGAATGCCTTGGCTCTCAGAGGCGATGAAGGACGTGATAAGCTGCGTTAAGCCGCGGGAAGTTGCAAATAAGCTGTGATCCGCGGATCTCCGAATGGGGCAACCCGGTGCCGCGCGAGCGGTATCATCCCCGATTTATCGGGAAAGCTAACCCGGGGAACTGAAACATCTAAGTACCCGGTGGAAAAGAAAACAATAGTGATTCCCCAAGTAGAGGCGATCGAACGGGGAATAGCCTAAACCGTGGCAGTTTCGGCTGCTGCGGGGTTGTAGGACTGCTACCCGGCATCAATCTTCAAGTGGAACCTCCTGGAAAGTTGGATCAAAGAAGGTGATAATCCCGTACACGTAAAAAGATTGATTCCATGCAGTATCCTAAGTAATGCGGGGCACGTGAAACCCTGTATGAATCCGCCAGGACCATCTGGCAAGGCTAAATACTCCTGAGAGACCGATAGTGCACTAGTACCGTGAGGGAAAGGTGAAAAGAACCTCGAACAGAGGAGTGAAATAGTTCCTGAAACCATGCGCTTACAACCGGTCGGAGTTCCGATTTATCGGAATGACGGCGTGCCTTTTGCATAATGAGCCTACGAGTTACCGTTACTAGCAAGGTTAAATACCTCAGGTATGGAGCCGAAGCGAAAGCAAGTCTGAACAGGGCGTATAGTTAGTGGCGGTAGACGCGAAACTTTTGTGATCTACCCATGGTCAGGTTGAAGTCCCGGTAACACGGGATGGAGGACCGAACTAATAAACGTTGAAAAGTTTTTGGATGAACTGTGGGTAGGGGTGAAAGGCCAATCAAACTGAGAAATAGCTCGTACTCCCCGAAATGCATTTTGGTGCAGCCTCGTGGTTGAGTCTGATAGAGGTAGAGCTACTGATAGGGCTAGAGGGCTTCACCGCCTATCAAACCCTGACAAACTCCGAATGCTATCAGATATACACGGGAGTGAGGCGTTGGGTGCTAAGGTCCAGCGCCGAGAGGGAAAGAACCCAGACCATCAGCTAAGGTCCCTAAATGTATGCTAAGTTGTGGACTGAACGTGGTGCGGTTGCATTGACAGCTAGGATGTTGGCTTGGAAGCAGCCATTCATTTAAAGAGTGCGTAACAGCTCACTAGTCGAGCGACTGTGCGTGGATAATAATCGGGCATCAAGCATGCTACCGAAGCTATGGAATCCGGTGCAAACCGGTTTGGTAGGGGAGCATTCCAGTCTGCGTCGAAGGTGGATCGTAAGGTCCGCTGGAGCGTCTGGAAAAGCAAATGTAGGCATAAGTAACGATAAGGCAGGTGGGAAACCTGCCCGCCAATAGACTTAGGTTTCCTGATCAACGTTAATCGGATCAGGGTTAGTCGGGTCCTAAGGCAAACCCGAGAGGGGTAGTCGATGGATAACGGGTTAATATTCCCGTACTTACAGATACTGCGATGGGACGACGAAGTCGCGTAAGGTCCGCGTACTGACGGAATAGTACGTTAAAGGGTTTAGGCTTTGAGACCGGCAGGCAAATCCGCCGGTCGAGCTGAAACCCGACAGTACCGTGAGCCCTCGGGCAAGCGGATAGTGACCCTAAGCATGCTTCCAAGAAAACTCTCTAAGCTTCAGGTATCTGTAACCCGTACCGCAAACCGACACAGGTAGTCAAGTAGAATATACTAAGGCGCTCGAGTGACCCGTGGCTAAGGAACTAGGCAAATTGGACCTGTAACTTCGGAATAAAGGTCGCCCGCGAGTGATCGTGGGCCGCAGAGAAATGGTCCAGGCGACTGTTTAGCAAAAACACAGGGCTTTGCGAAATCGAAAGATGAGGTATAAGGCCTGACACCTGCCCGGTGCTGGAAGGTTAAGAGGGGATGTCATTCCCGATTTATCGGGAGGCAGCATTGAATCGAAGCCCCAGTAAACGGCGGCCGTAACTATAACGGTCCTAAGGTAGCGAAATTCCTTGTCGGGTAAGTTCCGACCTGCACGAATGGTGTAACGATCTGGACGCTGTCTCAGCCACGAGCTCGGTGAAATTGTAGTCCCGGTGAAGATGCCGGGTACCCGCAACGGGACGGAAAGACCCCGTGAACCTTTACTGCAACTTAACATTGATTTTGGGTAAATGATGTGTAGGATAGGTGGGAGGCTGTGAAGCGGCGCCGCCAGGTGTCGTGGAGCCAACCTTGAAATACCACCCTTCATTTATCTGGAATCTAATCCCGACCAGTCGGGAGACAATGTTTGGTGGGTAGTTTGACTGGGGTGGTCGCCTCCAAAAGCGTAACGGAGGCTCCCAAAGGTGCCCTCAGCATGATTGGTAACCATGCGTAGAGTGTAATGGCATAAGGGCGCTTGACTGTGAGACTAACAAGTCGACCAGGTAGGAAACTAGGGCATAGTGATCCGGTGGTTCCGTATGGAAGGGCCATCGCTCAAAGGATAAAAGGTACTCCGGGGATAACAGGCTGATCGCTCCCAAGAGCTCATATCGACGGAGCGGTTTGGCACCTCGATGTCGGCTCGTCACATCCTGGGGCTGGAGAAGGTCCCAAGGGTTCGGCTGTTCGCCGATTAAAGTGGCACGTGAGCTGGGTTCAGAACGTCGTGAGACAGTTCGGTCCCTATCTGTTGTGGGCGTTGGAGATTTGAGAGGACCTGACACCAGTACGAGAGGACCGTGTTGGACATACCGCTAGTGTACCTGTTGTGGCGCCAGCCGCACCGCAGGGTAGCTATGTATGGACGAGATAAGCGCTGAAAGCATCTAAGCGCGAAGCTCACCCCAAGATGAGATCTCCCTTAAGGGTCGTGATAGACCATCACGTTGATAGGCTGCAGGTGTAAAGGCGGTAACGTCAAAGCTGAGCAGTACTAATTACCCGTGACTTTATGGCGAAACTGTTGAACTCACTGTTACTTTTTTCAGAATTTTCTTCCGATATGTCTTGCCATCATCCCTTGGCCAACCGGTCAAGGGCACGATCTTAAGGTGGTTTTAGCTGCGGGGTTCCACCTCTTCCCATACCGAACAGAGAAGTTAAGCCCGCCAGCGCCGATGGTACTGCAATTTTTGTGGGAGAGTAGGTAGCCGCCGACTTTTTATAAAAGCCCCGATTCATCCGAGTCGGGGCTTTTTATATCTTTACCCGTGATGAAATCCCTCCTCACGACCGGCCTCCTCCTTTGCCTGCCCTCCCTGGCATTTTCCCAGGTTCCCGATCATCCTGCCGTTCCGCCGGCGGTAAGACGCCAGTCCGTCAACCTGAACGACCTTTCCATCACCCCCCTGGACATGGATACCAGCCTGCCAGGTTCCTACATCCACCATCCGCTCTACCTCTCCGATATCACCTGGAGCGAACTCGGCAACCCCGGACTCCCGGCCTTCCCCAACCTCTACAGGCCCCTCAGGAACGCACTCTCCCCGCTCATGACCGAAGGCTATGATGCCTATGGAAAACCTGCCGGCGACCTGACCTTCTACCGCTCCGCCAGCCCCTTTTCCATGGTCAACTATAACAGCGGCGGGGCACAGGACAAAAACGGGCAAACCATTCGCGGACTCTTCGCCCGTGACCTGAAACGGGACGGGAACATTACCGTGTACGGTTTATACATCAATTCAGACGGGCATTTTAAAAACCAGAAGAGCAACGCCTCCACGGTCAATGCCAACTACCGGCTGTCGCGCGAGCATTATTCGCTGACTGCCGGCCTGGCCCGGAAAAAATTCAATTCGGCCGAGAACGGCGGCCTCGCCAATGATGAGTCCCTCATCGGAAATTCATACCCCGACCTGATCGCGGTCAACCTGTCAAAAGCAACCTCCAATACCACGGACCTGGCCATCGAGGGGAACCAGTCATTCCGTTTCACTCCGCGAAAATTCTCCCCGCCTCCGGCTGATTCGCTTGCCCCGCCGGATACGCTCCCGGTCAGCCTTCCCGAAAGGAAAACGGTCAGAATCGACCATCAATTCCTGATTACCGATTTTCTGAGGAAATATACGGACGATTCCCCGCCTGACGGTTTCTACCCGTTGGCGCCTGATAACCTGGAAAGAATCAACGATTCAGTCCGGTTCTCGACCTGGACCAACGCGATCAGCTATTTGCCTGACACCTTGAAGATCAAGGACAAAACCTTCCGGCTCAAGGCAGGCATCCGCCCCGACCTGTTCCGCTACCAGTATGCCGACACGGTTCAATGGGGCATGAGGATCGGCCTCGGAGGGGAACTGGTCTACCAGGGAGCGGGAAACCGGATGACGGCACGGGGAAGCTGGGTGGCTGCCGGCTACTCGGCCGGAGATTACCAGGCCAGCCTGACTTATAACAAGATTTTCCGCCGCGGGGAGAAGGAATCGGAACTTGAACTGTTGCTTTCCGCAACCGGCGCCGGTCCCGACCCGATGATCCGGGACTACCGCTCGGCTGTTTATTCCTGGCACAACCCGTTCCTTCGCCAGCATGAAACCGCCCTGCAGGTCACTTACCGCATGGCTCCCCTTAAAATCGACGTTTCCGTGTCGGGATACCTGAATGCCAACCGGATCTATTTCAACGCCGATGGAGTTCCGGCCCAGCTCGGAGATCCAATGGTCACCGGGACCTTCAGCGTCTCCAAACGGTTCAGCGCAGGTGCCTTCCGCTCCACGGTGACCCTTCTGACACAATATTCCTCACCCGGCATTATCCGGCTTCCGCTACTGACAGGCTGCACATCGACCTATATGCACCATGATATACGGTTTGCGTCGACCGGTGGCTCCATCGAAGTTGAATACGGACTGGACCTCCGGTACAGCACGCCGTTCAAGGGTTATTCCTATATGCCCGCCACCGGCCTTTTCCATCTCCGGGATGATTTCACCACCGGCAATTATCCTTATCTCAACCTGTTTGCCATGATGAAGGTCAAAAGGACACGCCTCTTTGCCGGTTGGTTTCATGCCTTGTCGGGATTGCTGGCTTCCCAATCCTTTCCGGTGGAGCATTACCCGTTCATGAAGCCGCATTTCAAATATGGGATTTACTGGCATTTTTACGACTGATCACCTCACGCACAGGATCCGGCAATCCTTGCTGGGGCCCTTGCCCGGGCTGGAAGCACAAAGGCTTATGGCCCCCTCTCTCCGTCCTCCCGGAAGGATCCGGTTCAGGGAGTCGAATTCCCGCCCGAGTGCGGTCATGATCCTCCTTTTTCCCTGTTCCGATGGGCTCGGTACGGTCTTCATCCACCGCTCCCGGTGGGGTCCGCATGGCGGCCAGATCTCCTTGCCCGGCGGCAGGCAGGAACCTGCCGATGCCAACCTGGAAGAAACAGCTTACCGGGAAACCAGGGAAGAGATCGGGATCAACACCGGATCAGTGAGGACCCTGGGAATGCTGACCCCGCTCTATGTTCCCTACAGCAATTACCGGATCCAGCCGGTAGTCACCTTTACGGACACCGAGCCGGAGTTTGTTCCCGACAGCAGGGAGGTTGAGTCGGTTGTGAGGGTGCCCCTTCTTGAACTGTTCCATCCGGACAACCGGAAGAGCATGTTCATCAGGAAGCTGGGGATCAGGATCGGAGCTCCCTGTTATGATGCCGGAGGGCATTGCGTCTGGGGTGCGACGGCCATGATCATGAGTGAATTCGAAGTCCTGTTTATTTCCTGTATTTCCGGATGAAATCCTCGACCTCGGGCACACCTCCCTGATAAACCAAATAACCATTATAGGGCTCCCTGCCCGTGATCTCCTCGTTGACAGGCGTCAGCATGATCTCCTTTACCTTGTCAAGGTCCCCTGTTTGTCCGAGCGCCCATCCGAGCTTGATGTACGCCGCTTCAGGCAGCATGTTCTCCAGGGGGATGATCCCCATCGACATCAGGTCGCGCCCGGTGTCGTAAACAAACATGTGGACGTACCCCCACAGGGTCTGCACAGTCATGTACAGGGCAACCCCTTTGGCAACGGCCCGTTCGATGGCCGGATAAAGCTCCTTGTTGACGTGACCCAGGCCCGTTCCGATAATGATGATCCCTTTGTATCCCAGGTCGACCAGGCTGTCAATCGTATCGGGGTGCATGTGGGGGTAGAAGTAGATCATCGAGACCCGGTCCTCGAAAAACGGGTAAATGTCGACATTCCGGTCTTTTCGCCGGTGGTTGTAATGCTTCTTGAGAGGTTTGATTTCGCCCCTTTTTACCGTGGCGATCGGTATGTCCCCTATGGTCCGGAACGTTGACCGGTAGGAAGAGTGCATCTTCCTGACCCGGGTGCCGCGATGCAGGAAGCCGTATTCATCGGAGGTCGGGCCGAACATGCAGACCATCACCTCAGCAATGTCCCCATGCCCCGCTGCATAGCAGGAATGCATCAGGTTCAGGGCGGCATCCGAGGAGGGCCTGTCGGAGGAGCGCTGGGAACCGACCAGGATGATAGGGACCGGCGGTCTCTGGACCATGTAGGAAAGGGCGGCAGCGGTATGGTGGAGGGTATCGGTCCCATGACCGATGACAATGCCGTCCACCCCGCTCTCGATCTCCTTCTTGATGGCGATCGCCAGGGCCTTGTACTGATCGGGCCCCATGTTTTCGCTGAATACCGCAAAAACCTTTTCGGTCGTCAGGTTGCAGATGTCGGCCAGTTCCGGGACCGCTCCATACAGCTCACCCGGTGAAAAGGCCGGTATGACCGCTCCCGTACGGTAATCCAGCCGGCTGGCAATGGTCCCGCCGGTTCCGATGAGCTTGACCCTGGGAAGGTTGGGCGTAAACGGGAACTCTTTTTCGGGGATCTTGTAATTGGCCTTGAAATAGCTGACTTCTTTCATGGACCGGATGGTGCCGGTAGCGATCCCGATATTGTAACCGGTAGCGATCTTGACAACAATGTGCTTGTCGTCATCATTCTCGGCACGGGGCAGGACCGTTCCCTTGAAATATCCCCGGGTGGTGTCGAACTCAGCGACACCCCATACCCTCACGTTGAATTTCTTCAGTATGCCGAGCGCTTCGCCCCTGTATCCCTGGAAAAAATCTTCAGTCATGGTTAGTCTCCCGAATGTTGATCGTTAACTTTTTTCCTGATCTGGACCTCGATCAGGCGGCTGTACTCATCAAGAGGTATGTTGCCGAGTGCCTGGCTCCTGACTTGTCCCATCAGCCAGGGCAGGATGACTTCCGGATCCGGGGATTTCCGGATCTCCCTGAATTTCTCAACCAGAAAGGTGATCGGTGCCAGCAGGTCCTCCCGTTGTCGTTTCTTGAATTTCAGGCTGGTCAGGATGCTTGGGAAATCCATTTTGGGATAATCCATCTGGATGGCCAGCATCGACTTGGCGATCGCCGGATCAAGCTTGTTTTTCCTGATGAACGCGAACAGATCGTAAATCTTCGTTTGTGAAAATTCCTTGTGGGGTTTTTTCTGCCCTTCCAGGTGCTTGAGCGCATGCCCCAGGAATATGCCTATGGTTTTGGGCTCAAAACCGAGATCGGCGGAAATTTTCCCGATAAGCGGAACCAGGTTCTTCTTCAGAAGGTAGGTATACGCATCGGAAGGTATACCCCATTCTTTCATCTGGACCAGGCGGACATGAACCGGCACGGGAAGGTCCTTCCTCAGCTCTTCAATAAACTCTTCGGAAAGGGGTATCGGGGCGGAATCGGTATCCGGGTACATCCGGTCAGCTCCGGGCAGGACCCTTTCAAAGACCGTGGTCCCGTTGCGAAATGACTTGCGGGTTTCCCTCGGAACCCCGGCAAAGGCAAGGCGGCACCTTTCTTCGATGGTTTCGAGCGCGGTCCTGCAATCAGCTTCCGGGCCCCAGAAAATGACCTGGGCATCAGCCTCATCCGCGTTCAGCCACTTTCTCAGCTTGTCGAAATCAATGCCGCAAGCGGGCTCGCCGAAATATTCGGAGTGGATCATGTTTGGCTTCTCCAGGCAGGCAATGACCTTGAGCCGGTCGGACAGTTCATCGGCAAAGCATTTCCCGGGCTGGGTAAAGTGCGAAAGGATGCCCCGGAAGCCGGGCAGGTTTACCGCCTGGAACAGGTATCCCGATTTGCGCGCTTCCAAAACCGGAGGATATCCGGAGTTAAACTTCTCGTAATTGGGTGTCAAGGATCGTATCCGCCATTTGGCCTGATCCGGTATTTGCCTTTTCAGGAGGTCACGTATCCGGAGCAGGGCGAACTGCCGGAACGATTCATTATGGCTCAGAAGGGGAATCCATTTGTTATGCGACACGCCCTTGATCTCGACACGGCTGCCGCCGCGGCAGCTGACGTTGACATCTTCCCTGCCGGTTCCGATACCCGACCGGACATCATCCGTGCTCCGGTTCAGGAACCGTATGTAATCGGCGGCTTCCCTGAGTTCATGCGGCGTGAGGCAGTCGGGGTAAGTCACGGTTTCGATCAGGGGCATCCCCAGCCGGTCCGTCTTGTACATCCGGGTATGACCGATATCCGAGATCTCACGGCAGGAATCCTCTTCGATACTCAGCTGGATCAGCCTGACTTTCTTGTTCGTCAGCTGGATCTCCCCTTCAACCCCGAGGATCGCAGTTCGCTGGAATCCGGTAGGAATGCTGCCGTCGAGGTACTGTTTCCGGGTAATATGGACCTCACCGACGATATTCAGGTTTGACAATAGGGCAATTTTGAGAGCCTGGCCCAACGCTTCCCGGTTGATCTTGAACGGAGGCGTGTCATCAATGTCATAGGTGCAGGCATTCTCGTTATTGATCCGGTAAATGATCTCCTTGCGGGTCTTGAACTCCATCAGCGCCGTTCCGTCATATTCCCCCATCTCGCTGAGGGTGGGTCTCATGTGGCGGATCAGTTCTCCGTCGAAATCCTCGTGGTCGTTATAGATGCCTGCCGGACAGCGGCAGAAGAGTTTTTCGCCGGTGTCAAGCTGCTGGTGCACCTCCAATCCCGACATGAACCCGATTCGCTGCCAGTCGTCGGGAGTGGCTTGGTTTAATGGCACAAATCCAATGGACTCCCTGGTTTCCTCGTAGTTTTTCAGGGGATCGAAGTGGTTTCTCATAAATATATAGGGAAGAAAAGCGAAAATTAGTCAAATTTAATTGTTTTATCCGGGCTGATGCGGGCCAAAACACCTGCCGGGACCAGCATCATCAGCAAGGTCAGGACGAGGGTCCCAGCATTCAGCAGCAGCAGGTGCCAGGGATTCAGGAGGATGGGAACGGCATCCACAAAATAGGATGCCGGATCCAGCGGGATCAGGCTGAAGCGGTCCTGCAGCCATGCGAGGAAGATGCCGGCAACATTGCCTATGAGCAATCCCTTGCCGGTGATATAAAGTCCCTGGTATAGGAAAATCCTGCTCATGGAACGGTTGTCCGATCCGAGAGCCTTGAGGATCCCGATCATCCGGGCGCGGTCAAGGATGATGATCAGCAGGCCGGAAATCATGTTGAATCCGGCTATCAGGACCATCAGGGAGAGTATGACCCAGACGTTCGTGTCGGTAAGGCTAAGGAAGTCGAAAAAACCCGGAGCCGTTTCCCGGAGGGTCCTGACCTGCAGAAACAGGCCCGTTTCGGCGGAAAAAAGATCACAGACCCCGCGAACGGATTCCGCCACCGGGTCCATATCGTCAGGATCCGCCAGGTTGATCCCGTACCCGCTTATCCCGTCTTCCTTCCAGCCGCCGGCAGAGCGGATGTTGCCGATCGTACAATACACATAAAGACGGTCATACTCTTCAAGCCCGGTCGAATAAATCCCGCTCACGTAAAACGGCCGGGGCATCCGTGGGGGATCCTGCACGAAATAGAGGATCAGCTTCTGCCCGGTGGTGATCTGCAGCAGGCTGGCCATAGAGCGGGATATCAGGACCTGTGCGCTGTCGGGCCTGTCCGGCAGGGGAAGGCTTCCGGTTTCCAGGTTGGCTGCAAAAAAGGACCAGTCAAAATCCGGATACACCCCCTTCAGGACTATGCCCTGCAACTCCTTTCCTGATTGGACTATGGCGGTTTTGGAGGCAAAAGGGAACACTTCAGCTACGCCTGGGATCTCTTTCAACCGGCTGACCAGGGCGGGATTCATTTCGATCGGGTCATCCTCATAGGAGTCGCCGTCATCCACTTTGGTGATCTGTATATGACCTCCGAAGCCGGTCAGTTTATCCTTGATCTCCCTTTTAAATCCGGTCAGGATAGCGACCGAAAGGATCATGATGACCATGCTGAGGGCTATTGCGACGTAGGAGATACCGACAAGGGAATTTTTGCCGGTTTTATCGCCCCGGTGACTGCGGATGCTTCTTTTTACGATGAAAAATTCGAAATTCACAGGCGATTGCCGATTTGAAGCAAATGTATCAATTATGAACCGAAAACTTGCCTTGGCCTTCCTGTTGCTGATCCTGGCTCCGGGAGCAGCGGAATCCCAGGTCATGCCGGGGCTGAAAACCGCGGAAGTCCGGTGCGGAGCTGACCGGACCGATCAGTTTCTGCCTCTTCTCAGGGATTCCAGGGTGGGTGTGGTGGCCAATCCGACAAGCCGGTCGGGTGCCCTGCATCTGGTTGACCTGCTGATCGGATCGGATATCCGGGTGATGCGGATCTTTGCCCCCGAGCATGGATTCCGTGGCGAAGCCGAAGCCGGCGAGTCCCTGCAGAGCGGCAAGGACAGCAAGACCGGGATCCCGGTAATCTCGCTATATGGAAATCATATAAAGCCAACACCCCAGGACCTGGCCGGACTGGACTGGATGGTTTTTGACATCCAGGATGTAGGGGTCAGGTTTTATACCTACCTATCCACCCTCCATTACGTGATGGAAGCTTGTGCCGGACAGGATCTTCCCCTGCTGATCCTTGACCGGCCCAATCCCAACGGTTTCTACTTTGACGGGCCCATCCTGGATACGGCTTTCCGTTCATTTGTCGGCATGCATCCCATTCCCGTCGTGCATGGGATGACCATCGGTGAATATGCACGGATGATCAACGGGGAAGGTTGGCTGGGGGAAGGGAAACAATGCCGGCTGACGATCATTCCCTGCCTGGGCTGGGATCATCAGACCGAATACATCCTCCCTGTCAGGCCTTCACCGAACCTGCCCAACCAGGTTGCCGTGTACCTCTACCCGGGACTTTGCTTGTTCGAAGGAACGGTCTTCAGCCTGGGGCGCGGAACCCCATTCCCATTCCAGGTATATGGCCACCCCGATATCAGGGACGGTTTCAGTTTTACCCCCGTTTCGACACCGGGAGCCAGCCTTCATCCTCCCCTGGAAGGGAAATTGTGCTATGGGAAAGACCTCCGCAATTCGGGAGTTGCCCTGATCGCCGCACAGCAAGGACTGGTGCTCGACTGGATCATGGATGCCTTTGAGAAGTTTGGAGGCAAGGAAAGTTTTTTCAATTCCTATTTCAACACCCTTGCCGGGTGCGCTGAACTCAGGCAGCAGATAACCGGGCATGTCGCTTCCGAAGACATCCGGGCCTCATGGCAGGAAGGCCTTGAGCAGTTCCGCATCATCAGGGACCGGTATCTCCTGTACCCGGATGTTAATAAGTAGGGTAAGAAATCAACAATGGATCAAGTCACCGATCCGTTTCCATAATTTTACTGATTATGAATCCGGTGAGAGTGACCCGAACCTTGCTGATCCTGTTATTGATTGCCACCGGAAGCGCCGCTTATCCCCAGGCTTCCAATGTCAGGCTCTTCCGTTACTTTGAACTCTATGGGGGGATCGGGTCATCTCATTTTTTCGGGGATATTGGCGGTTCCAGCCTGCACAATCCGATCCTCAAGGGACCGTGGAAGTCTTTCGATAATTTCTTGGATTTTGATCCGCAGAGTTCCCGGTTGAGTCTCAGCATCGGGGCGAGGTACCTTTTCGACAGGACATTCGCGGTTTCCGCCCAGCTGGCTCCGGTTTGGCTCAGCGGCAGCGATCAATGGTCGAGATACAACAACGACAGCATTCAAAGGAATTACAGCTTCAATACCTACATGCTGGAGTTGCACGGACAGGCCGAGTACTACTTTTTACGCCGGTACACAGGCCTTAATCCTTATCTGGCAGTCGGTTTCGGCGGGTTTGTAGGCCGCAGTTACCTGTCATGGCAGCCAACAGATGAGATCATAAACGGACTCTACTTGTCAGGATCCGTTGGCATTCGTTTTTCCAGGAACAAGCTCTGGACCTCCAGCGTTGAAATAGGGTACCGCAATGGAATTCGAAAGGATTTCATTGAATGGATCAACACAGGATTTGGCAATGACTGCTATTACCTGGTGCAGTACAAGCTTTCCTATCACATGAACCGGGGAACGATCTATACAAGAAAAGGCTTCGTCAGGCGCAGCCTTCCGACCATCATCAGGGAGAACTGGGAAACCTGGAATCGCATCCGGACCGAGAAGGAGGTCAAGCAGCACGGACCGGAGCTGACTTTCTTGGAAAAGCTACGCGTCAAAAACCACGTCAGGCGTGTTTACGGCAAGGGCTGATCACTGGATCGGGCCGTATTGTTCCAATGCAACCCTGAGACATTCCACCGCTTTTTTGAGATCATCCATTTTCAGGACATAAGCGATGCGGGCTTCGTCAAGGCCTAATCCGGGGGTGGAATAGAAGCCGGCTCCGGGAGCAAGCATGACGGTCTGGTTGTTGTGTTCGAAATCGGTCAGGAGCCATTTGGCAAAGTCATCGGAATTCCTGACCGGAAGCCTGACGGTTGTGTAAAAGGCTCCCTTGGGTTTCGGGCAAAAAACTCCGGGGATGGAATTCAGCCCGTTAACCAGGAAATTCCGGCGGGCGATATATTCCCTGACCACTTCCTCAAAATAGGAGGGTGGGGTATCCAGGGCCGCTTCTGCGGCTATCTGGCCAAGCCCGGGAGGGCTCAGGCGGGCCTGGGCGAACTTCATCACGGTGCCCATCAGGTCACAATTCCGTGATACCACGCATCCGATCCGGATCCCGCAGGCGCTGAACCGCTTGGAAACCGAATCGAACATTACGGCATGCTGTTCCAGGCCTTCAAGGTTCAGGACGCTGTGATGCTTCAGTCCGTCATAGCAGAATTCCCGGTAGACTTCATCCGAAAAGAGGAACAGGTCATGTTTCAAAACCAGGTCCCTGAGTTGTTCCAATTCTTCCAGGGAATAAAGGTAGCCCGTGGGATTATTGGGATTGCAGATCAGAACAGCCCGTGTCCGGGGTGTTATCAGTTTCTCAAAAGCTTCAATCGGTGGCAGGGCAAATCCATTCCGGATGCTCGACGTGACGGGAACCACGGTAACTCCTGAAGCCACGGTAAAACCATTGTAGTTGGCATAGAACGGTTCCGGTATGATCACTTCGTCCCCCGGGTCCATGGTCCCCATGAGGGTATGAAGAATGGCTTCCGAACCTCCTGTTGTTACTATGATCTGGTTATGTTCGACCTGTATGCCGGTCCCCTGGTAGGCAGCAGCCAGCTTCCTCCGGTAGGATTCATACCCTGCGGAATGGGAGTATTCCAAAACCGTTTTGCTGATCGACCGGATGGCGTTCATGGCTGTATCCGGCGTTTTGATATCGGGCTGGCCGATGTTCAGGTGATAGACAATACGGCCTTTCCTTTTCGCTTCCTCGGCAAAAGGAACCAGTTTCCGGATAGGCGAGGGAGGCATAGCCACTCCCCGTTTGCTGATGGCTGGCATGGTCAACTAATGGATTTAAGTAACTGACATGTACTCTTACCAGGTGTTATTTCTTTCCAGCGGTACCCGATTTTTTTCCGGCTGCCTGTTGCTCTTCCTTGGTTTTTGCCTGGCTGGCAGCTGCGGCGCGTTGGCCGGCTGCATTCTTGAAGGCAGCTTTCTGAGCCGCCTTGTCGGGGGGGATCACCCCGGCCGAACCTGTTCCCGCTGCAACGGAATTGAGGGTTTTCGGAGCATCCTGATTTTCCAGGACCTTTTCACTGCCGGTGGCATTCAGGTTTCCCGGCTTCAAGGAGTTGGGCTGCGGATTGACCTTGCCCCGGATTTCCAGGCGGACCGGAGAATTGTTTGCGTTGGAATAGACCACGACGGTTTTATTGAAAGCACCGACCAGCTTGGTGTTGTATTCAACCGTTACCGAACCCCTCTGACCCGGTTTTACCGGTTCCTTTGAATATTTTGGTATAGCGCAATTGCAGGATGATTTCACGTCAGTGATGATCAGGTCCTTGGAACTGTTGTTCATAAATGTGAAATCCACTACCCCATTGGCGCCAAAGACGATAGAACCAAAATCATGTGCAATGATTCCGTCGACTGCCTTGTCAAACACCATGTCTTGCTTTCCCCTGTTCGTCTGCCCGGTAACCAGGCCAAATCCGACCAAAACCATAAAAATCAAAATAACAGGTCGTTTCATACAAATAATTGTTTTTTCTGAAAGCTTACAAAATTACATTATACCCGGTAATAACGGAAACGGCCCGGCATTATTTTATCGGGGAATGTTGCTATTTTTACGGCACTTTAAACCGCTCCGCCGGTACAATGAACTCTATCAGAATGAAGAAGCTGGACATTCCCGCCAAATACGATCCGTCAAAAACAGAAGATAAATGGTATGCCTACTGGATGGAGCAGGGTTTTTTCCATTCAAGACCGGATGCACGCGAGCCTTATACTATCGTGATTCCGCCGCCGAACGTGACCGGGGTCTTGCATATGGGGCACATGCTGAACAATACCATCCAGGATATCCTGATCAGGCGCGCCCGGATGATGGGCAAGAATGCCTGCTGGCTGCCAGGCACTGACCATGCTTCGATAGCTACCGAGGCCCGTGTGGTTTCAAAGCTGAAGGAACAGGGCATCCGCAAAACCGACCTCTCGCGGGAGGAGTTCCTGAAGCTTTGCTGGGAGTGGACTGAAAAGCACGGAGGGATTATTCTCGAGCAGTTAAAAAAGCTGGGGGCTTCGTGTGACTGGGACCGTACTTGTTTTACCATGGACCCGGTGCTCTCGGAGAGCGTTCTGAGGGCTTTCGTGGACCTGTACCGGAAGGGGTACATTTACCGGGGAGTCAGGATGGTCAACTGGGATCCGCAAGCCAGGACCGCCATCTCGGATGAGGAGGTCAATTACAAGGAGGTACGGTCGAAGCTGTATTATGTCAGGTATCAGGTTGCCGGGGAGCCGGACAGCTGGCTGACCGTGGCCACGACCCGGCCCGAGACAATCCTTGGCGACACCGCGGTTTGCGTAAATCCCGCCGATCCCCGTTACCATCATCTTAAGGGAAAGAAAGTGATCGTCCCGATGGTGGACCGGGTAGTCCCGGTCATAAGCGATGAATATGTCGATAGGGAATTCGGGACCGGGGCCTTAAAGATCACCCCGGCCCATGATGAAAACGATTACCTCATCGGCCTGAAATACAACCTCGAGGTCATAGACATTTTCAACGATGACGGAACCCTGAGTCCCAAAGCAGGACTATTTGTCGGGACAGACCGTTTCAAGGCCCGTAAATTATCGGTGGAGCTTCTGGAAAAGGGCGGCTACCTGGTCAAGACCGAAGACTATACCAACAAAGTGGGCTACTCGGAACGGACGGATGCCGTGATCGAGCCGAAATTGTCGAGCCAATGGTTCCTGCGGATGAAGGAACTCTCCGCACCGGCACTGGAATTTGTGATGAACGATTGCATCCGGCTGATCCCGGCAAAGTTCAAGAACACTTACAGGCACTGGATGGAGAACATCAGGGACTGGTGCATCTCAAGGCAATTATGGTGGGGGCACCGGATCCCTGCCTGGTACCTTCCCGACGGGAGAATAGTGGTCGGGCTGAATGAGCAGGAAGCTCTGAGCGAAGCCAGGAAAATCACGGGAGATCCGGATTTTGCCCTTTCATCAATCACCCAGGACGGAGACGTGCTGGATACCTGGTTCAGCTCTTGGCTCTGGCCCATCTCGGTCTTTGACGGTATACGCAACCCGGAGAATCAGGACATCCGGTATTATTACCCGACCAATGACCTGATAACCGCGCCTGATATCCTGTTCTTCTGGGTGGCCAGGATGATAATAGCGGGTTATGAATACCGCAAAGACAAACCTTTCAGCAATGTTTACCTGACGGGTATGGTGAGGGATTCCCACCGGAGGAAAATGTCGAAATCCCTGGGCAACTCGCCGGATCCGCTGGAATTGATAGAGAAGTACGGCGCAGACGGTGTCAGGGTAGGGATGCTTCTTTGCTCCCCCGCGGGAAACGACCTGCTGTTTGATGAAAGTCTGACTGAACAGGGCAGGAATTTCGGCAACAAGATCTGGAACGCTTTCCGCCTGGTGGCCGGGTGGGAGGTGGGCGAGAACCTGGTTCAACCCGAGACGGCGCGCCTTGCCTTCGACTGGTTCGAATCCAGGCTGAACAGCGAACTGCTGACCATCAATGACCATTTCGACAAATACCGGCTGTCGGATGCTCTCATGGCATCCTATAAGCTTTTCTGGGATGATTATTCCTCCTGGTATCTTGAAATCATCAAGCCGGCTTATGGGCGCCCGGTTGACCGGCTGACCCGGGAACAGGCCCTGAACCTGATGGAGAAGCTCCTGCTCATGCTGCATCCCTTCATGCCCTTCATCACTGAGGAGTTGTGGCAGCATATTGGTCACCGGAAGCCGGGCGAATCGATCATGATTTCGGATTTGCCGAAACCCGGGGACATCAATGAACAGGTCCTTGAACGGTTCGACCGGATCAGGGAAGTGGTTGTGTACACACGCTCGGTCAGGGCCGCAAATAATATCGCTCCCAAAATCCCGCTGGAACTGCACGTGGTTGCAGGGGACAAAACCTATGACGGCAGTTTTGACGAAATCCTTGTCAAACTGCTGAATCTCAGCGCTATTATACTTAGTGACAGTAAGCCGGCGAATGCAACCAGCCAGGTCATCCGGTCGGTGGAGTACTTCCTGCCTTTGCCCGGATCCGTTGATGAGGAAGCTGAACGGGAGAAGCTCATGAAGGAACTCGAATATGCCCTGGGTTTCCTGGAAGCGGTCAACCGCAAACTCAACAACGCGCGGTTTGTCGGCAACGCGCCGGCGGAGGTGGTGGAGAACGAAAGGAAAAAGAAAATGGATGCGGAGATGAAGATACGTTCCATCAGGGAAAAGCTGGGAGAACCGGAAGTAGGAAGGAGGAAGGAGGAAGGAGGAAGGAGGAAGGCATGACAGATGAATTTATTTACCGGGCGAATTTACTGGAGCAGTACCTGCAAAAACCTTCGAGGGATTTTACCCGTGAGGATATCGTCCGTTTTTCACTCGAAAAAGGAATCAAAAGGCTGAATTTCAGGTATGTGGCAGAAGACGGCAAGCTCAAGGTCCTGAATTTTTCCGTTCACAGCCGGGAATACCTGGAAACGGTTCTTTCGTCAGGCGAAAGAGTCGATGGAAGCAGTCTTTTTTCCTATATAGAAGCCGGATCCAGTGACTTGTACGTTATTCCCAGGTACTCGACCGCTTATGTCAATCCCTTTTCGGAAGTTCCCACGCTGGAGATCATCTGCGCCTTCTACACCGGGGATGGCAAACCGCTGGAAACGGCCCCTAATTACATTCTCAGGAAAGCCAGCAGTCTGTTTACCGACAGAACCGGTTACCGGTTCAAATGCATGGGGGAGCTGGAGTACTATGTACAGGGAAAGAAAGAGGAACTATATCCCGCTGAAGATCAGAAAGGATACCATTCAGCCAGCCCTTTCAGCAATTATGAGTTCATCCGCCTTGAAGCCATGGACCTCATCGCGCGCTGCGGCGGCCGGATCAAGTACGGGCACAGCGAGGTGGGTAATTTCAGTACCGATGCCGAAAGTTTCGAACAGCATGAAATTGAGTTTCTCCCGGATGATCCTGAAGAAGCGGCCGATCAACTGGTGTTGGCCAAGTGGATCCTCCGCCAGCTGGGCGAAAAATATGGAGTCAATATCAGCTTCGCCCCGAAGATCACGGTTGGGAAAGCCGGTTCGGGGCTTCACATCCACCTGTACCTGGAAAAGGACGGGCGGAATGCCATGGTGGAGGATGGAACCCTCTCCCGGACAGCTAAAAAGGTGATAGCCGGATTGTTGGATCTCGCCGGTCCGCTGACAGCTTTCGGCAACACCATTCCCACGTCCTATCTCCGGCTCGTGCCCCACCAGGAAGCCCCCACAAACATCTGCTGGGGCGACCGCAACCGGTCGGTGCTGGTCAGGGTGCCTCTGGGCTGGCTGGCTGGCGGTGATATGGTCCATGATTCCAATCCCCAGGATACCAGCCTGAACCAGGATGACGGTTCTTCCCGGCAGACGATCGAGTTCAGAAGCCCTGACGGATCGGCCGACCTCTATCACCTCTTTGCCGGAATGATAGTGGCCTCCCTGCATGGGCTGGAGATGGACGAAGCGGTTGAGAAAGCCGATCAGCTCTATGTCGATGTGAACATTTTCAAGCCGGAAAACAGGTCGAAAATGGATCAGCTCGACAAGCTGCCGGACTGCTGTTACCATTCGGCCGGCCTGCTGGAAAAATACAGGGCTTATTTTGAAAAGGACGGGATCTTTCCGGCTCCCACGATTGACAGTTTCATTTCCCGGTTACGGGCCTTTAACGATAAGGGGCTAAGCGAGAAACTCTACGGCAGGACCGATGAAATCCGGACGCTGGTTTACCGGTTTCTGCACCATATGTAACTACCCGGCCTGGTCTGTGGAGGTGTCACTTCCTTCTTTGATTCTCCGCATATTGTGTATGCTGACGTTCAGCTCGAAGCCGATCAGCAGGACCAATGAGTTGATGAAGAGCCAGATGAGCAGTGCAATCAGGGTCCCGATCGATCCGTAGACCTTGTTGTACTGGCCGAAGTTATTGAGGTATGCCGAGAATGCCGTCGAAGTCAGGATGATGGAGATGGAAGCCAGGATGCTGCCGGGCGTAATAAAGCGGTATTCCTTCCTCCGGGCGGGCGCCAGGTAATAGAGGCTCGAAATACTGACCAGGATGAAAGTCAGGATGATCAACCATTTCCCGTTATGCAGCACGGCGATCAGCAGCTTATTGGTCAGCAGTTCCCTGGCTTGAAAAAAGTCGATGACCATACCGGAAAAAATAATCAGGACAATAGCCACGGAGAGCAGGAATCCAAAAATAAAGATCAATACCAGTGATATCAGCTGCCTTTTCAGCCAGGTCCTGTTTTCCACCTTGTGGTAACTGGAATTGAACGCATTGATCAGGGCGGCTATACCCCCGGAAGCGAAAAACAGCGTCAGGATGAAACCAAAGGAAAGCAGATCGTTCCTCTTCCGGGTCACGATTTCCTGGATGGTGCTTTCCACCGCGTCATAAACATCGCTCGGCATGAGATCCTTGAGCATATTCATCAGGACAACCTGGAAATTATCTATCGGGATATAGGGAATCAGGGTGAAGAGGACGATGATCGTGGGGAAGACGGCCAGGAAGAAATTATAGGCGATGGCCGAAGCCCGGAGGGTCAGTGCCCCGTTTATCACTCCCTTCCAGAAGAAATTCAGGACCTCAACCAGCGTCAGGCCATCGAACCCGGGAAGGACGATCTTCTTGACGGAACGACCCAGGAGGGTCAGCAGGGCCTTGGATTTCCTGATCAGGTTCATGAGGGTTGGTCTTTTACCGCCTTCAGGCTGAAATCAAGGCTTAAAACCTGATGGGTCAAGGCTCCGATGGAAATATAATCCACGCCGCTCAAGGCATACTCCCGGATATTATCGAGAGTTATGCTTCCCGAAGCTTCCGTTTCAGTCCTTCCGCCGATCATCCTGACTGCTTCCTTCAGCCGGTCCGGCGGGAAATTATCCAGCATGATCCTGAAAACCTGTCCGGTAGCCAGGATTTGGGCCACTTCATCCAGGTTCCTGGCTTCAACTTCGATCCTGAGGGGCAGACCCGTTCGTTCGACGTAGTCGGATGCCATCTTAATTGCATTTACAACCCCGCCGGCATAATCGATATGATTGTCCTTGATCAGGATCAGGTCATAGAGCCCCTGGCGGTGATTATATCCGCCTCCGGTCCGTACGGCTTCCTTCTCGAAACGGCGAAAGTTGGGGGTGGTCTTCCGCGTATCCAGGATCCGGGCCCCGGTCCCCGCGATCCGGTCGACGTAACGGGCTGTTTGGGTGGCTATTCCTGACATGCGCTGGATGATGTTGAGCACGGTCCTTTCTGTCTGAAGGATGGAACGCTGCTTTCCGCTGACCTGCATGGGCCTGTCGCCCGGTTTTATCCGGCTGCCGTCATCCATGAAATGCTCAACCAGGAGTCCGGGATCGAAAAGCCCGAGAGCTTCCGCTGCCACCCGCGTACCTGCCAGGATTCCCTCCTGCTTGGCCAGGAGCACAGCCATCCCCGTGGCTTCCGGCGGAATACAGGCCAGGGTAGTGTGGTCACCCGGTCCGATATCCTCCTCGAATGCTTCGGTCAAGAACCGACTGACGGGATCCTGGTCCATAGATAATAGATAATTGATATTTATGATCAAAAATATAAAGAAAGAAAAAATGGCGCGGAAATTGTAATTTCATCGGGGTTTATTCTCATTCGCATGTCCAAGCAAACAAAAGAAATCGGGCCAAAGGATTTTTGGTTTTCATTCCGATTTCTTCCCGCTGCGCTGCTCCTGTTCGTTGCCGCCCTCATCCTGGATCCGGTCGCCCATCAGGGCAGCAAGGCACGGATCAGCAAAGCTGCCGTCGAAAGAGACTTTCACAGGAAACTGGGACGGCTCGATACGAGAGCGTCGGAAGCCCTGTCGATGGTCACTCAATCAGGCTGGCCGGCAGTATTGGAGGAACATCCCGGGTTTACCGGCCATTTTTCGGATGACAATGACGGCATTGCACTGTATATTCTCAAGGGTGACTCGATCTTGTTCTGGTCCGACAATTCCCTCGTCATTTCAGACAGGGACCTGATATCGCTGGAGCCCGGGAAGGTACACCGGCTGCCAAACTGCAACGTCTTTTACCGCGATTACAAGTCTGATCCTTACCGGATCATCGGTTTCGTTTTCCTGAAGAAGTTCTTTCCCTACGGCAATGAGTTTGTTAAAACCGCTTTCCTGGTCGGTAAAAACATTCCCGCTTCCTACCTGATCAGCGCACCCCCGGTTCCGGATGCCATCCGCATTTCGGATGATAAGGGGGCGTACGCTTTTTCGATCGTGCCCGGCAATGAGACCGTTCCCCGGAGGAACCTCCACCCGATCACCCTCCTGCTGTTTACCCTGGCCGGTCTTTTTCTCTTGCTCTGGTACCGCGACCTCCTTAAGCTGGGATACCGCGTGAAACCTTCCGGTTTCTGGCTTCTGGCGCTTTTGGCCGACCTGTTCCTGCTGCGCTGGATACTGTGGTATTTCGAGGTGCCGCATTGCATGTACCGGCTGCCCTTGTTTCAGCCATTCGACCGGCCGGTCTTCTTCCTTGAGTCCAGGGGAGGAATCCTGATCAGCGTCGTCCTGATCCTTTTTTTTGCCTATTGGTTCATGCGTTCCTTCCATCTGTTCCCCAGGAGCATGAGCCCTGACAGGAGCAAGACCGATAACCGGCTGGTGCAGAGTTTAGGAGTCCTGGGATGGCTGATCGCAACGACCGGTTTCCTGCTGGCTCATCAACTGATCGGTTATCTTCTGGCGCAACGGTCGGGGCTCCTCGAGATAAGCCGGATACTGAACCTGACCGCGGCGAATGTCACTGACGTGCTGGTCATTGTCTGTCTCCTGCTGGCCTGGTTGATGATCCTGCACCGGATCATTGACCGGCTCAAACACAGGCTGACCCTCCTGCAATCAGGCATCAGCATGCTGATCGTCTCTGTGCTTGTCTTTGGCCTTACCGGGCAATTCTCTTCCCCAACCGGGCCGGGAGACCTGGCATTCTTCTACCTGACTGCCGCCCTGGTGCTTTATTGGAATCACCATTCACCGGTCAGAGTCAAACAGGGGATTGTTGCGCTGCTGACTTTCCTGGTTTCGGCTTATCTCGTTTTTTTCATTCATGATATCAACGGACAAAAGGAAAACAATCTCCGGGCCGGGATCCTGAACCGGTTGTCCAATGAGCATGACCCGATTGCGGAAATGCTGCTGACCCAGATTGACGCCGAGATACGGTCCGACTCCGTCCTCGCCGGGTTGGTGACTGACCGGCGGGCCGATCCCCTGGAAAACCAGTCAGCCATCACCTCCCACCTGAAGACACGCTATTTCGGCCTCTACTGGAACCGTTATGAGATCCAGGCCCGTTCATGCGATTCCGCCAGCCGGATCCTGATCCAGCCGGACAATTTTGAAGTACCCTGCCTGCCCTATTTCCTTGAAGGTATGCGCGACCGATATGGAACAAGCCTTGCGGGTACGGCCGGCTTCTATTATCTAGATAATTTCGATGGCTTGATCGATTACCTGGGAGTATACCGGTTTTTTACTCCTGACAGCCTCTATGGCTCAAACCTGATCATTAACGTTGATTCCAGGCTGGTTGCCCAGGAACTGGGTTATCCCGAGCTGCTGATCACCGGGATAATCAACCGTGACAGCCTCAACGGAAATTACTCCTATGCCAAGTACAACCGCGGACGACTGCAGTCGGTTTCAGGCAGCTTCGAGTACAGCCTGACCAGCGATGCCTATCCGGGGAAAACCGGTGGGATCGTTGCTTTCAGCCTTGACCGCTACCAGCACTGGATCAAACAGATCAGTGCCGAAAACGAAATAGTGATCAGCCGCCCGTCTTACAGGCTGGTGGATTATGTGGTCAGTTTTTCCTACCTGTTCGTTCTGCTTTTTGCGATCTGGCTGTTGGGTTATGCCATCGCCAACTTCCGCAGCTTGCCCCTTGTCGGGGGAATCAGCCTTAAACAGCGGATTCAGCTGACCGTCATCTCCATCCTGGTGTTTTCCTTCGTCCTCATCGGAGGGGGCATGACCTGGTTCGTCATCCAGCAATACCAATCAGGCAACCGGAAGCTTATTGTTGAAAAGACGGAGTCCCTGCTTACGGATATGCAGCACAAGCTGGAGAAAGAGCCGGTCCTGACTGCTTCCTGGCATGATGCCACTTACCGCAGCCTCGACGAGCTCCTCCTCAAGTTTTCCTATGTTTTCAATACCGACATGAATATTTTCGATCCCCGGGGGAACCTGATCGTATCCACACGCCCCGAGGTTTTCGATTACAACCTCGTCGGCAGCAAAATGAATCCGATAGCTTATGAAGCCGTGCATCACCAGCACCGGACCAGCTTTATCATCAGGGAGAACATCGAGAACCTGGGATATTATTCTTCCTATATCCCTCTCCTGAATCAGGACAATGAGTTGCTCGGTTATCTTAACCTGCCCTATTTCAGCAGGCAATCGGAGATCAAGAGGGATATTTCGGCCATTGTTGCGGCCATGCTGAATGGGTACTTCATCCTGATCATGCTGAGCATCGGGCTGGCCATGCTGCTGGCCAACCAGATAACCCGGCCCCTGCAGCAGCTCCAGGACAAGCTGGCCGGACTCCGGTTCGGACGCAAGAACCTGGAAATTGAATACCGGAGGGAGGATGAGATAGGCAACCTGGTGAAGGAATATAACCGGCTGGTCAATGAATTGCAGGCCAGTGCAGAGAAGCTGGCTCGATCGGAAAGGGAGAGCGCCTGGAAGGAGATGGCCCGGCAGATCGCCCACGAGATCAAGAATCCCCTGACACCGATGAAACTGAGTGTTCAGCACCTGCGAAGAGCATGGAACGACAAGGCCCCCGACCTGGACAGCCATATCGACAAGGTCACTCACACCCTGATTGACCAGATCGAGACCCTCTCCACCATCGCAAACGAATTCTCCAAATTTGCCCAGATGCCGGGTGCACATTATGAGCCGATTGACCTGATCGCCAAGTTGAAACGGCTGACCTACCTGTTTGAGGACAGCTGCCGCGTTACCTTGCACCCGATGATTCCGGACAGGGGCGAGGTGATCATCAACGCGGATCCCGAGCAACTGCTCCAGGTTTACAACAACCTGATCCGAAACGCCATACAGGCAGTTCCTGAGAGCCGTGAGCCGGCGGTCGACCTGTATGTCGAGGTCTTGGAAAACCACGTGCGGGTCAGGGTCACCGATAACGGGAGCGGCATTCCGGTAGAACTGCAGGAGCGTCTTTTTGAACCCAATTTTACCACCAAGACGTCCGGGATGGGATTGGGCCTCTCCATCGCCAAGAAAATTGTGGAAGGAGCCAACGGCAGGATCTGGTTCGAGACCACTAAGGATGACGGAACCACATTCTTTATCGATTGGCCTTTGTATCAGCCGGATTGAACGCTACCAGGAAACCACGGAAGTCGTGTCGGTATTACTGAGGTTCAAGTCCCTGTCAACCAAATAGAACTCGTACCTGAACTCGTTGAATGGCAAAGGATTGCTTTCTGAATACAAGTAAGCAAGGGAAACCGAGATATCGGCTACCAGGGTTTTGTTCTGGCCGGAGGGAGTCAGGTCAGGGATCCTGTATTTCTTAAGCCCGCCCGGCTCGGGAACGGCGACAAATTCCCCGTCTTTCTTTTCGAACTCCTTGATGAACAAATTATAATAATATGTGCTGTCCTTGTGAAACGGACCGGTCGTATCACTTTTAGTGAGACCGATATTCCCGTCGCCGTCGGTCAGGTGAAAGGTCAGGATGACTTTTTTGATTGTGTTGTCAAGCTCATCGACCGAATCCCTGGAAACGATGCTTGTGAAGCTGATGACCGGTTCGTCGGGATAATCCGTCCCGGGATTGCAGGAAGCCAGCGTCAGGATCAGGAGAAACAGTGGATAATGAAGCTTTCGGAGTGATTTCATGCTGCTATTTTTCGCGGAAATAGATCTGGATGGGTACACCGGAAAACGGGAAAGTTTCCCGGATCCGGTTTTCGATGTAACGTTTGTATGGTTCCTTTACGTATTGCGGCAGGTTGCAGAAAACGGCAAAGGCGGGTGTAGGATTGGGGAGCTGGGTGGCATATTTTATTTTGATCAGCTTGCCCTTAACAGCCGGCGGAGGATAAGTCTCCACGGCTTCCTGGAGTAGCTCGTTCAACCTGGACGTGGGAATGCGCTGTTTCCGGTTATGAAAAACACTGATAGCCGTTTCCAGGGCCTTGAAAATTCTTTGTTTGGTGAGTGCCGAGACAAACAGGACCGGAACATCCGTGTAGGGTGCTATTTTTTCACGGATATCCGAGGCGAACCTGCGGGTTGAATGGTGGTCCTTCTCTACGAGATCCCACTTGTTGACCAGGATCACAACCCCTTTCCGGTTTCTCTGGATGATCCCGAAGATATTCATGTCCTGGGATTTGAGGCCTTCAGTGGCATCGATCATCAGAAGGCAGACATCGCTGTTCTCAATGGCGCGGATGGCCCGCATGACGGAATAGAACTCGATATCTTCCGTCACTTTTCCCTTCTTCCTGACTCCGGCCGTATCAATAAGAAAAAAATCGAGGCCGAATTTCTGGTAGCGTGTATAAATGGAGTCCCTGGTGGTTCCCGAGACCGGGGTCACAATGTGGCGCTCTTCACCCAGCAAGGCATTGACCAGTGATGATTTCCCTACATTGGGCCTCCCAATGATGGCAAACTTCGGAATATCGGGAGCCTCATCGTCAGGGGCTTTCGTGAAGGCTGCGACGACAGCATCCAGCAGATCCCCCGTTCCGCTTCCGTTGACGGCCGATACCGGGTGGATGTCTCCCAGGCCCAGGCTGAAAAACTCGTTGGCCTCGAGAAAACGGACATTGTTGTCGGCTTTGTTGACCACGAGGAAAACCGGTTTTTTCACTTTCCGCAAAATTCCTGCCACGGTCTGATCCAGGTCCGTTATACCGGATTCGACATCCGTCACGAACAAGATCACATCCGCTTCCTCGATCGCCAGGAGAACCTGTTTCCGGATCTCTTCCTCGAATATATCCTGGGTGTGGCTTACATACCCCCCCGTATCGATCAGGGAAAATT
>Ga0208828_1000072_pt1 | contig 45567 bp, 41 predicted proteins | sample Kivu_160m_FD_185487 | JGI IMG/M metagenome (GOLD analysis project Ga0208828, IMG submission 185487) | Freshwater microbial communities from Lake Kivu, Western Province, Rwanda to study Microbial Dark Matter (Phase II) - Kivu_160m (SPAdes)... | ecosystem: Environmental > Aquatic > Freshwater >... | reverse complement strand
GGATGTGATGCGTCTCCATCGTCTATCAATTGATCAAGGTATTTACGAAACGCATCACTAGAAATCCGATATATTTGGTGGTTCTCGTTTCGACCAGTCTTTTATACGCCATTCTCCCGGCGAATTCAATGGATAAATTTCCCGGTCTTATTGACAGACTCCGGGGTTAACGCTACACTTGAGCAAAAATCGAAAGCGATATCATCGAAGCGAGACGATCGAAGCGACCGGTGTGATGGGAATGGATCACGAAGCCGACGTGGAAAGTTCCGCCGAAGCGGAAAGTCTCGTCGTCCGCGACGACCAGTCCGATTTTCCCGCGCTCCTCGACGCGGCCAAGGACTGCCGCTGGCGCGGCGGGCGGCTGAAGCTCGTCGATTCGGGCCGGCTTTCCCGGTCGGAGCTCGAATGGCTGGGCGAAGCGGGGGCCGACCTTTACACGTCCGACCTCGTCCGGCCGGCGCTCTCCGAGATCGTCCTGATGGGCGCGGCCGCGCGGAAAGGCGGCGCCGCGGCCGCGTTCTTCCACCACGGCCCGTTCGAAACGCTCGAGGGCGAAGCCCGTTTGTCCTTCGAAGCGCTCAAGGAAATGGGCCGGAGCGGGGTCGTCCTCAACGTCTCGAACGGACGGGGCCGGCGCGAGCCCGGCGCTCTCGAAGAGCTCGCCGCGGCATGCGCGAGCGGCGGCACGCGGCTGGTATATTATCACCACGGCCTGCTCGAGGCCGGACTCGAGCGGCTCGCCCGGGCCGGGGCGTGGATCCATCTCGCAAGCTTCGCCCTCCAAAAAGAGGACGACGTGTCCGCTCTCTGCGACCTGGCGCACACGGCCGTTGAAGCCGAAGGGAATGTCGTTCTTCATGTCGAAGGACAGCTGGATCCGACCTGGCTCTCCGATATTTTCGATTCCGGCGCGCGCCTTCTCTTCCAGACTCCTCCGAGCGATTACCGCTCTCCGCAAAAGCCCTTCGAGCTGCGGGCAGGACGACAACCGCTCGATCCGCGGAGCTATTACCTCTATCCCTCGTACTTATTGTGACCTGTCAAGCAATTTTACAGCTCAATTCCTGGGGGGTAAAAATCAGCTTCAACTCAACCGATTGTATGAATTTTAAGAAAATCTATTGACATTTGGGCAAATAGGTATATATATACAAATTGAGCAGAGAAAAAAATCTGATATTAGATATTTTGGCTAAGATGATTACGTGTCTCGGAACTTTTGAGAACCTGAGTCGAAGCCTAGAAAGGCTTAGATGAAGATCGCCTTGCTCTTCAGCTCGAAAGCAGGAATGGCCGATTCGCTGAAGCGCACCCCCCCCGAAGACAAGTCGCTGGAGGACGACGAGCCTCCACCCGATTTTCTCGCCGAGTGCGACTCCGATGAAACCATAAGCGCCGTAGCGGACGCTCTCCGCACGCGCCACGATGTCATCCCGATCGAATCCAACGATGCGGCTTACGATCGGCTCCGCGACGTCAAGCCGGACCTCGTCTTCAATATCGCCGAGCGCCTCTTCGGCCCCAACCGCGAAGCCCACATTCCGACGCTGTGCGAGATGCTCGATCTCCCCTACACGGGTTCCGACCCGTTGACGCTCAGCCTCTGCTTGGACAAGTCCCGGGCCAAAGAGATCTTGTCGTTTTACAAGATCCCGAATCCCGAGTTCTGGGTCGTCGAGCCCGGCGCTCCCCTACCGTCCGGCATCTCCCTTCCGGCGATCGTCAAGCCTCTCTATGAAGGATCGAGCAAAGGGATCAAGGACAACTCGGTCGTCGACACGCGGAAGGAATTGGCCGTCCGCGTCCGCGAGGTCACGGCGCTCTACGGCCAACCCGTCATCATCGAGCGCTTCCTCGCCGGCCGGGAGTTCACCGTCGGCGTTCTGGGCAATCATCCGCACTACGAGGTCCTGCCTATCGTCGAGATCAACCACGGCCTCCTGCCCCAGGGCGCCCGGCCCATCTATTCCTACGAGGCCAAGTGGATCTGGGACACGCCCGATAATCCGCTCGAGATCTTCCAATGCCCGGCCCAGATCCCGGCCCGGCTCGCGGCCAAGATCGAGAACCTGGTCGCCGAAACATGCCGGGTCCTCCGGATCAAGGACTGGTGCCGCATCGACGTCCGTCTCGACGAGACGGCCGAGCCGAACATCCTGGAAGTCAATCCGCTCCCGGGAATCCTCCCCAAACCCGAAGACAACTCGTGCCTGCCCAAGGCGGCGCGCACGGCCGGATACACATACGACGAACTTATTTTGCGCGTCGCCTACGAGGCGATGGCCCGCTACGGGCTCGGCGGAGCCGCGCCGAGGCCGGCGCCCGCGGCCCGGAGGGCCAAGGGCGCAGAGCGGGCGATGGACCAGATATGGGCAAAGTAAAAGAAAAAAATATCCTGGTCGGCATCGCCTACAACGCTTACGATCCGATCACGAGCCTCAAGACCGACCGGCCTTCGGAGGAGTCCGTCGAGCAAACGGCCAAGGAAGTCCTAACCGCCGTCACCGAGCTGGGCTACACGGCTTTCATCCTGCCCCTCCACAAGAGCTTCATGGCCTTCCTGAACCGGGTCAAGGACCTCAACGCCGACGTGATCATCAACCTCTGCGAGGCATTCGCCGGCTACCCGCAGCTCGAGTCCAACGTGGCCGCCGCCTTCGAGCTGCTCGGCGTGGCTTTCACCGGGAACGACTCGCGCACCTTGGCCCTCTGCTTGAACAAGTTCAAGACCAAGGCGATCCTCAAGCAGTCCGGACTGCCGACCGCGCCGGCCAAGATCATGGACTCGCCCGACGCGAAGCTGGACATCCCGTTCCCCGTGATCGTCAAGCCCAACACCGAGGACGCCAGCCTGGGCGTCCATCCGGATTCCGTGGTCCGCGACCAGGAGAGCCTGCAGAAGCAGGTCCAGCGGATCCTCGAGGTCCACGAACAGCCGGCCCTCGTCGAGGCTTACATCGACGGCCGCGAGTTCAACGTCGGGGTGCTCGACGACGGCAAGGCGGAAGCCCTTCCCGTCTCGGAGATCGACTTCACCAAGATGCCGGAAGGCCGGGATCACATCCTGTGCTACGAAGCCAAGTGGCTGACCGACGACATCCTCTACACCAGCACGCCGCCGGTCTGCCCGGCGCCGATCGACGACGCCCTGAAGGCGAAGCTCCAGGAAACGGCGGTCAAGGCGTTCCTCGCCACCTCATGCCGCGATTACGCCCGCGTCGACTTCCGCATGGACAAGAAGGGCAAGATCTACATCCTGGAAGTCAATCCCAATCCGGACATCAGCCTCAACGCCGGGTACGCCCGGGCGCTGGCGGCGGCGGGAATCGAATACAAAATCTTCTGGCAGAAGATGATCGAGAAGGCCCTGGCCCGGAAGGCGAAGAAATGATCCGCCCGATGAAGAGATCCGACAAGCCTGCGGTCATGGACCTCATCGCCGCGACGGGATTCTTCCGGCCCGACGAGATCCTCGTCGCCGAAGAGCTGATCGACATCTACCTCGACCGGCCGGATCAGAACGATTATGGGATCGTCGTGACCGAGAGCGAGAGCGGCGACGTGACCGGCTACCTGACCTGGGGCCCGACCCCGATGACGATCGGCACGTATGATTTGTATTGGATGGCCGTGTCGCCGAAGCACCAGGGAAAAGGCATCGGCCGCGAGCTCGTGGACTGGCTGGAAAAGAAAGTCGCCGAGCTCAAGGGGAGGCTGATCATCATCGAAACCTCCTCCATGCCGCGCTACGAGCCGACCCGCCGCTTCTACCTGGGTTTGAACTATCGAGAGATTGCCCGCATCCCGGACTACTATCAAGCCGGCGATGACCGGGTCATATATATCAAGCCGGTGGCTTGAGGGACAAAGGAGACAGGACGATGGATGAATGGCCGCAAATATTGAGGGGCAGCCTGCGAACAGCGGAAGACGTTGCCGCGCGCTTCGGCTTGAACAAAGAGATGATTCGCAAGGTTGCCCGCGTCTTCAAGATTCAGATCACGCCGTATTACGCGAGCCTGATCAAGAGCAAGGGCGACCCGCTCTACCGCCAGGTCGTGCCCGACCCGGCCGAGCTCGAGCGGTCCTGCGGCGTCGCCGACCCGCTCGACGAGGACCGGGATTCGCCCGTTCCGAGCGTCGTTCACCGCTATCCGGACCGCTGCCTCTTCCTCGTTTCGCACAGCTGCGCCTCGTACTGCCGGTTCTGCACGCGGAAGAGGAAGGTCGGCGACCCGTCGAAGATCCATCCGCGCTACATCGAGGACGGCCTGGACTACATCCGGAACCACCCGGAGATCCGCGACGTGATCATCTCGGGCGGCGATCCGCTCATGCTCAGCGACGCCCGCCTCGAATACATCCTGAAGGAGCTGCGGGCCATCCCGCACCTGGAAATCCTCCGCGTCGGGACGCGCGTTCCCTGTTACCTGCCCCAGCGGGTGACGCCCGAGCTCGCGGCCATGCTCAAGAAGTACCACCCGCTCTACGTCAACGTCCATTTCAACCATCCGGACGAGCTCACGCCCGAAGCGAACCGCGCTCTCGGCCTGCTGGCCGACGCCGGCATCCCGCTCGGATGCCAGACGGTCCTCCTCAAGGGCGTCAACGACGACCCGGCGACGATGCGGCGGCTGATGCAGAAGCTGCTCATGGCCCGCGTCAAGCCGTACTACATCTACCAGGCCGACTATGTCGAGGGGACGGACCACCTCCGCACGACCGTGGAGAAGGGGATCGAGGTCATGGACGCGCTCCGGGGCTGGACCTCGGGGCTGGCCGTTCCGTATTACATCATCGATACCCCCGGCGGCGGGGGTAAGATCCCCGTCCTGCCCAATTACGTCCAGTCGATCGACGAGAACAAGGTCGTCATGCGCAACTACGCGGGCGAGCTCTTCGCCTACCCGCAGGCCCAGCAGGGGCCGGCCAAGAAGAAGCCCCGCAAGGACAAGGAGAAACGGCCCTACGTCGATCCCTGTTTCGGCGTGACCGACGTCCCGCCCATCGGGTAAAAGAGGGGGTCGCGTCTACATCCCGCCACTTTTAGAGAATGAGTGGTAAAATGTAAATGCGACCTCTATGGCTCGAAGGATTGGGTTTTGTCTTTTCCCCCTGCTTGTAACAATCCTCGTCTGCGTTCAAGCGTTATCGGCCCAAGACACGCTCATCCAGGTTCGAGCTTTTCAAGCGACCTGGCCTACAGCGAGGCAGGGAAAGGCCGCCATGGAGGTTTTGTCTGCGCGCTCAGACTCCCGGTTCGGGATACTCTTAGATAAAATCGGCGGCACCGAAAGCGATCTGCGGACCGCGGCGGTTCAGGCTCTGACCAATATCTATGATCTGGCCGAGATCGAGAATCTTTTCTCCTTTGTCCTTTTTTGGGACGGCCGAAATGCCATCCCCGGAGATTTCGCTATCCAACCGCCAGCCGCTTTTCGAATCGAGGCCGCCCCTGCCTGGCGGGAGACGGGCGTCATGGCCTTGCGCTTCGTCCTTTGGGCCAAAGAACTATCCGCATGGCCGCCCGCGGGATCCAGGAAGGAAAAAGAGGCTGTCACGACGCTCCGAGCCGCCGTGCATCCCGATTTCTTCAAGGTGAGGATGGAGAAAATTATCGAAACGGACGTTGCTCTCCAGATGGGCAGCCCGACCATCGTTTTCTTCCCCTTCCACGACAGGGCGATGTTTATTCTTCTTCTGCCGACTGGCCGACCGCAGCCCGTGACGCAAATTTTGCCTCCTTATCCTGAGGAATTGATTCGTAAAGGCGTGATCGGACCGGCCCGATTTCGGATTTCCATCAACGAGAAGGGTCTTGTCAAGAACGTTTCCGTCACGGCCTCTTTGCATCCCTATCTCGATGACGGTTCTCTGAAGGCGATCAAGCAATGGTCCTTCGAGCCTGTCATTAAAAATGGGAAAGCTGTGGCCGTGTCGTTCGATTGGACAATCGAATTCGATCCCGCGAAATGGCCTGGTCCGGCCGAAGAACAAGTGCTCCTAACGCCGGAACCCCAATCCATGGAGTTGAAAAAAATCCTCGAAGCCGGGGCGGCGTACTGCCGAGGCCTTTCCGGCGCGGCGATGGATTTCGTTTGCGTGGAAACGATCAAGACCACGGATTACGCCATGTATTTGCCAAAGAAAGCCGCATCCGAGGAGACAAAAACGAAGACGGAGGCAGCTGATTCCGGTACCCTGATCATGATCGCCGGCCGCCGTTCGCCGTTGGGCCGGGATCCCTACAACACAAAGACGAACCGATTTGTGTGCGATTACCAGATGATCAAAAAAGGAGCCCAGATCGAGGAGCGGCGAATCCTCATCAAGGAACGAGGGAAATCCGTTCAGGGAGAAAACAGATCCTTGACCGAGAAGCGGTACGCCATCCTCCAGCCGCTCTTCGCCCCCGCCCTTGTCCTCATGGAGGACAAACAAAAATTTTATAAATTCCGGATCGTTGGAGAAGAAAGAATCCGAGGACGGCCGGCCGCCGTCGTTGAGGCGGTCGCCCTTTCCGGGGCGCCTGCCGGCGTTCCTCGGGCAAAGATCTGGGTCGCGCGGGATACGTATCAGGTCCTCCAATGCGAGACTTATGGAATTCCGGTCGAAGGTTATGAATTCGTCTTCCAGGAAGCGTCCTCCATTGGAATCAGCCCGGTGGGGGCCGTGACGACCGCCTTCGATGTCGAAAAGAATGGGCTACTTTTTCCGAGCCGCGTTTCTCTACTCATAGAGTATCCGGTTAATGTCTGGGGCGTCGGGAAAAGAACCAAGGTCGAAACCGAGATCCGATATGATCAATACAGGTTCTTCGTGGTGGAAACCGACAATCGTATTATCCGATCCTGACCGTCACGCAGAGTCCCGCCTTTCAAAAAAGTGGCAGAATGTAGACGCGACCCCCTCTTTTGCGGTTTATGAGAATTCCCGGTATTTTCCGCGTCTTCTTCTTATGAGTTGGCCGCGACCCTCGGCCGGCGTCGCGACGCGGGCCTTGACAATGTAGCTATATGAAAATATAATGTAGCTACAATGTGAGGGCCGCATGGACATCGGGATAAGGGAATTGAAGAACAAATTGAGCGAGTATCTGCGCCTGGTCAAGCGGGGCGAAACGCTGACCGTGACCGAACACGGCAAGGCCATCGCCTATCTCTCTTCCGCGAAAAACGCGGTCGAAAACGAGGGTCTCTTAGATTTCCTTCGGAAGGGGAAAGCCAGGTGGAACGGCGGAAAGCCCGAAGGATCAAAACGCCGGGTCCGAGTTTCTGGAAAACCGGTTTCTCAAATCGTCATCGAGGACAGGCGATGATCCTCTATCTGGAAACAAGCAATCTGGTAAAGATCTATGTCCTGGAACAGGGAACGGAAAAAATTCTAAACCTGGTTCACGAGGCCGAAACCGTGGCGACTTCGATCGTGACCTACGCCGAATCCCGTGCGGCTTTTGCCCGGAAATGGAGAGAGAAGGATCTTGGAGATAAAGACCATGCTAAGATAAAGACGGATCTGCGGCGTGACTGGAACCGATATTATATCATCGACATCTTTGATGAAACGGTTAATCTGGCCGGAGATCTCGCCGAAACACACGGTCTCAGGGGATTCGACGCCATCCATCTTGCCTCGGCCGTGATCTTGGCCCGCGCCGTTGATGCGCCGATCACTTTTTCGTCGGCGGACCTCAAGCTTTGCCAGGCCGCGGCCAAGGAAAATCTATCGCCGGCATAACTTCAAAAAACAGCGGAGACGCGCATCTTCCGGTCCTGATCGCCGCGCAGAGTCCCGCCATTTTAAAAAGTGGCAGAATGTAGACGCGACCCCGCCTGCTTTATTTCAATCCCGCGAGATACGCCGCCAGGCCGGGCTTTTTGACCAGCTCCAGCGCTTCTTCCGCCGCGACATTTCGCTTCAACCGCAGCGCCTCTAAAATCCGGATGATGGACAGCGGGACTTCGGCCGACTGGCCGACCTCCGCGGACCGCTCCTTCATGAACGCGATCGAGTCGAAGAGGACGGCGTTCGCTTCGCCGTAGGATATGGTCCGCCTCGCGCCGAACTGACGGACCCATCCCGGATTCGCCAGGGCGTCGTTGACGTGGAGCTGGATGAGGAAGGTCGCTCTCCCGATGAGCTTTAGATTTGAGGGGCTGACGTTGGTCATGGTGTTGCCGACAACCCGGCCGAGCTTGGCCATGACCGCCGTCGAATGGGCGTTGAGGAGCATCTTCAGGGCGATGTGCTGGTCGAGGCGGAACGGGTCGTCTTCGGACGGGACGACGAGCTCGACCATGACGACGGTCGGGTCCCTGCGGTAGAGGCCGGGCTTCAACGCTCCCGCGACGCCATGGCTGATAACACCCCCCACGACCGGGCCGGGAGACGTCTTATCCTTGATGAAGATGACGCCGGCGCTGGCTCCCGCGGAACCGTATGATCCGAGGAATTTCATGAAAACCGAATCCGGCTTGAGGACGCTTTCGACCTCGCGCCCGAGCAGGGCCATGACGGCGAGGTCATCCGCATTCGAGCCGTCGCGCTTGACCGCCGCTTCCGAGAACGAAAAATCGTAGAGATCCTGTTGGTCGTCTCCGGCTTTGACCAGGCTCTCGAGGGCTTTGGTCCGGAGATACGGGTCGTCGATCTCCTCGTCGAAGGGCTTCTGATAGATCGCCGGGCTCAAGCCCCGGAACGGCCGTCCGAGGAAAGCCTGCCAGGCCGCCCTCGCGTCCTTGGCTTCGGTCCGGACTCGGATCCAGCATTTCCGTTGCGGCTCTTTGACCGTGTCGAGCGGATAGAGGCGGAACGTCGGGCTGCGCTCGGTGCTGTCGATGAACACCGTGACCAGGCCCGTGACGGCGAAATACGTCGAGTAATGGCCCTCGGCATACGTCCGCGCTTCGAGGTCGGTCAGCTTGGCCAGCTGGGGGATGCTCTTTTTGACTTCCTGGAGGAGCGCCGGGAAGCGCCTCAACCGGGCTTCAAGGCCGGTTTCGGCCGCGAAGCCCAGCGTGGCCATCTCTTTTTTCGAAAGCACCCGGCGCAGGACCTTCTCCACGGCCGTCTCGATCGTGCTCCCGACGACGAAGGTCTCGATCGTCGTCGCCTGCATCCGCGTCGAGCCCGTGATCGCCTGCGGCCCAGTTGTCAGGTTGACCTTGGTGATGCCGGGCTCCTCGATAACCTTCCGGCTCCGTTCGAACGGCTTGAGCTTGTCGTCCGGGTTGTTGTAGACGAAATACAGCTTCTTGCGGCTCTCTGCTGCCGCGTAGCCCGGCTCTGCCTTCCATTGGTCGAGCGCGGCGAGGATGGTGCCGATGACCGAAGACGTCTCGCCCCCTTCGGTAACGCAGATGACCACGTCGCCTTTTTTCACGCCGCGGTCCGCGAGCTGGAGGCGGCCGATGAGCTGGAGGTCCTCGAAGCCTTCGAGCGAGCTGATCAGCGCCCGGTCCGCTCCCGTCATCTCGCCGATGAGCCCGTCCTCGACGGCGGGGCCGAGCCGGTTCCGGCACTTGGCCCAGAGGTCGGCTTCGGCCTTGACCTTCTTCCAGAACGGCCGCCAGAAGCTCGACTCCATCTGCTTGGCCAGGCGCCCCGTCGCCCCGCAGCCGTAGACATAGACTTTCTTCTTCGCCAGGATGGCATATTCCAGCTCGCTCACGAGCTGGTCGAGGAGTGCCTTCTCCGCCGCGAGCCTCTCCAGGCGGGCGGCGACGTCCTCGTCCACGGACAGGAGGAGTCTCAGGCCGGCCTCGGTGTCCCCCTGGATTTTTTCGCTCAAGGTCCAGGTCTTGGGATGGCGCTGTTCGGTGAGGAGCGTGTGGAGCTGGAATTGGGTCCGATTGATTACGTAATCCAGGGATTCGGCCGAAGCGGTAAAGCCCAGGAGCTTGAGCAGGCCGGCGTCGGCCTCCGCGGCCTGCTCCTGGAGGGCGGGCATCGGCCCCGCAAGAGACAGAGTGACGGCGACGGCTAAAAATGCGACAAGCGTCGCCCGGTACTTATCCGTACTGGTGCGTGTCATCCAGGATGTCTCCTTCGCGCCAGGCCTTGGCCCAGGCGTCGATGGTGAAGACCAAGGGCTTCCCTTCGGCCGCCGAACAGATGACGCGGTTCAGCCCGGCGTTGATGAGCATCTTCTTGCAGATGAAGCAGGGGAAGGCGTTAATGGCCGGGCCGCCCCCGGCATCCGATCCGTGGATGTACATGTCCCCTCCGAGGAGGCTGACTCCCGCGCGCGCGGCGTTGATGATGGCGTTCTGCTCGGCGTGGACGCTGCGGCAGAGCTCGTAGCGCTGGCCGTGCGGGATGCCGAGGCGGTCGCGGAGGCAGAAGCCGTGCTCGACGCTGTCGCGCGTCTTGCGCGGCGCGCCGACGTATCCCGTGGAGATGATCTGGTCGTCGCGGACGATGATGGCCCCGATCGAGCGGCGGAAGCACGTGCTCCGGCGGGCGACCTCGCGGGCGATGCCGAGGTAGTATTCGTCTTTCGAGACGCGGGGAGCGGTCATAGGAGGTCCTCCAGTCGGCGGCGCAGCTTCTCGAGCGTGCCGTCGTTGACGATGGTCCGGTCGGCCAGATTCATGCAGGCGCGGAGCTGCTGCGCGCCCGGGTCGGAGCTGTTCTCCTCGTTTTCTTTCCGGATGAAGTCCTCGAGCGTCGCCGCCGACTCGTCCCGGCCGCGCTTCCGGACGCGCTCGAAGCGAAGCGCGGGGGGCGCGTCGATGGCCAGGAGAATGAAGCCGGGCTTCGTCCTCAGGAAGGCGACCTCGTGCGGATTGCGGATGCTGTCGATCACGGATTTGCCGGCGACTTTCTCCATGACCAGCTTGGCCAAGATAGCCGGGCCGCCGCTCCGGCGGAGGTCGTTTCCCTTCCGGATGAGATTGTCACGGGTGGCCTCGAGGCCTTCCTCGCGGAGCTTCTCCCGGATGACGTCGGAGAGCGAAAAATATGCGTAGCCCTTGGACATGAAAAAGGCGGCGGTTTCCCCCTTGCCCGCGCCGTTGGTTCCGGTCAGGCCGATGTAAGTCAGGGGACGTGAAGAGTTCGAGCCTCTTTTAATTACCGCCACCGGGCCGCCTCTCTTCGAATATCGGGGACACGTACCTGAGGGACATCGGGTGGGGACATGTTCCGACGTGGGCATCTCCTCTCTTTGAGGAGGTGTCCCCTCGGTACGTGTCCACGTTCTTCATGTCCCTCAGGTACATGTCCCCATTGATCTTATCCGGCCAAATCCGCGTCGGCTTTTTTTTCTTTCCGTTTTTTTCGTTCTTTGCCGAAGACGAAGGCGATGAGGATGCCGAACGTATAGAGGCCCAGCATGGGGCCCGCCAGGATGGCCTGGCTGACGGGGTCGGGGGTGGGGGTGATCAGGGCGGCGAGGATGAACACGACCAAGATCGCGTATTTGTATTTCTTGATCATCCAGCGAGAGGTGATGATGCCCATTCGGGAGAGGAAGAAGATGAGCGTCGGCAACTCGAAGACCGCGGCGATCCCGAGGAGCAGCTTCAGCATGAGGCTGAAGTACTCCTCGACCGTGATGACCGCCTGAAAATTCTGGCCGACGTTGAGGAAGAACTTGCAGGCGTAGGGGAAAATGACGAAGTAGCCGAAGACCGCGCCCATCATGAAGAAGGCCGAGGTGAAGATGACGAACGGCCAGACATATTTTTTTTCTTTTTGATAGAGCCCGGGAGCGACGAAGTACCAGATCTGGAGCAGGATGAAGGGAATGGCCAGGAAGAGCGCGGCCAGGAAGGCGACCTTCATATATAACATGAAGGGCGAGGTGAGCTTGGTGAAGGCCAGCTTCTGGCCCTCGGGCAGGTACTTGCTGAGGGGCTTGGCCAGGATGTCGAAGATGTCGGTCGCCCAGATCGCGCCCGGGATGACGGCGATGAACAGGGCGAGGAGCGAGTAAAAGATCCGCTTGCGGAGGTCCTCGAGATGTTCGAGGAAGGTCATCTCGTCAGGAGATTTTTTTGCCTTCCCCATCCTCGGTGAGGTCCTTCTTGATGTCCTTGAAGCCGTCCTGGATGTCCTTGACGTCGTTCTTGATGTCCTTGAATTCCTCGGCGTTGATCTGTTCCTCGAATTTGCCTTTGATGTCTTCCGTGGTCTTCTTGAATTCGCGGAGGGCCTTGCCGATCGAGCGCCCGACTTCGGGCAGTTTCTTGGGGCCGAAGACGAGGAGCGCGATCACCATGATCACGATCAGTTCCGGCATTCCCAGGCTTCCGAACATGGTTGTTTTCGTCCTCGACGGCGGCAGGGGCCCCGGGCATTGCCCGGGGATTCAATTCCGCCGTACTCGCCCGTGTATACAAGCCACGGGCGAGTGGCGAGCCGAAGGCTCGTCCCTTGACGCCCCTGGAAATATAGACCTTCATTGAAGATAAGTCAAGGAACCCCTCGCCGCACCGCCTTTACTTTAGCGGGCCCCTCTGGTAAAATCAATGTTTAGACGAAGATGAAAAAGTATATCTTATTGGCCCTCCTACTGGGGGGAGTGCTCGTCGGCCTCGCTGCCCGCGACGAGGAAGTCTGGGACCAGTCCCTCGAGAAGATCTCGGCCATGGCCTCGCTCGTCGAACAGAACTACTTCCAGCCCGTGGATTCGGACAAAATGGTGCAGGAATCGATCCGGGGGATGCTTCAAACCCTCGACCCCCACTCCTATTTCCTGGACCCCGACAATTTCTCCCGGATGTTCGAGGAACAGAAGGGAAAGTATTTCGGCATCGGAACCCAGATCCAGAAGCAGGAAGACCGGCTGGTCGTCATCGCCCCGATCGAGGGCGGCCCCTCCTGGCGGCTGGGGATCCAGTCGGGCGACGTCATCAGCCATATCAACGGAGAAAGCACCAAGCCGATCTCCTCTCAGGACGCCGTGGACAAGCTCCGCGGGCCTAAGGGCACCAAGGTCACCATCACCATCGCCCGCGAGGGGCTGGAGAAGCCGCTCGAGCTGACCATCACCCGCGAGGAGATCCCCCTCTACAGCGTTCCCTACGCCTTCATGCTCCAGGATGACGTCGGCTATATCTTCATCCGCAATTTCGCCGAGAGCACGAGCGAGGAATTCGCCCAGAAAATGGAGGCTTTGACCCAGAAGGGCATGAAGAGCCTGATCCTCGACCTGCGGGGGAATCCCGGCGGCGCCCTCATCCCCTCGATCGACATCTCCGACGAATTTCTGCCCAAAGGAAACCTCATCGTCTCGGTCCGGGGCCGGAACCGGATGTACGACCGGGAATACCGGGCCGACAGCAACAACCAGTACGAGAAGCTGCCGGTCGTCGTCCTCATCGACCAGGGCAGCGCCAGCGCCTCGGAGATCGTGGCCGGCGCGATCATGGACCATGACCGCGGCCTGATCGTGGGCGTGGATTCCTGGGGCAAGGGCCTGGTCCAGACGATGTTCCCCGTCGCCAGGAACATGGCCGTGGCCCTGACGATCGCCAAGTACTACACGCCGAGCGGCCGCTGCATCCAGCGCGATTATTCCCGGCTCGACGACTACATCCTGGACAACAAGGTCACCCCCGTCCAACAGCGGGAAGTGAAATATACGGACAAGGGCCGCAAGGTCCTCGGCGAGGGCGGCATCACGCCGGACTACGAGGCCCGCTTCGAGATCAAGATCTACACGGCCCAGCTCCGCTTCGCCGGGACGTACTTTACCTACGCCCGGAAGTTCGCCACCCACCAGACGGCTCTTTCGAAGAAGTTCATCTTCCCCCAGGACGCTCCGGGGCCGTCGGCTCCCGCCGAGGGCAAGATCCAGCTCGGCAATGTCTTCGTCGTCGATGCCGCGGTGCTCGACGATTTTCGCGAGTACCTGCAGGCCAACAAATTCAACTACGACGCCAAGAAATTCAAGGACGCCGAGAGCGAGATCCGGCACGAGCTCGAACGCGAGATCGCCTCGGCCATCTGGGGCATCGAGGAAGGCTGGAAGGCGTACCAGAAAGGCGATTCAGCCGTCCTCAAAGCGCTCCAGGTGATGCCCGAAGCGGCCAAATTCGTCACGCAATAAAAAGCGGCGCCGGCGCAGTTTTTTCCGGGGATGAGGGAGACCTCGAAGGCGCAAAGAGGAGAGATCGTCCATGAAGATCGCGCTGGCTTCCGACCACGCCGGATATGAGCTGAAAGCGGGGGTGGCCCGCTATCTTACGGAACAAGGCGTCGCCTTCACGGACTTCGGCTGCGGGCCGGGCGAATCGGTCGATTATGTCGATTTCGCGGCCAAAGGAGCCGAGGCGGTCCTCGCCGGCGCCTGCGACCGGGCCATCCTCGTCTGCGGAACGGGTATGGGCATGGCCCTCGCCGCCAACAAGTTCAGGGGGATCCGGGCCACGCCCTGCTGGAACGTCTACACGGCCGAAATGAGCCGCCGCCACAACGACTCCAATTGCCTGACGCTCGGCGGCCGAACCCTGCACGTCGCCGACGCCCTCGAGATCGTCCGGGTATGGCTGGAGACGCCCTTCGAGGGCGGCCGGCATGCCCGCCGTGTGGACAAGGTCAAAGAGATCGAAGCGCGGAATTTCAAGCCATAATACTTTTGGCTTAACGAAATCATAGAGGAGATCGGAACGATGTCATCATTCCAGGACAAGGTCCAAACCCTGTGCGCCAAGGTGGAGACAAACAACACGTGGCGGCAGAAGGAGGCGTTCAACCTCATCCCCTCCGAATCGACGCCCTCGCTCCTCGTCAAGATGTGCGAGATCTCGGACCCGGCCGGCCGCTACGCCGAGCACCGGACGATGAAGGGCGAGGAGGTCTATTTCTACCAGGGGATCGATTTCATCCGCGACGTGGAGGTCGAAGCCCGGCGCGAGCTGGCCAAATTCTTCGAGTGCACCGACGTCGAATTGCGGCCCGTCAGCGGCCAGATGGCCAACGAAGTCGTCTTCAAGGGCATGGTCAAGTTCATCAACCGGGGCAAGGCCGAAGGCCGGCTGAGCCGGCGCCTACGCATGGTCATGAACAACGACCTGAACAAGGGCGGGCACCTGAGCGCCCAGCCCATGGGCGCGCTGTTCAATTTCGTCGAGGAGGACCCCAAGACGGGCAAGGAAAACATCGTCCATCTCCCCCTCCTCAAGGACAATCCCTACAAGCCCGACGTCAAAGCCCTGCCCGAGATTCTCGAGCGGGCCAAGCCGGAGCTCATCGTCTTCGGCAAGAGCATGTTCATCTACCAGGAGCCGGTCAAGGCCGTGGCCGAGATCGTCAAGGATTGGAAGCCCCGGCCGGTAATGATGTTCGACATGGCCCATGTCCTGGGCCTGTATGGAGCGTTCCAGGAGCCGTTCAAGGACGGCGCCGACATCGTGACCGGAAGCACGCACAAGACCTTCTTCGGCACGCAGCGCGGAGTCGTCGCCGGAAATTTCCCCAAGGACAGCCCCCTGCGCAACCTGTGGCTCGACATCAAAAGCCGGGCGTTTCCGGGCTCGACGAGCAACCATCATCTGGGCACGCTCCTAGGATTGCTCATGGCGTCCTATGAGATGAACGAGTTCAAGAAGGAATTCCAGGCTCAGGTGCGGTCCAACGCCAAGGCCTTCGCCAAGTCCCTCAAGGCTCACGGGATCCCGGTCGAGGGCGACGAGAGCGACGGCTTCACAGAAACCCATCAAGTTCTCATCCGGGTCAAGTCCTTCGGCCCCGGCATGGAGGTCGCCCGGCGCCTCGAGGAGAGCAACATCGTCGTCAACTACCAAGCCCTGCCCGACGACGAAACCTTCCTCGATTCGAGCGGCGTCCGCATGGGCGTCCAGGAGATGACCCGCTTCGGGATGAAGGAGAAACATTTCGACGAGCTCGCCGGCCACATTGCCGACGTCGTCATCCGCAAGAAGAACGTCAAAGACGCAGTCAAGGCTTACCGCCGGAACTTCCTGGAGATGGGATACTGCTTGCCCGCGAAAGAGGCCGTCCCGCTGGCCGCCCGCGTTTTCGCCACAGCCATTCCCTACCCCGATTTCGCCGCGAAGTTCGCGGATAATCTCAAGAAGCTCGTTTAAACATGAACGTCCTCGTCGTCGGGTCGGGCGGCCGTGAACATGCCCTCGCCTGGAAGATCTCGAAGAGCGGGCGCGTCGCGAAGCTCTTCTGCGCGCCTGGAAACGGCGGGACGCGCCAGATCGCTGAAAACGTCCCCGTCGGCGACGCCGACATCCGGGGCTTGGCCGATTTCGCCGCCCGCGAACGGGTCGACCTGACGGTCGTCGGACCCGAGGTCCCGCTCTCGCTGGGGATCGTCGACGAATTCGCAAAGCGCAGCATCCCCGTCTTCGGCCCCACGCAAAAAGCGGCCGAGCTCGAGTCGAGCAAGGTCTTCGCCAAGCAGTTCATGACCCGCCACGGCATCCCGACGGGCCGATACCGCGTTGCCGACTCGGCTGAAAAGGCGCTGGCCGTCCTGCGCTCCGGCGAGTTCGAGCTTCCGGTGGTCGTCAAGGCCGACGGCCTCGCCGCGGGCAAGGGCGTGCTCATTTGCAAGACGATCGAGGAAGCCGACCAAGCCGTCCGCTCGGTCATGATCGAGCATCAGTTCGGCGAAGCCGGCCGGCGCGTCCTGATCGAGGAGTTCCTGCGGGGCAAGGAGGTCTCGTTCATCGTCGTCTCGGACGGCGAACGGGCCGTCCCCCTCGTGACGACGATGGACCACAAGACCGTCTTCGACGGCGACGAGGGGCCGAATACCGGCGGCATGGGAACGATCTCTCCATCGCCTTTTCTGTCCGAAAAGCTCTACGACGAGGTCATGCGGACGATCATCGGCCCGACGATCACCCAGATGGCGGGCGAAGGCCGCCTTTACAAGGGCGCTCTCTACGCCGGCCTGATGCTCACGGATGACGGCCCCAAAGTCCTCGAATACAACTGCCGCTTCGGCGACCCCGAGACCCAGCCGCAGATGGTCCGCCTCGAAAGCGACCTCGTCGACCTGCTGTCCGCAGCCTCCGGCGGGGACCTCAAGGCCCATCATGTTCGCTGGAGCGATGCCGCGGCCGTGTGCGTCATCCTGGCTTCGGGGGGGTATCCCGGTGCCTACGAAAAAGGGAAGGTCATCGACGGCTTGGAGGAAGCGGCGGCCGCTCCGGACGTCGCAATCTTCCACGCCGGGACGAAGTTCGAAAACGGCCGGTTTTTGACGAGCGGAGGCCGGGTGCTGGGCGTCTGCGGCGCGGGGCCGTCGCTGGCCGCGGCCCGGGCCAAGGCCTACGGGGCCGTCGGGCTCATTCGTTTCGAGAGGATGCATTATCGCCGCGACATCGGGACCGCCCGCCTCGGCGGCCGCCACAAATAAATAAAGGAGGACCCATGGACGTCGCGATCTTCATCGGCAGCGAATCCGACTTCGAGATCGTCAAGGACGCGATCGAGATCCTCAAGAAATTCGAGGTGCCATTCGGCCTCGAGATCACCTCCGCCCACCGCTCGCCCGAGCGGACGCACAAGCTCGTCCGCCGCTTCGAGGAAGAAGGAGCGGAGGTGTTCATCGCCGTAGCCGGCAAGGCGGCCCATCTCGCCGGCGTCGTCGCCTCGCATACGGTCCGGCCGGTCATCGGCGTCCCCGTCGAGAGCGCGGGACTGGGCGGCCTAGATGCGCTGCTGTCGACGGTCCAGATGCCCAAGGGCATCCCGGTCGCGACCATGGGCACCGGCAAGACGGGCGCCTCGAACGCGGCGCTGCTCGCCGTCGAGATGCTGGGATTGAAAAAGCCGGCCCTGCGGGCCAAGCTCCAGGACCACAAGAAAAAAATGGCCGCCCAGGTCGAGGCCGATTCGGAGAAGCTCAAGAAGAGCCTGTAAGTCCCGATGGATTCGTTCTCGATCCGGAATTTCGGCTGCCGCGTCAACCAGGCCGAGGGATTCGCCTGGGCCCATGAATTCCAGAAGCGCGGCCTGAGGCACGAAGAGGCCCCCGGTCGCGGCGGATGGGTCATCGTCAATACCTGCACGCTCACCGGCCGGGCCGACCGCGACGCCCGAAAGTTCATCCGGAAGGTCCTCCGCGAGAATCCCGCGGCCAAGGTCGTTGTCACGGGTTGCCTGGCCGAACGCTCGCCGCAGGAATTCGAATCCATGCCCGGAATCTGGAAGATTGTTCCCAATGGAGAGAAGGAAGCCCTTCCGGAGCAGGCGGCGGCCGTCGCTTCCGCGGGCGATGAGCGCGCAATCCGGACGGTGCGGGCGCGGGCCTTTCTCAAGGTTCAGGACGGCTGCGACTTTGCCTGCGCCTTCTGTGTCATCCCCGGCGTGCGGGGCCGGAGCGTGAGCGTGCCGCCGGACGTAGTTTCGGCGCGGATAGAGGAACTCACTGCGCTAGGCTTCCGCGAGGTCGTTTTGACCGGCATCCACCTCTGCTCGTATGGAATGGATCTTCGGCCGCGGATGTCGCTGCCCGTCCTGCTCGACCGGATCGAAGGGCGCCCGGGGGATTTCCGGGTCCGCCTGAGCTCGCTCGACCCGCGATTCCTGACCGATGCGGTTCTCGAGCGCCTGACGAGCGCGACGAGGGTCTGTCCGCATTATCACCTTTCGCTCCAGCATGGGTCGGACGGCGTTCTGCGGGCCATGGGCCGCGCCAGCACGATCTCGCAATATCGCCGGATCATTGACCGCCTGGCCGGCGCTTCGCCGCAAGCGGCCATCGGTGCCGACATCATGGTCGGTTTTCCCGGGGAGACGGATTCCGATTTCCGGGCGACGGAAGAATTCCTCGCGGCTGCCCCTCTCGCCTATTTCCACGTGTTCGCCTATTCCCCCAGGCCGGGAACGGTCGCCTTTGGCCGGCCGGGCGTCGGCGAGGCGGCGAAACGGGACAGGGCGGTCCGGCTCAGGGAGCTTTCCCGAAAGAAGAGCCTGGAGTTCAGGACGAAATTCAACGGAGGGATCCTCGATGGCATCGTCATCAAGACGGGAAAAGCCGGAACCGAGGTCCTGACGTCGAACGATATCGCGGTTCAGGCAGGTTCGAGCGGCGTGTGCAAAGGGGACCGCGTAAACGTCAGGATCGCGGATGTTCGCGAGGACGAGACGCGGGGAGAGATAATCCCCCTCAATCCCCCTCTCTCTTGTCATCCTGAGCGAAGCGAAGGAACTCATCCAATCCCGCGAGTTCCCTCGCAAGGCTCGGGACGACTCAGGGAGTCGCCTGAGCGAAGCGAAGGATCTCATCCATGAAGCGCATTTCCGTCCTCCCTCCCGAGATCTCGCAGAAGATTGCTGCCGGCGAGGTGATCGAGCGGCCCGTTTCCGTCGTCAAGGAGCTGGTCGAGAATTCCCTCGACGCCGGCGCGACCGAGGTGGACGTCGACCTCGTCGCCGGCGGAAAGACGCTCATCCGCGTCCGGGACGACGGCCAGGGCATGAGCCGTGAGGACGCCGAGATCAGCTTCGTCCGCCACTCGACGAGCAAGATCGCCCGCGAGGAAGACCTGCTCGAGATCGCGACGCTCGGCTTCCGCGGGGAGGCTCTGCCGAGCATTTCCTCCGTCTCGCGGCTGACCCTGCGGACTTCGGAAGGCGTCGGCGGAGCCGGGACCGAGATCGAGCGCGAAGGCGAAACGACGCTCTCGATTAAAGATATCGCTGCCCCGCGCGGGACGACCGTCGAAGTCCACGACCTCTTTTTCAACCTTCCCGCGCGCCTGAAATTCCTCCGCGGCCACCAGGCCGAGCTCGGACAGATCGTCAAATACCTTACGAACGTCGCTCTCTCATATCCCACTCTCCGCCTGGCCCTCCGCCATGGCGCCCGCTCTATTCTCGACTGCCCGCCCGTGGCCGGCCTCAAGGAGCGCCTCTTTCAACTCTACGGAAAATCCCTTCTCGATAGGTTGATGGATGTCGATTATGCGGAAGGCGGAAACAGGCTATCCGGCTTCGCCTCTTTGCCGCCGATGGGGAAGTCCGATCGTTCGCACCAGCTGTTTTTCGTCAACCGCCGGCCCGTCCACGACAAGATCCTGTCCTCGGCCCTGAATCAGGCTTATCGCGGGATCCTGGAAAAAGACCTGGCGCCCGAAGCCTTTCTCTTCCTGACCGTTCCTTACGGCGAAGTGGACGTGAACGTCCACCCGGCCAAGAGCGAGGTCCGCTTCAGCCAATCCTCGGCCGTTTTCCAGCTCGTGCTACGCAGCGTCACCCACGGCCGCCTCAAGGTGGAAGGGATCAAGGAGGTGCACTCGGCCGGTGTTGCGCCTTCGGCGCTCAAACAGCCCGAGCCCTTTGCATTGAACATCCCCTTTAAAGTCGCCGAGGCGGACGCGCCGTTTGAGTTTCCGGCTGATGCCGCCGCAGATGTCGTCTATTCGGACGCCGGGGCCGCGCGGCCGGAGCGCCGGGTGCTGGGCCAGTTCGCCAACACCTATATCGTCGCCGAGGATGCCGAGGGACTCCTCGTCGTCGACCAGCACAACGCCCACGAGAGGATCCTCTTCGACAAATACGAGGAGATCGATCGCCGCAAGAAATGGCCGGTCAAGATGAGCCTGATCCCGCTCGTCTTCGACCTTTCGCCGTCGCAGACGGTGAGCCTGGAGCCCGGCCGCGAAATATTGGAGGGGGCGGGCTTCCGGGTCGAGGCCATGGGCGGCCGGAGCTATGCTCTGCGCGAATACCCCGACATCTTCCAGCCGGAGGAAGCCCTGGCCGCCCTCCTCGAGCTCCTCGAAGAGCTGAGGGAGGGTCCGGCGGAGGGGAAAAAGGCGAAGCTCCTGGCGACCATGGCCTGCAAGACCGCGATCAAAGCCGGCCAGCCTCTGCCGCGGGAGAAGATGGAATTCCTCGTCCAAGAGCTGTTCAAGACGACAAATCCCTCCCTCTGCCCGCACGGGCGGCCGATCGTCCTGCGCCTGGCTAAATCTCAGATAGAAAAGGGGCTTAGACGGCCCGTCAATTGACAATCTTCGAGCGCTTCTGCTACGATGAATCGGCTTTTGAACACGCGCAGCGGCTTTCTCCCGCGTGTTTCGATTCGCTGTCGCGGGGAGTGGCGCAGCCTGGTTAGCGCGCTTGCCTTGGGAGCAAGAGGTCGACGGTTCAAATCCGTCCTCCCCGATCGTTACCAAGGCTCGGCACGTCGGAGCGCCTGTAGCTCAGGTGGATAGAGCACCTGCCTTCTAAGCAGGGGGTCGGGAGTTCGAATCTCTCCAGGCGCGCTCTTGTTATCGAGATTTCGGCGATTCTCTCGTTACCCTTCGCGGCCGATGGTTTCTTTTTTCAGTTTCGAGATCAACAGGGCAAGCCGGATCACGGCATAGATCATGAATAGAAAAATGGCGCCCTGAATGACTTGGATCACGATCCAGAAACCGCTATAGGCGCGGCTTCCGATAATATTGAACGTGTTATTGAAGAGCACGACCATGAACAGGACCAGGAGGAGAAGGAGCCTGCGGTACTTGGCGACGCGCGAAGGCGTGTCGGTGTGGATCTCCGGGACGGCGCCTTTCCCCGTCGGCGTCCGGAAGTAGTACCAGGCGCCGTTGCGGCCGACGAAGTCCCAGCCGGCGTCGCGGAACAGGCCCAGGTATTCCCGGCGGTCGAATTTGCCGGACGATTGAAAATCCAAGCGATACGTGTAATCGGCCGGTTCGCCCCGGCGGAACTTGTAAAAGACGACGGCTATGGATTCGAGGTGCCAGCCTTTGAGGGCCAATCCCCTCAGCCAGTTCTCCTCCTTTCGGTCGTTCCACGCCCCGAAGAACCTTATCACGATCTTGGAATTTTTTTCGGACATGGTCTCTTTCCTTTCCTAATCTTTCGCGTTGCAGTTCAAGGCCAGGCGGGCCGATGCAGCCAGGTTTTCGAGCCGGTCGCATTCGATCCTGACGACGGCGGCCCCTAGGGGTGTCAGGCCGTAGATTTTCCGCCTCTCGCCTTCGGATTCCTGCTCGTCTCGCCGCTCGATCAAACCCTGTTTGACCAGGACGTTGAGGGCGCCGTAGAGGGTCCCGGGGCCGATTTTCACCCTGCCTTGACTGAGACGAACGGCATCCTGCATGATTCCATAGCCATGCCGGGACTCGAGTAAAGATAACAGAATCAGAAACATAGTTTCCGTTAGGGGGATAAATGAGCCTGCTTTCGATTCAATCTCGCTTTCGGTCATGCTCGCATCTCCTAAATCGACATCCGATATATCGTTAAACGCTATAACGAATATCGCTATATCGACATACGATATACAGCATTAAAGGTTCCCTGTCAAGAGGAATTTTCAATTTTTTATTTTTCGGTGGCGTCCGGAGCTTATACGTTCAAATAAATTTCTCTTAAGTCTAGGGGAGGCATAATCCCGCATAGATCAGCGCGGAGAGGGATTCCAAGTATAGCCCCGCGGCTGGCGGACGAGCTCCCGCCGCGGCGTTATTTCAACAGGCGTTCCAGGGCGGCGTCGATCCGGGCGCCTAAATCGTCGGGATACCAATGGCCGACGTTCGGAAAGACTATGAAATCGACGTCCAGCCCGCCCTTTTTCAGGGCATCGCACATTTTCGTCTGCTCGGCTAGCCGGCCGTCCATTTCGGTCGTGAGAAACGTCCCCTTGATCCCGCGAGCTTTCATGCTCCGGATCTTGTCCTCGGTCAGAATCTCGGGCACCGGCGGGCAGAGGACCACGAAACCCCGGGCCGGGAGGGCATTGTCCAGCAGGGCTACGAGCGATCCGTAGCCGCCCGAAGAGAAGCCTCCGAGGATGACGTTGGCTTCGTCGACGGGATAATCCTTTTTAATTTGGGCATAGGCTTCGGCTAAATCCCGCTTGGTCACGGCCGCGTCCTGCCAGTGGAACCCGGTCATGCTGGCGACCTGGGTCGATTGAACATAGGCGACGAGAAACCGTTTCCGCAGCCCTGGCGAGGTCCAGCGGGGCTTGAACTCGGCGAGGTTCTCGCCGCCGCCATGAAGGGCGATGAAGAGAGGGTAGGCTTTTGTCCGGCCGAAACCTTCCGGTGTTTCGACCTCGACCTTCAGCCTGGCCGCCTTCTGGGCTTCCTCGATCCTCGCCTTGTTGCGGGCCAGGAATTCCTTGAAACCGGCCGTCTCCCGATAGGGCGCCCAGGGATCGGCCTCGAATTCCCACAAACCGTAGAAGCCGCCGCGGTCGAGGGCCGCCCCGAGCATCCGGACGCCTTTGTCCAGCTCGCTCAAATACCCGTACATCAAGGCCAGGTTGTAGGCGTTCGCCCGAGCCCGGTCCGGGAATTTTTCCCAACCCCAAAGCAGGATATCCGCGGCCTCCTGGTACTTCTTCTCCTGGTAGAGCGCGACGACGCGCGTCCGCATTTCGTCATAGCTCGAAAAAGAATAGGCGGGCTTGCCCTTGTCCTGCCCGGCCGCGAAGCCGGCCAGGATGAACAAAAGAGATCCGGCGGAAAGATTCTTTACGGTTTTGGACACGCTTTTTCCTCCTCCCTGATAAATTGCGGCGGGAGATTCGCAAAAGTGCAATCTGCGTGCCAAACTCGGGGCGGCAGGGGCGGCAGCCGTTCTTGACATCGCTTGAAAGCCGGTTTATGTTTGTCGGCGAGTGAGGGCCGAGATTTCAGGCCTTATTCGGACAAGGCCCTCGCGCCGCTCGATATGGGAATTATTGTACCAATGATCCTTGACGTGGCAGAGTGATCCTGGAGACAACAAAAACGGCATGATCTGGAACATCAACGAGTTTGTCCTCTTCGGCGCCTTCCTGGGCTTCTTCCTCGTTGTCGTCGAGGCGAGTTTTCGCCTGGGCCACCGCATGAGCGAGGGAAGCGATAATGACAGCAAGAAGCACGTCGGGGCCTTGCAAGCCGCGGCGCTCATGCTCCTCGCGCTGCTGCTGGGATTTTCGTTCGCCATGGCGGTTTCGCGATTCGATGCGCGCAAGGAACTCGTTGTCGAGGAGGCCAACGCGATTGGAACGACGTTCCTCCGATCCCTGTATCTGCCTGAGCCCCAACGGCAAGAAATCGCGGCCCTGCTTCAAAGCTACGTGTCGGCGCGCCTGGCTTTCTATGACGCAGGCATCGACCCCATGCGCCTGGATGCGGCGAATAAGGAAGCGTCCCGGATCGAGAAACAGATGTGGGGATTGACCGCGGAATTGGCTGCGAAAGAAAGCCAATCGGTGCCCCTCGGCCTGTTCCTCGCGTCGATGAACGAGGTGCTGGACGACAACGAGCGCCGGCTCGCGGCGCTGCAGAATCATGTGCCCGACGTCGTGATCGTCCTGCTGTTGTCCGTATCAGCCGTCGCCCTGGGGATTATGGCGTACGGATGCGGCCTTTCGCGCCAGCGGCGCTTCGCCATGAACGCCGTCTTTGTCCTGCTGATCGCGATGGTCATAACGGTCATTCTCGACATGGATCGTCCGCGCCGCGGGCTTGTCAGGGTCAGCCAAGACAGCATGATACGGCTGAAGGCCACGATCGAGGACGTCCGTCGTTGAAATCGTCCGCCCGACAACCGGCGTAACCGCGCGTGGCTCACGCGCCGTCCATGCGTCGGGACGTCCGCCGCATCCGCGGCCCGCGATCATCGACCGGCTATTCCGGCAATCCCGAGATTTCCTCGCTGTTCGTTTCCCTCGGATCGTAACAGGTCGGGCTCATCAGATACTTCCGCCCTCCGAGCAGAACGACGAAAGCCGCTACCCCGAGGAAAACGTCGACCGCGGTCAGGTCCGGCTTGAGCATCTTCCGGGCTATGACGAAGGCCAGAAGCTCGAGGACGGCGGCCAGGCTGTGGGTGATCAGCATCCGGACCAGCTCCAGCCCGATAACGACCAGGAGCGCCCGGTAGATCAGCTCGTAGAACGTATCCTTGGTCGTCCAGTCCATCCCGGCAAGCGCGGCCGCGCCTCGAACGGCGGCGAACAGGACGCCGGCCAGGACGACCAGGGCCAGGACTTTCTCCAGCCAGAAGACGGCCGTTTTGAAGGGCTTGACGATCCGCTGATTCATTTCCTCTCTCCCCAGCTTAAAATATCCCGCTTGAATCGGGGATGTCAAGGACGGCGGGCGCCTTGATTTGCGCGGGGAGATAGGCGACTTTGGCCGCCGAAAAAATAAAAGTTCAAGTGAGTCTTTTAGGCAACCATGAAAGAGATCCGCGGATCGAGTCTTTCCTGCCATACGAGAAGGTCGAAGTCGACGAAATCATGGCGAGACTGAGAAAAGAACTAAAAATAGACCGACGGATGACTCCGCGCGAATAGCTCCTGCGTCCTGGCCGGGATTTCACTTGAATATGGAAGAGAGCTGATCAGCCTGTCCAAGGCGAGATGAATTCGCGGTATAGATCAATCAGGGGGCTGTATTCTGACCGGTCGGCGGCTTGGAGCGCTTGAATCAATCCTTTTCGAATTTCGGTTGTTAAGAGCAATTCGTCCTCGGGAAATCGAATGACGGAACGAGCGTGGTCTTTGAGAAAGAGATTGACGGCGAAACGCGCCCATCGGCCATTCCCATTATTAAAGGGATGGATAGACACGAGCCGATGGTGAAGCCTCGCGGATATTTCAATGATGTCCATTTGACGCGCCAGCCAATAGGTCAAAGCGTCGGTCAGCTTCTTCATCTCGATGTCGATCTGGGATTTGTCGACTCCGATATTCTTGTTGGTTTTCCTCTTTTTTCCCGCCCATGACCAGACATGCCCGAACATGTCCTTGTGGAGCAGGAAGAGATCGATCAGATCGAATCGGAAGGGCTTCTTTTTCAGGGAAAGGAAGTATTTCTTCAGCGCTTCCGCATTGTTCTTGGACTCGGCGTCGTTGAGGTCTTTTCGCGTCGTGATAAAGGCCGGGAGCAAACCCTCTAGATCCTCTTCCGTCAGAGGCGTCGAGCCGGGAGGAAGGTCCTGGTCGAAGTTCCGCATGTTTCCCAGAGGCTGCCCCTGCGTTTTTCCAGGATTTCCTTCTTTGTAGCTTCGATCTGCTCTCTGGTTTCTTCGTCCGATGGGCTCTGGATTTCCAGGGCCGAGCTTGCCTTGCTCAAGCCGACAATTTGTTTTGCTTTTTGAGTCGCTTTGGCGTCGAGGAACTCCGTCAGATTCTGCCGGGGGATGAGCATGATTTTCAATTCCGCGTTTAGAGCGTTTGCGATTTTTTCCAAGGTGCTGATTTTTGGATGCGCAGGGCCGCTTTCGATTCTCTGGATATGCCTCCAAGAAAAATGGGTAAGCTTACCAAGTTGCGCCTGACTCATACCCAGCGTTTCTCGAATCAGCTTGATTTGGCTTCTAAGATCCGGATAATCGGCCAGCCATTCAGGCATCATCTTCACGGAACCCAGTTTGTTGCTGATTTGATTTGAAAAAAAATGCTTTTTCATAAGAATATTATACGAACTATTATGTCGTATTTCAAGCATTAAATATGTCCCAATGTGTCATATAGTAGGCAATTAGTATGAACTATTATGTCGTGTTATATTGGTATTAACTAGGTAAATACTAGCAGAGCGCCTCTGCGAACGACTTAAGAAATGAAATTAAGAGACGCGGCACTAGAATGGCCGGCTAATCCTTCCCGAGAAGGATAGCCTACTCTTATTTTCGCTATTTCTTATCGACGGTCTCTCCCGGCCATTGGTCTGTACGAAACGGCGAGGCGGGAAGGCCGGCTCCGTTGAAAAGATTGCAGATCGGGTTGTGCGCCCAGGCGTAGCGGACGGCAATGGGCGTCGCCACGAGCGGCGAGGAGACGATGACCGTCCCGCCCTTGATCCTGGCTTTCGCCCAGACGAATTTCTTGTCCGCTCCGGCGACGGCGAATCCCATGAGCGGGCCTTTTCCCTTCACCTTGAGTCCGCCGTCCGCATGGCTGAACCGGATTATGGCCTCTCTTCCCTTGACGCTCATCGATTCGAACATGGGCCCCGACCAAACCACCTTTTGGTCATAATCCTTGGCCAGCGCGTTGAAGGCCAGGCGTTTGCCGACATCCTGCTTGTTCCGGGGGTGGATGTCCTTGGCTTCGCCGATGTCGATGGTCACAGCCATGCCGGTGTTCTCCAGCTTTAACGTCATGGTCTGCGCCTCGCGCAGCTCGGCCCACGTGGACTCGACCGGATCAGGCTTCGTTTCGGTGTAATTGGCCAGCTGGACGAAATAGAAGGAGAACGGCCCCTGGTTCCAGGCCGTGCGCCAGTCTTGGATCATGGCCGGGAACAGGGTGCGGTATTGATAGGCCCGGTCGGCGTTGGATTCCCCTTGATACCAGACGGCGCCCTGGATGGCGAACGGAACGAGCGGCGCGATCATGGCATTGTAGAGCCCCGAGGCCAGCCAGGGATGGTCCGCTCCCCGCGGCGCCTCGGGCTTTTTCGGTTCGGATTGGCCGGCCGCCTTGGCCTGCTCGGCCGCCTTTTTCCAGGCCTCCATTTCGGCGTCATATTTCTTTTTTGCTTCGGGGTATTCGGCGACGAGCTTGTCCCACCGTTTCACGATGACGTCGAGTTCCGGATCGGATTCCAGAGTGCCGCGGCTAGTCCAGGATTCGGCCGGGGTGCCTCCCCAGGCCGTGCAGATGAGGCCGACCGGGGCACCCAATTTCTGACGCAGCTCGCGCCCAAAGTAATAAAGGACGGCCGAGAAATCGGGGATCGTCTCCGGCGAGCATTCCTTCCACTCGCCCTTGCACGTGAACTGCGGGGATGTGGCCACCGTCCGCTCGACATAGAATAGGCGGATCTCCGGATAATTCGCCGCCGCGATCTCTACCTTGGCGTTGTTCGAGTCCTTGATGGTCCACTGCATATTAGATTGCCCTGAGCCGATCCAAACCTCGCCGACGAGGATGTCCCTGATGGTGAGGATGTTGTCCGGGCCGGCGATGGTCATTTCGACGGGCTTGGCCGAACGCGCCTGCGCGGGAAATTTCACCATCCATCGGCCTTCGGCGTCGGCGACGGCCTGGACGGCCGTGCCGCCAAAGGCGACGGTGATATTCTCGCCGGGCTCCGCTTTGCCCCAGATCGGAAGGGGCTTGCCGGCCTGCAGGACCATGTGGTCCCCGATGATGCTCGGCACGGAAACCGCGGCCGGCGCCGTTGCCGCAGCCAGAAGAACCGCCAGGGCGATGAACGAGAATCGGATGACGGCGGAGCGTGTCTTCATGGAAACCTCCTCGGATTTGAAAGACGATTTCCCGATCTTCCGGAATCATATATTCATCGGGAAAAGAGCGTCAAGACAATGAAAAGGCCCTGATCAAGATCTGCGGTTTGGAATGTCGGCGGAAATCCGGTCCATTTGACGTTTTTCTCAAAGCGGCCCTATAATGAATAAGTAAGGGACCTCGCCGACCGAAAAGCGATGGCGGCCCGGCCTCGTCCGGACGTCGAGGAAAAAATGAAGAAAGTATTCGGACGACTCGCGGCCGCGGGGCTCTGCCTTGTCCTGGCGACGCCGGCCGGTCCGGTCGCCCCGGGTCAGGAGGCGGCGAAGAATCAAAAGCCCCTGGAATATCAGGTCGCCGTCACGCTGAAGCTCATCCAGGCTTATGTCACGGATAAAAAAGGTAAGCCGGTCGAAGATCTGACCAAGGACGACTTCGTCGTCTATGAGGACGGCCGCCCGATGGCGGTCACCGAGTTCGAGCGGCATGTCCTCTCGCCCCCTCCGCCCGCGAGCGCTCCCGCGAACACGCTGCGCGCGCCGGCCCAGGAGGTGTCTTCCGCCGGCCGCAAATTCGTCTTCTTTTTCGACTTCGCCTACAACAACCAGCGCGGCGTCGTGAAAGCCAGGGAAGCCGCCCTCCATTTCATCGACGCGGAGCTCGGGCCCGACGACGCGGCGGCCGTCATCTCCTATTCGATGATCGGAGGCCTTGTCATCCACGAATTCTTCACCACCGACCGGCCGAAAGTCCGGGAGGCCGTCGCCGCGATCAACGGGAAACGGATCACCGGCCGGGCCGAAGATATCGAAGAGATGTTCTGGCGCCAAGCGACCGAAAGCCCTCCGGCGCGCGGCCCGGGCGTCCCCGAGCTGAATCCCACCACCCCGCCGAAAACTCCGCCCACCTTCAACTGGCGGCGGCAGGAATCGAAGGACATGGCCGAGAACTATATCCTCAAGCTGACCTCTTTGGCGAAAGCCTTGAGGTACGTCCCCGGCCAGAAAAACTTCATCTTCTTCTCGACGGGAATCGTCGCCTCGCTCGTTTACGGCAACCAGGAGGGGAATCCGGGCGAAACGCCGCAAGTGTACGGGCTCAAGCAGGTAAGGGCGCAGTTCGACGTCGGCGACTATCACGTCAAGACCGCCAACGAGCAGATGCTCAAGGAGATGAGCGCGGCGAATTGCGCCATGTTCACGTTCGACACGCGGGAGGCGGCTCTCGTCCCCTCGCTCTTTACGTACGACGAGCAGACCTACGAGGACGGCGGCCAGTACCGGGACATCTTTTACGACGAGGGCGTCCACCAGCAGGTCACAGACCCTCTCAAGGAAGACCGGATCACGGGCCTCTATTCCCTGCGCCGCCTCTCGGTCGTCACGGGCGGAAAATATTTCTCCAACATCATCGATTACAAGCGGACACTGGACGAGCTCCAGACGCTCACCGGCGCCTTCTACATCCTCGGCTACGCCATCCCGAGAGCGGCGGACGGCCGGTACCATTCGCTCAAGGTCGAGGTGAAGCGCAAAGGCTGCCGGGTCAAGTCGCAGACCGGCTACTTCAATCCGCGGCCCTTCGCGGAATTCTCCGACCTGGAAAAACAGCTCCATCTCTTCGACCTGGCCTTGAGCGACCGGCCCGTGCTCCAGGCGCCGCAGCCCTTCCCCGTGAGCGCTCTTTCTTTCGCGGCGGGTTCCGAAGGGCGGCTGGAGTTGGTGGGCAAGCTTCCGGCGAGCCTCATCAACCGGTTCGAGGGAAGAAAAGTCGAGATCATCTCGTTCGTGTTCGACGCGCAGGACAACGTGGCCGGACTCCAGCGCCGGGTCGCCGACCTGTCCCGATACAAGGGCGCGGACATCATCGTCCTGTTCGGCGCCCCGCTCGCTCCCGGGACCTACAAATGCAGGATCGTCGTCCGCGACCTCGTGACGGGGGACAGCGCACGGGCGTCGGTTCCCATCTTCGTCAAGAACAAGCCTCCGGCCGGGTTGGACCTGGCTTCGCCTCTGCTCCTTCTTCCGCGCGGCCATTTTGCATATATCGAATCGGAGGCCGCTAGAAAGGCTCCGTTCGCGCTGAGCGACATCTATCCCTACGAGCGGGCGCTCTACTCCCCGCTCGTCGGGGATGTGCCTGCGGGAACGTCCACGCTCTATGTCCTCCTCCCGGCCACGGCCGTCGGGCTCGTCCAGCCGGCGATCTCGATCGCGGGGAGCTTGATCGAAGCGGCGAGCGGGAAGAAGACGCCGCTGCATTCCGCGACGCTGGTTCGGACGACGCGCGGAAACCTAGAGATCGAATTCCTGGAGATATCCCTGGAGGGCATTCCGCCCGGAAGATACCTCCTCTATTTATACGCCGAAGACTCGATCTCCAAGTCCGTGGCGTTCACCCGGACCGAATTGGTCATCTCTCCCTGACCGGATTTTTCTTCGCGATTTCTCTCCATTCCACTTCTTGAATACGACGGTTTTGACAAAAAATGGCAACTAGTCTTTTGGGGTGAGACAAAAATAGTAAAAATCACCTCGCCAATGCTCCGCCTGGGCGATTGACCAAAATTGTCACGCCCCTCATAATTCAGGGCGAAACTCAAAATGAAAAGCTTGGTGATGAGTCCGGAAAGAGAAAAAAACGAGAATCAAGCGTCTTTAAGACAGAGGGCAAAATTGACAAATTTTGTCAATCTGCCTATGTTTAATGCAGAGGTACAAAATGGGTTCGACGCTTGGTGAGATTCTTGTCCGGGAGAAGCTACTCTCTGGGGATGAGCTCAAATCCGCCCAGGAGTTCCAAAAAAAGCACGACGTGTCTCTGGCCAACTCCATCATCGCCTTGGGGCTGGTGACCGGAGAGGAAATCGCCCAGGGCTTGAGCCGGCAGCTCGGTTATCCTTATGTCAACCTCGAACAGTTCGAAATCAGCCCCGAGATCCTCGGCCTGATCAAGCCGGACGTGGCCAAGAAATACATGATCATGCCCATCCAGAAGATCCGCTCGTTCCTGACCCTGGCCATGGTCGACCCGACCGACCTCGACGTGATCGAGGACATCCGCTTCCGCACGGGGCTCTCCATCCAGCCCGTGATCGCCGCGGAGAGCGGGATCGCCGGCGCCATCAACAAGCACTACGGCGTTTCGGGCGCCCTCCGCGCCAAGCAGGTCGCCACCGAGGACATCGAGCTCGGCGAGGACACCAAGGTGACGATCGTCGAAGACGAAGAGGACCTCGAGCCCGAGGACACCGGCCCGCCGGCAGACGAGGCGCCGGTCATCACCATGGTCAACAACATCTTCGTCGACGCCATCAAGAAGGGCGCCAGCGATGTCCACTTCGAGCCCTACGAAAAGACCTTCCGGGTCCGCTACCGTATCGACGGCGTGCTGTACGAGACGATGAACTTGTCGATGAAGTTCCGCGATCCCGTGCTTTCCCGGGTCAAGATCATCGCCAACATGAACATCGCCGAAAAGAGACTTCCCCAGGACGGCCGGATCAAGATGCGGGTCCGGACCGACAAGAACACCCGCAAGGACGTCGACATGCGCGTCTCCTCCCTGCCGACCATCTTTGGGGAAAAGATCGTCGCGCGCATCCTGGACCGGGACATGCTCAAGATCGACCTGACCCAGCTCGGCTTCGAGCCCGAGTCGCTCGATGTCTTCAAGAAGGCGATCGCCCGGCCCTGGGGGATCATCCTCGTCACGGGGCCGACGGGAAGCGGGAAGACCAATACCCTGTACTCCGCGGTTTCGACCCTCAACGCCCTCGAAAAGAACATCATGACGGCCGAGGACCCCGTCGAGTTTTACATCCCCGGCATCAACCAGATCAACATCAAAGAAGAGATCAACCTCAATTTCGCGACGACGCTCCGGGCCTTCCTCCGCCAGGACCCGGACATCATGCTTGTCGGCGAGATGCGCGACACGGAAACGGTGGACGTCGCCATCAAAGCCGCCCTGACGGGGCACCTCGTCTTCTCCACGGTCCATACGAACGATTCGGCGAGCACGATCCACCGGCTGATGAACATGGACGTCGAGCCGTTCCTCATCGCCGATTCCGTGATCCTCATCGCCGCCCAGCGCCTCGTCCGCCGCCTCTGCAAGAAATGCGCCCTGCCCCAGAAGCTCGCGCCCAAGACGCTCACGGAGCTCGGGTTCACGGCCGAGGAGGCCGAAAAGGTGGTCCCCCTCCAAGCCCGGGGCTGTGAAGCCTGCAACCATACGGGATACAAGGGCCGGACCGGCCTGTTCGAGGTCATGGAGATCACGTCCGCCATCAAGGAATTGATCCTGGCCAGGGGCCAGGTGCGGGAGATCAAAAAAGCGGCCATGGACCAGGGGATGAGTACCCTCCGGCGGAGCGGGCTCATCAAGATCAAGGGGGGCGTCACGACGATCGAAGAGGTCATCCGGGAAACGGTCAGGGATTAGGACAGGACTATGGAACTGACGATACAGGACCTGCTCAAGATGGCGGTCGACGCCGACGCCAGCGACCTGCACATCACGACGTACATCCCGCCCCGGCTGCGGGTCCACGGAGCTCTCAGGTCGATCGATCATCCGCCGCTCACCCCCGCCGAAACCAAGCAGCTCGTCTACAGCCTCCTGACCGACAAGCAGAAGAAGATCTTCGAAGAGAAGATGGAGCTGGACTTCTCCTTCGGAATCAAGGAGATGGGCCGCTTCCGAGCCAACATCTTCGTCCAGAAAGGGGCCGTCGCCGCCGCCATCCGGCGCTTCCTGCCCAATATGCTGAGCTTCCAGAAGCTGGGCATCCCCCAGCGGGTGGCCCAGCTCTGCTACCTCCCGCGGGGACTGATCCTCGTCACCGGGCCGACCGGCTGCGGCAAGTCGACGACCCTGGCCTGTATGATCGACCACATCAACGTCGAGCGGAGCGTCCATATCGTGACGGTCGAGGACCCCATCGAATACTTCTTCACGCCGAAGAAGGCTCTGATCAACCAGCGGGAGCTGTTCGCCGACACGCTGTCCTACTCGAACGCGCTGCGCTCCGTCTTGCGGCAGGACCCCGATGTCGTCCTCGTCGGCGAAATGCGGGACCTCCGGACGGTCGAGGCGACCCTCCGCGTGGCCGAGACCGGCCACCTGACCTTCTCCACCCTCCATACGAATTCGGCCTCGGAGACGATCTCGCGCATCGTCGACATCTTCCCGCCCCAATATCAGAATCAGGCGCGGATCATGCTGTCCATGAGCCTCGAAGCCGTCCTGACCCAAGCCCTCCTGCCGCGGGCAGACGGGACGGGCCGGGCCCTAGCTATGGAGATCCTGATCCCGAACGCGGCCATCCGCAACCTGATCCGGGAGAACAAGCTCCACCAGATCTATTCGCAGATGCAGCTCGGCCAGGAGAAGTTCGGGATGCAGACGTTCAACCAGTCCCTGGCCACTCTTTATCTGGAAAGGGTCATCACTCTGGAAACCGCCATGTCCGCCACCTCTTTCCCTGAGGAATTGACGGACATGATCCAAAGAAAACAAGCGTTCAGGCCGACGAGCTTCAACATCGGCGTGAACGTCAGGCGCTGAGGGGAGAGCCCATGGCCATTTATGCGTAGAAAGGAAAGAACCGATTCGGGGACGCCGTCGCCGGCGAACGCGTAGCCAACTCGCCGGAGGAGTTGACCCGCGTCCTGCAGCGCGAGCAGATCGCCGTCTCCGCGATCGCGGTCAAGAAGGAGCTGTTCAAGCTGCCTTTCTTGAAGAGGGAGAAGATCAAGATGAAGGAGCTGGCCGTCTTCAGCCGCCAGCTCTCGGTCCTGATCGACGCCGAGCTGCCTTTGATCCAGAGCTTGAACATCCTCTCCGAGCAGACCCGGAACAAGTACTTCAAGGCGCTCCTCACCCGCGTCCGCGAGGACGTCGAAGCCGGGTCCAGCCTCAACCAGGCCATGCGGAAATTCCCCAAGGCGTTCGACGACCTCTACTGCAACCTGGTTGCATCGGGCGAGCAGAGCGGGTCGCTCGACGTCATGCTTCAGCGGCTGGCCGAATACATCGAGAAGATCGTCAAGCTGAGGTCCCAGGTCAAGCAGGCGATGATCTATCCTTCGGCCATCCTCATCTTCTCCATCCTGGTCGCCGTGTTCCTGCTGTGGAAGGTCATTCCCATCTTCGCCTCGATCTTCCAGGAGCTAAACGCCCAGCTGCCGTTCCTGACCTTGGGGATCATCAAGGCCAGCAATTTCCTCCAGGGCAACATTCTCTATTTGTTCCTGGGGATCGTCGGGCTGATCTTCCTCTTCCGCTATTGGCACAAGACCCAGCAGGGGAAGTGGGCAGTGGACCATTTTCTCCTGCGGATCCCCATGTTCGGCAAGCTCATGGCCAAGGTGGCGATCTCCCGCGTCACGCGGACGCTGGGCACCCTCCTCTCCGGCGGCGTGTCGATGCTGGAGAGCCTCAAGATCACCGCCAGCACGGCCGGCAACCTGGTCATCGAAAAGAGCGTCATGGACGTCCGCCGCCAGGTTTCCGAAGGCCGGAGCCTGACCCAGTCGTTCTCGGCCACGGGCCGCTTCCCGTTCATGATGTCGCAGATGGTGAGCGTCGGGGAAGCGACCGGAACGCTCGACCAAATGCTGGCCAAGCTGGCCGAGTTCTACGATGACGAAGTCTCGGCGGCGGTGGCCTCGCTGTTGTCCGCCCTCGAGCCCCTCCTCCTCATCGTTGTCGGCGGCATCGTCGGCGGGCTCATCCTGGCCATGTATCTTCCGATCTTCAACCTGATGTCGTCCATCCAATGACCAATATCAAGAGGAACGTCCGGGCGCTGATCATCTCGCGGTTGATCGTCGTCTCGACTCTGCTCGTCGGGGCCGTAGTCATTCAGTTTTCCACGGTCTCCTTCCTCCCGCTCGGACCTTTTTATATCTGGATCGCCGGGACGTTCGTCTTGAGCGGACTGTATCTCCTCCTTTTCCGCTGGGACTCCCATTACCTGACCCAGGCCTACCTCCAGATCTTCTTGGACCTCGTCCTGATCACCCTCCTGGTCTATATCTCCGGAGGGCTCAGCGGCAACCTCTATGTTCTCTACGTGTTCGCCATCGCCGCCGCGAGCGTCGTTCTCGGCAGGCAGGGGGCCTACCTGACGGCCTCCCTGGCGGCGATCCTGTTCGGAGCGCTGGCCGACGGCATGTTCTATGGGCTCATCCCGTATTTTCGCGCCGACCAGTACCGGGAGCTTTCGACCGGGCTCGTGCTGTATACGGTCTTTCTGGCCTGGGCCCTCTTTTTCGTCATGGCCTTTTTCGTCAATTACCTGGCCCAGAGCCTGGGCTCGGCGCGCCTGGCGCTCGCCCGGGCCCAGAAGGAGCTCGAGATTAGGGAACGCGAGGCGGCCGTGGGCCGCATGTCGGCCCTCATCGCGCACGAGATCCGGAATCCGCTGGCCGCGATTTCGGGGTCCGTCCAGGTCCTCAAGAACGACCTGGCCCTCGACGGGGAACAATCCCGGCTGATGGACATCGTCGTCAAGGAGTCGCGGCGCGTATCCCAGTCGATCGACCAGTTTTTGAACTTGGCCGCCCCCGGCAAGGAAGCGTTCATCCTATTCGACCTGGCCGAGGCGATGAGGGAAACGATGACCCTACTCAAGACGAGCGGCGAGCTCAACGGCCGGGTCGCGGTCAGGGGAAATTTCGGGACCGCCCGGCTCGAATTTCGCGGAAGCCCAGGCCAATGGAAACAGGTTTTCTGGAATCTGACGCGAAACGCGTTGAGGGCCATGCCCGACGGCGGAACGCTGTCGATCGACTTCGTCCGCGAAGGCGAAAACGAGCTCGAGCTTCGCTTTGCCGATACCGGCCGGGGGATGTCGGAAGAAGAACAAAAGCATATGTTCGAACCTTTTTTCTCCCGCTTCGAAGGCGGGATCGGATTGGGACTGGCCGTCGTCAAGAAAATCGTGGAGGACTATGAGGGGAGGATCCACGTCTCGTCCGAGACGCTCCGGGGCACGGAGGTTTGCGTCACGCTGCCCCAGAGGCCGGAGACGAAGGCCGTGAGGGAATGAGAGGCCCGCTATGGAAACGATACTGATCGTCGACGATGAGAAGAGCATCCTCGACCTCCTGGGGGTCGTCTTCAAAAAGGAAGGCTACCAGATCCAGACGAACCCGGGGACGCCGAAGGTCTTCGAGCTCATCGATGAGAGCGATTACGACATCCTGATCTGCGACATCAAGATGCCGCAGGTGGACGGCATGGAATTGCTCAAGTATTCGAAGAAGAGGAATCCGACCGCGCCGGTCATCATGATCACGGCCTACGGCAGCGTCAAGCAGGCGGTCGAGGCGCTGCGGATCGGGGCGCTGGACTACATCGTCAAGCCGTTCGACATCGACGAACTCAAGGTCCTCGTCGGCCATGGGCTCGAGCACCGCAAGCTCCGCGAAGAGAACATCCGGCTCAAGAAGGCCTTCCGCGCCGAAGCCAGCTTCGAGAACATGATCGGCAAGAGCAAGGCCATGCAGGAGATCTTCGGCTTGATCGAGCGGGTGGCCGCGACGGATTCGACCGTTCTCGTCACGGGCGAAAGCGGCACGGGCAAGGAGGTGGCCGCCCGGGCCATCCATGCCCTCAGCCGGCGGCGCGACCACGCTTTCGTCTCGATCAACTGCGCCGCGCTCCCCGAGAACCTGTTGGAAAGCGAGCTCTTCGGCCACGTCCGGGGCGCGTTCACGGGCGCCGTGTCCGACAAGAGAGGGATGTTCGAAACGGCCCAGTCGGGAACGATCTTCCTGGACGAGGTGGGAGAGATGTCGCCCTGGACGCAGGTCAAGCTCTTCCGCGTCCTCCAGGAGCGGACGGTCCGGCGCGTCGGCGGGACGGACGAGATCGCAGTCGACGTCCGCATCATCGCCGCGACGAATCAGGACCTGAAGAAGCGCATCGAAGAAGGCAAATTTCGCGAGGAGCTGTTTTACCGCATTAACGTCATTTCGTTCGAGGTCCCCGCGCTCCGGAAGCGGACCGAGGACATTTCGCTCCTGATCGCGCATTTCCTCCAGAAGCATTGCGAAAAGGTGGGGCGGAAGATCAAGCGGCTGACGCCCGAGGTCGTCGGCATCCTCGAGAGCTACTCCTGGCCGGGGAACGTCCGGGAGCTCGAAAACATCATCGAGCGGATCGTGGCCGTCGAGGAACGTGAGACCATCACGGCCAGCTGCCTCCCCACGGAGATCCTCAACGCCTGTCCGAGGCTGGACGACCAAGCCGTCCTCAAGCCCGGCTTCAACCTGGAAGCGCATCTGGACCAGGTCGCCATGAAGTTCCTCCAGGAGGCGGGCCAGATGGCCGGCGGGAACATGCGGCGGATGTCCGATATCCTGGGGTTAAGCTACAGGTCTTTGAGATATTTGCTGGACAAGTACCAGATCAAGTCGGTCAAGCGGACAGACCAGAGAAACGGCCGGGACGGCGACAGGGTAGTTACCCAATGATGACAAATATTGTCGTAAGGTGACAAAAAATGTCAACAAAAATTGGCAACAATATGACGCTGGAAAAGTTAACTTGTTCAAATACTGTAACTTATGATTTTTTCAAATCTGGCACGCAATTTGCTAAAATATTGAGTGCCATGCAAATTCAAAACACCTTGTTGAACGGCAAAAAGCGACAAGGAAACAGGAGGTCTAAATGTTTAAGTTGAGGAAGCAAAAAGGCTTCACCCTGATCGAGCTGCTGATCGTCGTGGCCATCATCGGTATCCTGGCCGCCCTGCTCATCCCGAACGCGATGACCGCTCTGCAGAGAGCCAAGGTTCGGGGCACGCAGAAAGATCTGGCGCAGATCTCGTCCTGGATCGCCGAGTACATCACGGACAAAGCCGTGCCCTTCACCCAGACGGGCGACATCTCCACGGCCATGAATACGGCCCTCGTCCCGATGTACACCAAGGTCCTGCCGACGAAGGATCAGTGGGGGACGAACTACAAGGTCTATACCGGCACGAACGTCAACGGCAACTACGGCCTGACGGGCGCAGCCACGGACGATTTCCTTGTGGCGTCCTATGCGCGGGGCGGTGCGCTGGAAAGCTGGACGTACAACGCCAGCACGCCCGAATCCGGCTACTATTCGATTTCGACTTCGGCCGACTTCGAAAAAGACCTGATCAACTTCAACGGTCAGTTCATCCGCGGCCCGAGAGCCGGGACCACGGGTTCGTAAGGCGTCGGCCTCGACACGCATTTCGCTGGGGCGATACGAGCTTCCTCGTATCGCCCTTTTTTTTATTGTATAATCCGGGGGGATGAAAATCCGGACTTATTTTCTCGTCCTCATCTATGTCGTCATCGTCGTCAGCATCGTCCCGCTGCTTCTCGTCGCACTGGCGTTCGGGATCCGGGAGCCCCTCTTCGAGTACGCCCGGGGGGCGATGTGGTTCTCCCGATGGTTCCTGGGGCTTCGGCTCGAGGTCGCCGGAAGGGAGTCAGTCGACCGGACGAAGGCCTGCGTCTTCATGGCGAACCATGCCAGCTTCATCGACGGACCGCTGCTGTTCACGGTCATCCCCCAGCACGTCCGGGTCATCCTCAAGAAAAGTATCTTCAGGCTGCCCGTCCTGGGATTCGGCATGAAATACGTCGGCTTCATCCCCGTCGACCGGAAGCACGCCCAGCGGGGCAAGGAGGCGATCGAAAGCTCCGCCCGCCTCATGCGGGAGCGCGGGTATTCGTTCCTCATCTTCCCCGAAGGGACGAGAACGCTCGACGGCCGGATGGGCCCGTTCCGCCGGGGCGGGTTCTTCCTGGCCCTGGCCAGCGGCGCGGCCATCGTCCCCGTCTCGATCCGGGGCACCTTCCAGATCATGCCCAAGGGAAATCCCTTCCCCAACAAGGGGCGCATACGCGTCGCTTTCCGGCCGCCCATCCAGGTCCAGGGTGCGGGCGAACAGGAACTGCCCGGCCTCATAGAGCGCGTCCGAAGCTCCATCCAAGCCGGGCTCGAAGAGGAGAGCCTATGAACACGAACGCCTTGATGCGGAATTGTCAACGGCTCGTCGAATCGTTTCTCGCGGCGAAGGCCGGAACGCTCGAGCGGGCGGCGCGCCTCTGCGTCGGCGCGCTCGCCGGCGGAAGGAAGATCCTCCTCTTCGGCAACGGAGGAAGCGCGGCCGAAGCCCAGCATTTTGCCGCCGAGCTCGTCAACAAGTTCTTCGATGTCCGGCCGGCGATCCGGGCGCTGTCCCTGACGACGGACACCTCGGTGCTGACGTCGGTGGGCAATGACGCAGGGTTCGAGACCGTCTTCAGCCGTCAGATTGAGGCCCTCGGGGACGCCGGGGATGTCGCCCTGGCCCTGTCGACGAGCGGCGGCTCGCCCAACGTTATCCGGGGGCTGAAGGCGGCGAAGAAGGCCGGGTTGGTGACGATCGGCCTATCCGGCAAAGGCGGCGGGAAAATGGGCGCCCTCTGCGACGTCCTGATCGATGTCCCCTCTTCAAGCACCCCGCGGATCCAAGAAATTCACCTTCTCGCTTTACATATTCTCGCTGAGGAAATCGAAAAGAAACTCAAGTACTTACCCTAAGAATCGTCGTCGATTAGTCGAGGGGGCTATAACAAACTATCGCCCTAAAAGCTTGAAGTCTATTTAAAGGATGCGATGGCAGGGTTGGCCCTAAGGCGAACATAGCGGAAGGGGGTCCCCTAGGCGAAGCCTAGGGGGGAACCGACGGGACTGGTTCCCCAGTGAGCCGTGGGCCACCGTGCTATCGCGTCGACAAGTTGCTTTTACGCCCCGACGATTTCCTTGATCTTCTCCGCCCCGGCCGCTCCGCTGTTGAACAAGTAGAAAGCCGCGCTTCCCAGGAGCTTTTGGAAGAAGGCCCGCTGGAGGGCGAGCCGCTCCTCCGTCGTCTGGAGCAGATGCGGATTGAAGAACGGCGGATTCTTGCCCGAAGCCGCGCTCGTCCGCATCCCCGGGCTTTCCCCGGATTCCAGGATGCGAAGGGCTTCGTCGGGAGCGAGCCCGACGACGGACGGCGAGGTCGCGTCATTCCGCAGAATGAAGATCCAGCGGAGCGTCGTCCGCCGGACGGCGGCCGAAGGGCCGCCGAGCCAGTTGGGGTCGAGCATGGCGTGGGCGTCCTTGGACGCCTTGTAGCAGAACGGCGAGCCTCGGTCGAGCCGGCAGTCGTCCTGGCGGAGGCATTCGGCGTTCGTGCAGTCGTCCTTGCGGACGACGACGTTCTCGCACTTGCTGCGGTCGAAGAGAGGCGCGAGGCGGGAGTAGAGATCCGCAGTGTTGGCGGGCAGATAGACCTTCCGTTCGGCGTTGTCGGCGAGAGCCGCCTTCCCGGAGGTCCGGACGAAGGAAGCTTCGCTGGCGTGGAAGCGGAATTTCGGGTCGCGGAGAAGGTCGAAAAAGAGCTCGGTCTTCTTCGTCCCCGGAGGGCCGAGGAGGACGAGGCCGCTGCCGGCCGCGTCCAGGGACATCCCCCGAACGGAGTGGATGCCGAACAGCCTCTCCGAAACGTCGGCGACGAGGCCGAGGGCCAGGCTCCGCAGAGGCCCGTACGTGTCGGCGTTGACGATCACGCCGGTCTTCGTGGCCGAATTGTAGAACGCCCGCGGCTCGCGGCCGGGGATCCCGTCGACGGCGTAGATGATGCCGTGCGGCTCGAGATCGGACTCGAGCTGGGCGGGGAACCAGTTCTCGACCCAGAAGTCGTGGAGATGGGAAACGTTCGTCCGGAGCTGGACGATGACGCCGTTGATGTTGGCGTTCCATTCGAAATAGCCGTCGGGAGCGAGATGGCTTTGGATTTCGGCGACGAGCCCGTCCCGGACATTGTCCGGGACCGCGGCGTCCACGGGGACGGCCTTGCGGGCGTGGGAGATATAATTGGACAGCGCGACGCGCTTGGCTTTCCGGGCCGGCTTGAGCTGGCCGAGCGCCCGGGAAATCCTCTCCATCCCCTTTTCCAGGTTGGCCATGGACGTGGCGTAGGAGATCCGGATGTGGTCGTCGGCGCCGAAGGCATCGCCCGGGACGACGGCCACCTGGGCTTCCTTGAGCAGGTAGTAGGCCATTCCGTAGGAATTCCGGATGGGCGTTCCGTTGAATTCCATCTCGTAATAGGCCCGGACGTTGGGGAAGAGGTAAAACGCGCCCTGGGATTTGAAGCAGGACAGCCTGGGAACGGCCTGGAGCTTCATCAGGCAGTAATTCCGGCGCCGCTGGAATTCTGCGACCATCCGGGACAGCTCGAACTGAGGCCCGCCGAAGGCCTCGACGGCCGCCTTCTGCGAGATCGAGGTCGGATTGGACGTCGTGTGGCTCTGGATCTTGTCCATGCCGTTTATGATCTCGGCCGGGCCGGCGGCGTAGCCGATGCGCCAGCCGGTCATGGCATAGGATTTCGACACGCCGTTGATGATGATCGTCTTCTTCCGGATGTCGTCCCCGAGGGAGACGAAGCTCGCGTAGGGAAAGCCGTCGAAGATGAGCTTGTTGTAGATGTCGTCGGCGATGACGTAGATGTCTTCCTTCCGGATGATCTCGGCGAGCGCTTCGAGCTGCGGCTTGGAATAGGTCGCGCCGGTCGGATTCGAGGGCGAGTTCAGGAGGAGAGCCTTGGTCGCCGGGGTGATGTGGGCCTTGAGGTCGTCCGGGGTCAGGACGAATCCGTCCTCCTCCCTGGTCGGGACGATGACGGATTTTCCCTTGGCCAAGGTCACGAGATGGGGATACGTCACCCAGTAGGGGGCGGGGATGATGACCTCTTCGCCTTCGTTGACGAGGGCTTGGATGAGATGGAACAGGGAGCTCTTGGCGCCCGCGGAGACGATGATCTCCTTGGGCGTGTAGGTCAACCCGTAATCCTCCAGGAGCCGGGCGGCGATGGCTTTTTTCAGCGCCGGCATGCCCCCGGTCTCGGTGTACTTCGTGAAGTCCTCTTGGATGGCCTTGATGCCGGCGGCCTTGACGTTCTCGGGAGTGGGAAAGTCGGGCTCGCCGAGGCTGAGGTCGACGACATCGATGCCTTCGGCCTTCATGGCCTTGGCCTTGGCCGCCACCTTGAATGTCGGCGATTCGCCGATCTGGTTGGCTTTGTCTGAGATCATGGGAATCCCTTCTCCAAGCGGCCGCGGGCGCTATTTCCCGGATTTTTCTTCGGGGGAGAGCTTGTCCTTCAGGAATTTTTTGAGGTCGGCGCCGGTGAGCGACTTGACCACGTCGGGCAGCTGGGCCAGCACTTCGGCCACCTGGCCGGTGATCCGGGTCGTGCCCAAGCTCTTGTCCCCGCCGACGACGACGATCTTGTCGACCTTGGACAGCGGTTCGGAGACGGCTTTGGCCACGTCGGGGAGGACCTTCAAGTACATCTCCAAAACGGCCGCGTCGTTGAACTTGTCCCAGGCCTGGGCTTTTTTCAGCATGGCTTCGGCTTCCGCCAGGCCCGTCCCCCGGATCTTGTCGGCTTCGGCCTGGCCCTCGAGCTTGAGGGCTTCGGCCTTGCCGCGGGCTTCGGCCTGGATGCGGAACTCTTCGGCCTCGGCCTCGGCCCGGATCTGGTACTTGCGCGCGTCGGACGGCTTGAGGACGTTGGCTTCGAGTTCTTTCTCGCGGCGCTGGATCTCGAGGTCCTCGATCTTGATGGCCTGCTCTTTCTCGACCATCCTGACCTTATACTCTTCCTTCTTCAGTTCCTGACCGAGCTTGTGGCGCTCGAGCTCGTAGGAAAAATCGGCCTGCGCTTTCTTGGTGTTGACCATGACCTGGGACTCGGCTTTCTTAGCCTCGTTTTCCCATTGGGCCTTGGCGATCAGCGCTTCGGCCTGGAGGCGGGCGACCTCCCCTTCTTTCCGCGCCTGGGACGATTTGATGATCGCATCTTTCTGGCTTTCGGCCTCGGCGATGGCGGCTTCCCTCTTGGCGGCGGAGATCAGGGGCTTGCTCAGCGCGTCGATATAACCCTGAGTGTCGCTGAACTCCTTCAGCGAGAAGGAGAGGAGGATGAGCCCCATTTTGGAGAAGGCGTCGAGGGCGGAATCCATGACCTTGTGGTTGAATTCATGGCGGCCCCGGTAGATCTCTTCGACCGTCATGGTCCCGATGACTTCGCGCATCTTGCCTTCGAGGACGCTCGAGGCGACGTCGCGGATGCCGTCCTTTCCGATGCCGAGGAACTGTTCGGCGGCGAGGTGGATGGCGGTGTCCGAGGAGTCGACCTTGAGCTGAGCGGTCGCGTCGGCCAGGATGGGAACGCCGCCGTGGGTAAGGACTTCGGGCGTCCGGATGGTGATCGGGATGACGTCCATGGGGAGGATGTCAACGGTCTCCGTGAAGGGCATTACGAACGTCCCCCCGCCGAGGCGGTAGCGGTAACCGGCCTTTTTCTTCAGCCCGTCCGGCCCGGTAATGGTCCGCTTGCGGCCGGATATGATCAGGGCTTCGTTGGGCCCGACCTTCTTGTATTGTTTGGCAATTAAAAGAGAAACCAAGGCTAAAAACAGGATGACCGCGCCGGCGATGATAAGCCAAGTAACTAGACTCATGAGGACCTCCTTGGACGATGGCTCGGCTCAGGGACTCCGATTAGCATAACTTGTTAAAAAGAAATATATTACCGAATAGGATCGAATAAAGTCAAGCCGCTCCTATTTGAAAAATTTGTAGCGGAGCATATGATAAAAGGCGGCGATGCCGTCCTTCCAACCGATTTTCTTGCCCTCCGTATAATCCCGGCCTGCGTAGGAGATCGGGACCTCGTATATCCGGCATCTGAGGGCGGCCACTTTGAGGGTCACCTCGGGCTCGAAGCCGAAGCGGTCCGATTTCAGCTGGATGCGGGATAAGATGCTCTTTTTAAAGACCTTATAGCACGTTTCCATGTCGGTCAGGTTCAGGTTGGAGAGCATATTGCAGAATGTCGTCAGCATCCGGTTCCCGACGGAATGCCAGAAAAGGAGCACCCGGTGGGGGCCGCTGAGGAAACGGGAGCCGTAGACGACGTCCGCTCGGCCGTCCAGGATCGGGGCCAGGAGGGCCGGATACTCTCGGGGATCGTACTCCAGGTCGGCGTCCTGGATGAGGACGATATCCCCCGTGGCCTCGGCGAATCCGGTCCGGAGGGCGGCTCCCTTGCCCCTGTTCTCCGGATGGAGGACGACCTTGATCCTCGGGTCGCCGAGTGCGGCCAGGATCTCCCGGGTCTTGTCCTTGGAGAAGTCGTCGACGATGACCAGCTCCTTTTCCAACCCGACTTCGACGCCGAGGACGCGGTCGACGATCTCGCGGATGGTGTCCTGCTCATTGTAGGCGGGCATGACAATGGTGAGTTTCTTGAAGGCGTCTTTCATGTTCGATCCCGTGCGGCGAGCGTTTCCTTGAAATATGCGATGGTCAGGGCCAGCCCTTCCTCCAGGGCCACTTTCGGCTCCCAGCCGAGCTTCTCCTTGGCGGCCGAGATGTCCGGCCAGCGCCGGACCGGGTCGTCGGACGGCAGAGGCCTGTGGACGAGCTTCGAGCGGCTCTTCGTGAGCTTGACGACCTTCTCGGCTAATTCGAGGATCGTGAATTCACCGGGATTGCCCAGGTTGACCGGCCCGACGGTCGCGTCCTGGTCCATCATCCGCCGCAGGCCGTCGATCATGTCGGACACGAAGCAGAACGACCGCGTCTGGCTGCCGTCGCCGTAGATCGTGATCGGCTCGCCCCGGAGCGCCTGGACGATGAAATTGCTGACGACGCGGCCGTCGTCGACGGCCATGCGCGGCCCGTAGGTGTTGAAGATGCGGACGATGCGGATGTCGACCTTGTTCTGCCGGTGGTAGTCCATCATCAGCGTTTCGGCGACGCGCTTGCCTTCGTCGTAGCAGCTCCGGATGCCGATCGGATTCACGTTGCCCCAATATGTCTCCGGCTGGGGGTGGACTTTCGCGTCGCCGTAGATCTCCGAGGTCGAGGTGAGGAGCATCCGGCTCCGGATCCTCTTGGCCAGGCCGAGCATGTTGATCGTGCCCATGACGTTGGTCTTGACCGTCTTGATCGGGTTCATCTGATAGTGGATGGGGGAGGCCGGACAGGCCAGGTGGTAGATCCGGTCGACCTCGACGAAAAGGGGATGGATGACGTCGTGGCGGATGAGCTCGAAATAGGGATGCCCGACGAACGGCCGGATGTTGTTCTTGTGGCCGGAGAAAAAGTTGTCGATGCAGACGACGTCCGAGCCTTCGCCGAGGAGCCGTTCGCAGAGATGGCTGCCCAAAAATCCGGCGCCGCCCGTGACCAGGACTCGGTTCATCGCCGCCTCTCCTTCATCCGATTTTCCGTTGCCGCTATTTGTATCCGTAGGCCATGAACAGGAGGCTTTTCTTCTTCAGGACGTCCTTCTGGATCTGTACGATCTCTTCGAT
>Ga0208828_1000071_pt1 | contig 45756 bp, 33 predicted proteins | sample Kivu_160m_FD_185487 | JGI IMG/M metagenome (GOLD analysis project Ga0208828, IMG submission 185487) | Freshwater microbial communities from Lake Kivu, Western Province, Rwanda to study Microbial Dark Matter (Phase II) - Kivu_160m (SPAdes)... | ecosystem: Environmental > Aquatic > Freshwater >... | reverse complement strand
CGAAAATCCGGATGTATTGCGCCGTGACCTGAGAGGCGCCATAGAGGTCGATGGCGTAGTTCGAGCGGAGGTGGATATCCCGAAGAGGCTGGAGCCGGAGGGAGGTCTTCGTGTTGGGATTGACCTTGGCGAGGTATTTGTAGACCGCGGGCGAAAGCGTCACCAGGTCGGCCTTCGGGGCGAGCCGGATATATGTGTAGAAATTATTGTTCCACCAGCCTCCGCCGAAGCCGAGCTTCTTCATGACGAAGTCGAAATTGCCGAGAATGTCGAACCGGAGGTGGGAGTTCCGGGGGACGTCTCGCGCCACGCCCGTGACCATGAAGTCCAGGGCCTCGGCAAGCCGCAGCGTCCGGCCGACCGGGTCTTCGTTCCCGAAATATTTCCGGGCCGTCGATTCCGTGATGACGACGGATTCGAGGCCGTCGAGGGCGGTCGCCGTGTCTCCTTTGACCAAGGGAAAGCTGAACATGCGGAGGAAGGAAGGATCGGCGAAGGCGAAGCCGCTTTCGTAGAATTGCTTCTCGCCGTAGGCAACCAGGTTCCGCCCGATGGGCCTGAAGCGGGCGAACTCGAGGACCTCCGGGAAATCGGCCTTGAGGCCGGGCCCCAGGAGCTCGGGGGTGACGGCGACGGGAAAGATGGTCCCGTCGGCGCCCTTCTGGTCCTCGGTCAGCCTGTAAATGTTCCGGAAATCGGCATGAAAACGGTCGAAGCTCAGCTCGTCCCTGATCCAGATGAAAATGAACAGGGAGACGGCGATGCCGATGGCCAGGCCGGCGACGTTGATTAGGGAATAAGCCTTGTGCTTCCGGACATTCCTCAGAGCGATGACGGCGTAGCTTCGAATCATGACGGCGCTCCAGTAAAAGGAATCTTTTATGGCGATGGGGACGAGATAGGCCATCTGGCCGATGTACCAGGCCGAGGCCGCGCCCCGGTTTCGCTCTCGCGAGATCCGTTCGAATCGTTCCTCATAGTCGTTAAGCGCGCCATCGCGCACGGATCCTCTCAGGAGTCTCGAGAGGAGCATGGCAAGGAGCCGGGGCGGCCGCCGGCCGGCGCCGGCATCGCCCTCGGCTTCGGCGTCGCGGAGCGCCGTCATGGCCGCGGCTCCTTGACGAGCGAAGGGATATCCTCCCAGAACGCGGCGTTCAATTCCCTCGTCGCGCGCAAGGCATTCTTCCCGTCTTCGGTCAGGCGATAGAGGATTTTTCGCCGTCCCCCCCGCTCCGGGAGCGGATCGCTCTCACAGGATTCGACCAGGCCCTCTTCAACCAGGCGGGCCAGGGGGCTGTAGATCGCCCCGAAGAGCCAGGAGAGGCCGGTCATCTTTTCGATGTACTGCCTGATCGTGACGCCATACGCCCCCTCTCCATCCTGGAGCCTCCAAACGGCCAGGAGGATCATCTCTTCTTTGCGGGACAGAAGCTTCATTTCCGGCCTCACCATTATATGTATACAAAAAGTGAACTAATAAGGTTGCACGTCCTCAGAAAAATTTCTCAGGTCGGGGCTCATTTCCCGTTGTAGGGGACTCCGTTCTTGATCCAGCCGGCGGCCGGCGCGCCCTTCAAGTAGTGGTCGAAATATTCCATCATTCGGATCGAATAGTCGAGCTTGTTGGGGTATTTCTGGGGATGATGGGGCTCGCCCCGGTACTGGAGGAAGATGCAGTCCTTGCCCAACCTCCTCATGGCCAAGTAGATCTCGATCGACTGGTACCAGGGCACGGCCCCGTCCTCGTCGCCGTGCATGAGGAGGAGCGGCGTCTTGATCCGGTCGGCGTAGAACACGGGCGAGTTTTCGATATAGCGGTCGCGGGCCTGCCAGAGCGAGGCCCCGATCCGGCTCTGGTCCTGCTCGTACTGGAACTGCCGGGCCAGCCCCGACTCCCAGCGGATGCCGCTGTAGGCGCTGGTCATGTTCCCGACGGGCGCCCCGGCGATCGCCGCGGCGAAGATGTCGGTCTGGGTCACGACGAAGGCGGTTTCGTAGCCGCTCCAGCTGTGGCCGTGGAGCCCGATCGCTTTCGGGTCGGCGATCCCCATGTCGACGAGCTTCTGGACGCCGGGGACGAGGCACTTGACGGCCGACAATCCCGGACGGCCGACCTCGAACCGGATGTCGGGCAGGAAGAGGGCGTAGCCGTGGCTGGCATAGACGGGGAAGCATGGCCGGTGGTTGACGACGATCTGGTTAAACTCATAGAGCCGCTGGGCGGATAGCTCGTAGTAGTAGACGAAAACGGGATAGCGCTTCCCGGCCTCGTAGTCGGCCGGTTTAACGAGAACTCCCTGGAGCGGGATTCCGTCGGCGCTCGCCCACTCGACCAGCTCGGCCGCCCCCCAGGCGAACTCGGCGATCTGGGGATTGACGTCGGTGAGCTTTCGCGGGTCGGAGAGGCGGGCGTCGGAGGCGGCCCAGAGGTCGGGAAATTCGCCGAAGTCCTCGCGGCTGAAGACGACCGTCCCGGCCTTTTTCGCCTTGGCCACGAAGCCGAACTTCTTTTTCTCTTCGAGGCGAACCTCGACGCCGGGCTTGCCCAGCCGGCAGGCGTAGAATCCCCCATTCTTGTCCCGGTTGTGGGTGGAGGACAGGAGAAGCTCCTGACCCTTCGAAAAGCCGCTCTGCTCCGGGTCGAGGCGGACGGCGCGGAAGGTGCGGCCGGAAGCCTTTCCCTCGCCCGCCGTGATGTTGACCGGCCCCGCGGCACCGGCGGCGGCCGTTGGGAAGGACCAGATGTCGTAACGGTCGTAAAGGAGAACCGCGCCGTCGTCGTCCATCCAGCCAGCGAGGCCGAACGCCGGGTCGGGAGCGGGATGGTCGTCTTCCTCGTTGGAGAAGGCGACCTCCATGCCTTCGGTCAAGTTGCGCGAAACGCCGGTTTTCGTGTCGATGAGATGCCAATGCCTGTCCGCATATATGGCGATGAATTTCCCGTTGGGCGAAAGCGACGGCCGGCCGTCCAAGCGCGAGACGACCTGGCGGCGCGTTCCCTTGGCCAGGTCGACGACGTAGACGTCGGCAAAGTTCCCCTCCCAGGTGATTTCCTTGAGATACGGCTTGTCGGCCAAGCCGAGGGCGACAGACGGGTTCTCGTTGGTGACGATTTGCGGGAGGTCCTCGTCGCCGAGCCGGACGAGCGTTTTCGCATCGAGGTGGTAAACGGCCGTGAAAGTCCTGTCCTTGGCCCGGGCCCAGGCTTTTTTCTGGTGGGAATTGATCAGCGGATCGTTCCAGTGCCAGACGTCGACCTCGCGCTTCTCCAGGATTTTTCCGAAATCGAAGAGATCGACTCCCTTCTCCTTCTCCGCCTCCCGGGCCTTTTCCGGCGGGGCCTCGGCCGCTTTTGGCCTGATGCCGAGAAAGAGGCGCTTTCCGTCCTCGGACCAGGAAAGCGTCGTCTTGAGGGGAAGCATCCAGCCGGCGGGGAGGTTCGATTCGGAAACCGCCGCCGCGAGGGTTCGGGCCGCGCCGTCCCAGAGATGAAGCTCCGCCGTCCCGGCATCGTCCTTATCCTTTTTTGTCCCGGCCAGGAAAGCCAGTTTGGGCTGGGATTTCGGCCAGACCAAGGAGGCGAACGTCCCGTTTTCCTTGGCCAGGATGACGGCCTCGGGCGAATCCTTTGCTTTCAGGTCGCGGATATAGAGGCCGTTGGCCTTTCCGTCGGAGGAGGCCACGGCGTAGGCCAGGAAAGACGAGGTCGGGTCGAAAGCCAAGGAGGAAACGTTTTCGAGGCGGACCTCCCCGCCCGAGGCGAAGTTTCTCAAAACATATGGACTTCCCGGTTCGGCAAGGGGCTTGGCCGGCGCCTCCTTTTCCTTGGCCGGCGGAGATGCCGGAGCTCTCTCCTCCTCCTTGAAAAGGCCGTAGGCCAGCCAGAGCCCATCGTCGGAAAAGACGAATCGCTCGACCGTCTCGACCGTCTCGACTTTCCCCGATTGGAGGTCGAGGAGGGCCATACCCTGCTTGGGCCGGTCCTTGGCCGGTTTTTCCATGTCGACCGCCCTGGGCTTGACCACGGCCGCGAGCCATCGACCGTCCTTGCTGAAAACGGGACGGCCTCCTCTCTCGATCGCGTAGGCCTTGTCTCCCTTGACGGCTTTCACCTGGACCTCGCCGTCGCCGCGGTCGGGCTGGGCGGTGAAGGCGATCCATTCCCCGTTCTCGGAGACGGCCGGCTCCTGGATGGCCCGGAATTTCATCACGTCGAGAAAGGTCAGCGGCCTCTTCGGCGGCGAGGCCGCGGCCGGGGCGGCGGCCGCCGCCAGAAGCGCCAAGCCGATCAGGACGGAAAAAACGAACGCGCTTCGTCGATTCAATGTCATGGAGCCCTCCTCGAAGCCATGATATCGGCATCAGGGAAAGGAAACAAGCGATACCCTCTCAACTCCCCGGCCAAACGGATTGGCGATAGAACCTCGATGAGAAAACCGTTCTTGACCGGCGATCAAGGATGTGATATGGCTAGCCATATGAAGACGACCATCAATATTTCCGACAGCCTTTTCAACGAGGCCAGAAAGGTCGCCGGCCGGGAGAAGACGACGCTCAAGGCCTTGGTCGAGGAGGGATTGAGAAAAGCCTTGGCGGAGCGCCATCGCCGAAGGTCGAAGGAATTCAAGCTTCGCCAAGCCTCTTTCAGGGGCCAAGGCCTTCAGCCCCATCTCGCCGGCGTGACCTGGGACCAGATTCTCGATGTGAGCTACGAAGGGCGAGGCGGATGATCGCCGTCGACAGCGACATCCTTGTCTACGCCCATCGCGAGGATTCGCCGTGGCACGCCTCGGCTTTCGAATGCCTGCGCCGTCTCGCCGAAGGCCGGGCTCTTTGGGCCATCCCCTGGCCCTGCCTCCACGAATTTCTGGCCGTAACGACACACCCGCGGATCTACGCCCCGCCCACGCCGCTCGATCTGGCCGTCGGCCAGGCGGATGCCTGGCTCGAATCGCCGAGTTGCGTCCTCCTGGCCGAGGACGCCGGGCATTGGACGAGGCTCCGCGCCCTCCTCCTGTCGGGGAAGGCCGCCGGCCCGAAGGTCCACGACGCCCGCATCGGGGCGATTTGTCTCCAAAACGGCGTCGACGAATTGTGGACGATCGACCGCGATTTCAGTCGCTTTCCGGAACTCCGGATCCGCAACCCTCTCTCCCCCCGGCCTTGAAGACGGGGGACATCGGCGAGCCGTCCGCACAGGAATGGCCCCCGGGCGGCCCGGATAGGCTATAATGAGGGCCGATAGGTCCGCGGGCCCGGAAAGGATATCGCCCCATGAAAAAGGCCGCGTTTTTCCCTCTCGTCCTAGCCCTCTTCTCCACGGCCGCAATCCCCTTCCCCGCGTTCAACGCCATTCAGGCCGAGGACACCCTGACGGTCAAGGCCCGGGCCTTGATCACGGCCATGGAGAAGGGCGACGTCCAGGGCGCCGGCCGCGATTTCGACGAGACGATGCGGAAGGTCTTCGGACCGGAGAAGATCGAGGCGATGTGGAGGACCCAGCTTCCGGACCAACTCGGCGCATTCAAGAAGCAGGGGGCCGCGCGCCGCGACCGGCATGAGGACTACGAGATCGTCCTCGTCACGTGCGAGTTCGAGAAGGCCACCCTGGACGCCCGCGTGGTCTTCGACAAGGCCGGACGGATCGCCGGACTGGGCTTCGTTCCCCCCGCGCCCCCGGTCAAGTACGCCCCGCCCTCCTACGCCGACGCGGCTAAATTCGAAGAGACGGAGGTGACGGTCGGCTCGGGCGAGTGGGCCGTTCCGGGAACCCTCACGACCCCCAGGGGCGACGGCCCCTTCCCCGGCCTCGTCCTCGTCCACGGCTCCGGACCGAACAACCGGGACGAGGAGCTCGGCCCCAACAAGCCGTTCAAGGACCTGGCCTGGGGCCTGGCCTCGCGGGGAATCGCCGTCCTCCGATACGATAAGAGGAGCAAGGTCCACGGGGCGAAAATCATCGCCGATCCGAAAAGCGAGGCGACGATGACCGTCAAGGACGAGACGATCGACGACGCCCTCGCGGCCGCCGGCCTGCTCCAGAAGACGGCGAAGATCGACGGGCGGAGGATCTTCGTCCTCGGCCACAGCCTGGGGGGCTATCTGATGCCCCGCATCGCCCTGGCGGCCGAGCCGCTGGGGATCGCCGGCTTCATCAGCTTGGCCGGTCCGGCCCGTCCTCTCGACGACACCGTCCTCCGCCAGACGGAATATATCCTCGGTCTCAACGGAACGCCGTTGTCGGCCGAAAGCGAGAAGCGGCTCGACGAAATCAAGGCCGTCGTGGCCGGGATCAAGGCCCTCACGGAGGCCGACAAGGGCTCGACGGTCAAGCTCCTGGGCGCGATGCCCGCCTACTGGCTCGACCTCCGCGGCTACGATCCGCTGGAATCGGCCAAGTCGGTCAAGAAGCCGATGTTCTTCCTCCAGGGAGGGCGGGACTACCAGGTCCAGACGGCCGACCTGGAGCTATGGAAGGCCGCCTTGGGCGATCGGAAGGACGTCGAGTTCAAGGTCTTCCCCAAGCTCAACCATCTCTTCTTCGCAGGAGAGGGGGTCTTGACGCCGTTCGAATACTTGCAGAGCCACGGCAGCGTCCTCGAAGAGGTCGTGGCGGACATCGCCGCCTGGATCTCCAATCAGTCTTCGAGTTTACGGGCGACGGCCTCGAGGAATTCGGGAACGAAGCCATTTCTCCGGAATTAATGTCCCGGCTTCTCGAAAAGCAAGGCCGACAAGCCTGGACGATTTTCTAGCTTCGGCGGGAAGAAGAAAACTCACCCTTTCTCGCGATTCTAGCGGATAGACCAGCTCATGGCGGCTCCTTTGGATTTCGGCCGGAGAATATTATATCCGAAAAGGAAGCCTCCCTGCCCGCGGCCTGACCCTGGAACAACCGTTGGGAAAGAAGGTCTTCGTCGCCGCAGACGGCATCACGGCGGCACAGCCGCGGGCCAGGACAACGGGACTCCGTCTTCCGTGAGCCTTTTCTGGAATTCTTCGAGGCGGCCGCTTTCGCTTCGGACCCGGCGCGGCACAAGCTTATTCGTGATGCAGAACGCGGCCAGCATCCCGGCGGCCTCCCCGATATTCCACTCGACGGGGTGAAGCCGGTAACAGCCGTTCGTGATGTGCGTCACTCCGAGATTTTTACACGCGGGAAGAAGGTTCTCCACGCGGATCGGGAGGAGGGCGCCCAAAGGAATCTGGAACGGCAACGAGCCGATGTCGATGTAATTGTCCCCGCCGGTGCTCGGATGGAGGTCGATCCGGTAGCTTCCGATCCCGACCGAGTCTTTGAAAATCTCGGCGCGGGCTTCCTCACCCACGTGCTGCTCGAGCACGGTGAATTCGGCCTTGATGCGGCGGCTCTCACGGATGTACGGATGCTTGGCCAGGCCGTCCTCGGTGCCGACGATGTCGGCCCTGAGCCGCAGGCCCTTCCAGCCCTCCCCGCCGTCCGGCCGAGGCGCCTCGGTCTGCAGCCAGTAGAGGAGGGAAAGGCTCAATTGTTTGGCCCGGCGAACATGGCGCGCCGCCTCCTCCGGCGGGACTTCGAACGGGTTGCCCAGGAGATAATCATTCTGCGGCCAGTTGACCAGAGTGATGTCGCCCGCGTAGGTGCCTTCGCGGAAATTTTTCCGGTCGATGATGCGGCGGTAGAGGAAGAAGCCGGCCGCCCGGTCCGGGTCGAATCCGAGGTCGCGCGGCTTGAGCGTTATGGGGTGGGTGGTCGTCAGACTCAAGAGCCGGCCTGGCCACGGCGGCGTCAGTTTCGGGACATACTCGCGCCAGAAAGCGTATTCGGCCGGTTTGTCGATGGTGTGGTCCTCACCCTTATGATAATCCATGGCAAAACAGCAAGTGAAGGCCTGCATGTTGTCCGGCGCGGCCTCGGCCGGGGCATGCGGCTCTCCCGTGTCGCGCTGCGACTCCGCTCCAGTGACATATTCCGTCTTGGTCAGAGGCAGAAGCTCTCCCATCTCGGTGGCGTCGAGAAAAAAAGGGGCGCGCAGGACGACGTCGCGGCCGGTCTCGAGACTGCGGACGAGCACGGCTTCGATGCGGTCGGAATGGACCGAAGAGGATTTCGGCGCGTGACGAAGCAGGATCTCCACCCGCCCGCCGGCTATGAAGGGCGCAAGCATCTCATAGAGAACCGCCAGGGACACCCGAGGTTCATGACATAGGCGCGAAACCGAACCGTTGCCCGGGTTAAGATGCGTTGCCGCCCGGGCTGCGTCGGTGAGAGGAAAGTTGCGCCTATAGTACTCCCGGATCCGCCGGCGCAGGTCGAGGTAACTCCGCGTCCCGCCGTGGGTTTCAATCCAGCCATTCTCGTCCGGCGGCACGGCCTGGGCGGTCAACTGCCCGCCGATCCAGTCCGTCTCTTCCGTCAAGATCACGCGGTACCCGCTGCGGGCGGCCGCCAGCGCGGCGGCACAGCCTCCGAGCCCTCCGCCGACGATGACGACGTCGGCGGCCAATTCGCGGCCGCGGCTTGCGGCCGCCCTTGAGGACGCCGGACCGGACGGCCGGGCGAAGACCGCAGGAACCGAAAGGCCTAGCCCCTTGAGGAAAGAACGCCGGCGGAGCGAGCCGCTGGACGACATCTTTTCCCTCCCGTCATCCTCGGAATTCATCAATTTCGGCTCGCGGGACGTCAAATCCTCGCGGACAAAAATAAATCCTCGACCGGACGATGTCAAGGAAGATCGAACGACGAGGGGTCGGCCTCTTCGCCCGTCCGGAGCATCTCGGTCCTGGCTCTTTTTCACAAGGGAAAAGGACGCCGACCCTGATCGTCCGGAGATCGTATGAGCCAAAGCGGCCCTGTCCCGGTTGAGAAAACAGAACTTCTAATGATCAATCTTCAAGTCTGCGGACGACGGCCTCGAGGAATTCGGGAACGCGGGACGGAGCCGTTTCCAAGAAATCGCGGATTTTCTCCCATCGGAGATCGAGATATTGACGCTCCAGGATGTTTCTCAAGGCGGCATATTCGGAGATTTTTCCCGCCAGATCCCGCTTGAGGATTTCCAGGTCCGCCAATCTGAGGATGATTTCCCGACAGCTGTTCGGCATCTCGATGTCTTCTCCGACCAACAGGACCTTGGCGATATCGATCGACGCGTTGGCCACGTTTTCGGCGAGGCGCTCGACGTTTCTCTGAAGATCGCGGTCCCGGACGAAGTCGTCCCAGGTGATCGCCGCGAACTTGGCCAGGTCGGAGATTTGGATGCGGATGAAATCGGCCCGCCGGGCGATGTCTTCCTTTTGGTCCTTTTTCAGAGGGGTCATGAAGCATCCCTCCACTTGCGGCGCAGGGCGTAAAGCTCGAGCGTGAAATCCTGGATGAATTCGGCCTCGTCCGAGATTTCGAGCATCCTTTGGATGAAAAAGCGGTTGGAATCGATTTTCAAGCGAATTCCCCGAAAAGCCGCCCAGGCGATCGCCGGCCGGGCTTCATTCAGAACGACGAGATCGACATTTATCCCGCAGATTCGCTCGACATCCGCCCAAAGGCGTTCGATGTCGGCCCTCGAATAGCCGTCCGCCAGCCAAACGCCGATATCGACGTCGGATTCAGGGATTGCCTTTTCCCGGGAAACCGATCCGAAGAGAAAGGCCAGGCGGACCTCCGGGCGTCCGTCGAAAAAACGACGGAGTTTCGCGGCGAGATCTTCCGAGGAGGCCATCTCTCCGGATTTTATGTCCCGGCTTCTCGAAAAGCAAGGCCGAACGATCACGGAATTCCGCCCGCCAGGTCGCCGAAGGGCTGGCGGAGGCGCACAAGCTGGGGATCGTCCACCCGTGCCTCAAACCCCAGAACATCATGATCGACAAGGAGGGCAACGCCCGGATCATGGACTTCGGGATCGCCCGCTCGCTCCTCGGGAGGGGATGGACGGGCAAGGGCGCGATCGTCGGGACGCCGGAATACATGTCGCCGAAACAGGTCGAGGGCAAAGAAACGGACCCGGCCGGCCCGAAGTCGAGGAGGCCAGAAAACTGCTGGCCGGGCTGAGATAGAAAGCTTCCCTTGAGAATCCGCCGGAAAATAAAAAAGGGGATGGCTCCCTTGCGGGGAACCATCCCCTCATTTGGTCTTAAGAGATTGAGGACACTTGCCGAAAAAACGGGGACACGATACTTAATTCCGGAGAATTAAGTTCATGTCCCCTTTTTTCGGGTCATGTCCCCGGCCGAGAAGATTGGGGACACTTTAAAGTGTCCCCCTTCTGCGCTCAGTAGCGCCGGTCGCGGCCGCCGCCGAACCCGCCGCCGCCCCGGGGCCGGTCGGTCTTGGGCTGGGCTTCGTTGACCTTCAGGGCCCGGCCCTTGAGGTCCTTCCCGTTGAGGGCGGCGATGGCTTTCGTCGCCTCTTCCCGGTTCGGCATCTCGACGAAGCCGAAGCCGCGGGACTGGCCGCTGTACTTGTCGGTGATGACCGCGGCCTTATCGACCGCGCCGTGAGCCGAGAAGGCTTCCCGAAGGTCGGCCTCCGTCACGTTGAAAGACAGGTTGCCTACGTAAATGTTCATACTCGTCTCCTTTGACGAGGGATCCAGCCGGGAGGCACCCGGCGGTCCCGAAACAACATCTCGATCGGTCTAAAGGAGAGGAGTATGCCGCTAACAGTCAGGGCCTTTGCCCCAGATTCCTTTATCCGTCTCGAACAGAACGGGGTCGGGCGCTTAGCGCCTTCCCCGTTTTTTTTTCCAGAAGATAGAAAAAAACCCGGCAACGTCCTACTCTCCCACTCGGCGCCCCGAGCAGTACCATCGGCACCCTGGGGCTTAGCTTCCGTGTTCGGAATGGGAACGGGCGTTTCCCCCACGTCATGATTGCCGGGATTTGAATGCATTTTTTGTCGAGAATAAACTTTATGGTCAAGTCTCACGGGCGGTTAGTACTGGTAAGCTTCACGCCTCTCGGCGCTTCCACGCCCAGCCTATCAAACAGGTCGTCTACCTGTGCCCTTCAGCCCTTGCGGGAGGGAGATCTTATCTTGGGGCGTGCTTCCCGCTTATATGCCTTCAGCGGTTATCACTTCCGGACGTAGCTACCCGGCGCTGCCCCTGGCGGGACAACCGGCACACTAGAGGTCCGTTCGTCCTGGTCCTTTCGTACTAGGGACCACCCCCCTCAAATCTCCTGCGCCTGCCGTGGATAGGGACCGAACTGTCTCGCGACGTTCTGAACCCAGCTCACGTACCGCTTTAACCGGCGAACAGCCGGACCCTTGGGACCCGCTTCAGCCCCAGGATGCGATGAGCCGACATCGAGGTGCCAAACAATCTCGTCGATATGAGCTCTTGGAGATTATTAGCCTGTTATCCCCGGCGTACCTTTTATCCGTTGAGCGATGGCCCTTCCATGCGGGACCACCGGATCACTATGCCCGAGTTTCCTCCCTGCTTGAGGTGTCCCTCTCGCAGTCAAGCTCCCTTATGCCATTGCACTCTCCGGCTGATTTCCAAACAGCCTGAGGGAACCTTAGGGCGCCTCCGTTACACTTTAGGAGGCAACCGCCCCAGTTAAACTACCCACCTAACACTGTCTTCCTCCCCGATCAGGGGAGCGAGTTAGAATCTCAGAAACGCAAGAGTGGTATCTCACCGTCGGCTCCACCCGTCCCGGAGGACGAGCTTCGAAGCCTCCCACCTATCCTGCGCATGCGATTCCAAAATCCAATGCTAGGATGCAGTTAAGGTGCCGGGGTCTTTCCGTCCAGCGGCAGGTAACCGGCGTCTTCACCGGTGCCACAATTTCGCCGTGCCCCTCTCAGAGACAGCGCTCAAGTCGTTACGCCTTTCGTGCGGGTCGGAACTTACCCGACAAGGAATTTCGCTACCTTAGGACCGTTATAGTTACGGCCGCCGTTTACTGGGGCTTCGGTTCACAGCTTCGCCTTGCGGCTGACCGCTCCCCTTAACCTTCCAGCACCGGGCAGGCGTCAGACCCTATACGTCGTTTTTATGACTTTGCAGAGTCCTGTGTTTTTGCTAAACAGTCGCCTGAGCCATTTCTCTGCGACCTCCTCGGGCTCCGTCTGTACGACTTCACCCTACCGAGGCACCTCTTTTTCCGAAGTTACGAGGTTAGATTGCCGAGTTCCTATGAGAGGGCTCACACGTGCGCCTGAGGATTCTCTCCCCATCTACCTGTGTCGGTTTACGGTACGGACACCTGAAAAACTCCTTAGAGGCTTTTCTCGGCAGCTTGGAGTCAGTGAGTTCACAAGGCCGAAGCCAAGCTTCCTCGCCACTCTCGAGGTTAACGAGGTCCCGGATTTGCCTAAGACCTCCCTCTACAAGGCGACCGCACACATCCAGACGTGCGTACACTTATCCTTCTGCGTCCCCCCATCGTGGTAACGCTTCTCAGGTGGTGCAGGAATGTTGACCTGCTGTCCATCGGCTACGCCATTCGGCCTCGCCTTAGGATCCGACTAACCCTGGGCGGACTGACCTTCCCCAGGAAACCTTAGATTTTCGGCGCTGCTGGTTTCTACAGCAGTTGTCGCTACTCATGCCGGCAGGGTCTCTTCCGACAAGTCCACCGTCCCTCGCGGGACGACTTCAGCCTCGTCGGAATGCTCTCCTACCACGCCCCGGACCCGAAGGCCCGACGCATCCGCCGCTTCGGTCGCAAGCTTAAGCCCCGTTACATTGTCGGCGCAAGAACGCTTGACCAGTGAGCTGTTACGCTTTCTTTAAAGGATGGCTGCTTCTAAGCCAACCTCCTGGTTGTCTTCGTATCCTCACATCCTTGCCCACTTAGCTTGCAGTTGGGGACCTTAGCGGACGATCTGGGCTGTTTCCCTTTTGACCACGGGGCTTAGCCCCCGTAGTCTTACTCCCGCATAGAGCTCACGGGAATTCGGAGTTTGGTTGGATTTGGAAGAACTTTCGAACCCCTAGGCCATCCAGTGCTCTACCGCCCGTGGCATTCATGCGAGGCTAGCCCTAAAGCTATTTCGGAGAGAACGAGCTATCCGTGGGTTTGATTAGCCTTTCACCCCTACCCTCAGCTCATCCGAGCTGTTTTCAACCAACACCGGTTCGGTCCTCCCTCTGGTGTTACCCAGAGTTCAACCTGGCCAAGGGTAGATCACCCACCTTCGCGTCCATTCCGCGCGACTCAACGCCCTATTCAGACTCGCTTTCGCTACGGCTCCCCGACAGGGTCGGTTAACCTTGCCGCGCAAAATGACTAGCCGGCTCATTAAGCAAAAGGCACGCTGTCACCCGCTTGCGCGAGCTCCAACTGTTTGTAAGCATACGGTTTCAGGTACTTTTCACTCCCCTCACAGGGGTTCTTTTCACCTTTCCCTCACGGTACTGGTTCACTATCGGTCGCAGGTTAGTGTTTAGCCTTGGAGGATGGTCCCCCCGAATTCCCACAAGATTTCTCGTGTCCCGTGGTACTTGGGAGCCCGCGCGGAGGACCCGAACCTTTCGCCTACAGGACTTGCACCTTCTACGGTTGCCCTTTCGATGACATTCGGCTAGGCTGGGCCTTTGTAACTCCGCGGCCTCGTCGAGCCGAGGCCTCGCGGGTCCCATAACCCCGCATCCACAACGCACTCGAGCTTACATGGATACGGTTTGGGCTGTTCCCCGTTCGCTCGCCGCTACTAGGGGAATCGCGGTTGCTTTCTTTTCCTCCGGGTACTGAGATGGTTCACTTCCCCGGGTTCGCTTCCGCACCCTATGGATTCAGATGCGGATAGCCAGGGTTTACCTGGTTGGGTTTCCCCATTCGGACATCTCCGGGTCAAAGCCTGTTTAACGGCTCACCGAAGCTTTTCGCAGCTGGCCACGTCCTTCGTCGCCTCCCTGCGCCAAGGCATCCCCCGTATGCTCTTAAAAACTTGACCATAAAGTTTAGTCAAGACAAAAAATGCCGCTATTCTCGATTGTCAAAGAACCATGCTGATTTTTATCCCGCGCCCCCGCCGGGGGTTTGGGGAAATCGACGGATCGTTTCGTTCGTGGTGGAGCTGACCGGAATCGAACCGGCGACCTCCGGCGTGCAAAACCGGCGCTCTCCCAATTGAGCTACAGCCCCGGCCCGATAGGGTCAACTCGAGCTCCGCCGCGGAAAGCCGATGGTGGGCCTAAGTGGATTTGAACCACTGACCTCACGCTTATCAGGCGTGCGCTCTTACCAACTGAGCTATAGGCCCATCAGAGCGTTGTCCCATGGTTGTGTCAGCACTGGGCCCACGCCAACCTCGCGGCAGAAAAAAAAGAACAAAAGCGGAGCGACCGGACGTCGCGCAAGTTGCACCTTTGAAAGGAGGTGATCCAGCCGCACGTTCCCGTACGGCTACCTTGTTACGACTTCACCCCAATCACCAACCACACCTTCGGCGCCTGCCCCCTTGCGGTTGGCCCGGCGACTTCGGGTGCGACCAGCTTTCGTGATGTGACGGGCGGTGTGTACAAGGCCCGAGAACGTATTCACCGCGGCGTAGCTGATCCGCGATTACTAGCGATTCCGACTTCATGCAGGCGAATTGCAGCCTGCAATCCGAACTGAGAGCGGTTTTAGGGGTTAGCTCTGCCTTGCGGCCTTGCATCCCTCTGTGCCGCCCATTGTAGCACGTGTGTAGCCCTGGACATAAAGGCCATGCTGACTTGACGTCATCCCCACCTTCCTCCCCGTTATCCGAGGCGGTCCCCTTAGAGTGCCCGACATGACTCGCTGGCAACTAAAGGCAAGGGTTGCGCTCGTTGCGGGACTTAACCCAACATCTCACGACACGAGCTGACGACAGCCATGCAGCACCTCTACCGGCTTCCCGGTTGCCCGGGATCGTCACCCTTTCGGGTTCCTACCACCGACAGTTCAAGCCCAGGTAAGGTTCTTCGCGTTGCGTCGAATTAAACCACATGCTCCACCGCTTGTGCGGGCCCCCGTCAATTCCTTTGAGTTTCAGCCTTGCGACCGTACTCCCCAGGCGGGACACTTAACGCGTTAGCTTCGACACTCCCACATAGACGCAGGAATATCCAGTGTCCATCGTTTATAGCTAGGACTACCGGGGTATCTAATCCCGTTTGCTCCCCTAGCTTTCGTGCCTCAGCGTCAGGAGTAGCCTAGAAAACCGCTTTCGCCTCTGGTGTTCCTCCCGATATCTACGCATTTCACCGCTCCACCGGGAATTCCGTTTTCTTCGACTATCCTCAAGCTAAGCAGTTTCAGGGACGGTTCCGCAGTTAAGCCGCGGGATTTCATCCTTGACTTGCTCAGCCGCCTACGCACCCTTTACGCCCAGTGATTCCGAGCAACGTTTGCCCCCTACGTATTACCGCGGCTGCTGGCACGTAGTTAGCCGGGGCTTCCTCTGAGGTTACCGTCAACCCTTGCGGGATTCTTCACCTCTGACAGGAGTTTACGACCCGAAGGCCTTCGTCCTCCACGCGGCGTCGCTGCGTCAGGGTTTCCCCCATTGCGCAAAATTCCTCACTGCTGCCTCCCGTAGGAGTCTGGGCCGTGTCCCAGTCCCAGTGTGGCCGTTCACCCTCTCAGGCCGGCTACCCATCTTCGCCTTGGTAGGCCGTTACCCTACCAACTAGCTAATAGGACGCAGGCTCATCCTCAAGCGCCTTGCGGCTTTAACCCGGAACTCTTATGAGCCCGGGCCTCATGCGGTATTAGACCCCCTTTCGGAGGCTTATTCCCCACTCGAGGGAAGATGACCCACGTGTTACTCACCCGTTCGCCACTCGTCCCGGAGTTGCCCCCGGAACGCGTTCGACTTGCATGTGTTAGGCACGCCGCCAACGTTAGCTCTGAGCCAGGATCAAACTCTCCAGTTATATGCACTCTTGCGAGTACATTGCGAGTTTGATTGGCAATTTGGCTCGGTCCAAGTCGCTCCGCTTTGTGTTTCAAAGATCCGATTCTCTCTAGCCCGAGAGAGAAAAAACGTCTCTTCCGAACTATCATTCTGTGTTATCAGTCTTTCGACTGTCAGAAGAGGCGCCCGAATAATATAGAGCTTTTGCCGATTGATGTCAAGGAAAAAATTTTCATTATTTTTGGAATTATTTTAATGAAATTTTTTCAATAGGTTACGGGATTTTCAAGGAAAACACAAGCCCCTCCCCTCACGCCGCTTTCCGCCTTTGCACGCTTCTTGCAGTCCGCCGACAACGGCCTTGACGGCGGGCCGGTTCGGGATTATTCTCGGGCCTTCTCAGCCGGATGATCGAACAGGGAGGCATCCATGAACTCTCCATCGAACGCTTTTTCCTTGCGGGGCAGGGACCGCCGCCGGCGCGTCCGGGCCGGGCTTGCCGGCGCCGCCGCCCTGTCCCTGCTTCTTGTCGGCCTCTTCTCCGCCCAAGAGCGCGGGGCGGGCGACCTCGCCACGCAGCAGCTCGAATACACCAAGGCCCATTACCTCAAGCACGAGTTTCAAATCCCGATGCGGGACGGGGTCAAGCTCTTCACCGTGGTCTACGTCCCGAAGGACGCGAGCCGGGAATACCCGATCATGATCCAGCGGACGCCCTATTCCGCCGCGCCGTACGGCCCGGACAACTACAGGCCGCTCCTCGGCCCCTCAGAGACTTTCGAGAAGGAAGGCTTCATCTTCGCCTACCAGGACGTCCGCGGACGCTACATGTCCGAGGGAGAGTTCGTCGACATCCCTCCCCGCAAGGCCCGGCTGGCCGGCCCCAAGGACACCGACGAGACCACGGACACCTACGACACGATCGACTGGCTGGTCAAGAACGTGCCGGGGAACAACGGCCGGGCGGGCATCTGGGGCGTCTCGTACGGAGGGTTCTTCGCCGCGTTCGGCATGATCGACGCCCACCCGGCCCTCGTCGCGGCCTCCCCGCAGGCGCCCATCGGGGACACGGCCGACGGCGACGACTCCTTCCACAACGGCGCCTTCTTCCTGGCCGCGAACTTCAACTTCTACTATTTCTTCAGGCCTCGCCAGGGCGGGCCGTCGGCCAAAGCCGGGACGATGGTCAGGCCGATTCGCGCGCCCGACGCCTACGATTTCTTCCTCCGGATGGGGCCGCTCTCCAACAGCGAGACTATGTATTTCAAGGGCGAGAATCCCTATTGGACCGCCCATCTTGACCACCCCGACTACGACGAGCACTGGCGGTCCCGCTCGCTCGTGCCGCATATGAAGGCGATCAAGCCGGCCGTCCTTTTTGTCGGGGGCTGGTACGACGCCGAGGACCTCGCCGGGCCGATCATGCTTTACTATTCGCTGGAAAAGAACGGCCCTCTCGCCCCCAACACCCTGGTCATGGGCCCCTGGCGCCACGGGGGCTGGTCCCGGGGGGACGGCGAGACCCTCGGCAACCTCAGGTTCGGCTCCAAGACGGCGGAGTTCTATCGGGAGAACATCGAGTTCCCGTTCTTCCTCGAGCACCTGAAGGGACAGGGCGACGGCATGCGGGGGCCGGAAGGGGAGGCCGCTCCGAAGGCCTGGCTGTTCGCGACGGGCTCGAACGAATGGCGGCGGTTCGCCGCCTGGCCGCCGAAGGAATCGCGCGAGGCGAGCCTTCACCTCCTGCCCGGAGGCAAGCTCGCCTTCGAGCCCGCCGCGGGGGGGGCGGAAAGCTTCGACGAGTACATGAGCGACCCGAACCGGCCCGTGCCGGTCATCGGCCACACTGGCGACGGAATGCCGGGCGATTACATGGCCGAGGACCAGCGGTTCGCCGCGCGCCGTCCGGACGTCCTGGTTTACGCCTCGGCGCCGCTCGAGCGCGACGTGACCATCGCCGGCCCGGTCTCGCCGCGGCTCCGGGTCTCGACGTCGGGCACGGACTCGGACTTCGTGGTCAAGCTCATCGACGTCTACCCGAACGATCATCCCGATCCCGTGCCGAACCCGGGCCGGGTCCGCATGGGCGGCTACCAGAGGCTCGTGCGCGGCGAGCCCTTCCGGGGCAAGTTCCGCAAGAGCCTGGCCGCGCCGGAGCCGTTCGTCCCCGGACGGGCGGAGACGATCGACTTCAGCATGCCCGACGTCTGCCACACGTTCCTCAAAGGCCACCGGATCATGGTCCACATCCAGAGCTCCTGGTTCCCGCTGACCGACCGGAACCCCCAGACATTCGTCGATATCCCCAAGGCCGCGGAGGCCGATTTCAAAAAGGCCGTCCAAAGGGTTTATCTGGGCGGAGAGAACGGATCCCAAATCCGGGTCCTCGTCCTCGACTCCAAATGAACGGAGGAATCCCCATGAAACGGATGCTCATGATCATCGTCGCCGCCCTGGCGGTTTTCGCCTGCGGGCCGAAGGACGGGAGAGTGGGCGGCAGCGCTCCGCCCGCCGTCGACACGCTCGACGCGACCAACGATTTCTACGACAACGTGCCCGCCCAGACGCTGCCCCCGGCCGGCCTGACGGTCGACGGCGAAGTGGCCGACCCCGGGCCGGTCGATCTCTCCGGGCTGCCCGTGCGTTCGGTCATCGTCAAAGAGGCCCGCCTCGACGACGACGGCTCGAACCGGTTCGTGGGGGCTTACCGGTACGACGGATACTCCCTGTTCGACATCCTGAACCGGGTCAAGGTCCGGAAAAAAAACGAACGGGAGTTCTCCCCCGTCGTCGACCTGTTTGTCGAGGTCGCCAACGACGAAGGCGAGAAGGTCGTGTTCTCCTGGGGTGAAATTTTCTATCCGAACGATCTTCACAAGATTCTCATCGCCTCGTCTGTGATGCGGATCGTTCCGACAAAGAGCAAGGATCTCTGGCCGTTGCCGGACGCCTCCAAGATCGTCGCGGGCCGCGACCTCCTTACGGAACGGAACATCTCCCGCCCGACGCGGCTGACCGTCAGGTCGCTCGACGCGTCCTTCCCGGCCGCCCCGGCGGGCGCCGCCCCGGAAGGAGTCCGGGGAGTGAAGGTGGTCGACCGTGCGGGCGCCGAGAGGCCTTTGACGATCCCCCCGGACGCCAAGCTCCAGACGTACCAGACTGTCTTCTACGGCCGGGGCCGGGGGATCCACAGCACAACCCCGTTCACTGGCCAGCTCCTGAAGGACGTCCTGGCGCCTTGGTGCCCGCAGACCCGGGACGCGATCCGGAGGGACGTCTTCACCGTCGCCGCCCTGGACGGCTATCGGATCGCCATGACCTACGCCGAGGTCTTCAACCGGAACGACCAGCAGGAGTTCCTGCTGGTCGACCTTCCCGGCGGGGACGAGGGCGGGGGATTCCGGATCTTCCCGGCCTGCGATTTCTTCTCCGACAGGTCGATCAAGTCCGTTTCCGAGATCCGAACCGAGTCCCGATAACAATACGCGGCTGCACAATATTCGCTATTTTTATGCACTCCATAGCAGAATTTTATCTAAATCAATCGTTTTTTAACGTCCTCGTCCTCGGGAATGCCGCGGAACCGGTGAGGATTTCGGGGAGGCGCCGGAAGGCATCTTCCATCGGAAGGCAATCGATCGGGCCTTCCTGCAGCCGGCGCCGTCCTCCGTAGAGGAAATAAGCCCTGGCCATGGGATAATCTTTCAGGAATGCCCGCAAGCCTCGGAGTTGGACGCCGCTCACGCGGGCCGTCCTCTTGATTTCGAAGGCGAGAAACCCTTTCTCTCCGTACAGGACAAAGTCGACTTCCTGCTTGGCGGCCGACCTCCAGAACGAAATCTTATAACCGAGGTCGAGGGCATCGTTCGCGGCCAAAAGCTCCTGGAAGAGCAGCGTTTCGCAGGCCGCTCCGTCGATTTCCTCGGGTTTGTCAAGAGGCCCTTTCGGCCGCAAGGCGCGAAACACGCCGGCGTCGAAGAAATAGAATTTCGGATGGCCGATAAGGCGGCGCTTGGCCCGCTTCGCGAAAACGGGCAGGCGATAGCCGATCAGGAGATCCTCGAGGATGCCGAAATAGTTCTCGACGACCTTCCGCTCGACGGCGCATTCCCTAGCGACTTCGGAGATGTTGAGGACCGCCCCTTGGGAAAAGCTGGCCGCCTCGAGGAAGCGGCCGAAAGCGCCGAGGCTCCTCGTCAATCCTTCCTGCCGGACTTCTTCCTCCAAGTAGGTCCGCACATAGCTCGCCAAGTACCTGTCGGGATCGGGGTCGCCATGAGCCGCGGGCAGATGCCCGAAGCGCAGCGATTTCTCCAGGTTGAAGTCATGGCCAAGCTCGGACGCGGCGAGCGGATGCATCCCTAAAGTGCGGGCCCGGCCCCCCAACAGGTTGACGCCTCCGCGGCGGAGCTTCCTGGCGCTCGATCCCGTCAAGGCAAACTTGTCCTTCCGCGTTTCGATGAGGCGGTGGACTTCGGAAAGCAGTTCCGGGATTCTCTGGATCTCGTCGATGACCACCCAGCCCCGGTGGTCGACGGGGATGAGGGCTTCGAGGCGTTGGGGATTCGCCGTCAGCCGGGTGAAGAGCTCGGATTCCAGCAGGTCGATATAGACCGCGTCGGGAAACGTCCGGCGGACCCAGGTGGTTTTTCCGGTCCCCCGCGGCCCGAAGAGAAAGAAGCTTTGGGCGTCGGGGGGCTTGAGCAATCTGGAATACATAATTCCATTTTACATATTAAAATGGAATTGTCAACTCCTTAATTCATAATCGGCCGGAGTCTCCATCGTCCGGGTGAAGGACGGCTTTCCCCCCGCGCCGGCCTGACCCCCCGCCTCCGCCGAGAGCGGAGTGGCGCACTCCCGGCAGAACTTGGACCCGGGCGCGTTCTCCATCCCGCCCTTTGGGCATCTCACTTCGCCTGGCGCCCCCCTTCCGCAAGAGCTTTTTGAAGGAGTTCGAAAACGCCCAGTCTTTCGGCCCAGGGCTCAAGATAGCCGGCGTCCAGATCTTCGCCCTGGACTTTGATGACCCCAAGGACATCCTCCCATTGCCGGTTCGACGTCTTTCCTCCCGACCGAAACCATAGGAGCTTCCTCAGGATAATATCTTCGGGGGAGGAAAAATCCGCTTGATGAACGCCCTCCTCGGAGAGAGATCGCCTGAGACGCCGGCCCATGGCTTGCCTGTCGTACGGTTCGTCCGAGACGACGAAGATATCGATTTTGAACATCGTCTCGAGGTGGATGAGGTTGAAAGACGATTTGTCTCGGATCGCCCGCTCGATCGCCTCCCGATCCACATAAAATTGCGCTTGGAACTTCTCCTCGAGGATCGGGGCCAATTCCGGTTTGATATCCGCGGCGATATCGATGTCCATGGTCGACCGGGCCAGGCCAAAGGCGGAGCTCGCCAGGGAGCCTCCGATGTAGTGATCGATTCCGAGGCTTTCGAGAATTCGGGTGACGGAGAGAGCCGTCTCGACGATGTCCGGGGCCTTCACGGCTGAGCCGGCCTTTTCTTCAGGGCGTCCAACGCGCCGGGAGCGAGGCGAAGATCGCCGTATTGAAGATTGAAAAAAAGCTCGATCCGGGTTTCCGATGTCTCGTCGGGATAGCGGGCGCATATCCCCTGCCAGCTCAAAAATCGCGTCGTTCTGACCAGCGAGGAAACGACCTGTAACCGCTTGTAAACAGGGGCTTTTCGGATCAGGTCGATTTGAAGATCCTCTATCCGCGGGTCGGTATCACAGCCCAACTTTCCCACTTGATTATTTTATCACTCTTCCCGAAATCGCTCCACCCTCCGCACCTCCGTTCGGCGGCCTTCGCCTCGGGCAAACGGGGCTCGGAGCGGCGACGCGTATCTCTTGCAGAACTGGGAGTCCGGGGAGTTGATCGTCCCGCATTGGGGGCACTTCATCGCTCTCGCCCTCGTCCGCCTTGCAGCCTAGGATAGCGGCCCATCGCCGCCCAAGTCAATAGAAATGGAACTTCAGGCTGAAGAAACGCTGCTTGCCAAGATTAAAACTGAGCTCCCGGTCGAGCCGGGGATAGTAATGAGGGGCTTTGAAAATGTCAACCGATGGCGGACGGGACTATTCGTGTTTGAGGGCCTTCACGGGGTCGGCCCGGGAGGCCTTGAGGGATTGATAGCTCACGCTGGCGAGGGCGATCCCCACGGCCGCCAGTCCGGCCAGGAGAAATGGCGGCAGCCCGAGGCTCGTCCGATAGGCGAAGCCGTCGAGCCAAACGCGGGCCAGAACATAGGCCGCCGGCCAGGCAAGGACGCAGGCCAGGAGCACCATCTGGGCGAACTCCCTCGACAAGGCGAGGAGGATGTTCAGGCCGGACGCGCCCAGGACCTTCCGGATCCCGATCTCCTTGGTCCGCTGTTCGGCGACGAAGGAGCTCAATCCGAAGAGCCCCAGGCCAGCGATCAGGACGGCCAGCGCGGTGAAAAACCGGAGCAAACGCCCCATCTGTTCTTCCCGCCAATACATCCGGCTGAAGTCCTCGGTGAGAAAGGCATATTCGCACGGCACGGACGGCACGACCCTTTTCCAGGCGTCCTTGATCTCGGCCACGGCGTCGACGGCGCTTCCGGACCTGAGGCGGATGACGATGCTCCCCAGCCAGTTCGCGTTCGGCGCGGGGAGCAGGACCAGCGGCCCGATCTTCTGGTCCAGCGGCTGAAAATGGAAATTCTTCAGGACGCCGACAATCGTCCCCTCGCGGCCGAACATGGACAGACGGGCCCCGAGGACGTCCGGCCGGCCCAGGAGCCCGGCCATTTCTTCGTTGACCAGGAATCCGTTTTTCAAGTCGGTCCCCCGGTCGCGGGCAAAATCGCGGCCGGCCGCGAGCCTCAAGCCGACCGTCTCCGCGAAATCAAAATCCACGGCCGCGAACGTCACCCGGACGGCCCGGCCGGGCGGCTTGCCCTCCCAGTCGACGTCGTCGGCATAATCGCCGATCATGTTCGGTCTCCGGCTCATGGCCGTGACGCCGAGGATGGACGAGGACCGGGTGAGCTCGGCCTTGAGGGCCGCGTAAGATTCGGCCACACCGCCGCGAAGCGGGACGAGGACCAATTCTTCGCGGTCGTAGCCGACGTCCTTGGTTCTCAGGAAACGGGTCTGGTTGAGGACGACCGAAGTTCCGATGAGAAGGATAATGGACAGCGTGAACTGGACGACGACGAGGACCTTGCGGAGCTTCGCCCGGCCGGGGCCGGCGCCGCCGTTCCCGCGCAAGATGCCGGCCGGCTGCAGGCGGGAAAGGAAGGCCGCCGGATAGCTCCCCGAGACAAGGACGGTCAGGAGGACGATGCCGGCCGCCGCGGCCAGCGCCGCGGGGCTGACGAGCACGCTCGCGGAGAGCTGCTTCCGGGTGACGGAATTGAGGGCGGGGACGAGGAGCGCCGTCATGCCGGCGGCCAGACCGAGAGCGGACAGCACATAGAGCAGGGATTCCCCGTAGAACTGGCGGACCAGATTCCCCCGGCGGGCGCCGACGACCTTGCGCAGCCCGATTTCCCGGGCCCGCTCGGCCGACCGGGCCGTGGCGAGATTCATGAAGTTGAGGCAGGCGATGCCCAGGACGAAGAGGCCGATCAGCGAAAAAACGTAGACATAATAGATATTCCTCGCCAGGAGGCCGCGTCCGGCCCGGAAGAACAGGCGGATACGGGTGAGGGATTCGACCGTGTAGGTCGTCTTCACGTTCGGATCCCGATGGCGCCGGACGAGGTCGGTGATTTTCCCGGCGACCTCGGAGGGGGGCGCTCCGGGCCGCAGCCTCGCGTACGTGCCGACGGCGTTGACCCAGCCTTCCGGCATCCGGTTCAACCGGCTTTCGACGAAGGCGAAGGGCACGATCCAGTCGAATTGCAGGGTCGAGTTCGGGGGGGGGTCGCGAAGAACTCCGGTCACCGTCAGGTCCAGGCGGTTCTCGGCCCGGACCGTCTTTCCGACGGGGCTCCCGCCGGCGAAGAACTTGTCGGCCATCCGTTTCGAAACGAGGACCGACAAGGGCGCCGACAAGGCGGAGTCCTTGCTTCCTTCGAGCAAGGGGAAGGAGAACATCGACAGGAACGAGGGGTCTGCGGCGATGACGTCCGCTTCGAAGAAGGACTGGTCCCCGATCGCGAGCTGAAGGCCGCCGAACCGCGAGAAGCGGGTCGCGTATTCGACCTCCGGGATCTCCGTCTCCATGGCGGAAGCCAGAGGGATCGGCGTCCCGATGCCGTGCCGGACCGTGCCGGAGAATTCCTCGTCGGATTCGATGCGATAGAGCCGGTCGGCGGAGGCATGGAAGCGGTCGAAGCTCAGCTCGTCCGCGACCCAGAGCGAAATGAGCAGGCAGCATCCCATCCCCAGGGCCAGCCCGGCGAGATTGATCAGGGAAAACCCAAGATGCCGGCGAAAATTGCGGGCGAAGACCTTCAGGTCGTTCCTGAACATCACGGAGCCCCAAAAGAAGGCGTTGAGGACGAAGGGAGGCAAGGATTTGACGATCTGAAGTCCGTACCAGGCGTCGGCCGCGGCCCGGCCTCGGGCCGTACGGATATCGTTGTAGATCTCCTCGAAATCCCCGATGACGACCTGCCGGTTCCGGCTCCCGAGCATCCGGGCCAGGAGCCGCTCAGCCAGTTGGGGAGGCCGGTCCGGGGCGCTTCTCATTTCTCACTCCGCGCGGCTCGCGGAAAACCCTTCCATAAGACGTCCTGAACGTGTTTGATCTCATGGAGGTGTTTCATCCCTTCCGGCGTGACCTGATAGTAGCGTTTGCTGCGGCCGCCCCGCTTCTTGGCCGCCGGGCCCTGCCAGGTCTCGACCAGGCCTTTCTCCCAGAGGCGGTCGAGAGGGACATAAATGGCCCCGATCGACCAGTATTTGCCGGTGAGCCCGGAAATGTGCTCCCGGATCGTGACGCCGTAGGCATTGCCCTTGAGCTGCCAGATGGAAAGAAGGACGATCTCTTCCTGCCGCGACAGAAGCTTCATCTTGACCTCCGGACTTTCTCCATATAATTCTATTAAATAGAAGAATAGCCAGCGATTGTCAAGGATTTTTTCTAATAATTAGAAAAATTATGCCCGCCCCGCCCGCGCCGGTTCCGACGTCTCCCATGACTATCGGCGTCAACGGAAGTGGACGGCCGAAGGAGGTCCATGGCGGACGGCGGGGGCGGGAAGTTGACGGCCAAATGCGGGCGAAGGGCCTCCGGCCGCCTGAGAAGGGCGAATGCCGGGCCTGGCACGCGGCCCGCATAATAGATAGGTTGTCATGGAGAACATGCCGCTCGTCCCCGACTCCGGTCCGCCGCCCCAGGGATTCAGCCTGATCGAAGTCATCCTCGCCTCCGGCCTCGTTTCCTTTCTCCTCGTCGGGACAGCCGAGCTCCTCATTCAATCCCTCACCGTCCAGCGGACGACCGACGACTCGATCCGCGTCGCCGGCCTCCTCTCCGCTGAGGCCGAAAAGCTCCGGACGATGCCCTTCGCCGCGGACGAACTTTCGCCCGGCGATCACGAGGTCGAGCTATCGCTTCCGGGGGGAGACGACCCTGTGACGCTCCGGTGGATGGTCGAAGACGAAGGGACGGCCATGAAAAAAGTGAGCTTCAGCCTGAGCCGGAACGGCCGTCCGGGGCGCCCGCTCGAGGCGGTCCTCCGGCTTTCCGAGGACCTCGGATTTTGAGCCATGCGCCGCGGATTCACCCTTATCGAAACCATCGTCGGCCTGGCGATTTTCCTCGTCGTTGTCCTCGCCGGGCTCGAATCGTTCGGGACGGCCCGGGGCGTTTTTTTTCGCCTCCGGGATGCCCAAGAAGCGCGACTGGCCGCCTTGGGGGCCCTCGATAAAATAAAGGCCGACCTCCTCCAGGCCGGGCGCGGCTTGAGCACCTTCCTGAGGCTCGGCCTCGTCCCAAGCCTGGAGGAGGCGGCCGACGGCTGGGCTTTCTGGAACGCCGAGACGGCGGCGTTTGCGGCCGAAGATTTGAGGGCCGGCCAGGTTTTCATCGCCGTCTCCGGGATGGCGGAAGCCGCGGCGGGAAGGAAGGTCGGATTCTCGGACGGCGGGAGCGGCGAGATCGCAACGGTCCTGGAATCGAGCCGGGCGGGCATCACCCTCGCCTCTCCCCTGACGCAAGACTATCCCGCCGAACGGACATCCATCGTCCTCCTCCGGCGGGTGATGATTTCCTTCGACCGGCCCGGCGCCGTCCTTCGGCGCAAGGTCAACGCCGCCTCGAGCCAGCCCCTCGTCGAGGACGTCGCGGACTTTGGACTTGTCTTCGATCCGCCGTCGGCCCGGGTCGAGATTCGGCTCGAAATGAAGGGCAAAGTGGGAGTCCATTATGATACGGCGATCGCGGCTAAAAATCTGGCGCTGGCCCGATAAGGACCCACGAGGCCGAAAGAAGCGTCGCGGGTCGATGACCCTGACGGCCGTCTTCCTCTATTTTATCCTGAGCGCGATCGGGCTGGGGCTTGCGACTCTCGCGGCGATGTACCAGAGAGCCGGTTCGCTCAGGGCGACGGCGTTTCGAATGAGCTTCGCCGCGGAAAACGGGGCGAAGCAAGCCTATGCCGTCCTGGCGGCGGCCGTCTCGAGACGGACCTCTCCCATCGAAATTTCGCCGGAGCGATTCTCCGAATTGAGGGAGGCGACGGCCGCCGGAGAGATCGATGCCGCCGAAGAGGCTCTCGGTCTGGACTTTCCCTTGGAAATCTCGGAGGCGGTGGGAAGTCAGGTTTGGACGGCCGGACTCGGCCTATTTTTCGCCCGCTGGGAGGACCGGGAGGGATTCTTTCTCGCCGAATTCCGGGGCGATGCGAAATCCGAAGGCCGGCTCGAGGGCCTGGCCCGGCGGAAGACGGCGCTCCTCGAAGCGAAGCTCGGAATCCTGGCCGGAAGGATCCCTCTGGCGGCCGTCCCGCTCCTCGTCGCCGGCCCGGACGGGCCGGAGTCGCTGGGCGACCTCGTCGCCCAAGGCAAAGTCGAGCTTCGGCCCGCGGGATCGAGACGACGGATTCCAGGGCCGATGGCGACCGCATCGGCGCTCATCCCCGCGGACGCGACGCCCGCCCTCGCGGAGACTCTGAAGGTGAAGATCTTCTCCCCGGAAAAACTCACCAAGGCTCAACTCCGTCAGGCTCTCGGCCTGGAGATGATCGACGAACCCGTTCCCGACGGCGTCTACCTCGTCGCGAACGACACCGGCCTGGGCGGGGTGTTCGTCCAGGGAGACGTCGAGGAGTTGCTCCTCGCGGCCGAATCCGGTTGGCAGTACGCCCAGTTCAAGCTGGAGGAAGGGATCTGGATTCTCAAGTTCAATCCCTCCCTCGGCGAGACGATTTTCGTCGAGCCGGCGGGCGAGCGCACGTTCGACCGGACGCCTCTGCCGATCATCATGGTCAACGGGAAGATCCTGTCTCTCGGAGGCGGGACCGTCGAGGCCGGCGGGACGGTGGCATTGTCGACGGACCCTTCGGTCCCCAGCGTCGTCGACGGCGTCTCCTTGAGCTTGGTCTGCGCCGACGAGGTCACGATCACCTCCCATCTCGTCCAGGAGGGAGTCCGCTGGAAGGACGGCCTCCCCTACCTCAAGGACTCCCGATCCCAGTTGGTCCTCCATGCCAGCGGACAGGACTTCATCGACGGGACGGAGCGGTCGGGAAAAATTAAAGTCGGGAGCAAGGCCCCGCGGGACATCCAAATCCAGGCCTCCGTCACCGCCAGGGGAGGTTTTTCGGCCGCGGAAGGCGCCGGAGACGTTACCATCGCCGGCAGTCTCCAAGCGGGGGCCTTGGACTCCGGATCGGGCAAGATCCGGATAACGCCCGATGAGCGGCTTCTTTCCGGCCCATCAGCCTCCGGGGCTTATCCAAGGTCTTCGATCCCGCTTCTTTGGATCGCCTCCCTGGAGCCTCTCCAATGGTTCGAATGAGAAAGGCAGCCGGGTTCACGCTCATCGAAATGGTCCTCTCCCTGTCCGTCCTCGCCATGATGATCTATCTCGCCTCGACCTCGTTCCTCAACCTGGCCCCGAAATACAGGCTCGAAAAGGCGGCCTGGGAGGTCGCCGCGGCGATGAGCGCGGCCCGGATGAAGGCGATCTTCGAGGAGGCGGATTACAAATTCAGCGCTGAGCCGTCGGGATACCGCCTCGAAAAGCGCGCCGACGGTACGAAACCTTGGATCTTGGAAACGAAGCGGAGCCTCGAGGGGGTGTCCGTATCGGCTAACAACTCCCCCATTTTCACCCCCGAGGGCGCCGTGGCCGGCCTGGCGTCGGTCACCGTCGCCAACGGCTGGGGGGCCTACAAGATCACGGTCGCCATCACCGGCCGCATTAAGACTTCCCGTCTTTGATAAGATGGGGGACACTTTAAAGTGTCCCCCATCTTAACGCGCGCCGCCGGTCATTCGTGCCATAAGCTTTTTCGCGGATCGGCCTGGGCCGCCTTCAGGGACAGACCGCCGACGGTGAGCTCCGCCAGGACGAACGCCCCGAGAGAGGGCAGGATGAAAACCCAAGCCGTGAGGCTCGCCCGATACGTGTAGGCCTGAAGAAGCTTGTTCAGGGCGAAATAGGCGACCGGCCAGGCGATGACGTTGGCCGCCAGAATCCAAGTCGTCAATTGGCCCGAGATTAAAGCGGCGATTCTCCGGGGCGAGGCGCCCAGGATTTTCCGGATCCCGATCTCTTTCGTCCTCCGCTCGGCCGTGAACGAGGCCAGTCCCAGAAGCCCCAGACAACCGATGAAGACGGATAACCCGGCGAACGCCTGAAAGACAAGATTCGTCCGAAGTTCCGACCGGTACAGCCGGTCGTAGGTCTCGTCCAGAAAACGATATTCGAACGGCGAGATCGGGTTGAACTCCTCCCACACGCTCCGGATGTGGGACATGGCCTCCCGGATTCGGGAACCGTCGACCTTGACGAGGACGAGCCCCATGTCGTCGGCCGATCCCATCTCCGTAATGTAGAAAAGGCGCGGGTCCTCCTTGAATCGAAAGGACCGGAATTGGGCGTTCTTGACGACCCCGATGATCGTCCCTTTGCGCTCCTTGGAAACGGAAAACCATTTCCCCACGGGATCCTGGATCCCCATCCGCCGGACCGCTTCTTCGTTGAGGATATAAGCCTCCCGGGCGTCGGCCGCCCGGTCCTCGGAGAATGACCGGCCCTCGAGGAGGGTCAGGTCGAGCGCCTCGAAAAATCCGAAATCGACTCCGGCGTAGACGAGGTCGATATTTTGGTCCGGCGCCCGACCCTCCCAGTCGAAGTTCCCCGCGCTGCGATAGGAGTTCTCGGCAAACGAATACAGTTCCGCCGTCACGGCCAAAACGGCCGGATGCCGGTTCAGGCGAGCCTTCACCGCCGGGTAATTCTTCCCGATGTTTTCCTTGACCGGGATTTGAACGATATTGTCCTTGGTGAAACCCAGGTCCTTCGTCCGCATCGCCCGATACTGCCGGGCGAAGACGACCGTCCCGATGAGGAGAATGATGGACAGGGCGAATTGGAAGACGACGAGGATTTTCCGGAGAGCCGGGCCTTTCCCCCCGCCGGCGGCGAAAGTCCGCCGGAGGACATGGACCGGGGTGAAGCCCGAGAGAACGAGCGCCGGATAGAGCCCGGCGACGAATCCCGTGACAACGAGAACGGCGGCGGCGCCGGCGAGGAAGTCGAGCCGCAGAAGGTTCGGGCTCATCGTCTTTCCGGCCAGCCGGTTGAACGACGGGAGGAGAAGGCGGACGAGGATGAGGGCGATGAGAAAGGCGCCGCCGACAAGGAGGAAGGACTCGCCGAAGAACTGGCGGGCGATTTCCCCCCGTCCGGCGCCGATGGTCTTTCTCAACCCGACCTCCCTGGCCCGGACCGAGGAGCGGGCCGTGGCCAGGTTGACGAAATTCACGCAGGCCACGACGAGGACGAAGACGGCGATGACGGAAAAGAGATAGACCGATTTTGCGTCGCCCAGGTCCATGACAGCGAGTTCAAAGGGCCGGGCGTCCAGGTGCACGCGGGCCAAGGGCTGAAGACGGAATCGGACGCCTCTTTCGACTTGGGGGCTTTTATGGCTCAGCCCGACCTGGGTGATCTTCGGGCCGAGGCCGGCCGGATCGACTCCTTCCTTGAGCAGCAAGTATGTCGTGAAATTGAAAGCCCCCCAATGGCTCGACAGCCCCGAGAGCTGGTCGATAAAGGCGAACGAGCTGGCGAAGTCGAACCGGATCGTCGACCGGCCCGGTTGGTCTTTCACGACCCCCCGAACGACGCAGGACCGGCCTTCGACGTCGAGAGTCAGGCCGACCGGGTCTTCGGTCCCGAAGTATTTCGCCGCCATCGTTTCGGAGATCACGAGGTCGTACGGCCCGGCCAGGGCCTCCCTGGGATTTCCCGCGGCGAAAGGGAAGCTGAAGATCTCGAAAAAGGCCGGGTCGACGATGACGCCGCGGTCTTCGTAGAACGCTTTTTCCCCATGGCGGAAGACCAGCCGGTTGTGCGCGGCCAAGCGGGCCGTCTTTTCGATTTCGGGAAGCTCCTTCTCGACGGCCGGGGCGAGAGGGGCCGGCGTGCCCTCCACGCCGTCCCATCCTTTTTCCGTCCAGTCGGAGACGATGCGGAAGATCCGGCCGGCATTCGCGTGGAAACGGTCGTAGCCGAGTTCGCCCTGGACCCAGAAGAGAATCAAAAGGCAGCAGGCCAGGCCGATCGCCAGGCCGATGACATTGATCGCGGCAAAGACTTTGTGCTTGACGAGGTTTCTCCAAGCGGTTTTCAGATGGCTTCCGAACATAGACGTCCTCCTTGTTCGCGTCGCTTATTTTTTTACCCCGGGAGCCGCGGGCCGGACGAGGCCCGCCTTCCCGGATTTTCAATCGCCGCGCTCTTTGACCAGGATGAATTTCTCCGGGTTTCTCACCGGGACCATGAGGATAGCCGCCTCGGCCTCGACCTTTCCCTCGACGTTGACGAGTTTGGCTTCGCGGGCCATGACGGCCCCCTGCGTTTTCAGAAGAACCAGGCGGCCGGTCAGGATCCAATTCCCGCCCGGGCCCGGCAGAACGGCCCGGGCTTCTTCGAAATCGACGGCGTCCTCCGACACCTCTGCCATCCGGAACTGCGCCCGGGAAGAATGAATCCATCCGCCGCCGTCCAGGTTGAAGGAAACCTTGTAGGGCCCTTCGACGGCCGGCGGAATTTCCGCCGAAGGAGCCGGGGCGGGCGTGGGGACGGCTTTCCCTCCTGACGTGAACGCCGCGGGATCCTTGACCGGGACCCGGATTTCGTCCCTTTCGGCGGCGAGTTGGCCGTCCGGCTTGACGAGCCTGGCCATCCGGCCGATGAGGATGTCTTCCTTGGTTAAATGGAGAAGATAGCCGATGAGCGTCCAGGTGCCGCCGGGTCCGGGGATTTCGGCCTTGGCGAGGCTGTAGTCGGTCACGCCCTGCTTGGAGCCTTCAGGGGTTGTTTGTAAAGTGGAGTGGATGACCAGCCCCGATCTCGAAAATCGGCTTTCCTGGTAATAGACCGGCTCCTTCGATCGGCGTTCAAACAGCTTCCCGATGGATCGAAAAAAAGCCCCGAGACCGGAGAGGAAATCCTCGCCGGCTTCATTTCCGACGGCCGTGACGTCCTTGGGGGCTATTTCCAGATACATGAGGGCGAGGCGGTCGCCCCGGCGGGCGGCCAGAAGGGCATCGTTCCGGCGGTCGACTTTGAAAGCCGCGGCTTGGGCGTCAAAGAAAACCTGGCCGTCGATCGAATCCGGCGTCTTGGCAATGGATCCGCCGTCAAGAGCGAGGCGGAAGTCGTTGATCCGGTGGGACGTCCGCATCGTCGTCCCCTCGCTGATTTTGAGGATCTCGTATATTTCGGTCGCGCCCATGGAGGTCGCCTTGCTGCCCGAAAAGGAAATCCGTCCCCCGAAGATCCGGCCGATCTCGCCTTTCACCCGTCCTTCGCTGCCGGCCCGGCTGTGGAGAGGAGAGAAGGAAGCGATCTTGCCCTCGGGGACTTTGCCGTCGTTCGAGGTATCGGTCAGACGGACTTCGTAGCAGTAGTAATTCAACTGGATCGGAATGAGGCGGGTTCTGATCTTGGCGAGCCAGTATTCGGCTTCCCTGCGGACGTCCTCGTTCGCGTCTTTGCCGGCCACCGATTCCAGAAGGCCGATGACCTCGCTGGTGAATCTCCGGCCGAGCAGGGCCACGCCCTCTTTCCTCAATTCCGGGTCGGGCTCGGTCTCGAGAAAGTCGCTCATCACCGGCAGGGCCGTCCGGGGGTCGAGTTTGACGAGCGATCTCAAAGCGATTCTTCGGAGCTCGATTTCGCTCGCGTTTTGAGAGCGGACGGCGTTTTCGACGACGGTCCGCTCCGAAGACACGCCCAAAATGGCCAACTCGCCGGCGATGGCCAGCCGAAGCTCCCGGGCATCGTCGCGCCAGAGGCTCTCCGGAAACTCCCCGATCATCCGGTCCAACGTCTCCGCGGCCTTGGTCTTGAGGGCGACGATCGCCGTCCGCTCTTTTTCCCGCCGGGCAAGGCGGTCCAGGCTGCGGCCGAGCCAGTACAGGGCTTCGTCCCGCATCTTGCCCGACGGGTAATCCCGAAGATAGGCCTCCATCCCCGAGCGGACTTCGGCCCAGTCCTGGCTGAAGACCGAGGTTTTGATCTTGAAAAACCGGTCGAGTTCCTTGTCTTGGTACGCCCCGGCCGGAATGACGGCTCTGGATAGCCAGGCCGCCAGGATGATTACCCACGCCGAAAAGCGTTTGTTTTCTTGAAGTCTCATCTTGTCCTCCGTTCAGAGCGCCAGGTCCCCGCTGGAAAGATCGTGAAGCCTGGACCGGATCCGGCGTTCCCGGATCGTCCGGTCCAACTCGGAGGCCGAGCTCCGGTCGCCGGGCTCGAGGTTGGCCAGGCTGACGAGAATCGATTCCATCTCCTCGAGGAACGCGCCCGCCTCCGCGTTTCTCGAGGACTCGGCCAGAGCTTGCAGCAACCGAGTCTCCGCCAGCATCGTCCGGATGATCTTTCCTTCGAGATCGGCGTACTCTTTCGGCCGCTCCCCTTCTCCCCGGTTCAGAAAATCGATCAGGACGGGCTCGAGGGATTCGGCGTAGCGGACAAGAGGCGAGGGCTCGGCGGCGGCCGCCAGGAGGGAGGCCGCCGGCTTCGCCGACGGCTGGAGATACCGGCGCCCGGCGAAATATCCCAAGGCGAAGACGACAAGGAGTGAAGCGGCGGCGGCGGCCCATCGCCACGGAAGGCCGAACAGACGCCGGGTTTTGGGACGTCCCAGAACCCGGGCGGCGATGGTGTCCCAAGATTTTTCCCAGTCGGGATGAGGAGGATCGTCCGGGACTTCGAAGGACGCCCGGGAAGCCTGGGATTTCTCGAAAAGCCTGGCGCAGGCGGGGCAATTCCGCAGGTGCTCGTCCAAATTGGCTTTATCCTCGGCCGCGAGCGTTCCGAAAACGCCGACCGTCATCATGTTTTTGGCTTCTTCGCAGTTCATTGCAGACCCCATAGAGGCTCCAGGAATTTTCGCAGCTTCGCCACCGAGCGGCCGAGTTGGGTCTTGACGTTGCTTTCGCTGCAATCCATCCGGACCGCGATCTCCTTGATCTCCAGGTGCTGGCGGTGACGCAGGTCGAAGATCACCTGCTGGCTGGGGGTCAGCCGGCGATAGGCCAACTCGACGTCCGAGAGCGAACGGCGGGCGATCGCGGTCCGTTCGGGAGAAGGGGCGGCGGAAGCGGGCTCTTGCGGCAGGTCGCCCAGGGATAATCGGACCTCGCCCCTCCGCCGCCGGTTTCGGCGAAGATGTTCGATGGCGGCGTGGACGCAGATCGTCCCCAGCCAGGCGGCGAAGCTCGATCCCGCCCTGAAATCGAAGCGGCCGATCCCCTTGAAGGCCTTGATGAACGTCTCCTGCATGACGTCCTCGGCGTCCTGCGGAGACCGGACATAACGAATGGCGAGGCGGAAAACGTTTTCCCGGTTCCGGTCGTAGAGCGCCCGGAATGCCTCGGGATGTCCTTCCTTCGCCAGGAGGATCGTTGTTTCGTCGTTCATCCGTCGAGCCTTGGTTCGCCCTTCACCCCATTAAACGCGAGAAACCCCCTTGAAGTCTACAGGGCGAAATAAAGGTCCTCGAGGCCGCTAAGAAGGACAAGCGCTAGATCCGGTCCCCCTTTTTTTCGAAAATGATCCGGCCGTCGACGATGGTGTGGGTGACGACGGCGTTCAAGATATCCTCGGGCGCGATCTTGATCAGATTCCGGTCGAAGACGGTGAGATCGGCCAGCTTGCCCGGCTCGAGGCTGCCCCGCACCCCTTCCTCGAACGCCGCAAAGGCGCCGTTGATCGTGTAGGCCTTGAGGGCCTCCTCGACCGAGATCTTCTGCTCGGGGAACCATCCGCCCTCCGGCTCGCCCATGAGCGTCTTCCGGGTCACCGCCGCATAAATCAGGTATTTCGGGTGGACGTAGTACTCGGCCGCGCTCGTCCCCGGCCAATCGCTCCCGAAGGTCAACATCGCTCCGTTGTCGAGAAGCGACTTGAAGGCATAAGCGCCCTTGCACCGCTCCGCCCCGATCCGCTCCTCCATCCAGCGCATGTCGTCGGAGATATGATAGGGGTTGACCTCGGCGATGACGCCCAACGCCTTGAACCGGGCGAAGTCCTGCGGCCGAATGACCTGGGCATGGATGACCCGGTAGCCCTTGAGGTCCAACCCCTCGTTCTTCAACCGCTCGTAGAGGTCGAGCATCTCGGCCACGCCGCGGTCGCCGATGGCATGGACGTTGGGGACGAATCCCCCTTCCAGCCCGGCCTTTATCAGGCCGTACATTTTCTCCATGTTGCGGACTTGAAACTTGGGATCGTCGGACGTGTGCGGCCGCCAATGGCCGTAGTTTCCCGGCTCGTCATCGTAGGGCTCGAAGAAAAGGGCCCCGTGCGTCCCCATGATGCCGTCGATGTAGCCCTTGAGGGCGCCGTACCGCAGCCAGGCGCTTTTCTGCTTCGTCTTCGGATGGAGACCCATGGCGAAGCCTTCCGCCTTGAGGACCGCGCCCCGCGAAAGGTCGGGCCGGAGCCAGACCCGGCAGGTCAGCTCGCCGTTGGCTTCGAGCTCGACGAACCGCTCGGTCTGGTCGGGCGTGGCGATGTCGTGGACTTCGGTGATCCCCGACTCCCGCAGAACCTGCAAGGCCGCCCGGCTCTCGTCGAGAAGCCTGTTTGCGGACTTCGGCTTGCGGGCTGCGCGGATCTTGTCCCAGGCCGGCGACGGACGGGCGATGAGGCCCGTCGGCTGACCGTCCGCCCCGACCTCCATCCCCGCCGTCCTTCCCTTGTCCAATCCCGCGGCCTTCAAGGCGGCCGTGTTGGCCAGCCAGACCGTGCCGTCGAAGCGGTTCAGGAAGCAGGGATGGTTGGGCGTCAGGTCGTCGATCATCCGCCGGTGAGGCTTCCACGGCTCCTTCTTCGCTCCCCCTCCCCGCCCCGCGTCGCCAAGGGCCCACTGCTCATACGCTCCCCACAGTCCCTCCGTAATCCATTCGTCATCTTCAAGAAGATTGACGACCCTCTGGATCTCCTTCCTCAGCCCCTCCTCGCCGGCCACGGCCAGCAGGTTCGCCCCGTTGATCTGCGCCCCGGCGCTGTTGAAATGGACATGGGCGTCGATGATTCCGGGGGTGACGAATCGGTCTCCCAAGTCGACGACTTTCGTCTTTTCGCCGACGTACCGCCTGGCCTCTTTATCGGTCGCGCAAACCGCCGTGATCGTGTTCCCCGTGACGACGACGGCCTGGGCCGCCGGCATCGCCGGGTTGACGGTATAGACATCCCCATTGAGCAGGACGAGCGTCGCCGGCTCCGGTTTCTTGGCGCATCCGGCCGCCCCTCCGATAAGAAGCGCGGCCGCCAGCAAACCCATAACGGACGAAAGCCACGGACGGTTATTGTTCATCGGGAATCCTCCACTCAGGCGAAGCCTAACAAAGCGGCCGGGAAACGTCAATTCATGTGCGCCGCGGCTTGGGGAGGTCCGCCGTTCGGCTGTTGTTGACTCCTATCCATATTGCGATAGAATGGTTGATGAGAGGAATAGGGCTCCCCGTGGCAAATAAACTGGCCGGCCTCTTCGAAAGGCACGATGTCGTTCTGGCCTATCTTTTTGGTTCCCAACAAGATGCGGGTTATGCTTTTCTCGAAGGGAAATCACCGCTGACCGATGAAGTTTCGGACTTGGATATCGGAATTCTTTTCCGAGAGCCTCCCGTTCATTCCTACCGAAGCTTCGGCGCGCTGTACGCCGATCTGGCGGCTTTCTTCAAACCCTTCAAAATCGACATCGTCTTCCTTCACGAAGTCCATTCCCTCCTGAAGTTCGAAATCACGAGCGGCGTCCGGATCTATGCCGCCGACGAAGACGAAGCGGACGCCTACGAAGACATGGTCATGAAATTTGCCGCCGATTTGGCCTTCAAACGCAGGATGTTCGAGCCGGATTTCATCGAGGCCGTGGAAAATGGTCATTTCGAGATTGAACACCGCTAGAATCCAGGAGAACCTCAGTCTGATCGGTTCTTACCTAGAGAGGCTCCATCGACTGAAGAATTGCACCCGGGACGAGTTTCTCGGCGACGAGCGAAATCCCGCGGCCGCCGAGAGTTTTCTCCGGAGAGCCATCGAGGCGATGTTCGATGTGGGACGCCACATTCTCGCTAAAACCTACGAATTCAAAAGCTTGGAATACAAGGAAGTCGCCGCCGCGCTCGCCGAGAAAGGCATCGTCTCCCCGGCTTTCGGCCAAACGCTCGTCAAAATGGCCGGCTATCGGAACCGGATGGTCCACTACTACAAGGAAATCAAACCCGAAGAGCTAGACGATATTCTCCGCAATGACCTTGGGGACATCGAGAATTTCATCCGGGAAATCGAAGCCTTTTTAAAGAGTTATCTCCGTCAAGCGCCGAAGTCGTAAATATCGCCGATTCGCATTGAAAATCGACCCTTATCTGAAGTATAAAAAAAGAAGGAGGATCCCATGAAACGACACCCGTCCGTCCGTCTGTCCGCCGGCCTGCTCGTCTTCGCCCTGGCCGCGCTCGCCCCCGCGTTCCTCGCTGCCCAGGAGCCCTACAAGCTGCCGCCCGCGGACATCGTCAAGATCCTCGACGCCCCGCCGACGCCCCGGGTCTCGATGAACCCGGCCCGGGATTGGATGCTGCTCACCGACTATGAGACGATGCCCTCGATCGCCACCCTCTCGATGCCCATCCTCAGGATCGCCGGGATCCGGATCACGCCCCAGAACAACAGTGATCAGGTCCTGAGCTTCTCGACGGGGATGACCCTCAAGTCCATGAAGGACGGCACGGTCCGCAAGATCGATCTTCCCCCCGGTTTCAAATTTGGGGGAGGATTCAGGTCGGGCGCTTCCTGGTCGCCCGACGGAAAATATCTCTCCTTCATCCGCTACCTCGACAACGGGGTCGAGCTCTGGCTGGTCGACACGGCGACGGGCAAAGCCAAGGCCCTGACCGGTCCGACCCTGAACATGGTCCTCGGCGTCGGAATGCGCTGGATGCCCGACGACAAGCACATCTTGGTCAATATGATCCCCGACGGGCGGGGTCCCGCCCCTGAAGCGCCGCGCGTGCCGGCCGGCCCCGAGGTCTTCGTCTCCGCCGGGAAGGAAACCAAGGTCGCCACTTACCAGGACCTCATCAAGACCGCCTTCGATGAGAAGCTCTTTGAGTATTACGCGACCTCCCAGCTCGTCGAGATCGACATCGCGACCGGCTCGGCCCGCAAGATCGGCCTGCCCGGAATCTACGCCGAGACGAATCCCTCTCCAGACGGAAAATATCTCCTCATCACCCGGATCAAACGGCCTTTCTCGTACAGCGTCCCGTTCTCCAGCTTCGCCCGGTCATCGGAAATCTGGACGGCCTCGGGCGAACTCGTCAAAGTCATCGCCGACCTGCCTCCCGCCGAGGACGTCCCGATGAACGGAGTCCCGACCGGACCTCGCGGAGCCAACTGGCAGCCCCTCAAACCCGCAACCCTCTATTACACCGAGGCCCTCGACGGCGGCGACACCGAGAAGGACGTCCCCTTCCACGACCGCATCCTGACCTTGGCCTCGCCGTTCGCCGGCGAATCCAAAGAGGTCCTGAAAACCCAGAACCGGTTCGCCGGCTTCATTTGGTTCTCGACGCCCGGCCAGGCCTTCGCCTCGGAGTCCATCTGGCGGAAGCGCTGGCGGACGACGTGGCTCGTGAACGTCGACGACCCCTCGGTTCCGCCCCGCAAAATCTGGGACATGAGCACCCAGGACGCCTACAACGACCCCGGCCAGCCGGTGATCACCCTCAAGGACGGCGACTACCTTGTCCTCCAGGACAAGGATTTCATCTATCTCTCGGGCTCCGGCGCCTCGCCCAAGGGGGACTATCCCTTCCTCGACCAAATGAACCTTAAAACGGGCGAGAAAAAGCGCCTCTTCCAGTCCGCCGATGGCATCTACCAGCGTTTCGTCGATTTCGCCGGCGAAGACCGCCAAAAGATCATTCTCGTCAGCGAATCCAAGACCGAGGTCCCCAACTACTTCCTCTACGACCTCAAATCGAAAAAGATGCAGGCCCTGACCGACTTCAAGGACCCGGCGCCCCAGCTCACCGGCGTCAAGAAGGAACTCTTGAAGTACAAGCGCGACGACGGCGTCGAGCTCAGCGGGACGCTCTACCTCCCGGCCGACCACCAGGCCGGGACGCGCCTGCCCGTCGTCGTCTGGGCTTATCCCCGGGAATACAGCGACGCCTCGACGGCCGGCCAGATCCGCGGCTCGGTCAACCGCTTCACCTTCTACCGCGGGACGTCCCAGCTCTTTTTCGTCACCCAGGGCTACGCCGTCCTCGACAACGCCGAGATGCCGGTCATCGGAGACCCCAAAACGGTCAACGACACCTTCGTCAGGCAGATCGTGGCCAACGCCAAGGCGGCCATCGACACCCTCGACAAGATGGGCGTCGGCGACCCGAAGCGGGTCGGCGTCGGCGGCCACTCCTACGGGGCCTTCATGACGGCCAACCTCCTGGCCCACTGCGACCTCTTCGCCGCCGGGATCGCCCGGAGCGGGGCCTACAACCGGACCCTGACCCCCTTCGGCTTCCAGAGCGAGCGCCGGACCCTTTGGGAGGCCCGCGACACCTACATCAACATGTCGCCCTTCATGTTCGCCGACAAGATCAACGAGCCCATCCTCATGATCCACGGCATGGCCGACAACAACTCGGGGACCTTCCCCATCCAGTCCGAGCGCCTCTTCGCCGCCCTCAAGGGCTTCGGGGCGACGGTCCGCTTCGTCTACCTCCCCTACGAAAGCCACGGCTACAGCGCCCGCGAATCGGTCATGACCGTTCTGGCCGAGATGTTCGAGTGGTTCGACAAATACGTCAAGAATAAAAAATAGGCCCGGAGGGCGAGGCGGTCCGCCCTTAAGCCTTACTCGTTCGGAAAGCGGGACAGTTTCCGCAGCTTTTTGAGGGCGCGCTCGCGCTCGCCGGATGAAAGACTCCGCCATGCGTATTCTAAATCCAAACCTGAATTATAGGCGGCCAGGGCTCCGACGATGAGGCCGAAAGCAACGCCGTAAACGGCGCCCCCAAGAAACATATCTTCGGGGGTAAAAAGTTGCCAATCCCCCCCATAATAACCGGCTGCCGCGCCATACCCAAACGTCCCCGATCCTCCTATGACGCCGCCGAAAAGAGATCCGAGGCCGAGCCCCTTAAGGAGGCGCGTTTTCCTGATGATCTTGACTCGGAAGACATCCCCGAGGGAGATATCGGACGAGGCCATGGACACAGTGTCCGCCACGACGAGGGCTTGGGCTCTCACCGCGATCAATTCGCCCTCGATTAAGCCTCCGGAGACCCGCTCGACGACGACCCGGGCGCCCGAGCGCTCGCCGGCGGCCTCGGCGGGGACGGCCGCGGCCAGGAAAACCAGGCCCGACAGAAAGACGCTGAAAACTCGCATCTCGCTTCTCCTTGAGTGTTTCATCGCCCCCAAGATACTCTCTCGATCCCGGAGAGTTGTCACAAAGTTGTCAACATTCCGTCAATATTCGCCGCCCGGAAGAGGTTGACTTCGGAAAGACGGCTGCGACATAATCCCTTTCAGGAAAGGAGGGAGTTGGAGGACTTCCGCCGCGGAATCAAGCCGGCCGCCGTTCTCGGCGGTTTTTCGGCGGCCTTGCTCTGCCTCCTTGGATACCTCCTTCTTCTTCAAAGGGCCGATATCCCGAAGGCGGCCATCCCGCCGGACACGGGCGAGGCTCTCGTCCGGGTCGGAGACACCGATATCCGGATTCCCGCGGACAAGGAGTTCGCCCTGGCGTTCGAGCGGCCCGGACGGCCGCTGCGCCTGACACTCCGAGGCCCCTCCGGAGCGGAACGAACGGTCGCCCCCACGGCCGCGCCCTTCTACGCGAATGCCGCTTATCCGCTCGCCTTTCTTCTGGTCGGCCTCGCCTCGATCGGCTTGGGGACGGCGACGGGATTCCTCAAACCGCGAGACCCCAAGGCCCGGATATTCTTCTGGCTCGCTCTTTCCTTCGGAATCACGGTCGCCGTCCAGGGCGACAGCTACGGCCTGCGCCCGTCCCAATGGCCGACCTTCATCCCGAGCCTCTTCTTCATTCTCGGATACGCATTCGTGCCCGCCCTCTTCCTCCATCTTTCCCTCGCCTTCGGCCGTCCCTCTCCGCGAATCCGCCGCGGCCTCCTCTATCTCCCCGCCGGTTTGGCCGCCGCCGTCCTGGGCGGTACGTTCCTCCTGGCCTTCGCGGCCTCGTCCATTGAAGCCTTCCGTCTGAACGTGAATGCCTACCGGATATTCAGGATTTATGTCGTGGCCTATTGCCTCGCCGCGATCTTCCATTTGGGCCGAACCTACCGCCGCGCCGGCGGCGACTCGTCCCGGGCCCGGATCAAATGGGTCTTCTTTGGATTGTCGATCGGCCTCGCCCCGTATATCCTCCTCTACATGATCCCCCGGGCATTCGACGCTTCTCCCCTCCTCTCGGAGGAAATAACCGCCTTCTTTTTCGTTCTCATCCCGGCGGCGTTCGCCATCTCGATCGTCCGCCATCAGCTCCTGGATATCGAGATCGTCATCAGCCGGAGCCTGGTCTACTCCCTGTTGACGGTCTTTACCGTCGGACTTTACCTCCTCATCGTCGAGATTTTCCACCGCCTCCTTGCCCGGGCCGTCTCCCTCCGCTCGGGATTCACCACCGCCGCGGCCGTCTTCCTCGCCGCGGCGGCGTTCAACCCGGCCCGGCGCCGCCTTCAAGACCTCGTCGACCGGACGTTTTTCAGAAAACGCTTCGACATCCGGCGGGCGGTCTTGGAATTCTCCGAGCGGGCTTATCGTTACGTCCGCAGGGAGGACCTGCTCGACGGATTCGAGAGGGCGGTCCAGGCGGCGCTTCCGGTCGAACTCCTGCGGCCGCCGGTCCCCATGTCCGGCCGAAACGGGGAGGCCTCCCCCGACGGCGCCGTCCCGGCCTCCCTGGCCGAGGGCGGCGGCGCCGCCGTCCTCGCTCGTTCCGCGTCCGTCCGGGAAACCGAAGGCGTCGATTTTTCCGCCGAGAAGACGCTCGAACGCCTGGGAATCGAACTCGCCCTTCCCGTCCGGTCGTCTTCGGGCGGACCGGGGGAATGGCTGATGGTCGGGAAGAAAAAATCCGGGACCCGCTTCGAAGAGGAGGACATCGAACTCCTTCAAACCCTGACCAACGAGCTGGCCGTCAACCTCGAACGTCTCCGGCTCCAGGAGGAAGTCGTTTACGAGCGGGCGTCGCGGGAAAAATCCGACGAGCTCAACCGCCTGAAAACCGAGTTCGTCGCCTCGGTCTCGCACGAGCTCCGAACGCCGATGAGCTCGATCCGCGGCGTGGCCGAACTCCTTCGATCCGGTAAAATCCGCGGACGGGAGCAGCGGGAGCGTTGCCTTGACCTGATGCTCACCGAAAGCGGCCGGCTGTCCCGCTTCCTCCACAACGTCCTCGATTACGGGCGGGCCGAGGGGGGGACCATGGCCTTTCATCTCGCGAAGGGCGACCTCCGGGATGCCGTCCGGGAAGCCGTCGAGGCCTTCCGGACCGGCGCGGGGAGCGCCGAAGCGAGGCTGGACGTCGTCCTGCCCGATGCGGCGGTCGAGGCGAACATCGACCGCGACGCCGTCATCCGGGCGTTGACGAACCTCATCGACAACGCCCTGAAATATTCGGCCGCCGGAGCCCCGGTAGCCGTCGAGCTGCGGCGGAGCGGCGGGCGCGCCGAAATTCTCGTCCGCGACGCGGGCATCGGGATCGCCCCGGAGGACGTCGACCGCATTTTCCGCGAGTTCTTCCGGGCCGAATCGGCCGTCCGGATGGCCCCCCGGGGAGCGGGGCTCGGCCTGAAAATCGTCGCCCGGATCATGGAAGGCCACGGGGGAGCCGTCCGGGTCGAGAGCGAGGCCGGTCAAGGCAGCGTCTTCCGACTGGTCTTTCCGGAGGTTTGTCCATGAAACTCAGACTCCTCCTCGTCGAGGACGACCCGGTTCTTCTGGAGATGACGTCCTCCGCCCTCGAGACGGAAGGATTCGCCGTCAGGGCCGCCGCCGACGGCAACGAGGGCTTCAAGGCCGCTCTCGCGGAGTCTCCGGACCTCATCATCTCGGACATCATGCTTCCCGGCTTGTCCGGATTCGAACTCTGCCGCCGCCTCCGGGAAAAAGGACTCCGGATCCCGATCATATTCCTGTCCGGCGAAAAAAAAGCCGAAATCGACAGGATCGTCGGGCTTGAACTCGGGGCGGACGATTATCTCCTCAAGCCGTTCGGCCCGCGCGAGCTCATCGCCCGAATTCACGCCGTCCTCCGCCGCGCCCGGCCCGAGGCACCCACCGGCGAGGAGCTCGCCTTCGAGGACTTCCGGTTCAATTTCAAGAAAAAAACGGCCTTCAAGGGAGACCGGGAGATCGCCCTGACGGCCAAGGAATTCGGGCTCCTCGCTTTCCTGGCCGCCCACGAGAACGAGGTCGTCGGCCGGGAGGCGATTCTCAACGAGGTCTGGGGCTACGAGAAGTTCCCGACGACCCGGACCGTGGACACGTTCGTCCACAAGCTCCGCCAAAAAATCGAAAAAGACCCCTCCCGGCCGGTCCATCTCCTGACCGTCCCCTGGCTGGGCTATAAATTCCGCAAATAGACACGAATTTTTACAAATCTTTCACTCCGGCCTGACAACTCTCCTCGCCCCGAAGGCTATCTTGGAACCGCCATGAGAAAGCCCGGCAAGGAGACGAAGATGAAAAAAGCGACGATCGCCATCCTGGCGGCGGCCGCTCTCGGGGCCGGATTTCCATCCGCGTCGCACGGCGGCGATTTCTCTCTCGGGCGCTCCGGGTCGTCCGGCGGCCCGTGGCTCGGCATCGGGATCGACCTCACCGCCCGTCCCTGGCCGACCGCCGCCCAGGTCATCGGCTTCAACCTGGGCATTTGGTCCGTCAGCCGGTTTTTTCGCCATGACCCCTGGTCGTACATTAGCTTCAAGACCGTCCGGCGCAATTTCGAAACGGGCCTGGTTTGGGACGGCGACGCCTTCCTCATGAACACGCTGGCCCATCCCCTCCACGGGGGGGCGTATTATGCGATCGCCAGGTCGAGCGGGCTGTCTTTCTGGGAGTCGGTCCCCTTCGCCCTCGGAGGATCGGCGATGTGGGAAGCCTTCATGGAAAACGAACCGCCGAGCGCCAACGATCTTCTCTACACGACCCTCGGCAGGATCTACTTCGGCGAGCTGCTCACCCGCCTTTCACTCCGGGTTCGGGACGGCCGGAGCCGCGGTTTGGAGCGCTGCGGCCGCGAGCTTTTCGCTTTCGTCCTGAATCCCATCGACGGCCTCCGCCGGCTTTTCCGGGGCGACACGTTCCGCTCTCGAGGCGCGGAAGACGAAACCGCCGGCCCCCTGGAGGGATCCTGCGCCTTCGGCCGGACGGGGACCGCCGCCCCGTGGAACGTCTTTCGTCCCGGCGGGGACCCCAGTCTCTCGCTGGCCTTCCGTTCCCCAGACCCGTTCGCCGGAGAAGGATCGCCGCGAGCCTTCGATGTATTCGTCCACCGAGGCCGGTTCCAGTTCGGAAAGAAATTCGCGACGGTCCAGACGGGCTATGGATTGCTGGCGGGGACGAGACTCGGCGGTGAAAACGCCTCGGCCCATCTCGCGGGAATCTTTCTCCAATATGATTTCTACAACCTGAAAACCACGCGCCTGGCCGGGCCCTCTCTCGGCGCGGGAATACTCTCGCGGTTCGTCCTCGGGGCCGGCCTGGAGCTTCGAACTTCGGCTCAGGTGGGAGTCATGCCGGTCGGGACGCGAGACAATCCCTATCTCGGCAAGGACGGACGCCTCGAGCGGGATTACGACTTCGGATACGGGGTGACGGCCAAGGGCGAAGCTTCGCTTTCGGCCGGACGATGGGGCACGCTCCGGCTGTACGCCGCCCTCCTCTCTTTGGACGTCTTCCGGGGGACGGCAGGCTCGGAGCGAACGGCCCTCCTCGAAGCAAGCTATGAAATCCCCATCTTCGGCCCCTGGAGCATCGGACTCGAAGCCTCCGAAATCAGGCGGGATTCGAGCTACCAAGGCATTCCCGGCATACGGTCGGACTTCCGCGATTTCCGGTTTTTTGGCGCCGTCAAATTCTAGTCGGCCGGCCCTTACTTCCGGACGGGGGGCTTCGGCCGGATGACGGCCGCGGCGCCCTTGTCGCGGACCAGCTTATTGAAAGCCTCGAGGTCCCGCTCCAGGACGGCCTGGGACTCCGCCATCAGGCGTTCGTACTCGGGGAGGAGGTCTTTATAACGCTGCTTCGCCCCGGCCGTCGGCGCCCCATCGGGACCGGCGACCTCGCCGTACAGCTTGACCCACTGGTTGTCGTGGCGGCCGGGGAAATTCAGGGCGTCCTGCCCGCCCTCCCCCTTGAGCTGGGTCAGCTCGCCCTCGACTTTGGTCAAGGCCGCGTCCAGCATCTTGAAGGCAACCGCGGCCTCGCCGCCGAATCCACCCTTCTCCAGCCTTTGGGCGACGTCCTGGGCCTGGCGGCGGACATCCCGCATTTCGAGAAGGCGATCGTAGATCGACCGAATTTTTTCCCCGACGGCCTTGGCCAAGTCGTGCTGGGCCTTGTAATCCTCGACCTTCGACGGATTGCGCGGGTCGGTCCGGACCTCCAGAGGCTGGGTCTGGCTCCAATCCCCCATTTTCAGCCGGACCTGATAAGTGCCGGGCACGGCCTTCGGGCCGCCCCCGCCGCCTCCCCACAACACCGTCCCCGGGGGAATGGTGAACATCGGATCGCCGGCGAAGTTCCAAACGAGGCGGTTCAAACCCGCCCTGGGGCTCAGCCGCTGGTCGCCGCCGCGTCTTCCGAACGCCGGCTGAGGTCGCTCCTCCGCTCCTCGGCCCGGTTCGGCCCTGTAAGAGCGGACGACCGCCCCCGTTGAGTCCATGATTTCGAGAGAGACGGCCCCCTTCGGCGCTTCGGGGAGGAAGAAATTGACCTCGGCCCCGACCTCGGGCGCCCGGACGGCCGGCCGGGGGGCGAAAAGATACGGCTTGCCTTCGGGCGCACCGCTCATCTGGTGGAGAGGCGAGAGGTCGTCCAGGATCCAGAACGAGCGGCCCTGGGTGGCGACGATCAGGTCTTTCCGGTAGACCATGAGGTCCATGACGGGCGTGACGGGCAGGTTGAGCTGGAACGGCTGCCAATGGGCGCCGTCGTCGAAGGAAACATACAGGCCGAACTCCGTTCCGGCATAGAGAAGCCCGCGCCTGTCCGGGTCCTCGCGG